>Ga0136616_10000058_pt1 | contig 41200 bp, 44 predicted proteins | sample AntDrymUQ2992106_2_FD_106648 | JGI IMG/M metagenome (GOLD analysis project Ga0136616, IMG submission 106648) | Polar desert sand microbial communities from Dry Valleys, Antarctica - metaG UQ299 (21.06) | ecosystem: Environmental > Terrestrial > Soil > Desert | place: Antarctica: Dry Valley... | reverse complement strand
GCCCGCAAGACGTCGTTGATCAGCTGTTTGAAAGGCCGGTCATGCCGTGACCGCAGCTCTGTCAGCTGCGCCACGACATCGTCATCGAGGCTGAGCGTGGTTCTCACACATCACAGCATAGTTAACCTGATGCATTGATGATCGGTCGGCCACTGAGGGCGAGGCCGCAGGACGACTCGAGTGTCGGTGGCAGCGTGACCAGCTCCCGGAGGCGATTCGCGAGCTCGTACTTGACGACCAGCGGTTGCGGAACGACATCTGCTGGTCAGTGTTCGACTGCTGAGCGCGCGTCGGGGCGCCAGCACCGCCCACAAGCTCATCGAGCGGACGCCGTGAGCTGACTCGTCCGGCTCAACAACGGCGACCGGAACGCCCGTCCAGAGCCGGCATTGGCACCTTGACAGCGGACATCCTCGTGCGCCGCGAGGGAGTCCTGTTTCGAGACATCAATTCGAGGTGCCTGCCAAGCCAACCACCGACTTGGTTTGTACAAACGGCTGTTGGTGATAGGTTGAGGCCGGGAGGTGCTCGATGGACGACGCTGCAATCGCGCTGGATCAAACGTTCCACGCGCTATCGGACCCGAACCGTCGCGCCATACTGTCGATCGTCCGCAAAGAGCGTTGCGCGGTCGGCGAGATCGCGGACGCGCTGGGGCTGTCGCAGCAGATCGTGTCCCACCACCTGAAAGTGCTGCGTGCAGCTGGCCTTGTAACCGGTGCGTGGTCGGGTACTCGTCACCTGTTCGCTGTGCGCGTGGAAGGACTCGCCGTGGGCAAGGGGTTCTTCGACGACTTCTGGCCTGAGCGGTTGACAGCGTTGAAGCGTGCCGTGGAGTCGTCTACGGGGAGCGGCGATGGCTGAGCACCGGACGTCGATAGACATCGATGCCGCTCCGGAGGTCGTCTTCGAGTTCTTGGTGACAGACACAGGAATGACCTCCTGGATGGGCCAGTGGGCATCGCTTGACCCAGTGCCCGGCGGGGAGTTCGCGGTGGATATCGCCGGCTACCCCGCCCGAGGCATGTTTCTCGAAGTTGATCCACCTCGACGGGTGACGGTCTCCTGGGGGTTCGCCGGCAATGAGAGCTTGCCGCCTGGCTCATCGACGGTGTCCTTCGACCTAACGCCGATCAGCGCCGGGACCCGGGTCGAGGTCGTCCATACCGACCTGCCCGAGGACGACGTTCCCGGCCACATCGAGGGGTGGAATCACTTCCTGCCCCGTCTCACACGAGCCGTTGCAGGGGAGCAGCTCCCACCCGATACCTGGAAACCCGCACCCTGAGCACCGACTATCCGAAGGAGTCGCGATGTCGAAGGTTGATGACGATGCACTGTCGATTGTGGAGGCTTATCACCAAGCCTGGACCAACGGCGACATCGATCGAGCCCTGACCTACGTGTCGGAAGACGTTCGCTGTTTCGCCCCCGACGAGAACGTCACCACGAAGGGCGACTGGCACGACTATCTCGCCAGCTTCGTACCGATGCTGACAGGCGCACCCGAACACACCCGAATGACAGATGGGAGTCGGGTCGCGCTGTGGTACTTCCCTCAGACCGCGGTAACGACAACAACATTGGCCAGTGAACTGTTCACAGTGAGAGAAGGACAGATCATCGAGATCCGCCTCGCCTTCGACCGCCTCGGCTACATCCCGCAGCAACAGCAGCCGGCATGACAGCAGCGCCCGCCAGCGAGAAGGCACGCGAGCTGATCGACCGGATCCGGGCGTCGCTGCCGGGCGGCCAATTGCGGGAAGTACGCATGTTCGGCGTGATCGCCATCATGGTCGACGACGCCATGGCAGTAGCCGTCCACAAAGATGGCAGTCTGCTCGTCCGCGTTGACCCAGCGGAAGACCCTCGGCTGCTCGAAGACCCTGATGCATCCCGTGCGGAAATGGGAGCAGATCGCTCAATGGGCGAAGGGTGGATCCGAGTCGAAGCTAGGGCGCTGCGCAGCAACGCCGCCCTCACCGGCTGGCTCGCCGCCGCCACCCGCTACCTCGCCCAGCTCAAGCCCACGCACACAGGAGCGGCTTCACGGGGCTCACACGCCGGAATTCTGGTACTCCTTCGCGGTCTTCCGCCACCCGTCCCGTAAGCGGACCGCTCAACCAACCTGACTCACGTCGGCGAGATTCTCACTTACATGATCGGTGAGTCATCTTCGATGAGACAGGACAGCTAGCCGCCGTGACCCCTGCCGCAGGGCTGGTACGCATCTGATGCGAGCGATGCAGATTACTTGACATAATGCACATTATCGGCGTTAAGGAATCGACGGCGTAGCGGTTCGGGCGGAGGCGGCGATGACAGCTGGTGTGGTCTTGCGTCGGTAGGGTGCAGTGCGTGGGCGACGTTGACTTGGTGATTGTCGCTGATGACAACGATCCCGGGTGTGCGAGCGTCATGGTGGATGGCACTGTCGACGGCCGCTCATACCGCTGCTTGCTCGATACCGGGACCGGCCGGACGCACATTGTCGCCGATGACTTCATCTCAGAGTTCGCGCCGCTCCGGCAGATCGCCTCCTCGGGTGTGTTCGCGCCGAGCAACGACGTGCTGATTCAGCTCCCTGATGTGACGGTTGGTGCGCTGAGTCGACGACCATGTGAAGTGGTGCGGCTCGACGTCGGACAGCCTGGTGCACGCAACCTGCTGGGCATGGATCTGATGAAGACGCACCGCTGCGACTTCTTGTTCGACGACGGGCGCCTCGTGATCGACTCACCTGGCCAGCTCGAGACGTCTCACGATCTCCACCTGGACGACGCGGACCACCCGTACGTCGGCGTTCGGTTTCCGGAGTTGACAGCCCAGGCGGTCTGGGATACCGGCGCGGGAATCACCATCGTGGATCGGGGTTTCCTGGCCACTCACCCGGACTCGTTCCACGAGTTCGGGTCTTCGACGGGCACCGATGCCACCGGTGCGCAGGTGGAGACGCCGACCTTCGTCGTGTCCGAGATGACGATCGGCGGCGTGCGATTCTCGCCTCACAGGGTCGCTGCGGTTGACCTAGCGCCGGCCAACGCAACCCTCGCCAGGCCGATGGACCTCATCCTGGGATTCACCACGCTGGTCCAGGCGAACTGGCACTTCGACTTTTCCCGGCAAGCGGTGGGCGTCACGCGCGGCTTCGATCGGTAGGCGCCGACGTCGAGCAGCCGCCCGGCCCTATCCTGACGGCTTCGCATCCGGAGGGACCCCATTGCCCAGCATCCGCCGCACCGTCGTGGCCGCCAAGCCGGTCGAGACCGTGTTCAGCTACCTTGCCGACTTCGCCAATGCCGTGGAATGGGATGCCGGAACGGTCTCCTGCCGCCGGCTGTCCGGCGACGGAGGTGTCGGTACGACGTACGAGAACGTCTCGTCCTTCCGCGGTCGCCAGACGACCCTGACCTACCAGGTCATGGAGTACGTCGAGGACGAGCGGCTCGTGCTCCGCGGGGCGAACAAGAGTGTGACTGCAGTGGACACCATGATCTTCGAGGCGGTTTCGGAGGGAACACGGGTCACATACAACGCCGACTTCACGTTCAAGGGCATAGCGGCCATGCTGACGCCGTTCCTCAAGGGGCCGCTCGCAAAGCTCGGCGACGAGGCGGAGCGGAGTCTCGCCGCCGCGCTCGCCCGGCTCTAAGGACATGGCCGACTAGACGAACACCACCTCGACGGTGGAAAACTTTGAGAAGCCGCGGTCCTGGGTGAGGACAGCCGCGCCGTGATGGACGGCCGTCGCCGCGATCCAGGCGTCGTGGCGCCGCAGCTTCCGGCCGTCCTCCAGTTCGATCGCCGCTATCTGTGCGAACCGTGACGCGATGGAACTGGTGATCGGCAAGAGCGGGTATGACGCTCGAACCCGGGACAACGTGGCCAATCGACGGGCCCGCGTCTCCGTGTCCTGCGCCCGGAGAACACCAAGTTCGAGTTCGGCGGCGGTAACGACCGACACGGCAATCTCGTCGGGCAGAGCTCCGAGCTCGCGCTCGGTCTCCTGGGCGATGAAGACAGACGTGTCGGCGACTCCGCGGCTCACTCGATCAGCGCTCCGCGAACGTCCTCCAGATCCGCCAGCAGCCCGGGATCGGCTGGTGCGTCGTGGACGAGATTCCGGAGCACGGACGCCGGGCGCCAGGGACTCTCCCGCATCACGTGCGGCACGATGTCCGCGACCGGTTTGCGATTGGCGGTCAAGACGACACGCTGGCCCTGCTGCACTGCGGCCACGACGGCGGCGGTCTCATTTCGCAGCTGTCGCACGGACACTTCCTTGACCATGCGGGCATCGTAGCACGGTCGTAGCACGGCCGTCACCGTACAGGGCGAGAGAAGGCTTGGGCATCGAGTACGGCGGCGCCATACTGGTCGTTGTTGAAGTAGACGAACACATCCGCCGCCGGACCCCACTCCCCCGCGATCCGTCGTGCCCAACTGCGCAGCGCGGTCGGCCCGTACCGCGGCCAGGGTGACGACCGGCCTTCGTGCAGGCGCAGGTAGCCCCAGTCCGCCGTACGCCACAAGGGCGTGATCGGCCGGCTGCGCCGGTCGGCCCAGCACAATGCGGCGTTGTACGACGACAGCACCCGCCTCACCTCCGGCGTCCACCAGCTGCGGTGACGGGGCTCCACGGCGACCCGCACATAGCCGGGAAAGCGGGCCAGGCAGCCCTGGAGCAGCTCGACGTCGCCCTGCAGGGTCGGCGGCAACTGCAGGAGCACCGGCCCCAGCTTCGACCCGAGCCCGTCGGCCCGGCCGAGGAGCCTGGCCACCGGCTCGGCGGGATCGCGCAGCCGCTTGATATGCGTCAGGTACCGGCTGGCCTTGACCGCCACCAGGAACCCCGGCGGAGTCCGGTCGCGCCAGGACTCGAACACCGAGCGCTCCGGCAGCCGGTAGAACGCGTTGTTGACCTCGACGGTGTCGAACACCTCGGCGTAGCGCTGCAGCCACAGCCGCTGCGGAACACCGGCCGGGTACAGCCCGCCGCGCCAGTCGGCGTACTGCCATCCCGACGTGCCGACCCGGACCGGCATCGGTCAGTCCACGCCGGCCAACAGGTCCCCGAGCTGGCGAGCGTTCAGCTGCGCGTAGTTGCGGTAGCAGTTGTTCAGCAGCACATGCGTCTCGCCCGCCTGCTCCCCCAAGTCCTTGATCCGCGGTGCCCACTCGCGCAGCTCGTCCTCGGAGTAGTCATACCCGAACCGCTCGTAGATGTTCTTGCTCGTCCACTTGTCACTGTGCCCGTGGAAGCGGACGACGGCGAGATCCGCCGTGGCGGCCACGACCGGCGGTACCGAACTGGCGTGCCCTTGCGGCATGTCAACGCAGACGTACGGGACTTGGTATGACCGGAGGAAGTCCAGCGTCTCCTCCCGATTGTCATCACTCATCCACGTCCTGTTGCGGAACTCCACACAGATCCGCATCGGGGCCGCCCGTTCCTGGCACTGCAGGATGTACTCCTTGTTCCGCCGCCCGATCGGGAACCACTGCGGGAACTGGAACAGCAGTGCGCCCAGCTTTCCGGCCTCCTGCAGCGGTTCCAATGACGACAAGAACCGCTCCCATACACTGTCCACTGTGGACTTCGGAAGGTCCTTGGCGTACACGTTCTTCGTCACACCATCGGGGCGCAGGTCCTTATACAGCGATGCCGGGCGAGTCGGGTGCTGGGTCAGCAACGAGTACGCCTTGACGTTGAACCGGAAGTCCGCCGGGGTGCGCTGCACCCAGAGCTCGCTGTTCCGCTCGTTCGGTGGTGTGTAGTACGTCGAGTCGACCTCGACCAGCGGAAACTGCCCGGCGTAGTAGACGAGGCGCTTCTCCGGGGTGTCGACATCGTCGGGGTACCACCCGGACTCCAGCAGCGTCTTGTCCGTCCACGACGCCGTACCCACCCGGATCCTGCCCACGTGCACTGCATACCCGGTCCACGCGTCCCGCGCATCCACGAGCGCCGGCCGGACGCTAGCGTGACGGCATTCGCCGACCCAATCCCGGAGGCACCATGATCGTCGTGACCGCATTCGCCCAGATCCAGCCGGCGGAGGGCGCCCGTGTGCGGGAGGCCCTGCTGCGCGCGCAGGCCGAGACGGTCAAGGAGGACGGCTGCGAGAGCTACCGCTGGTTCGCGGCCATCGACGACGATGCTTCTTTCGTGGCGGTCGAGAACTGGCGGGATCTCGCCGCCCTGCGGGCACACCTGCAGGCGCCGCACATCGCAGAGCTGGTCGGCGCCGTGGGCGACGCGCTGGCGGCCCCGTTGGACATCAGGGCCTACGACGCGACGCAGGTCGATCCCGGCTGAGGCCAGCACGCCGAAATTCGGGCTTCGCGTTCCTGGACGGGCCGACTCCGCTGGCCTTTGCTCATCGTGGCGGCGCCGCCGATGGCTTGGAGAACTCGATGGCGACCTTCCAGCGCTGCGTCGACCTGGGGTATCGGTACCTGGAGACCGACGTGCACGCGACGGCCGACGGCGTCGCGGTGGCCTTCCACGACGCCTCGCTGGACCGCGTCACCGACCGCGCCGGCCGGCTCGCGCAGCTGCCGTGGCGCGAGGTGGCCAGGGCGCGGATCGGTGGCGCCGAGCCAATCGTCCGCCTGGATGACCTGCTGGGAGCGTGGCCTGAGGTTCGGCTCAACCTCGACGTCAAGGCCGTCGCAGCGGCCGCTCCGCTGGCCGCTGCAGTTCGGCACGCCGCAGCCGAGGACCGGGTCTGCCTGGCCTCCTTCGCAGACCGCAGGGTGCGCGCCGCTCGCCGGTTGCTGGGTCCGGGGGTTTGCTCGTCGCCCGGCGTACGCGGCGTGGCGGCGCTGCGGCTGGCGTCGTACGTCGTAAAGGCCGGCTGGCTGCTGCGCGCGGCTGCCCCGTGCGTGCAGGTTCCGCTGCGCTTTGGCGGCCGCCCGATCTGTGATGAGCGCCTGATCGCCGCCGCGCACACGACCGGCATGCAGGTGCACGTCTGGACGGTCGACACAGCGGCCGAGATCGACGCCGTTCTGGACCTCGGTGTTGACGGGGTCATGACCGATCGGCCGGAAGTGCTCAAAGCGGTGCTCCTCGCCCGCGGCCAGTGGACCGGTCGATGACCTGAGTCCCGGCGTCGCTGCGTGCCGCTCTGGACCGGCGACTGCCCGGCTGAGAGGGTGCGCGCAGGCTCGGCTGCGGGAGGCGCGGTGACTGGCACGTTGGCACGGCCGCCGGACGCGGGGCTGCAGCGCGAACGGCGTGGCTGGTACTTCTACGACTGGGCGACCTCGGTCTTCTCCACGTCGGTCGTGACGGTGTTCCTGGCGCCGTACCTGACGGAGATCGCCGAGGCGGCAGCTGATGAGTCCGGCAACGTCTACCCGCTGGGCATCGGCGTACCGCCGGGGTCGTTCTTCACCTACGTCCTGTCGTTTTCCACCCTCATCCAAGTCGTCTTCCTGCCGATCATGGGGGCGATCGCCGACAGAACGCAGCGCAAGCGGCAGATGCTCGGGATCTTCGCCTACATCGGCGCCATTGCGACCATGGGGCTGTTCTTCGTCGCCGACGACCGGTACATGCTCGGCGCCGGCCTGTTCGTCCTCGCGAACGTCGCCTACGGCAGCTCGATCGTCATCTACTACTCGTTCCTGCCCGAGATCGCCGCGCCGGATGAGCGCGACGACGTCTCCAGCCGAGGCTGGGCGTTCGGCTATCTCGGCAGTGGGCTGCTGCTGGCATTGAACCTCGCGCTGTTCCTGAACGCCGAGGCGCTGGGGGTGTCCGACGGGACCGCGGTGCGGCTGTGCCTGCTGTCCGCCGGCGGCTGGTGGGCGATTTTCGCGGTCGTCACGCTGACCCGGCTGCGAACGCATCAGCCACGGCAGGGACGGGAACGCGGGGCGAAGGTCCTGACGGCCGGTTTCCGCCAGCTCGGCCACACCTTCCGCGACATGCGCAAGTATCCGAAGACACTGCTGTTCCTCGGCGCGTTCCTGCTCTACAACGACGGGATCCAGACCGCGGCGGCGGTCGCCGGGCAGTACGGCGAACGCGAACTCGGCCTGGAGCGCAGCGTGCTGATCTCGGCGATCCTGCTCGTGCAGTTCGTCGCGTTCGGCGGTGCGGTGCTGATGGGCCGGATCGCCCGGGTGTACGGCGCCAAGCGCACGGTGCTCGGCAGTCTCGGGGTGTGGGTCGGCGTGCTGGTGATGGCCTACTTCCTGTCCGAGGGTCAGGCGCTGCAGTTCTACCTGCTCGGCATCGTGCTCGGGCTGGTGCTCGGCGGCAGCCAGGCGCTGTCCCGGTCGCTTTTCAGCCAACTGATCCCGGCCGGCAAGGAGGCGGAGTACTTCAGCTTCTACGAGGTGTCCGACCGCGGGACGAGCTGGCTCGGGCCGTTCCTGTTCGGGCTGACCTTCCAGCTCACCGACTCCTACCGCTACGCCATCATCTCCCTCGTCATCCTCTTCGTCCTCGGCGCGCTGGTCCTCTCCTTCGTGCCGGTACGCCAGGCGATCACCGAGGCCGGTAACACCCCGCCGGCCAAGGTGTGAGCGCCCCGAAACCCGCTTTCCGTCGCTGCGCCGCCGGCGCTACCGTGGCCGGGCACTGCGCCCAGCCGCGTGAGCCGGATCGTTATCCCGTGCTCTGAACCGCAGACGTTCGCGGAACGTAAGAAAAAGCACAGAACCGAATGCGGTCGGCGTACGAATAGTTGGGTATGGACGCACCTGCACGCCGGGAGCGCCCGGTGGGACACCGAGGGAATCTTCTGACTCCCTCGCCCGTTCCAGTCACTGAACACCACAGCACGTATGCACGATCTGATTCCGGAAGGGGACGAGCACATGGGCGAACGCACGCTGCGCGGTAGTCGGCTCGGCAGCATCAGCTACGAGACCGACCGCAACACCGAGCCCGCCGCCCGCCAGCCCGGCGAATACCGATGCCACAAGGGGCATACCTTCACGGTGCCCTTCTCCGACGAGGCCGAGATCCCGCTGGTGTGGGAATGCCGTCTGGACGGCAGCATCGCCAAGCTGGTCGACGGCGTCGAGTCGGAAATGAAGAAGGGCAAGCCCCCGCGTACGCACTGGGACATGCTCCTGGAACGGCGTTCCGTGGCCGACCTCGAGGAGGTGCTGGCCGAGCGGCTGGAGATGCTGCGCGGCCGGCGAAGCCAGAGCGCCTGAACTAACAACTCAGCCGACGGGGCCGTGACCGATTGCCTGGTCACGGCCCTGACTGCTGTCCGGGCGGTGTCCAACGGGGGTCGATCTCGCCCTCGATCACCGGTGGCTCGGGTCGGCGGCCGGCGACCGGCCCGCGGCCGGAGCGGAACCGCAACGGCGCGGGCACCCGGTTCAGCGCCACCCCAAACAGGGCACGCCGGATCAAGACCCGGCTCGGCGGCAGCAGGCAGAGCAGGCCGAGAACATCGCTGATGAACCCGGGCAGCAGCATCAGCAGCCCGCCGAGCACGATGATCACGCCGTCTGCGATCTCGCGATGTGGCGGGCGTCGGGTGTTCACTGCTGCTCGGAGCGCCCGGAAAGCCCTGCCGCCCTCCCGCTTGAGCAGGAACGCACCCAGCAGCGAGCTGGCAATCAGCAGCAGGATCGTGTAGCCGGCGCCGATCCAGCTGCCGACGGTGATCAGAACGTAGATCTCCGCGATGACCAGCACGATCACGATCAGCAATGGCATCTCAGGATGCTCCCCTCGAGCCGACCCGCTGCCGCAGCCGGGCGCCGCGGTTTGTCACCGCCCACAGTGTCACCTTGGCCAGCGCCTCGACCACGGTCGATCCGCTCATCTTGCTGTCGCCGCGGGTCCGCTCCCGAAACGTGATCGGCACCTCGAGGACCCGGAACCCGGCGCTGGCGGTCCGGAAGACCATGTCCACCTGGAAGCAGTAGCCCGCCGAGGACACGTCTTCGAGCGGGATGCCCCGCAGCACGTCGGCCCGGAAGACCCGGAACCCCCCGGTGGCGTCTCGCACCGGCAGCCGCAGCGCCAGCCGGGTGTACAGGTTCCCGCCACGTGACAGCACCCGCCGCCATGGTGGCCATTGCACGACCGCTCCCCCGTCGACCCACCGCGAACCCAGTACGAGATCTGCCTCGGACAGCTGGCCGAGCAGCCGTGGCAGGTCCGCCGGATCGTGCGAGCCGTCGGCGTCCATCTCCACGACGGCGTCGTATCCGCCGGACAGGGCCCACCGGAAGGCCTCCTTGTACGCCGCCCCGAGGCCCTCCTTGGCGGCACGGTGCAGCACGTGCACCTGCGGGTCGGCTGCCGCGATCCTGTCGGCCAGCGAGCCGGTGCCGTCGGGCGAGTTGTCGTCCACGACGAGTACGTCGGCATCGGGGAGAGCAGCACGCGCGCCGGCCACGGCGATCGGCAGGTTCTCCAGCTCGTTGTACGTCGGAATGATGACCACGACACGCTCGCCGGTCACGGCGCGGCCGCCTGCCGCGGGCGCCGCCGGCTAGGCCACAACCCCCACGCGAGCGCGGTGAGACCGGCTGCGCTCAGGACCCACTCCGGCGCACCGCCCAGCCGGCTGGCCAGGGTGCGGTCCTCGCGCAGTTCGACCGCCTGCACGAACGTGGCCGGCGTGAACAGGCCGGACTGCTGCTCGACGGAGCCGTCCGGCGCGATGATCGCGCTGATGCCGCTGGTCGCGGCCACCAGCACCGTCCGGCCATGCTCCACCGCCCGGAGCCGGCCCATCGCCAGCTGCTGGTAGGTCTCGTCGGTGTAGCCGAAGGTGGCGTTGTTCGTCTGGACCACGATCACCTCGGCCCCGGCGTCGACCACGTCGCCGACCAGCCCGTCGTAGGCAACCTCGAAGCAGATCACGTCACCGACGCTCACGCCGCCGACGTCGACCAGGCCGGGGCGGTCGCCCCCGACGAAGTCGCGCGAGACCAGGGTCTGATTGATGATCGGCGCCATCCGCTCCACCAGCGAGCGCCAGGGCGTGTACTCGCCGAACGGGACCGGGTGCCGCTTGAGGTAGGTCTGGCCCGGGCCGGTCTGCGGGTCCCAGACAATGCCGAGGTTGCCGAGCGTGTCGTCGTCGTTGACCCGCACCGCCCCGACCAGGATCGGTACGCCGATGGCCCGGGCGGCCCGGTCGATCTGCTCCCCCGCGTCGGCGTTCCGGTAGGGGTCGATGTCGGAGGAGTTCTCCGGCCAGATGACGAGGTCGGGCTGCGGTTCGGTGCCCTCGGCAACCAGTTCGGCCAGGGCGATCGTCTGGTTGACATGGTTGTCGAGGACTGCCCTTCGGCGGGCATTGAACTCCAAGCCAGGCTGCGGGACGTCGCCTTGGACGACCGCGATCACGGCGCTGGGCGAATCCGCGTTGCCGGCGGCGCCGACCGGCAGGAATGCGCCGGCAGCCGGAACTGCCAGTGCCGCCGCGACAAGCCCGGCAGCGATCTTGGGTCGGGACCGGTCGACACCGCCGACGACGGCGGCCGCGAGCAGCGTGCCACAAAGGGCCACCGCGAAGCTCAGCAGCGGCACTCCGCCGTACGCGACATAGGCGGTGAACGGGGTGTCGGACTGGCTGAAGCCGAGCCGGCCCCACGGGAACCCGCCGACGAACCAGCGCGAGCGCAACGCCTCGTCGGCGACCCAGAGTGCGGCCGCCCACAGGGGCCAGAGGGGCAGCCGCTGCACCAGGGCGAGCGCGGGCCCGAGCAGCGCGAGGTAGCTGGCCTGCCAGAACGCGAGCAACAGCCACGGCCAGGCCCCGACGTACACGCCGGTCCAGCTGAGCAGCGGGACGAGGTAGGCCAGCCCGAGAACGAATCCGAGCCATGCACCGGCTCGCAGCCCGCGGCCGTACACGACCAGGCTGAGCGCAGCTGGCCCGAGTACCACCAGCAGTGACAGGTCGTAGGCGGGAAAGGCCAGCCACAGCGCGGCCCCGCCCGCCGCGGCGGTGAGCGTCGGGAGGCCACGACGCCGGATCACCGGAGCGGGCTGACTCCGACGGGTGGTCGTCCCGGTGGCGGGCAGGCCCGCGGCGGGTGGCGCCTTCGCCGCGGAGGTCATGCCCGCCAGCATCCCAGACCGGCGGCGAACCGCCGCGCCGCGACAAGGATGGATGACGCTGCCCCGCGAAACTCATACCCGGCAGGGGCGCGGTCGGCCGACCGCGCCCCTGTCCCGGGGCTCTCCCCGACGGGACTGTCGCAGCGTGGAGCCGGCCTGGGACGGTCTTCGGACCGGACGACGCGCCCACTGGCTGTGGGCGGCCACTCCGTTGTCTACTGGCCGTTCCTGGCGCCCCGTCCCCGCCGCTGGCGATTACCTGACCCGACCCACCTTTCGACAAGATCACCACCCGTTCGGCCCTGGCCGTGCGTGGCGTGGGTCTATGCCACGGGAGCCGAAACGGTGTCACCATGTCTGTGAGGCAGGGTCGCGTCCGGTTGCCCCGACGCGTGATTCGCAGACCTTACAAGCTGCCGGTCAACCACTGTCAACCAACCGTTGACCTGCGGTTTCACCGGAGTTTGCAGGTCAGCGTGTCCGTCGGTCGGCGTACCGATTATGGTTACTCGGCGTGTTGCCCGGCGTGTCGGGCAAAGCTCACTCGATTGCACTGTGCGCCCCGCCGCCGCACCCCGCTAGGGAATCCATGCTCTACGGCGCGACGATGGTACCGCTCGCTCGGGTGATGAGAAGTGGCTCGGCCAGCAGGTCCGCCGCGGACGGCGAGCGGTCGGGCGCGGCCCGGCAGACGACGTGTGCGGTGAAGGAAACCGACCGGCTGCGCCGGCCGACCCGGGTCAGGGTGGCCGTCGTTTCGAGCACGTCACCGGCCAGGAGGGGGGCCAGGAACTGCACGTCGTCGTACGCCGCGAAGAGCCCCTCGTCTCCGTCTACACGGATCGACAGTTCGGTTGCCACGTCCCCGAACAGACCCAGCACGTACGCTCCGTCGACCAGTTGGCCGCCGTAGTGAGCATGCGAATACGGGATATAACGGCGATGTCGCACAACCTCCCCCACCATGTTCTCGGCCTGCCTGCTCATTGGGGTTCCTCCCTGTGCTGTACCGCTGCGAACGTCAAGTAGGACGCGACCTCGCCCGGAGTCGTCCCCCGCCCGAAGATGCGGTCGACGCCGAGCTGCTCGGTCATGGCCGGGTCGAACCGCGGGCCGCCTACCACGAGCAGCGGCCGGCGGGTGCCCATGGCCTCGCGAAACGCGGCACTGAGCTCCCGGGTGTTGCGTAGATGGGCGTCGCGCTGAGTGACGACCTGGGACACCAGAACGGCATCGCAGCGCTCCGCGCGGGCTCTGTGGACGAGTTCTGGGACGCTCACCTGCGCGCCGAGGTTGAGCACCCGCATCTCCCGGTAGTACTCCAGGCCCTTCTCCCCGGCGAAGCCCTTGACGTTCAGGATCGCGTCGATGCCGACGGTGTGTGCATCGGTTCCGATGCAGGCGCCGAGCACGACGAGCTTGCGGCGCAGCGTCTTCTTGATCGCCGAATTGACCTCCTTGGCCGACAGCAGCGGGTACTCCCGCTCGATCACCTCGACCTTGCTCACGTCGACGAGGTGCGTGACGCTGCCGTAGACGACGAAGAACGTGAACCCCTCGCCGACCGGCCTGGCGTGGACCACCATCGCCGGGTCCATGCCCATGCTGTTGGCCAACTGGAGGGCCGCACCCTCTGCACGGGCGTCGTGTGCGATGGGCAGGGTGAAGGACAGCTGCACCATCCCGTCGCCGGTGGTGTCGCCGTACGGCCTGACGACTGTGCTCATGTCGCCTCCGCGGTGGAGAGTGCGTCGGCGATGCCGGCTTCCATGAGTTCCAGGGCAGGATTGTGGTAGCCCTCGGCCCGGCGTACGACGCCGTCCAGGCCCTTGCCGCGATCGGCCGGACGTTTGGTGATGCCGAACGTCCCGTCCGCGATCGCGTTGAGCAGGCCGTCGGCGACGATCCGGTCGAGCAGGTCCACGGCCTCGCCCAGCACCTGCTTGGCGCGGGCGGCGATGAACCCGCCGCGGGCCGGGCGGAAGTCCTCGTGCAGCCCACCGGCGGCGTTGAGCACGTAGCGGACGTTCTGCAGGGCCAGGTCGCGGTCGGACAGCCACGGCGTCACGACCGCCTCGGTCATCATGCCGACGAGCAGGATGCCCTGCCCGGTCATCGTGCCGACCAGGTTGAAGAAGCCGTCCAGGAGGTGGCCGCGGAACACGTCGCCGGTCATGTGCTTGGTCGGCGGCATCCACTTCAGCGGCGCGTCCGGGAACAGCTCGCGGGCGAGCATGGCGTGCGCCAGCTCCAGCCGGAACGATTCGGGCAGGTCGGGATTGATCTCGAAGGCATGGCCGAGCCCGAGCTGCCAGTCGGCGAGCCCGGCCTCGTGCGCGAACGCCTCGTTGATCAGCTGGCTCACCGTGACGGTGTGCGCCTCGTCGACGGCGTCAGCGGTGGTTAGGTAGTTGTCCTCGCCGGTGTTGATGATGATCCCGGCGCGGGCGTGCACCATCCGGCTGAACCGCTGGTCGACGAACGTCCGGATCGGGTTGATGTCACGGAAGAGGATCCCGTACATGCTGTCGTTGAGCATCATGTCCAGCCGCTCCAGGCCGGCCAGCGTTGCGATCTCCGGCATGCACAGTCCCGAGGCGTAGTTCGTCAGCCGGACGTAGCGGCCGACTTCGCGGCTGACGTCGTCCAGGGCGGCGCGCATCAGCCGGAAGTTCTCCTGCGTCGCGTAGGTCCCGGCGTACCCCTGCCGGGTCGCGCCCTCCGGGACGTAGTCAAGCAGCGACTGGCCGGTCGAGCGGATGACAGCGACGACGTCCGCCCCCGCCCGGGCGGCCGCCTGCGCCTGCGGGATGTCCTCGTAGATGTCTCCGGTGGCCACGATCAGGTAGATCCACGGCCGCTGCTGCGGGTCACCGATCCGTTTGACCAGCGCCTCCCGCTCCCGCCGTTTCCGATCAATCTTTCGCAGCCCCAGCCGTGCTGCTGCCAGGGCCGCTCGCGCCGCGCGGTTTCGGTCTACACCCTGAGGGACGATGAATCTGACCGAGCCGCTGCCGACCTTGTCGGCCAGGTCGTCGAGACTGGCGTGCCCGCCGGTCCGCAGCTCGTGCCAGACCGGCAGTGCGATGCCGTGCTCGAGCCCGACCTGCTCCCGCACGGTGTCGACGACGCGGTTGACCCAGGGGATCTCGCCGTTGCCGAGCGTCGGATCGGTGCCGGACATCCCCGCCAGCCGCAGCACGGCGCGTTCGACCGAGACGGTGGTGTGGGTCCTGGCCAGCTCCACGACTGGAGCGGTGGCCCGCCGGGCCAGGCTCCGAGCCCTGCGCACGGTGCGGCCGTCGAGCCCGAGCTTCGCTTCCATCATGAGCCTGCCTCCGTCCCGACAGAGTCGTACACGACGGCACCGTCGACAACCGTCATCCGGCATGGCGGGGGCTCGCCAGCAACCGCTCGCTCGAGCAGCTCCTGACGGGTTGCCGGGCCGTCCCAGACCGCGAAAGTCGCGGGCGCGCCGACCCGCAGCTGACCAGCGCCGGTGTCCGAGCCGACGGCGTACCAGCCACCTGCGGTGGCCGAGTGGAACGCCTGGTCCACCGTCAGTCCGGAGCCGTGCGTGCGGTGGTTGACGGCGGCGGCCACGCCACCCCACGGGTCGAGTGCGGTGACCGGGGAGTCCGATCCCAGCGCCAGCGGGACGCCAGCCCGAGCGAAGGCGGACAGCGGGTTGAGCCCGGCGGCCCGGTCCACGCCCAGTCGCTGCGCGTACATCAGGTCTGGGCCTCCCCACGCGGCGTCGAACGCCGGCTGGACGCTCGCGACCATGCCGAGTCGTGCCATCTCGGCCAGGTGTTCCGGCCGTGGCATCTCCACATGCTCCAGCCGATGCCGCATGCTTCTCACGCGGCCAAGCCCGACCTCCTCGGCAACGGCGGCGACCATGGTCACCACCTGGTCGATCGCGACGTCGCCGATCACGTGGAAGCCGGCCTGCGCGCCGGCCAGCGTCGCCGCGCGCAGGTGTTCGCGAATCTGCTCGGCGTCGTATCGCAGCGAGCCGTTCGTCGCTCGGTCCGCGTACGGCTCGCTGAGTGCGGCGGTGTGCGAGCCGAGGCTGCCGTCGCAGAACAGGTCACCACCGGCGCCCGCCAGGTCGAGCTCAGCGACGATCTCGAACCCGTGCAGCTCGCCCCAGTAGGCCAGCACCGCCGGACCGGGTTCGGTGTCGGCAAGTTGCAGCAGCGCCTCCAGGTCGCGCCGGCCGGCCACGTCCGGGCCGCTCATCTCCTGCAGGCACCCGATACCCAGGCCGGCGGCCCGCTTCCTCGTCGCCCGTTGGGCGTCCCGCCGCTGGCTCGGCAGGATCTCGGCGTACGCCGTCCGCCGAACCGCATGGTGCGCATCCAGCCGCACCATTCCGGATTCGTCATAGCCGGCCTCGCGGGCGGCTTCGGGCACGGACGCGAGCAGGGCCGACGAGCAGGCCGCGGAATGGCCGTCGACGCGGGCCAGGTAGACCGCGCCTCCGTACGCCGCCCGATCCAGCTCCTGTCTCGTCGGCGGGCGGCGTTCCGACCAGCGCGACTCGTCCCAGCCGGAGCCGAGGATGACCCGGCCGCGCCCGGCCCGCGCGTGGGACTCCACCCGATCGAGCAGCTCACCCAGCGATCGGGTCCCGTGCAGGTCGAGGCCGGTGATCGCCAGCCCGGTCGCCGTGGTGTGGACGTGCGCGTCGACAAAGGCCGGCGTGATGACGGCTGCGCGGAGGTCCACTACGTGGTCGGTCGCCGGAGCGGAGTCGGCGGGACCGGTCCAGATCACCCGGCTGTCCTGCACGAGCAGCGCGTCCCGCGCGGCGTACAGCGTCGCCCCTCCCATGTCCTGGGGGGTCACTGTGCCGCCAGCCGAGACTCGAACAGCCGGCGTACCCCCGGCTCTGAGCGCAACAGGTCCAGCGCGAGGTCGGCGTGTCCGGGCAGGTAGCCGTTTCCGATCAGCATCGTGATGTCGGCGGCGAGTCCCTCAGCCCCGAGGGCGGCCGCCGCGAAGGATGTGGCCATGGAGAAGAAGATCACCGTTCCACCGTCCCGGGTGGCCAGGATCGCGCCGTGCTCGCAGCCGGGAACGTCAACGCACACCACGGTGATGTCGACCGGCTCGCCCATCGCGGAGGCGAGTCCCAGCGGGTCCCGGGCATCGGCGAGTACCACGTCGTCGCACAGTTCCGCGGCGGCCAAGGCCGCGCGCTCGACTTCGTGTGGGACCACCCCGACCAGCCGCCCGGCCCCGGCTCGGCGCGCCGCCGCCAGGGCCAACGAGCCGGACTTGCCCGCTCCCCCGACGACGGCGACCGCCGGCTGACCGCGCTCGAGGTACTGAGCCACAACGCGAGCAGTCAGCGCCGGAGCCCCGCAGACGTCCATCACCGACAGCGCCAGCGAGGCTGGGAGGTCGGTGGGCAGCTTCGCCGCGATCGACCGGCCGAAGAGGATCGCGTGCCCGTCGCAGGGGACCTGTTCGCCCCGACCGTCCCAACCGAGGAGACCGTCGGTGATGACCAGCGGCGTGAGGGTGAGCGACACCAGCGTGGCCACCTGGTCGCCTACCCGCAAACACAGCGGAGAGTCCGGGCCGACCTCCTCGACGACACCCACGAGCATGCCGCCGGAGCCGGTGACCGGGTTCTGCATCTTGCCTCGAGTGCAGATGATGTCCAGCACCGCCGCACGCACCGCGTCGCCGTCGCCGCCGTGTGCCGTGGACAGCTGCCGGAAGCTGGCGGCGTCCAGGTTGAGCCGCTGCACGCGGATCCGGATCTCGTCGGCGTACAGATCGGCGGATGGGTCCAGCCGCTCGGCCGCCTGCGGCAGCACGCCGACCGGCTCCAGAACTCGGTGCAGCCCGATGGGCGAGCCGGTGTTCATATGGTCCACGCCCTTCCAAGCCGAAGAATCTACGGTTCGGTCGTTGTTTGGGTGAAGGTTATCCCGTACCCTGGCAGGGTCAATCTAACAGTGCGGAGGACCCGTGATGTCCGAGCAGCCCTACGTCTACCGGCGGCGTGAGCTGGTCGAGCCCGATTGGCGCCGGCTGCCCGGGTTTACCGACGCCACTGAGGCGCAGTGGGCCGACCCGCAGTGGCAGCGGGCCAACTGTGTGAAGAACCTGCGTCAGCTGCGCGGGGTGTACGGCGACCTGCTCAGCGAGCAGTTCTACGCCGACGTCGAGCGGGATCAGCAACAGCGGGCCACGATGTCCCTGCTGCTGCCGCCGCAGATGCTCAACACGATGGTGCCGGGTGAGGTGCCGTCGACTGACTCGATGCTGGCCGACCCGGTACGCCGGTACATGCTGCCGGTGTTCACCGACCGGGCCACGGACTGGCCGAGCCACCCGCACTCCTCGCGGGACTCGCTGCACGAGGCGGAGATGTGGGCCACCGAGGGGCTGACCCACCGCTACCCCACCAAGGTGCTCGCCGAGCTGCTGCCGACCTGCCCGCAGTACTGCGGGCACTGCACTCGCATGGACCTGGTGGGCAACTCGACGCCGCAGGTGCAGAAGCACAAGTTCGAACTCAAGCCGATGACCCGATACGACGCGATGATCGACTATCTCCGGCGTACCCCCGGCGTTCGTGACGTCGTGGTCTCCGGAGGTGACGTCGGCAACATGCCGTTCAAGAACCTCGAGTCGTTCGTCGCCCGGCTGTTGCAGATCGACACGATCCGCGACATCCGGCTGGCCACCAAGGCGTTGATGGGACTGCCGCAGCACTGGCTCGCCGACGACGTCGTCGAGGGCATGGGCCGGCTGGCCACGACCGCTCGGGCGCGTGGCGTCTCGATCGCGATACACACTCATGTCAATGCCGCGCAGTCGGTCACCCCGGGCGTGGCCCGGGCGGCCCGGGCGATGCTCGCGGCCGGCATCCGCGACGTGCGCAACCAGGGCGTGCTGCTCAAGGGCGTCAACACGACCACCGAGCAGCTGCTCGACCTGTGCTTCGCGCTGCAGGACGAGGCGGGGATCCTGCCGTACTACTTCTACCTCTGCGACATGATCCCGAACGCCGAGCACTGGCGGATCTCCGTTGCCGACGCGCAGCATCTGCAGCACTCGATCATGGGTTATCTGCCGGGCTTCGCGACGCCTCGGATCGTCTGCGACGTGCCGTACGTGGGCAAGCGGTGGGTGCACCAGCTGGAGGACTACGACCGGGAGCGCGGGATCTCCTACTGGACGAAGAACTACCGGACCGGCATTGAAATGATCGACCCGGACGCGTTGGAGCGGCGCTACGAGTACTACGACCCGATCCAGTCACTACCCGAGGCCGGGCAGGCCTGGTGGCGCGTGCACGCCGGTACCGAGGTCGAGGTTGCGATGGTGCGGGCGAACAGCGCCGCCCGGGTCTCCCAGCAGGCCTCAGCGGCCCTGGTCGGCACCCACTAGCACCGACTTTGCCCCCGCTGCGCCGATTCGCACGGGCGTGTCGTCGGCGTGTCCGCGCCGCCCGAGGGCAACGTGAGGGGTTGCAGAGCCGCTGCGAAGATGCGGTGTGCGCGTTGTCCTGACAGCGATGAACTGCCCCAAGGGTGATCTGGCCGGCAATCTGGCGGCACACCGGGCGACCCTGACCGACGCTGCTGCTCTGGGCGCCGATCTGGTCGTCTTCCCGGAGTTCTCACTCACCGGCTCGGTCGACCCGGTCGCGAATCCGCATCACTTGATCCCGCTGGAACATCCCGTAGTCGACGCGTTGGTTGGTGCCACAGCAGAGGTCGGCGCAGTGTTCGGACTGGCCGAGCGGGACGGTGACGGCCGCTTCATCACGCAGGTCGCCGCCTGCGACGGCGCGCTCGCCGCCGTGCAGCGCAAGCGCCACCTCGGCCAGGATGAGGACAGCTACTCGACCGGAAGCGCTACGACGGTCTTCCGGGTGGCAGACCGGACGTGCGGCATGGTCATCTGCGCCGAGGCCGGCGTGGACTGGACCTGGGACGCGTGCGTCCGGGCCGGTGCCGATGTGATCTTTCTGTGCGCTGCCCCCGGTCTGTATGGCCGGCGCACAGACGCCGACTCCTGGCGAGCCGGACTGGACTGGTGGCAGGGGTCCGGGTTGCGCGATGCGCGTCGTCAGGCGCAGCGGCTGAGCGTGTGGGTGGCGATGTCGACGCAGGCGGGCAGCACTACCGACGAGGACTTTCCGGGCCTCGCGGCCCTGATCTCGCCGAGCGGCGAGGTGCTGGAACGCGCCACCGACTGGCGGCAAGGGCGATTGCTGGCCGAGATCCCGCTGCGCTGGTGATTCCTCTTGCCCGGCTCTCACCCACCGACGGAGCCGAGCGTGAACGCCAGCAGGAAGCCTGCCACGGTCGCCAGTGCCACCCACGGCCCGCCGTCTCGATAGGCCCGCGGAAACAGCGTGGTGCTCAGCGCTGCCAGGACAGCACCGCCGGCAAAGGCCAGGATCACCGACAGCGCGGACTCGTTCACGTCCTCGAGCAGGAACGCACCCGCGACGATGGCGAGGGCGAGCACCGCGGCGGCGCCTGTCCAGGTCACCAGAGCGAACCGCACCGACCGCCCGTTGTCACACATGCTTCGGGCACCGACCAGCGCCTCGGGGACGTTTGACACGAAGATCGCGGCCAGCAGCGCGACCGAGCCGCCGGTGGCGGCCAGCGTCGTCCCCAGAGCGAGGTTCTCCGGGATACCGTCCAGGACGACTCCGGCCAGGAGCATGACTCCGGACAGACTGTCCCCGGCAGCTTGCGCCCGCCGGTCGAGCACCACGTCCACGACGACGTACACGACGGCGCCCGCGGCCAGTCCGGCGGCGGACACGATCGCGCCGCCCTGGACGAACGATTCCTCGAACAGCTCGAAGGCCAGCGCAGCGACCAGGGCTCCGCTGGCGAAGGCGAGCAGCGCGGCAAGTACGCGGACCGGCGGCATCGATCGCATTCCCACGACCGCCCCGAGGACGAGCCCTGCCGAGGCAATCGCTGCGAACAGGACCGCCTGCGTCATCTGGGGGTATCAGGCTCCCTGGCCGAGGTTGCGCATGAGCCCGCCGTCCATCACGTAGGTCGCACCGGTCACGTAGTCGGCGTCGCTGGAGGCGAGGAACACTGCCAGCCGCGCGATCTCCGACGGCTGGGCAGCCCGCTTCCACGGGATGCTCTGCACCTGCTCCGCCAGCAGCTCCGGATCGTCGATCGCCGGCTGGTTGAACGGCGTGAGGACCATGCCAGGCGCGAGGCTGTTGACGTTGATCTTGTGCGGCGCCAGCTCCAACGTGAGCGTTCGGGTCAGCATCCGCACGGCGCCCTTGGAGCAGTCGTAGTCGGCGCCGCCGGCGTTGGGGATGTCCTCGTGCACCGAGGTCACGTTGATGATCTTCCCCTCGCCACCCGCGGCCTTGCGGACTTGGACGAAGCGGCGGCAGCAGAAGAACGGTCCGTAGACGTTGGTGCGGATCGCCCGGTCCCAGGTCTCGGTGTCCAACTCGGCGACTTCCTTGCCGGAGGCGTCGACGCCGGCGTTGTTCATCAGGATGTCGAGGGTGTCGAACGTCTCCAGTGCCCTGTCGAACATCGCCTCGACCTGCTTCTCGTCGCTGATGTCGGCCTGTACGACGATGGCTCGCCGGCCGGCCGCCTCGACCGCGGCGCGGGTTCCCTCGGCGCCCTCGGCATCATCGAGATAGTGGACGACGACATCGGCGCCCTCCTTGGCGAACTCGATGGCCGTGGCCGAGCCGATCCCGGAGTCCGAACCGGTGATGAGCGCCACCTTGCCGTGCAGTCGTCCGGTTGCCATGTGTTCCTCGTTTCGGGTCAGTTCTGCTCGGACCGAGTTGCCTCGGTGATGCGCCAGGCCGCATTGATGAGCCCGACGTGGGAGAAGGCCTGCGGGAAGTTGCCCAGCAACTCCCCCCTGTCCGGGTCGGCTTCCTCGGCCAGCAGCCCCAGATCGTTGGCATGCCCGGTGGCCCGAACGAACCACTCGGTTGCCCGCTCGATCTGGCCCGCGAGCGCCAGGCACTCGACCAGCCAGTACGTGCAGATCAGGAAGCCGCTCGGGTCGGCGGGCCAGCGGCGTACCAGATTGCCGTCGCCGAGCGCACGCTCGACCGCCTCGATCGTCGCCCACATCCGTTCGTCGGTGGCGGGCAGGAACCCGACGATCGGCAGCAGCAGCACCGAGGCATCGAGGTCGTCGGAGCCGAACGCGCCGGTATAGGCGCCGGCCTGCTCACTCCAGGCCTGGTCGAGCACGGCGGCACGCACCTCGTCCCGAGCTGTCGACCACCGATCAGGATCGGCGCTGGGGCCGAGCCGCCCGGCCAGCTTGACCGCCCGGTCCAACGCCACCCAGCACATCACCTTGGACGACACGTACTGCCGGCGCTCGTCTCGGGCTTCCCACATGCCGGCATCCGGCTCGGACCAGCCGCTGCTCGCCCGGTCGGCCAGGGTCGCCAGCATCTGCTGGACCGGATCCTCGAAGTGCTCGAGGGAATCCCGCAGCACGTGAGCGGCGTCCAGCACCTCGCCGAGGACGTCCAACTGCTCCTGCTTCCACGCTGCGTTTCCCACCCGGGCCGGTCGGCTGTCGCGGTAGCCCGACAGGTGCTCCAGCACGTGCTCGGTGAGATCGCGTTCACCCTCGACGCCGTACATGATCTGGACGAGCTCATCGCCGATCTGACCTGCGGCTGTGGAGAACCAGTCGAACAGACGGCTCGGTTCGTCCGGGCAGGCGGCGATCCACAGCGACCGGATGGTGAGGCTGAGATCGCGCAGCCAGGCGAAGCGGTAGTCGAAGTTCAGCTCACCGCCCATCAGCTCGGGCAGTGACGTAGTGGCGGCGGCAACGATGGCGCCGGATGGCTGGTAAGTGAGCCCCTGGAGGACCAGGGAGCTGCGCCGCACCTCTGCCGGGAAGCATCCGTCGTAGTCGGTGTGCAACGCCGACCAGGACTCCCACGCCTCGAGCGTGTCCTCGATCGTGGGGTTGTGCGCGGCGGCCGCAGGGGCCGATCCGAACGAGGCGGAGTAGGCCAGCCGCAGCTCGACCGTCTCGCCCGCGGCAACCCGGAACGCCGCTGCGGCGGCACCGTCCCGGCAGGACAGCGGCACCGGGCAGGACAGCACGAGGCAGACCGGCCCACCGCGTACTTCGACTCCCCCGGGGATGGGCCGCAGGTGCGGCCGGGTGCGGCCGTACTCCATCCGCGGCGCCAGAGTGCTCAGCATGTCCACCACCCCGGACCGGCCCTGCACCCTGCGCAGCAACACGTGCGGGCTGTCCATGCCGATCTGGTGCCCTCGCGCTCCGGAGGCGAACGCCAGGGCATCGGTGACCGTCACCTCACCGGACGCGGTGTGGAAGACGGTGCGCAGCACCAGGCTGTCGCCCACGTAGTGCCGCTCCGACTGGAAGTCCTGCGCCGGCCGGACCGACCAGTGCCCCGCATCGGGGTCGAGCAACCGGCCGAGCACCGACGCAGAGTCGAAGCGCGGAACGCACCACCAGTCAACGGAGCCGTCGCTGCTGACGAGCGCGGCGCTGTGGCAGTCGGACAGGAACCCGAAATCGGCTATCGGCGGCTGGTGCCCACGCGAGTCGGCGGAGTCGGTCACACCTCAATGTAGCCGCACTCCCAGCGGCTCGAGGGTCGAGTTGTCGGCTCGTAAGCCGACCGTAAGCCGGGGCGCTGGCGGTCAGGCCGAGGGCCTGTTCTCGGCCGGTGGCTCCGGCGGGGTGGTGCGGTCACGGGCCACCTTGCCGTCCAACTCGGCGGCCTGCGCCGGCGTCGGCGCCGTACCCCCCAACTGCGCAGGAAGCCACCAGAGGTCGCCAGGGCGATCGGGCGGATCGGGATACCGGGCCTGCGTGTCGGCGAGCAGCTCACTCATCCGGGCGTGCAGTCGCAGCGTGATGGCACCTGCCTTGTCGCCGGGCTCGACGCTGATCGGCTCTCCGACGGTGACCATGATCGTCCGCCGACGGCGCAGGCTGTACCGCCCGCCCTTGGTGAGAATCCGCTGCCCACCCCACGTGACCATCGGAATCAGCGGGACCGAGGCCTCGATCGCCATCCGGGCCGCGCCGAGCTTGAAGCTCTTGAGCATGAACGACTGGCTGATCGTGGCCTCGGGAAAGACCCCGACCACCTCACCGGCTTGCAGCGCCTGCACCGCCTCGGCGAAGGCCTGGGCTCCGGCGTTCCGGTCGACCGGGATGTGGTGCATGCCGCGCATGATCGGCCCGAAGAACCTGTTGCTGAAGACCGCGTCCTTGGCCATGAACCGGACCAGCCGGCGCGACGGCTGCGCGACGAAACCGCAGATCGTGAAGTCGAGGTAGCTGACGTGGTTGCTGACCAGGACCGCGCCGCCGGTCCGGGGGAAGTGCTCGGCGCCGACGACCTGCCAGCGCAACCCGAGCAATCGGAACCCGACCTTGACCAGGCCGATCACCGGCGGGTAGACCCGATCCCTCACCGGCCAGACCATAACCGAACGGCTCAGCCGACCGGGCGGTCTTCGTACGGGATCGACAGCACCACCGTCGTGTGCGTGGACACGTTCGCCGCCGCCCGGATGTCTTGCAGCAACCTCTCCAGCGCGCCAGGGCTCGCGACCCGCACCTTGAGGATGTAGCTCTCCACACCGGCGACCGAGTAACAGGCCTCGATCGCCGCCAGGTGCGCGAGCCGCTCCGGTGCGTCGTCCGGCGCCGACGGATCGTTCGGATGGACAGACACGAACGCGGTCAACGGCAGCCCGAGCGCTTCGGGATCCACGCGTGCGGCGTACCCGCGGATTGCCCCGCGCGCCTCCAGCCGGCGGACCCGCTGATGCACCGCCGACACCGACAGGCCCACCCGTTCGGCCAGATCTGTGTAGCTGATCCGGCCGTCGTCGCTGAGCACCCGGACGATCTGCCGGTCGGTGTCCTCCACCGCTCAGCCGGGCAGTACGACGAGGCCGCGGTCCACGGCATTCAACAGGTCCACCCCGTCGGGGGTGCAGACCACGATGTCCTCGAGCCGGGCGCCGTGCCGGCCCGGCAGGTAGATCCCCGGCTCGATCGAGAACGCCATACCCGCCTGCAGCGGCTCGCTGTTCCCGGCCACGATGTAGGGCTCCTCGTGCCCCTCCAGGCCGATCCCGTGCCCGGTGCGGTGGATGAAGAACTCGCCGTACCCGCCGGCGGCGATGACATCACGGGCGGCGGCGTCGACCTCGTGCGGCGTCACGCCCGGGCGTACGGCGGCCGTGCCGGCCAGTTGGGCTTGGTGAAGTACTGCATAGTAGTCGGCGACCTCGGCCGGTGGCGGCCCCCCGCAGACGTACGTTCTGGTGTTGTCCGAGCAGTACCCCTCGGCCGTCGTACCGCCGATGTCGACCACCACCACGTCACCGGCCTGTACGACGCGGTCGGACAGCTCGTGGTGCGGACTGGCGCCGTTCGGGCCGGAGCCGACGATGGTGAAGTCGGCGCTGACGTGCCCCTCCTCGAGGATCGCCGCGGCGATGTCGCTGCCGATTTCGCGCTCGGTGCGCCCGACCCGAAGCCAGTCGGCCATCCGCGTGTGCACCCGGTCGATCGCCTGCCCGGCGCGGCGCAGCGCCTCGACCTCCGCGGCGCTCTTGACCATCCGCAGTCCGCGCAGCACCGAACCGGCGAGCGCGAGTTCGGACCCGGAAAGCGCGTCGCGCAGCCGCAGTGCCTGCTCCGCCCACATCCGGTTCCCGAGCGCGACACGCTCCGGCGATCGGCCGAGCGCGGCACGGAGATGGGCCGCGACGACGGCGTACGGGTCGTCGGTCTCCGGCCAGCCGGCGACGCCCAGGTCGAGGGAACCGGCGGGCGAGGCCTCGACGAGTGGACGTTCCAGCATTGGCACGACGAGCAGCGGGTCACCGTCAGCGGGCAGCACCAGGCAGGTCAGCCGCTCGGTGGCGTGGGCGTTGTAGCCGGTGAGGTAGCGCAGGTCCGCACCGGGTGTCACCAGCAGGGCGTCCACACCCGCCAGCCGCACCGCCTCGCGAGCGCTAGGCAGCCGATCAGCCGGATAGAGCTCGCCCATGACCGATCAGCCTACCGAGCATTCGTGATCATGGGAGGCTGCCTGGCATGAGCCTGATGCTGCTGGACGCGGCGAGCATGTACTTCCGGGCGTACTTCGGCGTACCGCAGAGCATGACGGCCCCGGACGGTACGCCGGTCAACGCGATCCGCGGCTTCCTGGACATGACCGCCCGCCTGGTGTCCTCCCGGAAACCGACGCACCTGGTGGCGTGTCTGGACGAGGACTGGCGGCCGGCGTTCCGGGTGGCGGCGATCCCGTCGTACAAGGAGCACCGGCTGGCACCCGGGTCGAAGGTTGCCGAGGAGACTCCGGACACGCTGGCGCCGCAGGTGCCGATCCTGCTCGACGTGCTGGCCGCGATGGGCATCGCCTGCGTCGGTTCGGCCGGCTTCGAGGCCGATGACGTGATCGGGACGCTGGCCACCGCCGCGACCGGCCCGGTCGAGGTGGTCACCGGGGATCGGGACCTCTTCCAGCTGGTCCGCGCGGATCCGCCGATCCGCATCCTGTACATCGCCCGGTCGGTGGCGAAGCTGGAGGTCCTCGGACCCAGGGAGGTCGCGGCGAAGTACGACATCCCGGGAACCGCCTACGCCGACTACGCGGCACTGCGCGGGGACCCGAGTGACGGCCTGCCCGGCGTGCCCGGTGTCGGCGACAAGACCGCGGCGGCCCTGATCACGGCGTTCGGCAGCCTCGACCGGCTGCTCGCCTCGCTGGACGCGACCGCGGCGACCCGGACCCTGTCCGGCGTGTCGCCGTCGGTGCGCGCGAAACTGCGGGCGGCGAGGGACTACCTCGACGTCGCTCCGACCGTCGTGCAGGTCCGCCGAGACGTGCCGACACGGCGCAGACTGCGCACCGAGCTGCCGTCAGAGTCGCGTGACCCAGCGGGACTGGTGAAGCTGTGCGACCGGTGGGGGTTGGACAGCAGCGTCGGGCGGTTGCTGCAAGCCTGCCAGTCGGTTCGTCAGGCCTCCGACCAGGTGTAGTCGCCTTCGTCGCTGGTGATCTCGACGTCGAGCTGGACCTCGTCGCCTTCCTCGGTCTGCCCGTCACAGGAGAACGAGCCGCCGTCGACGACTTCCTGCTCCGCTGGGCACATGACGTCGATCTGGATGCCGAACTCGTCCTCGTACTGTTCGGAGATCGCGTCGGCAACTGCCTGTTCGTCGAAGTACGTCTTGCCCAGGGTGAGAAAGAGGAGCAGGGCAACGACGAGGAGGACGAACAGCGCCGCGATCCCGACGATGAGTGGGAGCTTGCTCTTCTTCTTCTGCGAGCCGCTGGGAGGGCCGGCCCAGTCGGGCTGGCCGCCGTACTGCTGACCGTACGGCGGCTGACCGTACGGCTGCCCGTAGGGCGGCTGCTGCCCTGCTGGGGAACCGTAGCCCGGCTGCCCGTAGCTGGGCTGCCCGTACGCCGGACTGCCGAACTGCTGGGTCGGCTGCGCCGGCTCGCCATATGACGGCTGCTGGCCGTAGCCGGGCTGGGCGCCGTAGGACGGCTGCGCGGGCTGCGAGCCGTAGCCGGGCTGGGATGCCGGGGAGCCGTAGGACGGCTGCGCAGGTTGCTGTCCTGGCTGAGACGACTGGCCACCGCCGTACGAACTCGAACCCGACCCGGAGCTGCCTGGCTGCTGCCCGTAGGGGTAGGGCGGGTTGGGCTGGAGCCGGTAGGGATCGCCCGACCCGGACTCGGATTGGCTGGACGGCTGCTGCCGGTATGGGTCGTGCCCCTCGCCGCCCGACGGAGGTGTGCTCATCTGGACTCCCGTGCTCGATTGCGGTGCCGCCTGGTTGCGGCGCATTCTGCCAGAGGGAGCACCGGAACATGCTGCGGAGGCGAAGTGAGTCCCGGTTCTCCGTAAGCACTCAGCCGACGCCGGTCTGGGCGACGACGCCACGACGAATGGCGGTAATGGCCTGCCGAGCCGTGGTGGCCACCGACTCCCCGCCCGCCTGGGTGATCTGGCCGCCGCCGGCTTTGGCGATCTGATCCAGAAGATCGAGAAGCTGGCGACACCACCGGACGAAGTCGCCGGCGGCCAGGTCATGCCCGGAGTCGGTCAGTCCTGACAACACGCGGTCCAGCGGCTCCCCGCGCGCCCACCGGTACGCCGGCCAGCAGAAGCCGAGATCGGGCGCGCGGGTCAGCTCCAGCTTGTGCTCGCTCTCGGCCGCCTCGACGCCGGCCCAGAGCGATACGGTCGCGGCCAACGCCTGCCGCACCGGTCCGTCGGGCACCCGCGCGCTGTCGCCGTCGTTGGTGCGCGACTCGTACAGCACGGCGGAGACCACCGCTGCGAGCGCCGGGGGGTCCAGGCCCTCCCAGACTCCGGCCCGCAGGCACTCGGCGACAAGCAGGTCGCTTTCCGACCAGATCCGGGCCAGCGCGCGGCCAGCGTCGGTGACGGTATCCCCCGCGAGGTAGCCGCGCTGCTGCAGGAGGGCGCACACCCGGTCGAAGCTGCGGCTGATCGAATGGGTCTTTCCCTGCACCCGCCGGCGCAACGCTTCGGTCTCCCGCCGGAGCCGGGCCCACCGCTCGGCCCACCGCGCGTGCTCCTCACGGTCGGGGCAGGCGTGGCACGGGTGGGAGCGCAGCGCTGTCCGCAGCCGAGCCAGCTCCGCATCGTCAGCGGCCGCCGAGCGGCCCTTCTTACGCGGCCCGAGGTCTTCCCCGAGACGTGCATTGCGCAGGCTTGCGGCCAGGTCGCGGCGGGCCTGCGGGGAGCGATGGTTGAAGTGCTTCGGTACGCCGATGCGGGTCAGCGCCTGGACCGGGCCCGGGAAGTCCGCTGAACTCAACCGCCCGGCCCAGCGTTGCTCGGTGAGCACGAGGGGCCGAGGTTCACCGACGGCGGTGCGACCCGGATCCAGCACCACAGCAAGCCCCTGCCGCCGCCCGGACGGGATCCGGATGACGTCCCCCGGCCGCAGCGTCTCCAGCGACTCCAGTGCCATCGAACGTCGGCGGGTGGCACCTTCTCGTGACAACAGCGACTCGCGGTCGGTGATCCGGCGGCGCACATCGGCGTACTGGCCGAAATCACCGAGGTGGCACCGCATGGCATCGGCGTACCCCTCGAGCGCCTCGTCGTTGCGCTGAACCTGCCGGGCCAGGCCGACTACCGAACGGTCGGCCTGGAACTGCGCGAACGAGGACTCCAACAGTTGGCGAGCGGCGGCGCGGCCCACCTGACCGACCAGGTTCACCGCCATGTTGTACGACGGCCGGAACGACGAGCGAAGCGGATAGGTGCGGGTCGACGCCAGTCCGGCGACCAGGCCGGGATCGACGCCGGGTGACCACTGGACGACCGCGTGCCCCTCGACGTCGATGCCCCGCCGCCCGGCCCGCCCCGTCAGCTGGGTGTACTCCCCCGCCGTGACGTCCGCGTGGCTCTCGCCGTTGAACTTCACCAGCCGCTCCAGCAGGACCGACCGGGCCGGCATGTTGATGCCGAGGGCAAGGGTCTCGGTGGCGAAGACGACCTTGACCAGGCCCTCGACGAACAGTTCCTCGACCGTCTCCTTGAACGTCGGGATCATCCCAGCGTGGTGCGCTGCCACGCCGCGTTCCAGGCCGTCCAGCCACTCCCAGTAGCCGAGAATGTGCAGATCGTCGGCGGCGATCACCGAGCAGCGCTCCTCGACGATGTCACGCACCCGGCTGCGCTCGGTGTCGTCGTTGAGCCGCAGGCCTGCGGTCAGGCACTGCGCGACACCGGCCTGGCAGCCGGCCCGGCTGAAGATGAAGACGATGGCCGGCAACAGCCCCTCGCGGTCCATCCGGTCGATGACGTCGGGGCGCGGAGTGGGCCGCCAGTGCTTCGGACGCGGACCGCGATGGTCCTCGCGCCAGCGTGACTCCGAGCGGCGCTCCTGCTCGCGGACGTAACGGGCCAGCTGCGGGTCGACATCGCGGGCACCGTGCCGCGCGAAAAGGTCGAAGACCCGGGTGCCGACCATCATGTGTTGCCACAGCGGGACCGGCCGCTCCTCGCTCACGACAACCTGGGTGTCACCGCGGACGGTCACCAGCCAGTCCGCGAACTCCTCGGCGTTGCTGACCGTCGCCGACAGCGACACCAGGGTGACGGAGGCGGGCAGGTGGATGATCACCTCCTCCCACACCGCGCCGCGAAAGCGGTCGGCCAGGTAGTGCACCTCGTCCATGACCACGTAACCGAGATCGGTCAGTGCCGGCGAGCCGGCGTAGAGCATGTTCCGAAGCACCTCGGTGGTCATCACGACGACCGCTGCGTCGCCGTTGATGGCGTTGTCGCCGGTGAGCAGCCCGACGTTCCTGGCGCCGTGCCGGGCACGCAGGTCGGCGTACTTCTGGTTGGACAGCGCCTTGATCGGTGTGGTGTAGAAGCACTTGCGCCCGGCGGCGAGGGCGAGGGCGACTGCGAACTCCCCGACCACCGTCTTGCCGGCGCCGGTGGGGGCGGCGACGAGGACACCGGAGCCGTCCTCCAGAGCCTCGCAGGCACGACTCTGGAAGTCGTCGAGAACGAATTCGAGCTCGGCGCGGAACTGGGTCAACTGCGGGTAGGCGCCTCGCCGGCGGGCGGCGGCATACCGCTGCGCGGCGCTGCTCATGCCAGCAACGCTAACCCGACGCCCGTTACGTCCGTAGATCTGGCTGCTATGGCGCTCAAAGCTACGGACGTTGCGGTGGGGCGATGACCCGCAACGCCGCTCGGCGGCAGGTGATCGCCAGCGGCAGCGCGCCGACCGGTTCCCCGTCGGCGTAGGCGGTGACGCCTGGCGCATCCAGCGTGACATCGCTGACCCGGTAGTGGGACACCGCAGGATGATCGAGGTGGCGGCCGGCTCGCAGCTTCGGAAAGACCCGGAGCAGTTCGCGGCGGCTGACCGGCCCGACCACCGTGACGTCGAGCAGACCGTCGTCGAGCACCGCGTCGGGACAGATGCGCAAGCCGCCGCCGTACATCGGGGTATTGCCGACGGCGACGAGGGTGACCTCGACCGGTATGGCGCGCCCGTCCACAGTCAGCGTGAAGAGGCAGGGACGGAGCCGGCCGAGTTCTGCCAGCAGCGCCACGTCGTACCGGCGTGGTCCGACCGGCCAGCGCATCCGGTTGGCCCGCGCCGCGACAGCCGAATCGAACCCGGCGCCCAGCACGGTCGCCCACCACCGCTCCCCTGCCTGCGCCAGGTCGAGCCGGCGGACAGCGCCGGTTGCGATCAGGTCGGCTGCGGCCAGCGGATCGGACGGGATGCCCAGCGCAGCCGCCAGGTCGTTGCCGCCGCCAGCGGGGACGATGCCAAGAACGGTCGCCGTATCGGCCACGGCGGGCAGGGCGCAATGCACGGTGCCGTCGCCGCCGACGACGGCCAGCACCTCGTCGATCGAGGCATCGGTGCTGGTGTAGTCCACTAGGCGTACGGCGCAGCCGTGGTCGCGGAGCCGCTGTTCGACCGCCGCGCTCACCCGCGTGGCTCGGCCGCGACCGGCGGCAGGATTGACCAGTAGTGAGACCGACCGCACGAGAGTCAGGTCTTGGCGTCGTACCGCACGGGCTGTTCCTGGACGACATCCTCCAGAGCCGTCGGCCGGGCGTCCAGCGGACTTGCCTCGTCGTCGTCGACGTCATCCCAGCCGGCGGCGGCATCTCTACGGGCGCGGCGCTTGTCGTTGATTCGGGTGAACTGGATGGCCAGCTCGAACAAGATGGCCATCGGAATCGCCAACGCGATCATCGTGAACGGGTCCGTGGTCGGCGTGATGAACGCAGCGAGCAGGAAGGTGAGGAAGATCAGCCAGCGGCGGGACTTCCCCAGCAGCTCGTAGCTGACGATGCCGACGATGTTGAGCATGACGCAGAGCAGCGGCACCTCGAAGGCGATGCCGAAGGTGAGGAGCAGCTGCATGATGAAGCCGAGGTACTCGGTGGCGCCGAGCACCGGTGTGATGCCCTCTCCCGACAACCCGAGCAAGAGCTCCAGACCGTTGGACAGCGTCAGATAGGCAAGCGCGCAGCCGGCGGCAAACAGCAGGGTGGACGCGCCGACGAAGCTCAGCGCATACCGCTTCTCGTTGCGCTTGAGCCCAGGCGTGATGAAAGACCACAGCTGGTAGAGCCACCATGGTGCAGACAGCACGACGCCGGCGATGAAGGCGACCTTCAACCGGAGGGTCAGGTTACTGAGAACATCGAGCAGCAGCAGCGTGCACTCGCCGTCCTTGTTGACGCTGAGTTCGCCGCGGTCCTCCACGTCCAGACCGCAGTACGGCGCCTTGAGGAACGCCAGGATCTCGTCGTAGAAAATGAATGCGACGATCATTCCCACAAGGATTCCGAGCAACGCGAGCCCCACCCGGTTGCGCAGTTCACGCAGATGCTCGATCAGGCTCATGCTGCCGTCGTCGGGACCGGCTGCCTTTTTACCTCGTCTGGGCAGCCGCCGAAGCCGCCCGGCCATGCGTCGGGGTCCGAGCCCTGATCAGCGGGGGTCGTCGGAGCGCAGCGGCGGCGGGGTGGTGGCCCGCGGAGCCTCCGTCGCCTTGTGATACGGGTCGAGCCGCTCTGTCTCCAGCACCGGGCGGACGGTCTCGGCCTCGGCCCGGGTCCGGACGTCGTCGTCCTTCATGCCCTTCATCTCGCCCTTGAAGATCCGCAAGGACCGACCGAGCGAACGCGAGGCGTCGGGCAGCTTCTTGTACCCGAAGAGGATCAGGATCGCCAAGATGATCAGGACAATTTCCAAGGGACCAGGTACCACGTCGTTTGTCCTTCCTCGTGTCCCTGTCAGGGGATCTACGTCGATAGTAGCCGCCGCGGACGTCACCGCTGGGAATCCCCAGGAATCAGCCCTCGTCGTTCCTCCGGTGTTCGGCGCCGGGCCGCTCGGAGGATGTTTGCCCCGGCAACTGGGCGATCAGGTCGAGGGCGCGCGGCTGCACGTCGCTCCGCAGGGCGCTCACCGCCCGTCGCAGCCGGGCAAGCTGCCCGGTCAGACCGAAGCCGACGATGCCCAGGATCAGCCCCACGGCGACGAGCGCCACCAGCCACCCGACCAGCACCATCATGCCGAGGACGATATGCCCTGGTGGTAGCCGGCCAGCGCGGCGGCCGCCTCCCGGCGCACCTCCTCCGCCAGTTCCGGAGGGTCCAGCACATGGACCTCGGTGCCCAGGCCCAGGACGAGCCGCCGTACCCACCGCCGATCGGCCACCCGCAGCACGATCTCCAGCTCGGGACCAACCTCGGTGACCCGTTCGCACGGGTAGTAGTCGGCCACCCAGCGTGCGCCCGCTCCGAGTCGCAATGTCACGGCATCGTGCTCGGGCGAGGGCTGGAAGACCCCCGTGGACACGTCGCGCGGCAGGGCTTCGGGCGGCACCATGGCGGGTTCGGCCAGCATGCGGACGTCGTCCATGCGGTCGAGCCGGAACAGTCGGACGTCGCTGGAGCGCCGGCACCACGCCTCGAGGTAGCTGCGGCCCTCGACGAGCAGCAGCCGCATCGGGTCAACGATCCGCTCGGTGGTCTCGTCGCGTCCGGCCACGTAGTACGTCAGATCCAACGCCCGTTGCTGGTCCAGTGCCTGCCGGAGCACGCCGAGGTGCTCGTCGCTGCCCGGCCGCCGGCCGGCCCGATCCTGCAGGTTGACGGTCAGGCCGCTGAGCGCCTTGGCCTGCGTTCCGGCCGCTGCCTCGATCTTGGCCAGCGCCCGGTCGACGACGTCTCGCTCGGCGAGGCCGGGTACCTCGGCAAGGGTCTGCAGCGCGACGAGCAGCGACAGCGCCTCGTCGGCGGTCAACCGCAGCGGCCGGTGGATGCCGGCGTCGAAGGTGACCGTGACGCTGTCGCCTTCGAAGGACAGGTCGATAAGGTCCCCGGGGCCGTGTCCCGGCAGGCCGCACATCCACAGCAGCTCGAGGTCTTGACGCAGCTGGGCCTCACTGACGCCGAGGTCAGCGGCCGCAGCCGCGACCGGGATACCCGGCCTGACCTGTAGATAGGGAACGAGCGCCAGCAGCCGCGGCAGTCTGTCGGTACTCACGCCAGGCCCGCCCCGGCCGCCTTCATGAACATGACGGAACCGCTGGAACCGCCGCCAATTGGCTGAGCTTGCGGATGACCGCCTCGCGGACCTCCGGCGGCTCTACCACACGCACGGCCGAGCCATAGCCGATCAGCCGGTCGGCCAGCGCCTCCGGGTCTCCATAGCTGACCTGGAACTTCTCCCCTCCTGAACCGCCACCGCCGGTCGAGACCGCCGTACGGCGCAGGCCCTGCGCTCGTCCCTTCTGGATCACGACGGTCGCCGTCAGCGGCGTCGGTTGGACGCTGTCCGCCACGATCGCGGTCAGGTCGATGCCGGCTGGGACGGTGACCGAGTCGGCTGGTCCAGCTGGCCGCACGTCACCGAGGATCCGGGACAGCCGGAAACACCGCGTGGCCTGGCGGACCCGATCGTGGCCGACGAGGTACCACCGGCCGTGCCAGGAGACCACTCCCCACGGCTCCACCTCACGGGGCTCGGGTGCGTCGGCGTGCGGCCGTCGGTAGTCGAAGCGAATCGGCCGACCGGTGCGGACCGCGTCCAGGCAGGGCTGGAAGGCCGGGTCGCTGGCTTCTACGCGGGGTTCGATCCCGCGGGTCGCCTGGCTGTCAACGTCGATCCCGGCCGCGCGCAACTTCTGCAGCGCGCCCTGCGCGGCCTGCGACAGGCCGGCGGACTGCCACAGCCTCGCAGCCAGGCCGACCGCAGCCGCCTCGTCCGGGCTGAGTTCGACGTCGGGCAGTTCGTAGTCGCGGCGCGCGATCCGGTAGCCGTCCTCCGTGTCGGCCCACCCGTTGCGGCCGGTCTCCAGCGGTACGCCGAGGTCGCGCAGTTCGGTCTTATCACGCTCGAACATCCGCTTGAACGCGTCGTCGGCCTGCTCTGATCCGTCCCCCTGCCCGTATCCCGGCACTGCGATCCGGATCCGCTCGGCAGAGAGGAACTGCCGGGTCGACAACAGGCAGATCACCAGGTTGACCAGGCGCTCGGCGCGGCGTGCGGACACGACCTCGACCCTAACGCTGCGGCGCACCGGCCGAGCGGAGGCGCCGGCGAATGGTGCTCGGTAGCGCAGCCGCCAGAACGGACTGCGCGGTGACCCGCGCGGGTCGCCTGCCATTAGCCTCGGGCGGTGATCCGGTGGCGTAGCGGGACGGTCGAGGCGGTACGACGGGAGTGGCGCGGCGCCGTCGAGCTGGACGTGCTGGTCGACGGCCAAACCACACGGGCGCTGGCCTATGTCGACCTCGTTGGACGCCCGGTGCCGGGCGAGGAGGTGCTGCTCAACACCACCGCCGCCGCAATGGGCCTGGGCACCGGCGGGTACGCACTGGTGGTCGCCGTACCGGGCCGGCTGTCTCCCGACCCGGACGGCCCCGGACACCTGATAAAGGCGCGGTACACACCGATGCAGGCGAGGGTTTTCGGCGTGGACGAGCAGGACTCGCCGCACCACGCCGTACTGGCGGCCGCGGAATCACTGGACGGCATGCCCGTCGTCGTGGCCGACCTGCACTCCGCGTTGCCGGCGATCGTGGCCGGCTGCTGGGCAGGCCGCCCCGAGTCACGGATCGCGTACGTGATGACCGACGGAGCGGCGCTGCCGATGGCGTTCTCGCGGACGGTCGCCGGGCTGGCGCCGCTGCTGGCCGGCACGGTCACCGCGGGGCAGGCTTTCGGTGGCGACCTGGAGGCAGTCACGGTGCACACCGCGCTGCTGGCGGCGCGGCACGTGCTGCGGGCGGAGGTCACCGTGGTCACCCAGGGTCCGGGCAACCTCGGCACCGGTACGCCGTGGGGATTCTCCGGCGTACAGGCCGGTGACGTGGCCAACGCCGCCGCGATCCTTGGCGGCCGGGTGGTGGGCGCGTTGCGGATCTCCGACGGCGACCAGCGGGAACGCCACCGCGGCGTCAGCCACCACAGCACGACGGCGTTCGGGAGGGTCGCGCTGGCCGGCCTCGACCTCGTCGTACCAGTCGGTCTGGGTGGCCCACTGGCGGGACAGGTGCGGACCGATCTGGCCGGCCAGCCCGAGCGCAACAGGGTCATCGAGGTGCCGGTTGACGGTCTGGACGCCGCCCTGCGGGCCTCGCCGGTGCCCCTGGACACGATGGGCCGCGGCCTGGACGCGGACTACTCCTACTTCCTCGCCGCCGCCGCGGCCGGACGATACGCAGCCGGGCTCGTGAGCGTCAGCTGATCTCCTCGACGAACCGCTTGGCCGCCTTGATGCTCCGTTGGACGCGCTTGAGTTGACGGACGCGGCGGGTCAAGTCGTTGGACACCTCGTCACATCGAGGCGATGAGCTTCTCCACCCGCTCGTCGACTGAGCGGAACGGGTCCTTGCACAGCACGGTGCGCTGGGCCTGGTCGTTGAGCTTTAGGTGGACCCAGTCGACGGTGAAGTCGCGGCGGCGCTCCTGCGCCCGGCGGATGAACTCACCGCGAAGCCTCGCCCGGGTGGTCTGCGGCGGCACGTTCTTGGCCGCGAAGATGTCGAGGTCTCGCACCACCCGCTCGACCATGCCCCGGCGTTCGAGCAGGTAGTAGAGCCCGCGGTCGCGGTGGACGTCGTGGTAGGCCAGATCCAGCTGCGCGACTCGGGCGCTCGACAGCGACAGGTCGTGCTTGGCCCGGTAGCGCTCGATCAGCTGGTACTTCGTGGCCCAGTCGATCTCCCGATCGATCAGCCCGAGGTCACCGGAGTCGATGGCCTTGAGGGTGCGGCCCCACAGTTCCATCATTCGCCGGTACGTCGCATTGAGCCCTTCGCGCTCGACGAAGTCGTGGCAGCGCGCGTGGTACTCGGACTGGATCTCCAATGCGGACAGCTCTCGGCCGCTGGCAAGCTTTACCCGCTTGCGACCGGTCATGTCGTGCGAGATCTCGCGGATCGCCCGGATCGGGTTCTCCAGGGTCAGGTCCCGCAGCACCACGCCAGCCTCGATCATCTGCAGGACGATGTCCGCGGTGGTGACCTTGAGCAGGGTGGTGACCTCGCTCATGTTCGAGTCGCCGACGATCACGTGCAGCCGCCGGTACCGCTCGGCGTCGGCGTGCGGTTCGTCGCGGGTGTTGATGATCGGACGGGACCGGGTCGTCGCCGAGGACACGCCCTCCCAGATGTGCTCGGCCCGCTGGCTCACGCAGTAGATCGCCCCCCGGGGCGTCTGCAGCACCTTGCCGGCCCCGCTGATGATCTGCCGGCTGACCAGGAACGGAATCAGGATGTCTGCCAGCCGGCCGAACTCGCCATGCCGGCTGACGAGGTAGTTCTCGTGGCAGCCGTAGGAGTTGCCGGCCGAGTCGGTGTTGTTCTTGAACAGGAAGATGTCACCGGTGACGCCCTCGTCGTGCAGCCGGTGCTCGGCGTCGACGAGAAGGCCCTCGAGGATCCGCTCCCCCGCCTTGTCGTGCGCCACCAGGTCGGTCACGTCGTCGCACTCGGGGGTGGCGTACTCCGGATGCGACCCGACATCGAGGTACAGCCGGGCGCCGTTACGCAAGAAGACGTTCGACGAGCGTCCCCAGCTCACCACCCGCCGGAACAGATAGCGGGCGACCTCGTCGGGTGAGAGCCGGCGCTGGCCGCGAAACGTACAGGTGACGCCGTACTCCGTCTCGATGCCGAAGATGCGCCGCTCCATTCCGCGAGCCTAGGCGCTGCCCTGGCTCGGGGGGTCGGACCCGGCCGGTCCGGCGCCCGCGGCCTCGGACCCGGCGGATTCCTCGGCGGCGTTGGCCGGAGCCACGGTCTCGACGCGATCCTCGGGGTGTGACATGGCCGGGGGCTCGCCCGGGTGGGGGTCGGGAGGTTCGGTCTCGCTCGGGTCCGCCGTGACCGCTGGCTCGGCGCCGGCGTCATCGGCCGGTACGTCGGCCGACTCGGTGCTGGGCAGCAGTACGGCCAACGCGGGGCCGGCGATTCGCTTGAACGCCCGCTGTGGTCGGGTCCGGTCGAGGATCGCGACTTCCAGCTGATCTGCCGGCAGCTGTCTCGGGGCACCGTTGCTGCCGCCGACCGATGCCAGCGCACGGACCCCGAGCTCGAGTGCCTCGGCCAGCGGCAGATCTGGCCGGTAGATCTCCCGGAGCGTGAGTGTCATCGCCTCGGCCTGACCACCCATGATCACGAAGTGCGGCTCGTCGACGATCGATCCGTCGTAGGTGATGCGGTACAGCTGGTCGGCAGCCGAGGTCTTCCCGACCTCGGCGACGCAGACCTCCACCTCGTACGGCTTTTGCTGCTCGGTGAAGATCGAGTTCAGCGCGTGGGCGTAGGAGTTGGCCAGCTGCCGCCCACTCACGTCCCTGCGGTCATAGGAGTAGCCGCGCATGTCGGCCAGCCGGATGCCGGCCGTGCGCAGGTTGTCGAACTCGCTGTACCGCCCCACCGCCGCGAAGCCGATCCGGTCGTAGATCTCGCTGACCTTGCGCAGCGCCGTTGAGGCGTTCTGGGTCTCGGCGATGAACAGCACGCCGTCGGCGCAGCTCAGCACGGCCACGCTGCGGCCGCGGGCGATGCCCTTGCGCGCCAGCTCCGAGCGGTCGCGCATGATCTGCTCGACCGAGGCGTAGAACGGCATCGTCACGGTGGGGGGCTCCTCCTGTGGGCTGCGGTGCGGTCAGTCTGCCGATCAGTCCGTACGAGGTCCGCTGCTGCGCTCGGCGATGACGGCCTCGGCCACCGCGACGACCTCGTCTTCGGGAACGCGAGCCGCGCCTTGTGCGGTGACGGTGTACAGGATCGGAAAGAGGCGGCGCACGAGGTCGGGGCCGCCGGTGGCCGAGTCGTCGTCCGCCGCGTCGTACAAGGATTCGACGATCGCCCGTACCGTCGCCGCGCGATCGCGGTCGGGCGCCCAGACCTTCTTCAGCGCGCTCTTGGCGAACATCGACCCGGACCCGATCGAGTGGTAGCCGAACTCCTCGTAGACCCCGCCGGTCACGTCGTAGCTGAATATCCGCCCCGGCCGCGACGGATCGGCGGCTTCCGGGTCGATCCCGGCGAACAGCGGTACGACGGCCAGCCCCTGCATGGCCGCGCCGAGGTTGCCACGGATCATGGTCGCGAGGCGATTGGCCTTGCCGTCCAGGGACAGCGTGGTGCCCTCTATCTTCTCGTAGTGCTCCAGCTCGACGGTGAACAGCCGGATCATTTCGATCGCGATCCCGGCGCTGCCGGCGATCCCGACGACGGAGAACTCATCGGAGGCGTACACCTTCTGGATGTCCCGCTGCGCGATGTAGTTGCCCATCGTCGCGCGCCGGTCACCGCCCATGACCACACCACCGGGGTAGGTCGCCGCGACGATCGTGGTGGCCGTCGGCGAGAGGTCCGCGGCGGCATGCGGTGGCAGCGCGCGGCGACCGGGCAGCAGGTGTGGTGCGGCGTCGCCGAGGAAGTCGGAAAAGGAGGAACCCGTCGCCCTGAAGGCGGCCGACATACCGCTGAACTGGTGGCTCACACTGGCCCTTCCGCTCGTCGGACACGTCACGACCGGCGGGTGGCCACCGGTGGCTCGACCCTACCCGCGCGGGCGCAGGCGGCTAGGAGACCGCACCGCCGGCTCGGCGTCGGACCCTATGTTGCCGCTGCGCCGTCCGTGTGCGTCACCGGCGTGGGGAGGCGCGGGGCTGGATGTGGCACCTTTCGGTCCTTTGCCCTCTGGGCGGCCGGATGCAGTGGACCAAAAGGTGGCATCACTGGTCAGGGATCTCCTTACACCGGTGCAGTTGGGAGGTCGTCCGCTCAGACGCGGGCCCGCACGCACCAGGCTGAGGCGCTGACCACGAACGGTGGAGTGGGCAGCAGCTGCTCGCATCGGCTCCGGAGCGCATCATGCCAACGCCGATCCAGTTGGGCGACGTAGGCGCCGGCCGGTCCGACGCCCAGAGTGAAGGGCTCCCACCACTCGACGAACGCTGCGAATCGGACTCTCACGGTCAGCGTGCTGGGCTCGATATGCGCCAAGCCAGCCGCTGCACACAGCTCGGCCAGGTGCCCCTCCCGTGCGCCGGCCAGGTCGGACTCATCCCGCGCACCAGGGGCGATGTCGTGCACGGCCCGCCAGAACGTGGCCAGCGGCCCACTGTCCCCGGCGTGATCCCAGACGCACGCGGCGATGACACCGCCGGGACGGGTGACCCGCGCCATCTCGACCAAACCCGCCACGGGATCGGTCATGAAGTGCACGACCAGCTGGGCGAGGGCGAGGTCGAAACTATTCTCGGGAAAGGGAAGACGCTCGGCCGCACCGGATCGCACGTCGACCTCAGGAAATCGCGCTTGCACGGCTGCCAGGAACGGAGCGGATGGATCAACAGCGGCGACCGCAGCCGCGCCCAGCCGGTCCACCAGTTGCGCAGTCAAGGCGCCGGGACCGCAGCCGACGTCGATGGCCCGCTGTCCCGGCTGCAGTTCGGCCAGCTCCACGAACTGCGCAGCCAACGGCTCCGCGTACTGGCCCATGAACCGGTCGTAGGCATCCGCCGGGACGTTGAAACTCACCGTTCGACCCTATGCCGCTGACCGCGGCGCACGCCGATCAGACCCTGACGACCGTCGGGCGCGGCGTGCGGACCGGTCTGCCTTCTGCGACGTGTCACGATGGCGCCAACATCACTTGGCGCGCATGGGGACTGCATGGCGGCACCATCGCGGGAGTCGATCCGTACGCACGCGGCGTTCATCTGGTCGGTGGCCGATCTGCTGCGCGGGGACTACAAGCAGTCCGAGTACAGCCGGGTGATCCTGCCGTTGCCGTGCTCCGGCGGCTGGACTGCGTGCTGGAGCCGACGAAGAACGCGGTCGTGCAGCGTGCCGCAGCTCTGGTCGCCGGGTGACCGTCGCGCAGTTCTACAACACGTCACCGCTGACGATGCGCCGCGTGCTCGACGACCCGAACAACGTGGCCGACAACCTGCTCGCCTACACCCGCTCGTTCTCCTCCGGCGCGCGGGACGTGCTGAAGAAGTTCGACCTGCATCCGGACGCGGTGTCGAACCTGGAGATGGGC
>Ga0136616_10000057_pt1 | contig 41370 bp, 39 predicted proteins | sample AntDrymUQ2992106_2_FD_106648 | JGI IMG/M metagenome (GOLD analysis project Ga0136616, IMG submission 106648) | Polar desert sand microbial communities from Dry Valleys, Antarctica - metaG UQ299 (21.06) | ecosystem: Environmental > Terrestrial > Soil > Desert | place: Antarctica: Dry Valley... | reverse complement strand
GTGGTCATGCGGGAGGAGCAGGGGTGAGGGACCGGTACCTGGGCCTGGATCTGGGCGGGACGAACATCAAGGGCGTGGTGGTCGAGGACACGCCGGGCGGGGTGCCCACGGTGGTGGGCGCGGCGTCGGTGCCGACCGGCGCGCCCGGCGGGCCCGACGCGGTGGCCGGCAACATGGTCGTGCTCGGCCGTGACCTCATGGCCGCCTACGGGCCGGTGACCGGCGCCGGGATTGGGGTGCCCGGTCTGTTCGACCGGGCCACCGGAGCCATCCGGCTGTTCCCGAACCTGCCCGGGCAGTGGGTGGGTTACCCGCTGCGCGACCGGGTCGCCGAGGGACTCGGCCTGCGCCTCGCCCAGCTCAACGACGCGCGGGCGTTCACCCTGGCCGAGGGCCGGGTGGGGGCGGGCCGCGGGTGCCACACGCTGGTCTGCGTGACGCTCGGCACGGGGGTCGGGGGCGGGATCATGATCGGCGGGCGCCTGCACCTGGGCGCTTGGGGCGTCGCCGGGGAGCTGGGACACCAGACGATCCTTCCCGACGGGCCCCGCTGCGGCTGCGGGAACCTGGGCTGCGCCGAGGCGCTGACCCGCGCCGACGTGCTGGCGGCGCTGGCCGGGCGGGCCACGGCCGAGGAGGTCTACCTTGGCGCGTCCGAGGGCGACGCCCGCTGCCGCGAGGCGGTCCGGACGGTCGCGGGCTATCTCGGCATCGCCCTGGCGAACTGCGTCGCCGTGCTCGGCCCGGACCGGATCGTGGTGGGCGGGGGGATCGCCGCCGCGGGCGATCTCGTCCTCGCCCCCATTCGCGACGCCGTCCGGGCCCGCGTTACCCTGGTCCCCACCGACGAGATCCGCGTGGTCCCCGCCGCCCTCGGCTCGTCCGCGGGCGCCGTCGGCGCCGCCGTCGCCGCCCTCGACGGCCACTGACGGCGCGGCCTGCCGCTGGCGCGGCGGCGGCCTTCCGCTGGCGTCAGCTGCGCAGCGCACTGTTTGACGCGGACTGTTGCGCCGGCCGCACACGGCCCCGGCCGGTCCCCGCCGGTGCGTGCAGGCGCCGGCGAGGCGTGTGCGGGTGACGCGGACTATTGCGCCGACCGCATGGGCGTGCAGCTAGCGCGGCGCAGGCGGCGGGTCCGGCGCTACGGATGCGGTGGTCGTCGATGATGGCGGCGGTGGCGCCGCATGTGACGCATTCGCTGCTCGCGTTGCCGTCCCGGCCCCAGCCTTGCACGGTCGGCGGCACACGAGTCCTCGATCGCATGCTCACCTACCTCGGCGCCGGCGAGACAGTCCGCTTCACGCTGTACGGCGCCATCGTCTCGGTGCTCGCGCTGCTGTACTCGCGCATCACCCGCGACGCCTGACGTACCGTTCCGCTATGGCTACCCGCAAGGAGGTCCTCGACGTCGCCGGGCGCGAGGTCAGCGTCAGCAACCCCGACAAGGTCTACTTCCCGCGCACCGGGCACACGAAGCTGGACCTCGTGCGTTACTACCTGGCGGTGGCGGACGGCGCGCTGCGCGGGGTGGCGGGGCGGCCCATGGCGATGAAGCGCTTCGTGAACGGCGCGGAGGGCGAGTTCTTCTTCCAGAAGCGCGCCCCGCAGAACCGGCCAGACTGGGTCGAGACCGCCGAGCTTGCGTTCCCCTCCGGCCGGACCGCGAACGAGGTGGTGGTGCGCGACGCCGCCCAGCTCGTGTGGGTGATCAACCTCGGCTGCATCGACTTGAATCCTCACCCGGTGCGGGCCGACGACCTCGACCACCCCGACGAGCTGCGCGTCGACCTCGACCCTGTGCCCGGCGTGGAATGGGCCCAGATCCGCGACGTGGCGCTGGTCGCGCGTGAGGTCCTCACCGATTTCGGGCTCACCGGCTGGCCCAAGACCTCGGGGTCGCGCGGGATCCACGTGTACGCCCGGATCGAGCGGCGCTGGGAGTTCGGCGAGGTGCGCAAGGCCGCGGTCGCGCTGGCCCGCGAGGTGGAGCGGCGCGCGCCGGACATCGCCACCAGCAAGTGGTGGAAGGAGGAGCGCCACGGCGTCTTCCTCGACTACAACCAGAACGCCAAGGACCGCACCGTCGCCTCGGCCTACTCCGCGCGACCCACGCCCGACGCGCGCGTGTCCGCGCCGTTGCGCTGGGAGGAGGTGCCTGACTGCGAGCTCGAGGCGTTCACGATCGACACCGTCCCGGCGCGCTTCGCCGCCGAGGGCGATCCGGCGGCGGGGATGGACGAGACCGCGGGGTCGCTGGACGCGCTGCTCGCCCTGGCCGCCGAGGCGGAGGCGGCGGGGCTGCCCGATGCCCCCTGGCCGCCGCACTTCGAGAAGCAGGCGGGCGAGGCGCCCCGCGTCCAGCCCTCCAAGCGCCGCGCGCAGCCCGAGCCCGCCGAGGGCGAGGTCCCGCCCCCGGCGCCGGGCAAGTCGGCCGGCCCGACCGGCCGCCGCCGCACCACCATGCCGCTCATCGAGGTCGCCCGCGCGGCGACCCAGGCCGAGGCCATGGCCGGCCTCGAGCGCTGGAAGGCCCGCCACGCCGAGGCCGCCGCCCTCCTCGCCCCCGCCGACATCCTCGTCGACTCCATGCGCGGCCGTAGCACCAACTGGACCCGCATCCGCCTCAACCTGCGCAACATCCCCGAACCCGACCGCCCCGCCCAGGAACCCCTCGAGGTCGACTACGACCCCTGGGCAGGCTTCCCCGACGTCCCCCGTCGCCGCCCGCCAGCCGGCGCGGGGAGCGAGTGACCGAAGGTCGGACTCGAGGGACTCCGCGGCTTGGCGCTGGGCGGGGTCCGCTAGGTGAAGATGCCCGGGAGCGGCGCCGCGGGGGCGAGGAGGACCTCGGAGGCCGGCACCCCCATCCAGTCCTCGGCGACGGTCGCGCAGTACTCGTCGAGATTGACGGTGGGCGCAGGTTGCGATCGGCGTCCAGGCGCCACGTAGCGCGTCGCGACGACGCCGCGCAGCCGGGACCCGTCGACCGACCGCCATGGGGGCACGCTACCGCCGCGCGCGTGACTCCCGCTTCAGCGGGCGGACGCGCAGGCCACACAGCGCTGCGCGGTGGGACGGGCCAGCAGGCGCTCGGGTGCGATGGACCGTCCGCAGCGCTCGCACAGGCCGTACGTGCCGTCGCCCAAGCGCTCGGCGGCCCGGTCGATCTCGGCGAGGTGCGCGCGTGCGGCGGCGAGCAACGCGCTGACCTGCGCCCGCTCGAAGGCGATGGTCGAGCCTTCGGGGTCGTGCTCGTCGTCGGTTGCCGAGTCGGCGCAGGCCGCGACGATCGCGTCGAAGTCACGGGTCAGCGCGCTGATGCGGGCCAGCGTCTGCGCGCGCTGGGCGTCCAGGAACTCGGCGGGGTCGGGGTCGGTGAGGGTCATCCTGCGCGGTTCAACACCACCCCCCGCGCGACCGGGGCAGCGTCGGCACGGTCGGCTGCGGCATGCGGGTCTCCTTGGACTCAGGACAGGTCGAGCAGGACCTTGCCGGTGAGGGCGCGGGCGGCGAGCAGGTCGAGCGCCTCGGCGACCTTGGCCAGCGGCAGCGTGCGGTCCACCGGGATGCGCAGCCGGCCCTCGGCGATGGCGCGCAGCGTCTCGCGCAGCTGCTCGGCGCGCTCCTCGGCGGACAGCACCATGCCGCTGTAGCCGAGCACGCGCAGGTGGGAGCGGTAGACGGCCTGCAGGTTCAGCGTGACCTCGCGCCCGGCGCTGGTGCCAAACACGACGTAGCGGCCGCGGGGCTGGATCAGCGCCAGCGCCGCTGGGGTGAACGGGCCGCCCAGCGGGTCGATGACCACGCTCGGGCGCAGGTCGGCGGCGGCCGCCGCCAGCCCGTCGGCGTCGGTGACGATCACGTCGGCCGCGCCGGCGTCGCGGATGGCCTGCGCCTTGTGCGGCGAGCCGGTCTGACCCCAGACGGTGGCGCCGCGGGCAGCGGCGAGGCCGACGATCGGCAAGCCGACCCCGCCGGCCGCGCCGAGCACGAGCACGCGGTCCCCGGCTGCGACCTCGCCCTCGCGCACCACACAGTTCCAGGCGGTGAGGCCGGCCACGCCGACCGCGGAGGCGGTCGGCAGATCCACGCCCTGCGGCAGTGCGATCACCGCCTCGCGCGGGACCACGGCGCGCTGCGCCCACACCCCGTCCCGCTGCGTGCCGAGGCCGCCGCCGTTCACCAGGACCCCGGTGCCGTCGTCGAGGCGCCCGCTCGCCTCGCCTCCCAGCGTGCGCGGCAGCGGCCCGTCCGATGCCACCTGACCCGCCGCGGTGTAGCGGTCCACGGGGTTGACGCCGGCAAAGGCGAGGTCGACGACGACCTCACCGTCGCCCGGCTCGGGCAGCGCGACCTCCTCCACCCGCAGCGGCGACCCATGCTCGTGCAGCCGCGCCGCAGTCGTCGTCCGACTCATCCCCGCCCCCCGCCAGCGCACCCGGCATCTCCAGGCACGTCCTTGGGCTACCCCCGCTGGCGCCGCCTACACCGCGGGGGCGGCGTGATCCGGGGCGCCGGGCTCCACGACGCCGTGCTCGTAGGCGAACACGACCGCTTGGACGCGGTCGCGGCAGTCGAGCTTGGCCAGCAGGTTGCCGACGTGGGACTTCACCGTGGAGGGGCTCACGACGAGGGCGTCGGCGATCTCGGCGTTGGACAGGCCACGGGCCACGAGCAGGAGGGTCTCCCGCTCCCGTTCCGTCAGCTCGGCGAGCACGGCGGGCGCTGGAACACCAGGATGCCCGCTGCCAGGGTGATCGCGGCACCCCACAGGCGCCATGCGCTCCAGCGGGGCGAACAGCGCGCCCAGCGGCGTGTGCAGCAGCGCCAGGAAGCCGGTCATGCAGGCGAAGGACATGAGCATGGGCAGCAGCGCGAGCGGCACGCCGAGGGTGAACCCCTGGCTGAAGCCCGCCAGGGCGCCTGCCAAGTCCTCGCCAAGCTGGCCAATCGGTGGCGTCGGACAGCGGCGCCGCCCGCAGCCGCGACGGCCGCTGCTGCGTCGCTATGTTCAACGTCTTGGTTGATCAACCAACGGGCTGAACCCGACCACGGGACAGGAGCGGCAGCAGATGAGGAAATTGGTTGAATCGACGTTCGTGACCCTGGACGGCGTCATCAGTTCCCCCGAAGAGTGGGGCCCACCGTACTGGAATGACGAACACAACGCGTACGCCCATGGCTTGCTCTTCGCGTCGGACGCGCTGCTGCTGGGACGGGAGACCTACGAAGGTTTCGCGGAGGCTTGGCCTTCCCGAACCGGCGATGAGTACTCCGACAGAATCAACAGCCTCCCCAAGTACGTCGCCTCGAATACCCTGCAGGACACCAAGTGGAACGCTGAACTCATCGCGGGGGATGTCGCCGATGAGGTGGTCAAACTGAAGCAACAGCCCGGCCAGAACATCCTGAAGTTCGGCACCGGTGAGCTCGACCGCACGCTGATGCAGAACGGCCTCATAGACGAGTTCCACTTCTGGCTCTTCCCCGTCGTGGCCGGCAGCGGCCAACGCCTCCTCGACGGGATCGACATAACCCACCTGAACCTCGCCGCTACGAAGACGCTCAGCACGGGCATCGTCGTCCTCACCTACACGCCCAAGTAACCCGAACGAGACCGCGCATCCTCGTCATCGGCGCGACTCGCCGCGACGACGGCGTTCAGTTCGGGCGTCGTCGTGCTCGCTACCAGCCGGGGAGGAAGGGCAAACAACGAAGCGGAGTCCTCGACCCCCGAGCGGCTGGTGTTCACCACGAGCCTGCTGGCTGACCGGGGCGCGGTGAGCGAGAAGTCTGTGGTGACCGTGACGTTCGTCGACCTCGGGGACACCACCGAGATGACGTTCCACGCGGCGGGTTACACCGAACAGGAGGAGCGCACCGGCGTGCAGGAGGGGTGGTCAGCTCGTTCGCCCGGCTGGCCGAGCACGTGGCACAGGTCCGCGCGATCAGCGCAACGACAACGGCGCCCAGGTAGCCCTTGACATGACATTGTGGGGTGTGCAGACTGCGCTCGGACCAAGCACAGTGGAATGTGAGACCGAGAGGTCCTTCAATGTGGCACAGCGTCTTCATCGCCCTGCACGCGATCGCGGGTGTGGTGGCTTTCGGCGTCGGGTGCGTTGCGTTGCGGCGGGCCCGCGTGTTCCCCACCTACTTCTGGTCTCTGCTCGCCATGGCCCTGTTCCTCGCGCTGGCCGTGGGGGTGGGCTGGGGCGGCAATGACACCGCGACGAGGATCATCTTCGCGGCCCTGGTCGGGCTCGCCGGATACTTGGTGTGGCGCGCGGTGATGGCCGGACGCCTGCGGCCGGTGGGGCTTGCGGGGCCGACAGCGCCCTACTTCGAGCACATCGGCGTCACCCTCGTCGGGCTGTTCGACGGCTTCGTCGTGATCGCCGTGCTGCGGACGGGCGCCCCGGGCTGGCTGCTCGCCGCCACCGGAGTGGGCATCGCGATCGCCGGCCACTTCGTGCTCGGCGCCACGCGGGACCGGGTGATCGCGAGCTCCGCCACCTGACGAGGGGAGCGCGCCGAGCGACTAGATGGCGGGGACGCGCTCCATCGCCGCGCGGACGAGTTCCTCGGGGTAGTCATAGTCCACGAGGTCGCCGCGCAGAAACGCGTCGTAGGCCGCCATGTCGAAGTGGCCGTGGCCGCACAGGGCGGTCAGGATCACCTTCTCCTCGCCGGTCTCGCGGCAGCGCTGGGCCTCGCGGATGGCGCCGGCGATGGCGTGGGCCGGCTCGGGCGCCGGCACGATGCCCTCGCTGCGCGCGAATTGCAGCGCCGCGGTGAAGCACTCGACCTGTTCGATCGCCGTCGCGCTCAGCAGGCCCAGTTCGTAGACGTGCGACAGCGCCGGCGCCATGCCGTGGTAGCGCAGGCCACCGGCGTGGATCGGGTCGGGGATGAAGCCGTGGCCCAGCGTGTGCATCTTCACCAGCGGCGTGAGGCCCAGGGTGTCGCCGAAGTCGTAGCGGTACTCGCCCTTCGTGAGCGACGGGCAGGCCGCCGGCTCGACCGCGCGGATGTCGGGGTCCATACGCCCGGCCAGCTTCTCGCGCAGGAACGGGAACGTCAGGCCGGCGAAGTTGGAGCCGCCGCCGGTGCAGCCGATGATCACGTCGGGCGTCTCACCGACCTTCGCGAACTGCGCCAGCGCCTCCTCACCGATCACCGTCTGGTGCAGCAGCACATGGTTGAGCACGCTGCCGAGCGCGTAGCGCGTGTCCTCGCGCTGGACCGCCGCCTCGACCGCCTCGCTGATCGCGATGCCGAGGCTCCCAGGGCTGTCGGGGGACCGCTCCCGGATCGCCCGCCCCGAGGCGGTGAGCTCGGATGGGCTGGAATGCACGGTCGCGCCCCAGACCTCCATCATCGAGCGCCGGTAGGGCTTCTGCTCGTAGGACGCCGCGACCTGCCAGACCTCGCAGGCCAGCCCGAACTGGCTGCAGGCGAAGGCGAGCGCGCTGCCCCACTGGCCGGCGCCTGTCTCCGTGGTCAGTCGCGCAACCCCCGCCGCCGCGTTGTAGTAGGCCTGCGGGACGGCGGTGTTCGGCTTGTGCGAGCCGGCGGGGCTGACGCCCTCGTACTTGTAGTAGATCCGCGCCGGCGTGCCGAGGGCGCGCTCGAGGCGGTGCGCCCGGTACAGCGGGCTGGGCCGCCACAGCCGGTAGACGTCGCGGACCTCCTCCGGGATGGGGATGAAGCGCTCGGAGGTGACCTCCTGCTCGATCAGCGCCATGGGGAACAGCGGCGTCAGGTCGTCGGGGCTCACGGGCTCGTGCGTGCCCGGGTGCAGGGGAGGTGGCGGCGACGCTGGCAGGTCCGGGACGACGTTGTACCAGTGGGTCGGCAGCTCGGATTCGTCCAGCAGGATCTTGTTCTGCGGGGTCATCGTTTGCTCCGCCTTTGCTCCGCCATGGTCCCTCCACCCTCGACGAGGGCGGCAACCTAGCAGAGCCCGCGCAGGCGGTCAGGGCCGCAGGATGATGGCGCCGCGGGCGCCGCCCTTCGCGAGGTGACGGTGATGCCTCGTTCGGCCGGTGGAGCGGAGGGGTAGATGACGCCGCGTGCACGGATGAAGGTTTCGTCGACGGGCTGGCGACGGCGACTACGCCCGCGGCACCGCCGTCAGCGATGTCTGGCGTGGGTAGAACAGGCGAACGATGAGCCCGGGGCTTTTCACACTGACGCTCGTGGCGGCCCTCGGCTGCGTGGCGATGGCCGGGGTGTTCTTCGCCTTCTCGGCCTTCGTGATGGGCGGGCTCGCCCGCCTGCCACCCGCACAGGGCATCGCCCCATCCAGTCGCTCAACATCTCCGACCGTCGACCCGAACCGTGAGGGCGCCGCCAGCCACTGGCTTGGCCATTGACACACGACTGACGCCGAGTGGTGCACAGTGGTCGGATGGTGAGCCGGCTCGTCGTCCTGGGCAGCTGCGGTGGGTGGCCGGAGGCCGGGCGGGCCTGCAGCGGCTACGTCCTCGAACACGAGGGGACGCGGATCGTGCTGGACCTCGGCTACGCCACGCTGCCTCGCCTGCTCGCGCTGCTCGGATCGCCCGCCGCGGATGGACTCGACGCGGTCGTCGTCACCCACGCCCATCCCGATCACCTGGTCGACCTGCACGGCCTCTTCCGTGCCCGCTGGTTCGCCCGCCGGGAGGCGGCCCCGATCCCGCTGTACGCCTCCGCTGGCGTCCTCGCCATGGTGGCCGGGCTGGAGGGCGGCGACGCGGCCGCGGTGACCGCGGTGTTCGACGTCCATCCGCTGCCCGCCGGCCCGTACCGGGTCGCAGCGTTCCTGCTCGAGTCCTGGGCGCTACCGCACTACGTGCCCAACGCAGGAGTCCGCCTGACCGCGCCCGGTCTGACGGTGGCGTACACCGGCGACACCGGCCCCGATGCCGCTCTCGCGGAGCTCGGCCGCGACGCCGACCTGTACATCGTCGACGCGACCGACCGGCGACAGCAGCCCGCCAGCGCGTCGGCCCCGCCCGGCCCGCAGCGCAACCTGACCGCCCAGGACGCGGCCGCAGCAGCCGCAGCAGCCGGCGCCTCCCGGCTCCTGCTCACCCACTTCTGGCCGGGCAACGATCGGAGGGCCTCCTACGCGACAGCCGCGGAGACCTTCTCCCGCGAGATCTTCATCGCCGACGAAGGCCTCGAGATCACCCTGCCCGTCAGGCCAGCGGAGTCATGAACGACCAGAGCTCGCCCTCAGGTCGTCAGGCGCGGGCACGGCGCCACGCGGGGCTGTCGGTGTAGTGGTTGTCGAAGCGCTGCTGGGAGTCGCGGATCTCCTGCGGGGAGGACAGTCCGCGATGCACGCGGTCCAGCAGCCGGTAGTAGTCGAACCGGCCGATGCCGGGGGTGAAGACGAACAGGACGTCGGCGTCGGAACCCGCCGCGGCGGCGAAGGCGTGCGGCATGCGCGGGGGCACGAGGAGGACGTCGCCGGCGATGAGCGTGTGGATGCGCTCGTCGAACAGCACGTCCAGCGCTCCGTCGAGGACGACGAAGAGTTCTGAGGCTCGGGTGTGGAAGTGCGGCGGTGCGCCGTCGGCGCCCTGCCGGAAGGTGGACCGGTTGGCGGTCAGCGCGCCGGTGTCGGCGAGCAGCGCGATGGCGCCGCCCGGGTCGCCGGTGAGGATCTCGGTCTCGGATCCTCGCAGGAGGAGGGCGCCGCTGTCGTTGGTGTCGGTCGATGTCATGCCTTCACCATCGATCGGGCGCGAGCGCCGAACAACGACGTTCCGCGCCGCGATCGATAACCTGGAGGTGATGGAACGGCGCGAGATGGAAATATTCCTGACGCTCGCGGAGGAGCTGCACTTCGGCCGCACCGCCCAACGGCTGCTGGTGTCACAGGCGCGGGTCAGTCAGACGATCAAGAAGCTGGAGCGGCGGATCGGCGCCCTGCTGTTCGAGCGGACGAGCCGTCATGTCGCGCTGACCCCGATCGGCGCCGGGCTGCGTGACGACCTCGCGCCGGCGCAGCGCCGGATCGAGGAGGGCGTCGCGCGGGCGGTGGCGGCCGGCCGCGCCGTCGACGGCGTGCTGCGGATCGGCTTCGAGGCCCCGGGCATCGCCGACCTCGCTGGCGACGTGCTCGGCAGCTACGCCCGTGGCGGCCGCGAGGTGCGGATCCGCGAGGCCGACTTCAGCGATCCGTTCGGGCTGCTCCGCGGCGGCGACGTCGACGTGCTGGTCACACTGCTGCCCGTCGACGAACCAGACCTCACGGTCGGTCCCGTCCTGCTCACCGAGCCGATGGTGCTGGCCGTTGCGGCGCGCCACCCGCTCGCCCGCCGCGGCGCGGTCACCCTCGACGACCTCGGCCGCGACACCGTGCTCAGGGCCGCCCGGCCCCCGCCGCCGTACTGGGTCGAGCCCCCGCAGCCATGGTTCACACCAGACGGGGCACCGCTGCGGCGCGGCCCCGTGGCGGGCACGTTCCAGGAACTGCTCGCGCTGGTCTCGACCGGGAAGGGCGTGTGCCCGCTGGCCGCGCACGCCGCGACCTACTTCTCCCAGCCCAAGATCGTCTTCGTGCCATTCGCCGACGGCCCGCCGGTGTCATGGGCGCTGGTGTGGCGCACCGCGGGGGAGACGGCCCTGGTGCGAGCGCTCGCCGAGGTCGTCAGCGGGCCTCGCCCTCCGGATGGCTCATGACGGCGTCATCGCCGCGGTCGAGGCCGTGGATCACGGCCAGGGTCTGGTCGGCGATCTCCAGCTCCTCGTTGGTGGGCGCGACGAGGACGGGTACGCGGCTGTCGTCGGCCGACACCGTGCGCGGCCGGTCGGAGCGTTCGGTGTTGCGCTGCGGGTCGAGGGCGACGCCCAACAGCTCCAGGCCGTCGCAGACGCGGGCGCGGACACCCGGGCTGTTCTCGCCGACGCCGGCGGTGAAGACCAGGCCGTCGACCCTGCCGAGGGCCACGGCGTAGGCCCCGACGTACTTGCGGATGCGATAGGCATACACGTCGAGCGCCTCGGCCGCCGCCTCATCGCCGCCGTCGGCGCGCTGCTCGATCGCCCGCAGGTCATTGACGCCGGTGAAGCCCTTCAGGCCGCTGCGCTTGTTCAGCAGGTCGTCGATCTCGTCGACGGACAGCCCGCCCTCGCGCTGCAGATAGAGCACCACCGCGGGGTCGAGGTCGCCGCTGCGGGTCCCCATCACCAGCCCCTCCAGCGGCGTCAACCCCATCGAGGTGTCGGCGGAGGCCCCGCCGGCGATGGCGGCGGCACTGGCCCCGTTGCCAAGATGCAGGGTGATGAGGTTCACGGCGGCCAGCGGCCGGCCCAGGTGTGCGGCGGCCGCGCGCGCCACAAAGCCGTGGGACGTCCCGTGGAAGCCGTAGCGGCGGATGCGCAGCTTCTCGGCCAGGTCGCCGGGCAGGGCGTAGCGGTACGCGCGCGGCGGCAGGGTCGCGTGGAACGCCGTGTCGAAGACGGCGACCTGTGGAACGTCGGGGAAGCGCGAGCGCGCCACCTCGATGCCCGCGAGGTTGCTGGGGTTGTGCAGCGGCGCCAGCGGGATCAGATCGCGGATGGCGTCAATGGTGTCGTCGTCGATGAGCGCGGGGCCGGTGAAGCGGTCCCCGCCGTGCACCACGCGGTGGCCGATGCCCGCCAGGTCGTCCAGAAGTCTCCCCCCGTCCCGCCCGCCGTCGGCCTCGAACGCCGCCAGGATCTCCGCCAGGCCCTCGTCCCAGGCCCTCGTCGTGGTCCGCCACGCGCTCCTCGCGCACCAGCGGGTCGCCGTCGCCGGCCCGGTGCGTGAGCCGCGAGCTGTCCTCGCCGATCTGCTCGAGCAGCCCGCGGGCCAGCACCCTGTGCTCGCCCATCTCGAACAGCTGGTACTTGATGGACGACGACCCGCTGTTCAGGACGAGGACGTGGGTCACGCGCCCACCGCGGTCACATGGATGCTGCGGGCCATCCCGCCCCCTGGTCTCGTCGACAGCTACATCGCTGCCCGCAGGGGTACTTCCCCAAGATGACCAATCACGCACGTCAGGAGCGGTCGGCGCTCGCGGACCTACTGGAGCGGGTGGGACCCGACGCGCCGACCTGCTGTGCGGGCTGGTCCACCCGCGACCTCGCCGCGCACCTCGTGCTGCGCGACCGCCGGCTCGACGCCGTCCCCGGCATCCTCGGCGGCCCGCTTGACGGTCACGCCGAGCGCGTGCGCCGCTCGCTGCGCGCCCGGGACTACCGCGAGCTGGTCACGCAGGTGCGCGGCGGACCGCCGCCGTGGAACCCGCTGGCGCTGCCAGCGCTCGATCGGCCCGTCAACACCCTGGAGTACTTCGTCCACCACGAGGATGTGCGGCGGGCGCAGCCGTCCTGGCAGCCCAGGACGCTCGACCCCGGGTTGGAGACCGCGCTCTGGGGCGCTCTGCGCCCCGGTGCGCGGCTCCTCATGCGCCGGTCACCGGTCGGGGTGGTGCTGGAGGGCCCGGGCGGCCGGCTGATCACGGCGCGCGCCGGCAGCCCGTCCGCCACCCTGCGTGGCGCACCGGGCGAGCTGGTCCTCGTCGTCTTTGGTCGTGGCCGGGTGGCGAGGTTCGAGGCCGACGGCGATCCCGAACCCATCCTGTCCGCGCACCTGGGCCCATAGCCCTCCTGGCCCGCCGGGCGGCCCCCACGAGACCGCGAGCGGCCCCGCGGGTGGCAGGCTACGGGCCGTCACGCCCCGTCATCTGGGAGGAGCACCGTGGGCCGCCAGCACCGCCCGTTGGACCTGTTGCCCGAGCATGCCTACCCGGTGGAGCCGTGGCGGCTCGTCGAGTGCGAGTTCCGGCCGGACCTGCTGGGCCGCACCGAGACGCTGTTCGCGGTGGGCAACGGCTTCCTCGGCCTGCGCGGGACGCTGGAGGAGGGGCGCCCGGCCCACGATCACGCCACGCTGGTCGCCGGGTTCCACGAGACCTGGCCCATCGAGTACGCCGAGACCGCCTACGGCCTGGCAACCACCGGTCAGACCATCGTCGACGTGCCCGACCCCACGATCGTGAAGCTCTACGTCGACGACGAGCCGCTGTTCCTGCCCACCGCCCACCTGCTGTCCTACGAGCGGGCGCTGGACTTCCGGGCCGGGACGCTGGACCGGACCCTGGTGTGGCAGACCGCAGCGGGCATCCGCGTGCGGGTGGTCACCCGCCGGTTCGTGTCGCTGGTCCAGCGCCACCTCGCCGCGCTGTCCTACGAGGTGACGCTGCTGGACGGCAGCGCGCCGGTGGCGGTCTCCAGCCAGCTCCACGACCGCCAGGACAGCCGGCCCCCCGACGAGAGGCCGTCCATCCGCGACCCCCGCCGCTCCAAGGCGTTCGGACGGCGGGTCCTGCACAACCAGTTCCGTTCGAGCACGGACCGGCGGATCCTGCTGGGCTACCGCGTGGCGGACAGCGGGATGACCCTGGGCTGCGGGATCGACCACGTGGTGGACCGCAACGGCGGACCCGAGCTGTCCGCCGAGGTCGACCAGGACAGCGGCGACGTCACGATGATCGCCCAGGCGAGCCCCGGACACCCGCTGCGCTTCGTGAAGTACGCGGCGTTTCACACCTCGCGGGGGGTGGATCCGGTGGAGCTGGTGGACCGCGCCGAGCGGGTCCTGGCCCGGGCGGTCGCCCCCGGGTCCGGCGGGCTCGACGCCCTGCTCGCCGCCCAGCGCGCCGCCCTCGACGAGATCTGGGAGCGCGCCGACGTGGTCGTCGACGGCGACCCGCGCGTGCAGCAGGCGCTGCGCTGGAACCTGTTCCAGCTCATTCAAGCATCGGTGCGTGCGGAGGGGACAGGGATCCCGGCCAAAGGCCTCACCGGCCACGGCTATGAAGGCCACTACTTCTGGGACATCGAGACCTACATGCACCCGTTCCTGGTGCATGCGCTGCCGCGCGCTGCGCGCAACCTGCTGCGCTTCCGCCACGGCATGCTGCCCGACGCCCGCCGACGGGCAGTCGAGCTGAACGAGCGCGGGGCGCTGTTCCCGTGGCGGACCATCAACGGGCAGGAGGCCAGCGCCTACTACCAGGCCAGCACCGCCCAGTACCACCTGAACGCCGACGTCGCGCACGCGCTGCAGCAGTACGCCGACGTGACCGGCGACCCCGACGTGATGGCCCAGATCGGTGTCGAGCTGCTGGTGGAGACGGCGCGCCTGTGGGCCGACCTGGGGTTCTACGGCGACGACGACGCCTTTCACCTGCACAGCGTGACCGGCCCCGACGAGTACACCGCCGTGGTCAACGACAACACCTTCACCAACCTCATGGCCCGGCAGAACCTGCAGAACGCGGCCCACGCCGTGCTCGCCCTGCGCGACGACCACCCCGAGCGCTACCGCGCCCTGGCCACGGACCTCGCGCTGGACCCGCAGGAGGTCGCGGCCTGGCAGCGCGCGGCGGACCACCTGCACATCCCCTTCGACGAGCGGCGGGGCATCCACCCGCAGGACGCGCACTTCCTGGAGCGGGAGGTGTGGGACCTCGACGCGACGCCCGAGGACCACTTCCCCCTGCTGCTGCACTACCACCCGCTGGTCATCTACCGCCACCAGGTCATCAAGCAGGCCGACGTGCTGCTGGCGATGTTCCTGCTCGGTGACCACTTCTCCGACGAACAGAAGCGGCGCAACTACGACTACTACAACCCACTGACGACGGGCGACTCGACGCTGTCGCCGCCGGTGCAGAGCATCACCGCCGCGGTGGTCGGGCAACACGACGACGCGATGGCGCACTTCCTCCAGGCGCTTTACGCCGATCTCGCCGACGGGGCGGGCAACGCCGCCGACGGGGTGCACGTCGCCTCCGCCGGCGGGGTCTGGCTGGCGCTGGTCTACGGCTTCGGCGGGGTCGGTGACGGCGGTGGGGCGCTGTCGTTCGACCCGCGCCTGCCCGTCGGATGGTCCCGCCTGGCCTTTGGTCTGAACGTGCGCGGACGGCGGCTGCACGTCAGTGTCACCCACGCCGCGCTCACGCTGCGCCTCGCCGGCGACGAGGGCGGTGGCGGCGAGCTCACCGTCCGCGTCCGCGATCGCCCGGTGGTCCTGCCCAGCGACGAGGATGTCGTCGTGGCGTTGGCGCCCGTCCCCGCCGCGTCCGAGAAGCCCGAGGCGACCGCGGTGATCTCGCCGTCGGAGATCGACGTGGTCGCCTTCGACCTCGACGGGGTGGTCACTGACACCGCCGCCATCCACCGGGACGTGTGGAAGCAGGCGTTCGACGACTACCTCGCCGACCGCGAGGGTGCCGACGAGCCCTCCCGCCCGTTCACCGCCGACGACTACTACCGCTTCGTCGACGGGCGCCCACGCTACGACGGGGTGCGCGCGTTCCTGGAGTCGCGGGCCATCACGCTGCCGGAGGGCGAGCCGTCCGACCCGCCGGCGCGCGACACGGTGTGCGGCGTGGGCAACCGCAAGAACGCGCTGTTCGGTGAGCGCCTCGACGCAGGGGTCGAGCCCTACCCCTCCTCCGTCGCGCTGATCCGCGGCCTGCGCGCCGCCGGCGTGCGCACCGCGCTGGTGTCGTCGAGCCGCAACGCCGCGGCGGTCCTCAAGGCTGCGGGCATCGCCGACCTGTTCGACGAGCGGGTCGACGGCGCGGTCGCCGCTGAACTGGGCCTGCCGGGCAAGCCAGCTCCGGATTACTTCGTGGAGGCGGTGCGACGCCTCGGGGTCGACCCCGACCGCGCGGTGGTGGTCGAGGACGCCACCAGCGGCGTGGAGGCCGGCCGCCGCGGCGGCTTCCGCCTGGTGATCGGCGTGAACCGCGGCGACGAGGGCCAGGCCGGCGCCCTGCTCGCCGCCGGCGCCGACATGGTCGTCGACGACCTCGCCCAACTCGCCGTCGCCCCGCCACACCCCGCCGAGGGCGCTGCTCCAGTCATCATGTGATATCGCTCTCAAGGAGGTGGTCATGGCCGACCTGCTGATCCGAGACGTCCCGGACGAGGTTGGTCGCGGCGATCGACGCCACCGCCAAGCGACTCGGGCTCTCCGGCACCCAGTACCTGCGCCGCCAACTGAGCAGCCAGGCAGCCACCAGCGCTGGACAAGTGACGCCTGGCGACCTGACCGCGTTTGCCGAGACGTTCGCCGACCTGGACGTCATGGACGTCATGGACGTCATGGACGTCATGGCGCAGCCTGGCGGTGAGCGGCTGGCTCATCGACAAGTCCGCCCTCGTCCGGCTGGCCTCCAGCGACCAGCGCGCCAGCCTCGCCGAGGTGGCGCCGAGGCCGGCCGACCCTCCGGGATGCGTGGTGGCCTCGGCGGGGTCTCAGCGGACAACGCCCCGCGCCGGCTGACCATCGAGATGGTCCTGCTCGAGGGCAAGACCAGCACCGTGGCCGAGTTCCGGGAACTGGCGCGCCAAGCCGGGCTGGAGGTCGGTCGCCGCCGGACAGCAGCCGTGGCCTCTTCAATCTATCATATTCGCATGCGCGCAGATGTTCATGGACGAACCATGCCGACCGAGGAGCAGGTGCTGCTCGCGGTCGAGACCTTCTCGCTGCTTGCCGATCCCACACGGGTGAAGGTCTTGTGGGCGCTGCAGCAGGGGGAGGCGTCGGTGGGCCGGCTGGCGGACATCGTGGGCGCCAGCCCGACCGCGGTGTCCCAGCAGCTGGCCAAGCTGCGGCTGGCGCGGCTGGTCCGCACCCGGCGCGAGGGCGCGTACGTGCACTACTCGATGCACAACGCCCACGTCCGGGAGCTGCTCGCCCAGGCACTGTCCCACGCGGACCACGAGGACTGCGATCTGGCCGACCACGCCGACCAGCATCCCGCCGGTCGGGAGGACGGCGTCGCGGGCGTTGCCGGAGCCCGGCCATGACTGGCCGGGACGGCGGGGCCGAGCACGACCACGCCGGGCACGGCGGGCACGATCACGCCAGCAGCGGCGCGCCCGGCCGATGGGGCCGGGTTGTCGCGCGGTTGCGTTCCCACCGCCATGACGGCGCGGCGTCCGTCGACGAGGCGCTGCGGGGCAGCAGCCGCGGGCTGCGCGCCGTGGGGGTGTCCTTCGGCCTGCTGGCGGTCACGGCGCTGGTGCAGCTTGGCGTGGTCGCGCTGACGGGCTCGGTCGCGCTGCTGTCGGACACGATCCACAACTTCTCCGACGCGTTCAGCGCGCTGCCGCTGGCGGTCGCGTTTACGCTGGGCAGGCGTGCGGCGACCCGTCGGCTGCCCCACGGCTACGGCCGCGCGGAGGACCTCGCCGGCCTGGTCGTGGTGGCGCTGATCGCCGCGTCCGCGCTGCTCGCGGGTCATGAGGCGGTCAGCCGGCTGCTCGCCCCCGCGCCGGTGCGCTCGCCCGGACTCGTGGCGTTGGCCGCGCTGATCGGCGCCGGTGGCAACGAGCTGGTGGCCCGCTACCGGATCCGCGTCGGTCGCCAGATCGGCTCGGCCGCCCTGGTGGCGGACGGCCTGCACGCGCGCAGCGACGCGCTGACCTCGCTGGCCGTGTTGCTCGGCGCTGGCGGTGTCGCGCTCGGCCTGCCCGCCGCCGACCCCGCGGTCGGGCTGCTGATCGTGGTGGCGATCCTGTTCGTGCTGCGCGACGCCGCCCGCGAGGTCATCGGCCGGCTCATGGACGCGGTCGACCCCGCAACCGCACAGCACGTCGAGGCACTCGCCACCGCCGTCCGGAGTTCCGCAGTTGATGGCTGTTCCTGGGCGTGTGTGGGGAGAAGTCGCTGGTGAGTGCGGTGCGGGGCGAGTGGTGGCGCCCGAGTCCCTAGGCACAGCATTGCGGTGAGGGTGCTTGACCTGGCGGGCTGGTGAGGTCATTGTCTGGGCATGTATCTGCGGACGACGACATCGCGGCCCCGTAAGGACGGCTCGCGGGTGCGCTATCTGCAGTTGGCGCACAACGAGTGGGACCCGGCGGCCGGTCAGGCCACGGCGAGGGTGCTGTACAACTTCGGCCGGGAGGACCGGCTGGACCGCGACGCGATCGCCCGGTTGGTCGCGTCGCTGTCGCGGGTGCTTGAGCCGGGTGAGGCGCTGGCGGCGACCGCCCCGCCGGAGTTGCGGTTCGCCGACTCCCGGCCGCTGGGCGGCGCGTACGTGCTGGACGGGCTGTGGCGGCGGCTGGGCATCGATCAGACGCTGCGGGGGCTGCTGGGCGACCGGCGGTTGGACGCCCGGGTGGAGCGGGTGGTGTTCGCGTTGGTCGCCAACCGCGCGTTGGAGCCGTGCTCCAAGCTGGCCGCGACCCGCTGGGTCGCCGACCGCGCCGCGGTCCCCGGGCTGGCCGAGGTGACCGATGACGCCTGCTACCGGGCGATGGACTGGCTGCTGGAGGTCCACGGCGAGTTGGCCGAGCAGGTCTACTGGGCCACCGCGGACCTGCTCAACCTCGAAGTCGACCTGTTGTTCTTCGACACCACCTCCACCTACTTCCAGGCCGACCAGGCCGACCCGCCCGACGGTGACGGCGAGGCGACCGTCGGGTTCCGGGCGTACGGCAAGTCCAAGGACCACCGCGGCGATCTGCCGCAGGTCGTCATCGGCATGGCCGTGACCCGCACCGGGATCCCGATCCGGGTGTGGTGCTGGCCGGGCAACACCGGCGACTCGCCGTTGATCCGCCAGGTCAAAGACGACCTGCGCGCCTGGAAGCTGACCCGGGTGGTGTGGGTCGCCGACCGCGGGTTCTCCTCGGCGGAGAACCGCCGCTACCTGCAACGCGCCGGCGGGCACTACATCATCGGGGAGAAGCTGCGTTCCGACTCACCCGAGATCGCCGCCGCGCTGGCGCGGCAGGGCCGCTACCACACCGTCGCCGGCAACCTCCAGGTCAAAGAAGTCGTCGTCGACGACGCCACCATGCGCGACCGGTTCGTCGTCTGCCGCAACCCCGACGCCGCCGACCGCGACCGCGCCGTCCGCGACCAGCTGCTCGCCGCGCTAGCCGACGCGATCGCCGGCAGCGACACCCTGACCGGCGACGAACGCACCCGGCTGACCGCCGGCCTCAAGCCCGGGCTGCGCCGCTTCCTGCGCACCACCGGCGCAGGGCTGCTGCGCGTCGACCGCGCCGCCGTCGCCGCCGAGGCCCGCCTGGACGGCAAGTTCCTGCTGCGCACCTCCGACCCCACCCTGTCCGCCGAGGACGTCGCGGTCGGCTACAAGCAGCTGCTGGAAGTCGAGCGCGGCTGGCGGGACATGAAGTCCACCCTGGACCTGCGCCCGGTGTTCCACCGCCTCGAACCCCGCATCCGCGCCCACGTGATCCTGTGCTGGCTGGCGCTGCTGCTCATCCGCCTCGCCGAACACGCCACCGGCGACACCTGGCGCAACCTGCGCCACGACCTGGACCGCCTGCACCTGGGCACCTTCACCGGCGACCACGGCACCGTCCTCCAGCGCACCGAACTCGCCGCCCGACAGCAGACCATCCTGCGCGCCCTGGACCTGCCCGAACCGCCCCGCTTCACCCGCATCGACACCGCCGAGAACAGCCCCCCACCCGCCTGACCACCCCGAACAGCCACCGCGGGCATAGGCACACACCTCCCGCCGCTCAACCACACCGTTTCCCCTGCTCAGAGACCTCTTTCACCCCTTCACGCCAACCACCAACTGCGGAACCCCGGGCCGTGGTCGGCGTGGAATCGGTGCACGCGGTGCACTTGCGCTGGACCGGGCACGCGCTGAGCGCCTCGCTGGCGGTCATCATCGACGCGGAGCTGACCGTGGCGCAGGGCCACGCCATCGCGGAGCACGTCCGCCACGAGCTGCTCCATCACGTGGCGCACCTGGCGACGGTGACGGTCCACGTGGACCCGAGCGCGCACGGCGACGACCCCCACGCCCCGCTCGCGCACCACACCAACCCTCGATTTAGTCTAAGCTAACAATCTATGGTCGGGCCTGCTCCGAAGTAGAAGAGGGCTGACACAGCAGCGCGGATAGGTCGAGAGGAGCAGACGGTGGCCGCACCCAGTTCGGTGAAGGCGGACCAGCAGCAGGTCGTCCCGCAGCAGGTCCGGGGACGCAAGGGGGTGCGCCGGACGCTGCCGCTCGTCGGCCCGGCCTTCGTGGCCGCGATCGCCTATGTCGACCCGGGCAACTTCGCGACGAACTTCCAGGGCGGCGCGCGCTACGGCTACCTGCTGCTGTGGGTGATCCTCGCGGCCAACCTCATGGCCATGCTCATCCAGACCCTGTCGGCGAAGCTGGGCCTGGCCACCGGGCGCAACCTGCCTGAGCTGTGCCGGGAGCGCTTTCCCCGGCCGGTGTCGTGGGGCATGTGGGCCCAGGCCGAGGTCGTGGCGATGGCCACCGACCTTGCAGAGTTCATCGGCGGGGCGCTGGCGCTGAACCTGCTGTTCGGCATCCCGCTGTTCACCGCGGGCCTGCTCACCGCGGTGGTGGCGTTCGGCCTGCTCGCGCTGCAGGGCCGCGGGTACCGCCCGTTCGAGCTCGTCATCACCGGTCTGCTCGGGGTGATCCTGATCGGGTTCCTCTACGACGTCCTGCTGGTGGGAGCGGACGCCGGCGCGGTCGCCGCCGGCTTCATCCCGCGCTTCGACGGGACCGACAGCGTGCTCCTGGCCACCGGGATCCTGGGCGCCACGGTCATGCCGCACGTGATCTACCTGCACTCGGCGCTCACACAGGACCGCATCCCAGCCCAGGGGACCGGCGAGAAGCGGTTCCTGCTGCGCTACCTGCGCATCGACGTCCTGGTGGCCATGGGCATCGCGGGTCTGGTGAACATGGCGATGCTGGTCATCGCCGCCTCGCTGTTCCACGACTCCCCGTTGGCCGACGTCGACACCATCGAGGGCGCGCACGCCGGGCTCGCGCAGCTGGTGAACCCCAGCGCCGCCCTCGCGTTCGCACTGGCCCTGCTGGCCTCTGGCATGGCGTCGTCCAGCGTCGGCACCTACTCCGGTCAGGTGGTGATGCAGGGTTTCATCAAGCGGCGCATCCCGCTCGCGGTGCGCCGCACGGTGACCATGGCGCCGGCGCTCGTGGTCCTCGGCCTGGGCCTGGATCCCACCCGTTCGCTGGTGATCTCGCAGGTGGTCCTGTCCTTCGGGATTCCCTTCGCGCTCATCCCGCTCGTGCTGCTCACCCGTAGCCGCACGGTGATGGGCGAGTTCGTCAACGCCCGCGCGACTACCATCGTCGCGTCGCTGGTGGCCGCGGTCATCGTCGCGCTGAACGGGTTCCTGCTGTACCAGACGTTCCTGGGCTAGGAGGGCCTGAGCGTGGTCACTGACGCCGCCGAGGACTACCTCAAGGCGATCTTCGCCCTGCGCAGTGGGGAGCGGCCCACCACCACCACGGCCATCGCCGACCGCCTGGGCATCACCGCGCCCTCCGTTTCGGCGATGGTCAAGCGCCTCGAGGCCGACCGGCTGGTCCGGCGCCCGTCACCACGCGAGATCGACCTGACCCCCGAGGGGGAGCGGGCGGCGCTGCGAGTGGTGCGCCGCCACCGGCTGCTGGAGACCTTTTTGTCTCGCGTCCTCGACGTGCCGTGGGACGAGGTCCACGAGGAGGCCGAGCAGCTCGAGCACGCGGTCAGCGACCGCTTGGAGGAGCGCATCGACCGCCTGCTCGGATACCCGCAGCGCGACCCGCACGGCGACCCGATACCCCGGGGCGATGGGGATCACGACGACCGCCCCGGCCCCGCCCTCGCCGCGGCCGCGGTGGGCGGCCGCGTGCGGGTCGAGCGCGTCTCGGACCGCGACCCCGAGGCCCTGCGCTACCTCGGCGAGCTCGGCATCCGCCCCGACGCGGTCCTCACCGTGCTCGAGCACGCCCCGTTCGGCGGTCCCACCTGGGTGGAGCTGGACGGCCAGCGCCACGCCCTGCCGCCCACGCTCACCCGCCTGGTATCCGCCACCGTCCTCGACGCCAGCTGACGCGGGACGGGTTCTCAGCAGTAGTCGTCGAGCTGCTCGGCGTTCCAGTTCTCCACACCCTCGCGCGCTGCGACTCGTCGGTGGTCATGACACGACGGTAAGCCGATACCCGAGTACCAGATGCAACCCCTTTACTGACAGCCGCAGGCCGCCGGGGCGGAGGAGTCAGCAGCAGGTGTCATCACAGCAGTCGTGGGTGGGGCAGCACGGGTCCATGGTTCACCTCCTTCCGCTGCGGCGGGCTTCATCGCCTGGACGATGGCGCCGTGGAGGCCGTCGGCGACCTTGTGGGTGAAGGTGACCCGGACGTCGGTGAAGCCGGCGGCGGCCAGGCCGCGCTCGTACTCGCCCTTTGACAGCGCCCCGGCGATGCAGCCGACGTGGGTGCCCCGCTCGGCGCGTTCGGCCGGTGACGGGCGGTCCTCGGCGACGACGTCGCTGACGCCGACCCGCCCGGCGGGGCGCAGAACGCGGAACATCTCGGCCAGCACCGCGGGCTTGTCGGTCGACAGGTTGATCACGCAGTTGGAGATGACGACGTCAACGCTGGCGGCGGCCAGCGGGATTGCCTCGATGTGGCCCTTGAGGAACTCGATGTTGGCCGCGCCGGCCTGCGCGGCATTGCGGCGTGCTAGCTCCAGCATCTCATCGGTCATGTCCAGCCCGTAGGCCTTGCCGGTGGGCCCGACCCGGCGGGCGGACAGCAGCACGTCGATCCCACCGCCCGAGCCCAGGTCCAGCACCGTCTCGCCCTCGCGCAACTCGGCCACCGCGGTCGGACTGCCGCACCCCGGGCTGGCCAGCACGGCTGCATCGGGCAGGCCGGCCTGGTCGCTGACCGCGTAGAGCCGTGCGCCGAACCCCTCCTCCTCGGCCGGGCCGCAACAGGCGGGCTCCTCCTGCGCCACCGTCGTCGCCGCCTCCGCGTAGCGGGCACGGACCTCAGCCACCAGGTCTGCGTTCAACCGCGCCATCCCGAACTCCCTCTCTTATCAAGCGGGATACATCGACTGTCATCTATGCAGCAGAGAGTGCCATGCTTATGAGCTCGCTGTCCACCAGCTCCGACGCGGCGACATAGCCGGCGAGGTCGGCGTCCCCTGCCGGTGCGCCAGGGCCGGGCGCACCAGCTCGCCGACGGCGCACAGCCAGCCGGCGTGTTCCAGCGCGTACCACGCGGCCAGGAGCTCGACGTCTTGGTCCTCCGGCGGCTCGTCACGGGGAGCCGCGGCGCCGGTGGCCAGCACCAGCCAGAGCTCCTCGTCGTCTGCGGGCAGCCGGGCGGGGTCTACCCCACCGCCGGCCGCCAGCAGGTCATACGGCGGTCCCGCCTCGGGCAGTTCCTCGCGCAGCAGGTCGCAGGCGTGACGCAGCGCACCGTCGGGGCGCGGACGGTCGCCGACCTCGGCGAGCACGCCGTCCAGGGTGGCCAAGGCGTCGGCATCCGCCTCGTCCCACGCGGCGATGAACTCCTCGTCGTCCTCGTCGAACAGCGCGTCCATCCTCGTCTGCCCGCCGCCGAAGGGCTCGCCGAGCCATCGCTCCTGCTCGGCGATCTGGGTGGGCTCGCTGCCGGTCGCCTCCAGCCACTCCCGCACCTCGCCCTGGGTCACCGCGCTGTCCTCGATCCGCCGCAGCAGCCGCTCCACAGACTCCCAGAAGACGCCTGACAGGGGCGCGCCCATCGCCATCCCGTCGGAGTCCAGGGAGCAGCGCTGCAACGTGCGATGGCCACGGCGATGATCGACCGGCTGCTGTTCTCGCTGGCGGTCAGCTCGTGGCGCGGCATCCACGCGTCGTCCCACGGCCGCGCCCACGCCCAGACGCTGCGCAGCGTCTGGGCGTAGGAGACCTCGCCGCTGCAGCGCCTGCTGTGGGGCATGGGCTGCCGCAACGACGCGCTGCTGCCGAGCACGGTGATGGCGACCGCGGTCCGCTACCGGCTGCCCGAGGCGATCCGCGCGGCCGCGCTGCACGAACCCGAGGACTGGTGGGGCCTGCAGCGTCACCACGGCGCCTACCGCAGGGAGCGGGACCTGCTGGCGCGGCCGTGGGAGGCCGTGTCGGTGCTGTGGCGCACGCCCGACGTGACGCTGGCGTCGGTCCAGGACTACCGGTCAGGGCTGCCGGGCCCGCAGGAGCACGTCTGGGGCGCGACGCTGGGACCGGAGGCCCACGTGTTCGCCAACCACCCTGCCAACTCCGCGACCCACTCGGCGGCCCGGCCGAACTTCTGGGCCGGGAACCGCATCCTGCCGCGCGCTGCGCAGGAGGGCGGCGCGTTGCTGGCCGTCTACCGCATCCGCCCGCTGACCCCATGGGTTCACGCACGCCTGGTTCCCGACACCGCACTTCGACCAGTGGCGCGCGCGGTCCATGGACGGCCGCGCGGGTCGGCGACGGCTATGTCGCTGTGGCCACCGAAGGGGGCTGCCGGTTACTCGAACGTGGTCCGACGGCCGGCCAGGAGCTACGCCCGGCCGGGCCGGGGGGTCGCCTGGGTGTGCCAGGTCGGCAGGCGTGCGACCCACGGCTCGTTCGCGGAGTTCGTCGAGGGCCTGCACGAACCCGAGTTCGGCCCGAGCGTCCGGCACGTCACCCCGGACGGCCGCGAGCTCGAGCTCGGCCTCGAGGGCAGGTTCCGCGTCGACGGCCGCCCCCGCCTCCTCGACGGCTTCCACATCCGCAACCCGTTCACCGACACCGCCCCCGACGCGGAGCGCATGACCATCACCGTCGGCAGCCGCCGCCACACCCTCGACCTCATCCGCCCTCATCGCGGTTAATCCTGGAGGCACATCTCACCGCGCGGTACGAGCCGAGCCGCGGAGTTGAACTCGTTCGAGGGCGTGTTGACTGGCCCGCCGATGTTCTCCGCGGCGCCGTAGGTGCCGTCCGCGCGTCGGCGCGCGCGCCAGATGTCGAAGTCACCGGAGCGGTCGCTGCCGAAGTACAGCGTCCCCTGCGCCTCGACGGAGGGTACAGGTCGTCCGCGAGGCTCAGGACCGTGGCGTGCGCGTGGGGTCGCAGGTCTAGCCCGGTCGCCACTGTGGGGGCTCAGCGGCGGGCGGCGAGGTCGAGCGCGACGGCTTCCGCCAGGGTCAGGCGGGACCCCGCCGACCAGTGGTGCGCGTAGCGCCGCGGGGACAGGGCTGCCTGCATGCGTTCCGTCGCGCGCCGACGATCATCGTCATAGATGGGCGGTATCGGCGCGCCTTCTCGCTCTCGCCACGCCAGCGTCGCCGCCAGCAGCCTGACCGCCCGCTCCGGGTCCCGCTCAGCCTGGAGGTAGGCGATCTCCTCCAGCTGGACGGCGGTGCGGAAGGCTTCCCCGTGGCTGTGGCGGATGTCCAGCGCATTCCGGTGGTAGGACAAGGCCTCGTGCCGCTCTCCTGTGGCGGACGCGAGCCGTCCATGCACCCGCAGGGCCGATGCACGGGTGGACTGGCGCAGCAGCGGGCCGTGGCGATCCAGACGGCCCAGCCACGCCTCAGCGCCTGCATAGTCCTTGCGGGCGGTGGCCGTGTCTGCCAGCCCGATCAGGCACTGCGCGGTCGCGTACTGCTCCTGCACGGTTGCGGCCTGGTCCAGCGCGTTGCGGAAGTGCGCCTCGGCGGACGACAGGTCCGCCTGCCGCCAGGCTCCGTGGCCCAGGGCGATCATGAACAGGACCGCCAGATGGCCCGAGTCGAGGGTCTGCGCGGCGATGAGCCCTTCTCCCAGGAGGTGCTCAGCGTCCGCCGGGCGTCCTTGCCACAGCGCCATCAACCCGAGCGAGTACAGCGACCAGCTGACGTCCCACAGGTCGCCCAGGGGCCGGCGCAGGCTGAGCGCCTCCTCGTTGAGTCGCCTGGCCTCCGCGAACGGGCCCTCCAGCTCGGCTAGGACGGCGAGCCGGTCTAGCGACATGGCCACGAGACGTGGGTCGCCCTTCGCGCGCGCGACCTGCTTGCAGCTCTCGGCCAGATGGTGCGCGGCCTCGAAGCGACCCTGGCGTTCGGCCTCCCAGCTGAGGGTGTGAAGGGCGGTGACCTCGCTCCCTTCGTCCCCCGCCGCACGGGCGAGCGGCAGGGCCTCCTCGGCCAGCAGCCGCGCTGTCTCCAGGTCCGCGTCGTAGAGGGCGAGTGCACCAGCTGCGGTCAGCGCCTTCGCGCGCCTGCGCCCGGAGCCGGACTGGGCCAGGAGTGCTCGCCGCAGGTGGCTCCGCCCCTCGTGGATGTAGCCGCGGATCAGCCAGTAGGAGGCCAAGGCCGTGGCGAGTCGGAGCGCACCCTCCTCCGCGCCTGGCCCTCCAGGTTCCAGGGCGAGTTGGAGGTTGTCCTGCTCCATCTCCAAGGTGTTGAGCCAGCGAATCTGGTCGGGTCCCCGGATCTCGAGTTCCGCGCGTTCGGCGAGCCTCAGGTACCAGGTCCGATGGCGTTCGACGATGCGCCGTTCCTCATCTCCCGCGCTCATCAGCAGCTCGCGCGCGTACTGGCGGGTGGTCTCGAGGAGCCGGTAGCGCGTCTCCGTGCGTCCTGGCCTGGCCTCCGCCAACGACGACGCCACCAGCGCCTGCAGCAGGTCCAGGACGTCGGCGGTGTCGATACCCTCGCCCGCGCACACCTCCTGCACCGCCAGGAGGCCGAACCCGCCCCGGAAGACGGCGAGGCGCCGCAGGAGCGCTCGCTGGGACTCCGACAACAGTCCGTGGCTGATCTCGATCATCGCCCGCATCGACTGTCGGGCGGGGTTGCTGCCGCGCCGCACCTTCGTGAGCAGCCCCAGCGGCTCGGGGATGCGCGCAAGGATCTCTGCCGGCGACAGGACGCTTGTGCGGGCCGCCGCTAGTTCGATGGCGTAGGGGACGCCGTCCAGACCCTGGCAGATCTCCAGGATGGTCCGCAGTTCCTTCGCCGTGGGCTCACGTCCGGGGCGTTTGCTGGCGAAACGGTCAAGGAACAGCCGGACGGCCTCGGACATCCTGATGGCTTGGCTGTCGATGTTCGTCCCCTGCGGGAATGTCAGGGGCTGGAGGAGGCGCACGAGTTCGCCCTGCACGTCCAGCTCGGCCCGGCTGGTGCACAGGATCGTGACCTCCGGGCATTCGCGCAGCAGTTCTTGGACCACGGTGGCGCACGCCTCGAGCAGGTGATCGCAGTTGTCCAGCACGAACAGGATGTTGCGTCCCCCTACGACGGTGGCGAGCCGCTGCAGGAAGGGTGGACCCTCCTGCGCGTCGGCGGTGTTGACGCCGTTGATGCCCTCTTGCAGTCGGACCGCCTTGGCCACGGCGTGCATCACGAGGTCCGGGTCGGCGATGGCGTCCAGGTCCACAAAGGCGACACGCTTCGGGTACTGCCGGCCGATGTGGGAGGCGACGTCCAGAGCCAGCCGCGTCTTACCCACGCCCGCGGAGCCGGTGACCGTGACCAGCCGGTGGGTTGCCAGGTCCTCGAGGATCAGCGCGCGCTCGCTGTCTCGCCCCACGAAGGTGGTGAGCTGGGCGGGCAGCGCCGACGGTGACGCGGCGGTGCTCATGAGCGGGGGGAACTCCGGTGATACCCCGTTCACGACGAGCTGCAGGACGTGCTCCACCTCGCCGGGGTGCGGACCGAGCAGGGCCCCCAGGTCCTTCAGTGTCACGTCAGGGGGCAGATGCCCGCGCAGGAGTTGTCCGCACGACTGCGACACGAGCGCCTGACCCTCGTACGCGAGATCGCGTAGCCGAAGGCTCCAATCCAGCGCGGGACCCCTGTAGATGCCCTCATCCGCCTCGGCGCCGTGCCGAGCGAGCGCCCGCCGCTCGGCGGCGTGCCGGCGGTACCACGAGTGCGCGAGGTTCAGCGCAACAGGGATGCGCCCAAGCTTGCGGCGAGCCCTTCGCGTACCCGCAGTACAGGCTCAGCGCCCCGACCAGCCGTGGGCGTTCCCGTCGGCAGAACGCGCTGAGATCGTCGGGCGGTCATCCCACCGCGGCCCCCTCCATCGAGCCATCGAAGACCAGTGAGACGCGTGCGGGAGGCGGCCGGCGTGACAGGAACGTCGTGGCGCAGCGACATCGGGCATCGGCCTGCCGGTCCGCGCGAGGGTGCCGGTCGCTTCGACGGGGACGGCTTCGCCGCCGACCCGTCACCCCCCGGGGCCGTTGGCGCTTCGTCGTCCCTGCCGACTTCCAGCCGGAGCACGTGATCGTCGGGGTCGGGGCAGACGCCACCGCAATCCGGGTCGCCGCGCTGTGACGGCGGTGGTCGCGAAAGGAAGGGGCGGTGCCTAGCGCGCCGGGTCGGCCGTGACCACCGCCAGCACGAACCCGTCCCAGCCCTTGCTCCCGACCGTCTGCACGGCCGTGGCCGTGAGCCGACGGTCGGCCGTGAGCGCGTCGAAGAGCGCACGCGTGCCCATAACGCTCGGATCGCCGGACGCGCGATCGGTGATCGCCCCGCCGCGCACGACGTTGTCGACGACGATCAATGCGCCGGGTCGCGAAAGGCGCACGGCCCAGTCCAGGTAGGCCGGGTTGTTGGGCTTGTCCGCGTCGACGAACACGAGGTCGAACGGGCCTTCGCCGGCCAGCAGCGGCAGGGTCTCGAGCGCCGGACCGACGCGCACCTCGACCCTGCCGTCCAGTCCCGCCCGCGTCAGGTTGCCCCGCGCCACCGCGGCGTGGGCAGGGTCGGCCTCCAGGGTGGTGAGCCGGCCGCCGGGCGGCAGGGCACGCGCCAGCCAGATCGTGCTGTAACCGCCCAGGGTTCCGATCTCCAGGACCCGCCGCGCACCGGCGACCAGGGCGAGCAGATGCAGCAGCTTGCCCTGGTTGGGGGCCACGTTGATGGCCGGGAGGCCCGCGTCGTCGCTGGCCCACAGCGCCGCGTCCAGCGTGTCGTCCGGCGGCACGAGCCGATCGGTGATGTACTGATCGACTTCGGTCCACCGGTCCTGGGTCACAGCCGATCATGCTAGAGAAGTCTCCCGTGGAGTTCCGAACCGTGTCGCCGAGCACCCACGCCCCGCCGTAGACCAGATGGAGGACAAGGAACGTGTCCGCGGAGACCTGCCCAGCGGCGGTGATGAGGTAGACGGTCGCCAACACACCGACCGCGGCGCGGAGCACCTGCGCCGGCGGGGGCGCGACGCGACCGCGTAGAAGGCGAGCGGGGCGGCCAGGTCGGACCGGGCGTCGGGATAGCCAAGCACCGCGAACCAGCCGCCCCAGCCGGGACCTGACCTCGCGCCAGCCGTCGAGCAGCCACACGGCGAGATCGGTGCAGTGGATGCCGTGGCTCATCGTCGGTCCGCCGCCCTCGCTCGCCCAGCGCCCACGCCACGGCACCGCGTAGTAGGCCTCGTCGCGGAACCACAGCGTGAGCCCGGCGGCCACCAGCGGCCGTACGAAGGCGCCGCTGTCGAGCATCGCCTTCACGTGCTGGGCCGCGGAAGCGAAGCGCCACTGGAACACCGCGCTGCAATAGCGCCCGGTAGCCCGCTCCGCCTCCTCGACGCGGTCGAACTCCGCCAGCGACAGGGTCAGCGGCTTCTCCCACCACACCCAGGCACCGGCGTGCAGGCTCTCGACCACCTGCTCGGTGTGGACCCCTGGAGGGGTGCAGAACTGCCGCGTCTGGGACCGCGTTGCCGCCGAGCTTGTCGTACGTGCGCCACCGTGCAGCCGTCGGCGTCCGGACATGTCGGCGGTTCGATGGCACCTTGGTAAGGTGAGCCTTACTTCTTCTTCTTCGGCTGGCTTGCTCCGCCGCCCGCCCCGCTTCCGAGGGACCGTGAAGACCTACGTCCTGGCGCGCAACCCGACCGACTCGGTGACCCACGGCTTCCTTCCGGCCGCGAGCCGGCTGGGGCTGGACGTGACGGTGCTGACCGACGAGCCGGCGGCCCACCTCGAGATGTACGCCGGTGAGACCGAAGTCCTCGGGTGCGATGTGGCCGATGTGTCGGGGCTGGTGGACCGGATCGCGGCGTCGGCGGCGCCGGCGGCGGTGTTCAGCAACAGCGATCACCTGCAGGCGCAGGCGGCGTTGGTGGCGAGCTACTTCGACCTGCCGGGCAAGGACTGGCGGGCGGCGCTGCGCTGCAGGAACAAGGCGCTGATGCGATCGCATCTGGCGGCGGCCGGGTTGGACGCGGTGACGTCCGTGCAGCTCCTGCCCGCCGACGACCCCGCGGCGCTGGACCTGGACTACCCGTGCGTGCTGAAGCCGCGTGAGGGGGTGGCCAGCGAGGACGTCGTGCTCGTGCGCGATGCGGCCGAGCTGGTGGTGCGGGTCGGGGAGATCCGCGCTCGCCGGACCGGCGCGTTGGTGGTGGAGGAGTTCCTCGACGGCCCGCTGCACACCCTGGAGACCGTGGGGGACGGGACTGGTGTGCGGGTGCTCGGCGGCTTCCGCACCGAGTTGTCGGCGCCGCCGCACTTCGTCGAGGAGCGGCTGGTGTGGCATCCGGACCTGCCCGAGCCGGCGGTGCGCAGCGTGCTGGAACAGCTCGCGGCGCTGGGCGTGGGGCTGGGCGCGTGCCACACGGAGTTCGTGGTGCAGGGCGGCCGGGCGCGGCTGATCGAGGTGAACGACCGGATCATCGGCGACCAGTGCGACCTGCTGCTGGCCGACGTGCTGGGCGAGTGCGTGTTCGAGCTGGTGCTGCGCACGCACCTCGGCGAGGCGCTCGCGCCCTCGCCCACCCCGACGAAGCGCGCGGCCCGCGTCGAGTACGTGTGCGCCGCACGCCTGGGCGTCCTGCGCCAGGCCCCGCCGGCGCAGGACGTCCACGGGCCGGTGCGGCTGGCCTACCGGCCGCTGCGCAAGGTCGGCGCGACGGTCGCGCTGGCGCACAGCAACCGCGACTACCTGGGAGTGCTGCGGGCGGTCGGCGACGAGCAGGCGCAGGTGGACGCAGCCGTCGCCGGCTTCCTCGGTGCACACCGCTGGGAGGTGGGCGCGTGACACCGGAGCAGGACCTGGTCACCAGGGTGCTGGACACGCTGCTGCGCGAGGACGTCGGCGGGCTGCGCAGCCGGGGCGCGATGGTCGCCGTGCCCGAGCTGGACGCCGGGGAGTGGCTGGCCACGGGGGAGCTGCTCGTCCCGGTCTCCCCGGGCGGGTTCCTGGCCGACTTCACCGTGCGCCGCCCGCTGGTGATGCGCCGCGGGAGGGGCGCTCTGGAGTGGTGCAGCCGGCTCGATGACGTCCTCGGCGTCCTCGCGCCCGCCGACGACGCTGAGGCCCAGGCGGGCTTCGCCGCGTTCCACGCCGAGTGCCACGACGCCCTCGACGCCCTGAAGGTGGCGGCCCGGTGCTACCCCGCTGTGCTCGACCGGCTCACAGCCCGGCTCGCAGAGGACCCTCGCGCGGGCCGGGGAACGCGCGGCAGCGTGCTCTACGACACGCTCGCGGCGTACGTGGGCCACCCGTTGTACCCGACCTCGCAGGCCCGTCCCGGGCTCACGTCCGCGGACCTGGAGGCCTACGCCCCCGAGTGCGCCCCGGTGTTCGCGCTGCGCTGGGTCCTGCTCCCGTCCGCAGCGGTCGTGATGCGCGGCGAGCTCCCGGCGTTCTGGCCGACGGGCCACGACGCGGACCTGCTGGCGTTCCCGGTCCACCCGATCACCGCGGCGGGGCCGCTGCATGCCGCGCTGGACGAGGCCGGGCTGTCCGACGGCGCGGTCATCGTCGATCCGCAGCACCTGGAGGTGACGCCGACGCTGTCGCTGCGCACCGTGGCGGTGGGCGGGCAGCCCGGCGTCCACCTCAAGCTGCCGCTGCCGACCAGCACGCTGGGCCACCGCAACCGCCGTTCCATCAAGCCGGGCACCCTGACCGACGGCGCGGTCACCCAGCGGCTCCTGGACCGGATCCGCCGCCGTGAGCCGGGCCTGCGCGACCGGATCCTGCTGACCGACGATGCGACCTACGCCCACGCTGGCCACGAGCTGCTCGCCTTCCTGGTCCGCCGCTACCCCGACCACCTCGACGACGCGTACGTGATCACGGTCGCGGCGCTGCTCGCAGCGCGCCCCGACGGGCGGCTCGTCGTGCAGGCGCTGGCCGACGAGTGCTACGGCGGCGACGTCGTGGCGCTGCTCGACGCCTACCTCACGCTGCTGTTCGCCTGGCACACCACGCTGTGGCTGCGCTACGGCGTCGCCCTGGAGGCCCACCAGCAGAACACCTCCATCGTGCTCGACCTGCGCGACGGCTTCCCGCACCTGCGGCTGCTGCTCAAGGACAACGACGCGGCACGCATCGACCATGCGGTGCTGGTGGCCGGCCTGGGCGCCGACGCGCCCGGGCCGGAGGAGTTCGACGACGCCCGGATCCTGGTCGCCGACCCGGTCGAGCTGGCCGACGTGTTCACGACCATCACGCTGCACCTGTGCGCCGCCGCGCTCGCGGTGGGGCTCGCGCAGCGGCGCGGCGAAGCGCCCGGCGCGCTGCTGGCGCTGGTCCGCCGGCGCCTGGAGGACAGCCTCGTGCCCCACGCCGGCGCCCGGGACACCGACCTGCTGCGAGCGCGGGCCCTGGACGCCGCGCGGCTGCCGGTCAAGGGCATGGTGACCGCCGCGACGCTGCTGCCCAAGCACCGCACCGGCGCGGCGGACGTGAACAAGTTCTACGCCACGACCGCGCCGAACTACCTGGGGGCGGTCCGTGCACGCTGACCCGCCCAGCGCCGGCGACGTCACCGCGCACACCCTGCTCAACTGCCTGGTCCGCGAGGTCTGCGGCCCGCAGGGCCAGGCCCGGCTGGACGGTCCCCACCTGGTCGTGCGGCTGCCCCGCCGTGACCTGGTGGTGCGCGTGGCGCTGCGCCGCGCCTCGCTGACCGGGGCCCACCGCTTCACCGGGCCGGTCCAGGCGTGGGCCGCCGGCCGCTGGTCGCCGATCGGCTGGCGTGCGCTGGCGGCGGCCGTCCACGACGAGCTGGAACGCCGCACCGGGACGCGCAACGACGAGTTCCTGGGCCAGGTCGCGTCCAGCCACGACATCATCGCCGTGGCGCTCGCCCGACCGCGAGCGCCGCATCCGGAGCCGTACCTGGACTCCGAGCAGTCGCTGGTCTTCGGCCACCGCTTCCACCCGACCCCCAAGGCGCGCTCCGGTCCCCTGCACGAATCGGTGCGCTACGCGCCCGAGCTGGGCGCTCAGTTCCGGTTGCGCCACCTGGCCGTCCGCCGCGAGGTCCTGCGCGAGGAGTGCGCCGAGCCCGCGTTCGCCGACGTCTTCGACCGGCTGGGCGGGCCCGCCGACGAGGGCCACGCGCTCGTGCCGGTGCACCCCTGGCAGCACCGGCTGCTGCTCGGCAACCCAGCGCTGCGCGCGGCGCTGCGCGACGGCCGAGTCGTCGACCTGGGCCCGGCCGGCCCGCCGGTGACCCCGACCGCGTCGGTCCGCACCGTGCACCACCCCGGCGCCGGCGTGTTCCTCAAGCTCAGCCTGTCGGTGCGCATCACCAACTGCCTGCGCCGCAACGCCGGCTACGAGCTGGCCGGCGCGGTCGCGCTGACCCGGCTGCTGCGCCCGGTCGCCGCGGACCTGCGCGCCCGCTTCCCGAGCACCGCACTGTTGGCCGAACCGGCCTCGCGCACCGTCGACCTCGGCGACGCCGACCTCGCGGAGGGCCTCGGCGTCATCGCCCGCGAAGGGCTGGGCGCGTACCTGGTCGACGGCGCGACGCCGCTGCTCGCCGCCGCGATCGCTGACGAGCACAGCCGCGGGCCCGCATCGGCCGCGGCGCTGCTGGGCCGCGGCGGCGGCACCGCCGAGCACCTGGTGGCCTGGTGGGACGCCTACCTGGCGGCGCTGGTCTCCCCGGTCCTGCATGCCTACCTCGCCCACGGCGTGGTCCTCGAACCGCACCTGCAGAACGTCGTGGTCGGCGTGCGGGGCGACGGCCTGCCGGTGCAGGTCTTCCTGCGTGACTTGGAGGGCACCAAGCTGGTGGCGTCGCGCCACCGCGACGCCCTCGCCGCGCTGCCCGAGCCGGTCCGGGCCCAGGTCGCCTACGACGCCGAGCGCGGCTGGAACCGGGTCGTGTACTGCCTGGTCGTCAACCACCTCAGCGAGGTGCTGGCCGTCCTCGCCGACCAGCGCCCGCCGCTGGAGCGGCTGCTGTGGAGCCGCGTGCGCGACCGCTTCGACGCCTACCGCCGCGACCACGGGTCATCGCCCCCGCTGCGCGCGCTGCTGGCGGGCGCGCCGCTGCCCGCCAAGGCCAACCTGCTCACCCGCTGGCAGCGCAGGGCCGACCGGCACGCAGGCTACGTGGCCCTGCCCAACCCGCTCGCCGCCCACGGTCCGCCCACCGCTGCGCCGCTGGCCCAGCCCGAGTCCGCGGGGGTCCGGTGATCCCGGCCGCGGTCCGTGACCGCATCGCCGCGCTGGCCGAGGACGGCGAGGCCGCGCTGCCCGCGTACCTCTACGACCTCACCGGCCTGGAGGCGCACACCGCAGCCGTCCGCCGCGCCCTCCCACCCCAGGTCGAACTGCTCTACGCCGTCAAGGCGAACCCCGACCCGGAGATCCTGGCCGTGCTCGACGAGCACGTCGACGGCTTCGAGGTCGCCTCCGGCGGCGAGCTCACCCACCTCCGCGCCACCCTGCCCGAAAGCCGCCTCGCCTTCGGCGGGCCCGGCAAGACCGCCCGGGACTTGCACCTCGCCCTCACCGAAGGTGTCCACCGCGTCCACGTCGAGAGCGTCCAGGAGCTGCGTCTGCTCGCCGCCACCGCGCAACGGCTGGGCGCGCACGTCGACGTCCTGCTGCGCGTCAACCTGCCGCTGCACCTTTGCCAGGTCGCCCTGACGATGGGCGGGCGCCCCAGCCCCTTCGGCATCGACCCAGACGCCCTGGACGGCTGCCTCCGCGTCCTCGCCGCCACGACACGGCTGCGGCTGCGCGGCATCCACACCCACCTCGCAAGCGGCCTGGACGCACCCGCGCAGCTTGCCCTCGCCCAGCAGGTCCTCGCCTGGGCCGCTGCCTGGGCCGACCACGCCGGCGTCCGTCTCGAAGAGGTCAACCTCGGCGGCGGCATGGCCGTCGACTACGCCGCTCCCGCCGCCCGCTACGACTGGGCCGCCCTCGGCGACGGGCTCGGCCGGCTCGCCGCCGCTCACCCCGGCACCGTCCTGAAGGTCGAACCCGGCCGGGCGCTCACTGCCTACGCCGGCTGGTACGCCGCCCGCGTCCTGGACGTCAAGACCTCCCACGGCCGCGCGTTCGCCGTGCTCCACGGTGGCACCCACCACCTGCGCACCCCGGCGGCGAAGGGTCACGACCAGCCTTTCACCGTCATCGGAGTCCGGCGCTGGCCCCACCCCTGGCCCCGCCCCGAGGTCCGCAACCAGCCCGTCACCGTCACCGGGCAGCTGTGCACCCCCAAGGACGTCCTCGCCAGCGACATCCCCCTGCCGGCGCTGCGGGTCGGCGACGTCGTCGCCTTCGCCATGGCCGGCGCCTACGCCTGGAACATCTCCCACCACGACTTCCTCCTGCAACCCCCGCCCGCCTTTCACCACCTCCACCCTCTCGACGCGGTCCAGCGATGACCGGCGCAGCCCTTCTGGCAGCCATCGCCGAGCGCCATCAAGCGCCGCCTGATACCGCCGCCTCCTACCTGCTCGGCTGGTCCACCCTCGGCGTCGCGACACCCGCCGCCGCGGCCTTGTTGACCCAGCGGCGCGTCCCTGACCTCTCACCCGCAAGCGTGTCGGTACACCTCGACGACGACTACCGGGTCGAGCGGGTCACCTTCGGGGGTCCCGCGACGGCGGTGCTGCCCGGCGATCCGTTGGCCGGAGCGGCCCACGTCATCACCCTGGCCGATCACGACGCGCTGCGCCGCCACCTCGCCGCTGCGCTGCTCACCCACCTCGCCCCGCTGGTCGAGGCGGTCCGGCAGCGCTCGCGGCTGGGTCCCCGGGTGCGCTGGGGACGGGTGGCCGACAGCATCGGCGCCGCCTTCCTCGAGGTCGGACACGCAATCGGTGACCAGCAGGCCGCCCGCGCCGAGGCCGACGCCCTGTTCGCCGTCGCCGCGCCCGTCCTGCGCGCCCGCCCGGCCTGGGTGCCTATCCAGCGCGACGGCGTGTGCCACCTGTACCTGCGCCGCGGGGTCTGCTGCCTGGCCTACAAGACCCCCCACCACGGCTACTGCACCAGCTGCCCCTGCCTCGCCGACGCCGAACGCGAGCACCGCCTCCACGACGCGCTCGACGGGTAACCGTGAGGGGTCGGGTGGAGACGAGCGCGTCGCCGAGGAAGCCGTCAGGCTCCGAGACGCCGGGGAGGGCGAAGAAGAGGCCGCCGCCCTCGGGGAGGATGTATGTGAGGTCACCCCTAACCTATACAGAACGGCGATCGCCAACCGGCGAAGCGGCACTTCAGCCTGCACGACCACCTGTCCCGCCGACACCGAGGTGCGCACATGAATGACGACCTGCTGGCGGCCTTTGCCGACCAGATCGCGCTGGAGCAGGCATCGGCCCAGGCCTACCTGCAGATGGCGGCGTGGGCGTCGGCCCACGACCTGTCCGGGACCACGGCGTGGCTGCGGGCCCAGGCGGCGGAGGAGACGGGCCACGCGCTGCGGTTCCTCGACTTCGTGCTCGACCGCGGCGCCGAGATCCGCCTGCAGGCCCTGGCTGCACCCCCAGCCGACTACGACAGCGTGGTCGCGGTGTTCGAGGCGGCGCTCGCCCACGAGCAGCGGGTCAGCCAGTCGATCGGCGACCTGTACGCCGCGGCCCAGGCCGCCGGGGACTACCAGAGCCTGCCGCTGCTGTCGTGGTTCCTGGCCGAGCAGGTCGAGGAGGAGGCGAGCGTCCGCACCATCCTCGGCGAGCTCCGCTTCGCCCACGCCGACCCCACCGCCCTCCTGCTGCTCGACCGCGAATTGCCCACCCGGAGGGCAGCCTGACGGTTGCCTGCCTCATCTGGTCCGGGCGTGCCTCCTCGCGATCGCCGCGAGCGAGCACGGGCGGGCGGGCGGTCACGTCACGCCGTGGTCGGGGTCACGTGGACGAAGCGCAGTGCGATAAGCAGAGCGACGATGGCGATGCCGACGGCTGTCCACAAGGCCGCATGATACGCAGGCAGCAGCGCATCGCCCGAGGCGCCCGGAGCGATCTGGGTGGCGGCGACAGCGTTCATCACCGCAAGGCCGAGCCCGCCGCCGACCTGAAGGCTGGTGTTGAACAGGCCGCCGACGAGGCTGTGCTCGTGGGGGGCGGCAGCGGCGAGCGCCGTGACGCTGGACGCCACCCACGTCAGGCTGCTGCCCGCCACAGGCAGTGTGACTGCCGCGAAGATGTGAAACCAGTAGCGCGAATCGCCGTCGATGAGCGCGACCAGCACGATGCCCCCAACGTAAAGCGACAGGCCGGCGGTCAGCAGGAGCTTGGCGCCTGTGCGGGGCAGCAGGCGCCCGGCGACCGTCGAGCCGATCAGGCCAACGACGGCAAGCGGGAGCAGGGCCACCGCCGCCTCGCTGGGGGTGTAGTCGAGCACGTTCTGGAGCGTGAGCGCCAGGAAGTAGTTCACGCCGACCCACGCGGCGTACATGCAGAACGCGATCGCCATGACCGGGCCGAAGTTGGGTAGGGACCAGATCGCCAGCGGCATCAACGGCTCGCGCACGCGCGCCTGCAGGCGCAGGAACAGAGCGAGCAGGGCGATCGCGGCCACGAGCGCGACCAGGGTGGAGGGAGCGCTCCATCCCGCCTCGGCGGCGTTGGTCAGAGCGAAGACGAGTCCAAGCAGCCCGAGGGTGGCGGTCAACGCGCCGGGCAGGTCGATTCCGCCATCCTCGTGGCCACCGGCGGGGTCGGGCGGCAGGAGGACGAACGTCAGGGCGCACAACAGCGCGACCGGTGGCACGGTAAGCCCGAACACCCAGCGCCAGCCCAGCGCGTCGGTCACGACACCGCCGAGGATCAGCCCGCAGGCGAAGCCCACAGCCCCTGCTGCGGCAAAGGCGGCCACGGCACGGCTGCGCTCGGCGCCCGCGCCGAACGTGTTGGTGAGGATGCCCAGCGCGGCGGGGATCGTGATCGCGGCGCCAATTCCCTGCAGCCCTCGCGCTGCGATGAGCATCCCAGGACTGGTTGCGAGCGCGTCGACGAGCGTGAAGACCCCGAAGGTCGCGAAGCCCCCCGCCAGCACCTTGCGCCGGCCCAGCAGATCGGCAGCCCGCCCACCGACGAGCAGGAAGCCGGCGAACGTCAGGGCGTACGCCGAGATGACCCAGGGCAGGGACGCCTCACTGAAGCCCACGTCGGCGGCGATGTCGGGGAGCGCGATGTTGACAGAGCTGAGGTTGAGGATGTTCAAGAACATCGTCGAACACAGCAGCACCAGGACGAGGTGGGAACGGCGAACGTCGGTGGGCATCGCGATGCTGCTCCTGGCGCGCGGCGCGGTAGGGAGTGAGTCGGTGGGGTGCGCGGGCGCCGCTCGGCGGGGTCAGGCGGATGCGCGGGAGCGGATCAGCGCGACGATGCGTTCGGCGACGCCGGTCGCGGATGCGGGGTTCTGGCCGGTGATCAGCCGGTCGTCGGCGACGACGTAGGGCTTGAAGTTCGGGGCGCCGGTGTGGCGGGCGCCGCGGTCGGTCAGGCGCGTCTGCAGCAGGAACGGCACGACCTGGGCCAGCCCGACCGCGCGCTCCTCGTCGTCGGTGAACGCGGCTACCGCGCGGCCGTCGATGAGGTAGGCGCCGTCGGACAGGCGGACGTTGATCAGTGCGGCGGGCCCGTGGCAGACGGCGGCGACCACGCCGCCCGCTTCGTACATCTGGGCGGCGACCTCGGCCAGGCGGGTGTTGTCGGGGAAGTCCCACATGCTGCCGTGTCCGCCGGCGTAGAAGATGACGTCGTAGTCGCCTGGGTCGATGTGGTCGGGGGTGGAGGTGGCGGTGAGCGTCGCGGCGATCTGCGGGTCGTCGAGGAACGCCTGCTGGACCGGGTCGGACAGGTCCACGCCGTCCATCGGCGGCTTGCCGCCCTGCGGTGAGACGAACTCGACGGTCCAGCCAGCTTCGCTGAAGACCTTGTAGGGGTGGGCCGCTTCGGGCAGGTAGAAGCCGGTGGTCCGTCCGGTGTCGCCCAGCTGCTCGTGGCTGGACAGCACGATCAGGGCTCGGGTCATTGTCATGCTCCTAGCGATCTCGCTGTGGTCACGGTGCGTCGCTGGCAGCGGCGAAGGCCACGCTAGGCACGCGTCACCGATCCGACCACTACCCGATCTTGCCTTCAGCTATAAGCACAGCTATAGGTGAAGGCGTGAACCTGGAGCTGTTGCAGACCTTCCTCGCCATCTACCGGGCGGGGACGCTCACCGCTGCCGCGCGGGTGCGTCATCTGTCACAGCCCGCGGTCACCCAGCAGCTTCAGACCCTGGAACGCCAGGCCGGCAAACCGCTGTTCATCCGCCTCGCCCGCGGCGTCGCACCCACCCCCGCGCGCACACCTTGGCCCGCGACGTCGCCGGGCCGCTCGACGCGCTCGAAGCCGCCCGCCAACGGCTGCGTCCCGGTGCCGACGACCTGGAAGGGACGGTGTTCCTGGGCGGGCCAGCCGACCTGCTCGCCGCCAAGGCGCTGCCCGCACTGGTCCCCCTGGTCGACCAAGGCGTTCGCCTGCGCGTCCGCACCGGCCTCGCCGACGATCTGCTGACCGGCCTCGCCGACGGCCAGCTCGACCTCGTCATCGCCACACAGCGGACCCGCCGCAGCGGCATCGACTACGAACCGCTGGTCGACGAGGAGTTTGTCCTTGTCGCCGGCTCCGCATGGGCCGCCCGCATCGACCCCGAGGCCCTCCGCACGGCCGGAGCCGCCGCGCTGACCGACGTCCCCCTGGTCGCCTTCGCCGAGGACCTGCCCATCGTGCGGCGCTGGTTCCGCGCAGTGCTCGACACGCGCGTCACCGCCGCCGCCTCCGTCGTCATCGACGACCTGCGAGGTGTCATGACCGCCGTGATCGCCGGCGCGGGGATCAGCGTGCTGCCCCGCTACCTCGCCGCCGACGCGATCGCTCGCGGCGACCTCGTCAACCTGCACCCCCACGGCCGTGCACCCATCAACACCCTGTGCCTGGCGACCCGCAGCGGTCAGCCCGACCGCGCGCGCATCCTCGCCGTCACCGAACAGCTCCGCCGCACCGCCCCCACCTGGCCCCGTCCCACCTGAGAGCGGGTCGTGCCAGCCAGGGTCAGCGGCCGTCCAGCGCCCGGGCGAGCAGCACAAGAGCTCTCGCTGATCTGGACTTCAACCGTGCTTGAGGCTCTTAAGCTGGACCTGTCCAGGGAGGAGAACGACCGTGTGGATCTGTCGGACCTGTGCCGTTGAGCATGCCGAGGTCGTCGAGGTGTGCGCCATCTGCGCCGACGAGCGGCAGTGGGTGCCGGCTGCTGGGCAACAGTGGACCACGCTCGACGAGCTGGCCGCGGCCGGGCACCAGACGCGGGTGCGAGAGCTCGAGCCTGACCTGTTCGGTGTCACCGTCGAACCCGTGGTCGGCATCGGCCAGCAGGCGCACCTCGTGCGGACGCCGGCAGGCAACCTGCTCTGGGACCTGACTGGCTACCTCGACGACCACGCCGGACAGCGGGTCCGCGAGCTGGGCGAGGTGGTCGCGATCGCGGCGAGCCACCCGCACATGTTCGGCGTGCAGGTGGAGTGGAGCCGGGCGCTGGGTGGCGTACCGGTGCTTGTCGCGGAGCCGGACCTGGAGTGGGTCGCGCGGCCGGATCAGGCGATCCGTCCGTGGGCCGGCACGTTCGAAGTCCTGCCCGGGGTCACGCTGGTCCAGCTGGGCGGGCACTTCCCGGGCAGCGCGGTCGCACACTGGGCGGCTGGTGCGGGCGGGAACGGTGTGTTGCTCGGCGGGGACACGATCCAGACGAACCCGGACCGGGCGTCGGTGACGTTCATGCGCAGCTACCCCAACCGCATCCCGCTCTCGGCGGGGGTGGTGGAACGGGTCACGCAGGCGGTCGAGGTGTTCTCGTTCGATCGGATGTACGACAACTTCGGCGGCGCCATCGACGCTGACGCCCGCGCGGCCGTCCGCCGGTCGGCCGATCGCTATATCGGCTGGGTCCGGGGCGATTTCGACCACCTCACCTGACAGTGAGAATGCGGTAGGGCGTGCCCCAGCCGCCGCACTCCCTCGACAGACGTACGGAAGAGGAGTCTCCTGCGGCGACGTACCGCACCCGCTTGACCACCATCTGAACTCAAGATCCCCTTGCGGGACGGCGATCAGCACGGCGAGCACCATCGCCGCGGTGATCGCGGTCAGCGTCCAGAACACGCCGCGCCAACCGGCTGCGGTGGCGGCGGCGCCCCCCTGTCAAGGGCCAGTGAGAACTGCCCTGGGGCGGTCATGAGATCTGCCCGCTGGCGGCCGTGGGAATCTGCCCGGTGGCGGCCGTCAGAGTTGCGCGGTCAGATGATGGGCGTGGTCGTCTCCT
>Ga0136616_10000056_pt1 | contig 42020 bp, 42 predicted proteins | sample AntDrymUQ2992106_2_FD_106648 | JGI IMG/M metagenome (GOLD analysis project Ga0136616, IMG submission 106648) | Polar desert sand microbial communities from Dry Valleys, Antarctica - metaG UQ299 (21.06) | ecosystem: Environmental > Terrestrial > Soil > Desert | place: Antarctica: Dry Valley... | reverse complement strand
CCGTACACCCCATCACCGCGCTGCAGAGCGAGTGGTCGCTGTTCACCCGCGGCCTGGAGGATGAGATCGTGCCCGCCGCGCGCGAGTTGGGCGTGGGGCTGGTGCCCTACAGCCCGATCGGCCGTGGCGAGCTGTCCGGCTCGCTGACCCTGGAGGAGGGAGACCTCCGCCGCCACCTGCCGCGCTTCAAGGAGGGCAACCGCGAGCGCAACCTGGAGAAGGTGGAGCGCGTCCGGGCTCTCGCCGAGGAGGCCGGGATCACCCCCGTCCAGGTGGCTCTCGCATGGCTCCTGCACCAGGGCGACGACGTGGTGCCGATCCCGGGAACCAAGCGGGTCCGCTACTTGGAGGAGAACGCGGCCGCGGCAGACGCGGAGCTGACCACCGCGCAGCTGGAGGCACTGGACGAGGTCTTCCCGGCCGGCGACACCGCCGGCGACCGGTACACCAGGGAGGGCATGGCCACGGTCGAGCGTTGACCGTCAGGCGTCGCGGTCGACGCGGACGGTGAAGCCCTCGGCGCGAGCGGCCGCCAGGATCTCGTCGCCGTGCTCGGGGCCCCGGGTCTGCAGCACGAGCTTGATGGCCGTCTCGCGGACGTGGATGTCCAGCCCGTCGCGCAGATGCTCGACGTCAACGACGTTGGCCCCCTGGTCGGCCATCACGCGCAGAAGCCCGGCCAGGGCACCGGGGCGGTCCGGCACGACGGTCGACAGCACCATCCGCCGTCCGGCGGCGGTCTCCCCCAGGCGGATGCACTCCGATAGCAGTGTGGCGTCCACGTTGCCGCCCGAGAGCACGGCGCAGACCGTCGTTCCCTCCGGCACCTCCACGCGGCCGTTCATGAGGGCCGCCACCGCGACCGCACCGGCGCCCTCCACCACCAGCTTGGAGCGCTCCAGCAATAGCACCATGGCCTGGGCCACCTCGTCGTCGGCCACCGTGACCACGTCCTGCACGTGGCGCTCGATGATCGGAAGCGTGTAGTCCCCCGGGCGCTTGATGGCGATGCCGTCGCAGATCGTGTTGGCGGTGCGGGCGCCGATCGGCCTGTGGGCGGCCAGCGAGTCGATGTACGGGGCGCACGCCTCGGCCTGAACCCCGACCACACGGGCGCGCGGGAGCACCTCGGCCGCCGCAAGGGCGATGCCGCCGGCCAGCCCGCCGCCCCCGAGCGGCACCACGATCAGCCCGACGTCCGGGGCCTGGCGTGCCAGCTCCAGGGCCACCGTGCCCTGCCCCGCCACCACCTCGGGCGCGTCGAAGGCGTGCACCACGGTCAGCCCGCGGTCGGCGGCCAGACGGGCGGCCTGGTCCTGGGCCTCGTCGTAGCCGCCGTCCACGAAGTGCACCTCTCCCCCGTACCGGCGCACGGCGGCCACCTTGGCCAGCGGCGCGCCGGCCGGCATCGCGAGCAGCGCCGTGGTGCCCGCCTCGCGCGCCGCGTAGGAGACGGCCTGGGCATGATTGCCGGCGCTGGCCGCCACCACGCCGGACCTCAGCTGGTCGCCTGTCAGGCGGCGCACGGAGTTGGTGGCCCCGCGCGCCTTGAAGGAGCCGGTGACCTGGAGGTTCTCGGCCTTCAGCACCACCCGCACACCCACCCGGCGCGAGAGCTCGCCGGCCGGCACCAGCGGCGTCTCGCGCACGTACGGAGCGATAAGGCGGGCCGCGGCCTCCACGTCCGCGGCGCCCACGGCCCTCCCCGCTACAGCCATCGTCCAGGCGCAGCCATCACCTGCGAGATTATGCGCCCATGTCCACGGGCGAGGAGACCGCGCGACTGCTCGCGGACACCGAGGTGTTCGGTGGCCTCGAGGCGCGGGAGCTCCAGGAGGTCGCCATGGTCGCCGTTCCGCGCTCGTGGGATCGCGGCGAGATCGTGTTCCGCGAGGGCGACACCGGCGACACGTGCTACCTCGTCCGCGACGGCGCCGTGTTGCTGACCCGGGAGCACCAGGACGGCCGAGTCATGGCCGTGGCGGAGTTTCGTTCCGGCGGGCTGTTCGGCGAGTTGGCCATGTTTCGTGGTGAGACCCGCTCCGCCACCGCCGAGGCCATCGAGCCGACCACGGCGGTGGCGCTGCTGGCCGGTGACCTACAGCGGCTGGTCAGGCGCAACCCCGACCTGTCGCTCAAGCTGCTGGCCGCGCTGGCGGAGCGCGTGAGCCGGACCACCGAGCGTCTGCTCCAGCAGTCCTTCCAGACCGTAGCCGGGCGCGTGGCGGGCACCCTGCTGGCGCAGACCAAGGCACGCCAGGCCGAGGGGGCGCCGGACAGCGACGTGCTGATCGTGGCCACCCAGGCCGAGATCGCCCAGCTGGCCGGCACGTCGCGGGAGAGCGCCAGCCGCTTCCTCGCCATACTGGAGCGCGCGGGCCTGGTCACGCTCGGACGCGGGAAGTTGACCGTCCATGAGCCCGGACGACTGCCCAACTACATCCACTGAGCGGTCGCGGATGGTGCGCCGCCAGCTGCGCCGGCGCGGGATCGAGGACGAGCGGGTGCTGGCGGCGATGGATTCGGTTCCGCGGGAGTGCTTCGTGCCCGAGCGGCTGCGCCGCCGGGCCTACCGCGACGGCGCCCTGCAGATCGGGGAGGGCCAGACGATCTCCCAGCCGTGGATCGTGGCACGCATGGCGGAGCTGCTCGAGCTGGCCGGGGGTGAGCGGGTGCTGGAGGTGGGCACGGGCTCCGGCTACGCGGCCGCGGTCCTGTCCCGCCTCTGCGGCGAGGTCGTGACCGTCGAACGACACCGGGTGCTGGCTGACGCCGCCCGATCGCGCCTGATCGAGCTGGGCTACGACAACGTCGAGGTCCGTCACGGCGACGGAGCGGGCGGCGCGCCCGATCGGGGGCCGTTCGGCGGGATCTCCGTCACCGCCACCGCGCTCGACGGGCCTCCCCCCGCGCTGGTCGCGCAGCTGGCTCCGCACGCGGCGATGGTCTGTCCCGTCGACCGGGGCGGGGCCGAGCGCCTCGTGCGCGTGCGCGACGACCGGCTGGAGACGGTGGCCGCGGTGCGCTTCGTGCCGCTCCTGGGCGGCGTGGCGTGAAACCGGAGTTCTCCGCCGGCGGAGTCGTCGTGCGCAACTTCCGCGGCCGGCCGTTCGTGGCCGTCATCCGCTTGCGAGAGGACGTGCTCGCCCTGCCCAAGGGCCACCCGGACGGCGATGAGTCCGCGATGGAGGCCGCGCGCCGCGAGATCCGGGAGGAGACGGGGCTCACCGCTGAGCCGGTGGAGAAGCTGGGCGACGTGCGCTACTGGTACTGGCGCGACGGCGGCCGGATCCTCAAGATCGTGAGCTTCTTCCTGTTCCGCTGGCGCTCCGGCAGCGTCCGCGACCACGACCACGAGGTCATGGAGGCGGCGTGGGTTCCGCTCGAGCGGGCCCCTGAGCTACTGGCCTACAGCGGCGAGCGCGACATGGCCGTGGCGGCGCTGGATCGGCTGGGGCGGGGCCGATAGTCTGCCGCGTTCGTGTTCGTCCTCAACTTCTACTCACCGGTCTTCATCGACCAGCTCAAGCGCGGTCGCAAGACGGCCACCATCCGACTGGGAGACAAGAGCAACAAGTACCGCAAGGGCGAGGTCGTGATGATCACCGTGGGGTTCCAGCACTCGCCCCGGGAGCGCATCTTCGAGGCGGTGGTCGACAGCGTTGAGGTCAAGCCCATGCGGGAGCTCTCCCGCCGCGACATCGAGCACGACAACCCGGAGTTTCGCCGCCTGGACGAGATGGTCCACTTCCTGGAGCAGATCTACGGCCGCAAGATCGGCGAGGACGACGCGGTCACCGTGGTGCGCTTCTCGCAGATCTCGGACCGCCCCTCGGAGATCCGCGAGCGCATGCGCCCGGACGCTCCCGCACAGAACTAGACGCCGACCCCCGTCTTGGCACTCGGAGTGCTAGAGTGCCAGCCCTTGGCACTCTGCACATAGGAGTGCCAGCGAACTGCAAGCAACGCGCCCCAAGACGGAGGTTCCGCGTATGAAGCTCAAGCCCCTGGGCGATCGTGTGATCGTCAAGGCGATCGACGAGGAGGAGACCACGGCCAGTGGGATCGTCCTCCCGGACACCGCGAAGGAGAAGCCGCAGCGCGGCAAGGTCCTGGCGGTGGGAGAAGGCAAGTGGGACGAGGATGGCGAGAAGCGCATCCCACTCGACGTGGCGGAGGGGGACGAGGTCCTCTACTCCAAGTACGGCGGCACGGAGATAAACGTGGATGGCGACGACCTGCTCGTGCTCCGCGAGTCGGACGTGCTCGCGAAGGTCGCCGGCTGAGGCCACCCGGACTCGATCAGGAGGAATAGCTAAAGGCATGGCTCACAAAGAGCTCAAATACGAAGGAGAGGCGCGCCGCGCCCTCGAGGCGGGGGTAGACGCAGTCGCCAACGCCGTGAAGGTCACGCTCGGCCCCAAGGGCCGCTACGTCGTGATCGACAAGAAGTTCGGCGCCCCGACGATCACCAACGACGGAGTCTCGATCGCTCGCGAGATCGAGATCGAGGATCCGTTCGAGAACCAGGGCGCCCAGCTCGTGCGCGAGGTGGCCACCGCCACCAATGACGTGGCGGGCGACGGCACCACCACCGCGACCGTCCTCGCACAGGGCATCGTGCACGACGGCCTCAAGAACGTGGCCGCGGGCGCGAACCCGCTGGCGCTCAAGCGGGGCATCGAGAAGTCCGTGGACCAGGTGGTCGCGGCCATCGGCAAGCTGTCCACCGAGATCTCGGGTAAGGACCAGATCGCCCGCGTGGCCGCCATCTCGGCCGCCGACGACGAGATCGGCGACGTGATCGCCGACGCCATCGACAAGGTCGGCAAGGACGGTGTGGTCAACGTCGAGGAGGGCCAGACGTTCGGGATGGACCTCGAGTTCACCGAGGGCATGCAGTTCGACAAGGGCTACATCTCGCCCTACATGGTCACCGACCAGGACCGCATGGAGGCGACCCTGGAGGATCCGTACATCCTCATCGCCAACCAGAAGATCGGCTCGGTGCGCGACATCCTGCCGGTGCTCGAGCAGGTGATCCAGTCGGGCAAGCCGATCCTGGTCATCGCCGAGGACGTGGAGGGCGAGTCGCTCGCCACCTTCGTTGTCAACAAGCTCCGCGGCACCTTCACCGGCGTCGCGGTCAAGGCACCGGGCTTCGGCGATCGCCGCAAGCGCATGCTGGAGGACATCGCGATCCTCACCGGCGGCGAGGTGATCACCGAGGAGATGGGCCTCAAGCTGGAGAACACCCAGCTCTCGCAGCTGGGCCGGGCCCGCCGCGTGGTGATCGCGAAGGACACGACCACGATCGTGGACGGCTCCGGTGAGTCCGACGCGATCAAGGGCCGCATCAACCAGATCAAGAACGAGATCGAGAACACCGACTCGGACTTCGACCGCGAGAAGCTGCAGGAGCGGCTGGCCAAGCTGGCCGGCGGCGTGGCCGTGGTCAAGGTCGGAGCGGCCACCGAGACCGAGATGAAGGAGAGGAAGCACCGCGTCGAGGACGCGCTGCAGGCCACTCGGGCCGCCCTCGAGGAGGGCATCGTTCCCGGTGGTGGCACCGCGCTCCTGGGTGCCCAGAAGGCGATCCAGCTCGACGGCCTGGAGGGCGACGAGCGCACCGGAGGCCTCATCGTCCGCCGGGCGCTCGAGGAGCCGCTCCGTCAGATCGCCAACAACGCCGGGCTCGAGGGCTCAGTGGTGGTCAACGACGTCCGCAACTCCAAGGGCAAGAACCAGGGCCTGAACGCGGAGACCGGCGAGATCGTGGATCTCGTGGCCGCCGGCGTGATCGACCCCGCGATGGTCACCCGCTCCGCGCTGCAGAACGCGGCGTCGATCGCGAAGAACATCCTGACCACCGAGGCGATCGTGGCCGAGATGCCGGAGAAGGAAGGCGCCGGCATGGGCGGCGGGATGCCGGGCGGCATGGACGGGATGATGTAGGTGATGGCATCGGGGGGCTCACGCCCCCCGACCCCCGCCGGCACCTGGCCGGTGGGTGATTGGCACCGGGGGGCTCACGCCCCCCGACCCCCGCCGGCACCTGGCCGGTGGGTGATTGGCATCGGGGGGCTCACGCCCCCCGACCCCCGCCGGCACCTGGCCGGTTGGAGGTCGTGGGCCCGGCCGATGCCGGGCCCTTCGCGTTCTATCGGGCGTCCAGCACCGCGTCCATCGCCACCGGGCGCACTCCCAGCGACTCGGCGTCGGCCGTGCCGCGCCGAGTGGTCATCGGCTCCTCCATGAGCTCCGCCTCCTCCCAGGTGGCGAACGCCTTGGGGCCCATCACGCGCCCGACCGCGGCGAGCGAGAACCGCACCACGGGCAGCGGCACGTAGAGGAGGCGTCGGCGACGGCCACGGCCGCGAGTCGAGAGACGCACGATGTCGCGGTAGCTCAGCGTCTGGGGCCCGGCGAGCTCGTAGCGGCGCCGCTCGGGCCCTCCGGCGACCAGCGCGGCGGTGACGCAGTCGGCCACGTCCTCGGCCCAGATCGGCTGGAAGAGCGCCCGTCCCGTGCCCGACAGCGGCACCGCAGGCAGGTACGAGAAGCGCTCCAGCAGCGTCAGCCACGGGTCACCCGGGGTGTAGACGATCGACGGGCTGAACACCGTGGTGTGCATGCGCGAGCCCTCCACGGCACGCTGGGCGAGCGCCTTGGCCCGGAAGAAACGGGTGCGGGAGTGGTGCTCGGCGCCGAGGGCGGAGAAGAAGACGAACCGCCGGGCCCCGGCCCGCTCGGCCGCACGCACGAGGCGAAGCGTGGCCACGGCGTTGAGCTCCTCGATCGAGGCGTGGGGCTGGTCGCGGATCGATGCGGCCAGGTGGACCACGGTCTGCACCCCCCGCAGCGCGTTGCGAAAGGACGGTGGGTCGGTCAGGTCGCCCATCGCGATCTGGGTGCGCACGCGCTGGTCACCGAGGCCCCGCGGGTCGCGGACCAGGCAACGGACGGGCTCCCCCGTGGCGGTCAGCCGGCGCAGCAGGGCCGAGCCAACGGTGCCGGTGGCTCCGGTCAGCAGGATCATCCCCGCGAGCCTATGCGGCCGGTGATCACCACGCGCCACGGCGAGTCCGGATTGCGGTGCGCCGTCACGTCGGCCATGCCCTCGTCCTCGAGCCAGCCCACCAGCTCGCGCGGGGTGAAGTTGCGCCCGTGGCTCCAGGCGTGAAACAGCAGACTGGAGATTGCGCCCCGGGGGTCGTCGTCCTCGCCCGGCTCGGGACGCGCCGAGTCGCCCAGCACCAGACAGCCGCCCGGCCGCAACGCCCGGCGGGCCAGCCGCACCAGCTCGCGGCCGCGCCGCTCGGGCAGATGGTGCACCAGGTTGAAGACCGACACCACATCCGCCGGACCTCCGAGCCCGGTCGCGAACACGTCGCCGGCGCGGAAGTCGACCCGGTCGGCGAAGCCCTGCTCGTGCACGATCCGCCGCCCGACGGCCACGCTCGGCGGCAGGTCCAGCACCTCGGCTCGCAGGGCGGGGTGTCGCCGGCACATCGCCATGGCAAAGCCGCCGTGCCCGCCGGCCACGTCCACCAGCCGGTGCGGGTGCTCCACGTCGACCAGCGCCGCGTTGGCGTCCTGCTCGGCGCGGGAGATCTCGAACAGCCCGCGGATGTAGCCCTCCCAGAGCTCGTCCTCCTCCCAGCGCTCCTCGTGCAGGGCGAACGCTCGTCCCTCGCGCACCGACTCCGGAAGCAGGCCGAGTACGCGCCAGTGCAGCTCGCCCTGCGCGCCCACGAAGTGGGCGATGGAACCCTCGGCAGAGCTGACCAACAGCCGCTCGGAGACAGCGGCGTTGCGCACCCGCTCACCTTCGCGCTCGAGGTAGCCCATGGCCACGAGCGCCGTCGCGAGCGCGTCGGCCCCGCGGGGGTCCAGCGCCAGCCGGCGGGCCAGCCCGGCGGGCGAGTCGGGGGCCTCGCGCAGGGCATCGAAGACCCCGAGCGTGCAGGCGGTACACAGCGCCCGAGCGGCGATCAGGGCGGTGAAGCCGTCCCGGAACGGGTCCGGCTCGCCGGTCGCGATCACCATGTGACCCAACGGTACAATGGCCGGGCCCTCGCGCCCCGGGCGCCTCTACCCGAGACGAGAAGGACTTCCATGGCCTATGTGATCGCTGAGCCCTGCATCGGAGAGAAGGACAACTCCTGCGTCGAGGTGTGTCCGGTGGACTGCATCCACCCCACGCCCGACGAGCCGGACTACGACAAGGTCGAGATGCTCTACATCGACCCCGAGGAGTGCATCGACTGCGACGCCTGCGTGGAGGCCTGCCCCGTGGACGCATGTTTTGCCGAGGACCAGCTGCCCGACGAGTGGCAGAAGTTCACGCAGCTCAACGCCGACTACTACAAGCAGAAGGCCTGACGACGGAGTAGCAGTTAGGGCGCCATCGGCAGCGCGGTGCCGGTCACGGCGGGTACCGGAGGACCGGAGGGAGCCTGCATCACGGGTATCACCTGTGGCGTGACGGCGATGATCCCGCGCGCCGCGTGGCGGATGGCCTGTGAAGCGGGCGCGTCAGGATCGTCCAGCACCAGCGGACGGCCCTCGTCGGCTCCCACGCGCAGCTCCTCTTGGAGCGGGACCTTGCCGAGCAGCGGCACGTCCAGGTCGTCGGCCAAGAGCTGGCCACCCCCCTCACCGAAGATCGTGAAGCGGTCCCCGGCGGGGGTGGTGAAGCCCGACATGTTCTCGATCACGCCCGCGATCTCGAGGTCGAAGCGCTGGGCGGTCTCCGCGGCTCGCTTGGCCACGTGCTGCGCGGCGGGCTGGGGGGTCGTGACGATCACGAAGCGGGCCTGCGGCAGCAGCTGGGCGAGAGTCATGGACACGTCGCCGGTGCCGGGCGGGAGATCGATCAACAGGTAGTCGAGCTCACCCCACTCCACGTCCTCCAGGAACTGGCGGATCGCCTTGTGGAGCATCGGGCCGCGCCAGGTGATCGCCTGGTCGCGTTCGCTGAGGAAGAACTCGATGGAGATCACGCGCACGCCGCCGTGAGCCTCCAGCGGCACGATCTTGCGGTCGGCCGAGACGCGCGGGCGGCCGTGCACGCCCAGCATGCGGGGGATGGAGTAGCCCCAGACGTCCGCGTCCAGAGCGGCGGCCTGGTGGCCCTCGGCCTGAAGGGCGGCGGCCAGGTTGGCCGTCATCGTGGACTTGCCCACGCCGCCCTTGCCCGAACCGACGCAGATCACGTTCTTGACGGCGGCCAGGGCGCCGTCGGGCAGACCGCCCTGGCGGCCCAGCTTCTGGGCCAGGCCCTGCTTCTCGTCGTCGCTCAGCACGTCGAAGCCCGCCGTGACCACCTCGACTTGGTCCAGTTCGGACACCGCTTCGATCACCGCCTTCTCGAAGTGAGCGCGGATCGGGCAGCCGGGGGTGGTCAACGACACGATCACGTCCACGTGCCCGGGCTCGGGTTGCTCGATCGAGCGCACCATGCCCAGCGTGACGATGTCTTTGCGCAGCTCAGGGTCGATGACGCGCTTGAGGGCGTCGAGTACCTGGCTCTCGGAGGGCATGTGCATCGATTCTCGCAGAGGCGGGACCTGGGTCAGGCCAGGGATGCGGCAGGCACCAAGGAAGCCTACGGCGCCGAACGCACCGACGGCGCCCGGTTAGGGGCGCCGTCGGCTGAGGGAGGAGAGATACTGCACTGCCGGCTGTGGCCGGCAGCCTGACCCCGGTCCCGGTCTCTCCGCCGGACGGGGGGAAGCGATTAGCGCTAGGCGAGCGACCCGACGCGCTGGGCGACGGTCTGGGCCTGGCGCTGCGCCTCGCGGCTCGTGGTCCTGACCTGCTTCTCGGTGTCGCGGCGGACCGACTTGACCTGCTTCTCGGCGTCGCGACGGGCGCCCTTCACGGTCCGGACGGCCTTGTTGCGACGCTGGCGCAGCTCGCGCTCGACGCGGGTCCGGGTCCGCTTGACCTCGCGCACGGCGCGGTTGCGGGCGGTCGTGCCACGACGCTCGAACTTCCGCAGGTTGGTGGAGACGCGCTTCTGGAGCTTGGTGAGCTCCTTCTCGGCGCTGTCGAGGCCCTCGGTGTAGGGCGTCACGACGCTGACGACGGCGTCACGGGCCACGAGGGCGGCGCCCACGGGGATCAGTACGGCGCGCTCGGCCTGGGCCTGGACGGCGGCCACGGTCGAGAGCTCGGCCTGGGCGCGGGTCTCGGCGGCCTTGCGGGCCGACGTGCTGCGCTTGGCGGCGTTGCGGCGACGGGTGGCGGCGGCCTTACGGGCGGTCGCCTTCCTCTGCTGCTCGGTCTGGGTAGCCATGTGGGACTCTCCTTCCCCGATCAGTGCGGGGCTTCGGGCTCGGCTTATTACTTCTAAGTTCGGTAAAACTATACCACCGAACACACGTTTGTAAACCATCGCGCCCATGGGGTTACACGGAGATAGCGGAGAACGGCGATCTGGCCGGTGCTCCACGCGTCGGCGGAAACAGGAACAGGAGGGCCGGACCGACCGGGCAAGGAAGGGCGCCGGGGGGGTCCCGGGCAGCTTCCGGTCAGGCGGCGGCCGGCGTGCCCACGCGCTCGAGCCAGACCGAGGGCTGCTCGAGCTCACGCCGATCGGGCAGCGAGGCCGGCGACGCCCACAGCAGGTTCAGCGTGTCCATCCCGCCGGCCCGGGCCACCTCGTCGCAGAACGCCTTGCCCTCCTCGTACTGGCGCAGCTTCATCTCCAGCCCGAGGAGGCGCTGGAGCACGCGCTCGGGAGCCGACCGCGTGTTGCGACGGGCGTCCAGGGCGGAGCGCAACGCGCCGAGGTCGGGCAGCAGGCGCTCGCCCAGCGCGTCCATGACGTGCTCGGAATAGCCCTCGACCACGGCCATGGCGGTCCCGAGCCGCCACATCACCCGTCGCTGCTGTCGCGTGGCCACCAGCGCCGCCAGGCCGCCCTCGTTGAACGCCTCCACCAGCCGCGCCGGGCTGGGCAGTGACGGCAGCCCGCCCGCCGCGCCGCGGTCGATGCGCACCTCCACCGACTGCAGGTAGCGGCGCATCAGCCCGCTCAGGTGGGTGCTCAGCCACGGCACGCCCTGGAACTGCAGCACGTGCGTCAGCTCGTGGGCGCAGATCCAGCGGTGAAACGACGTGCTCTCCACCTCTAGGTCGGCGACCGCGCGGCGAAGGTTGGGCGCCACGAACAGCAGCCGCGGCGGCCGCTCGGTGCCGAGCAGGGAGACCTCGTACTGGCCCAGCACGCGGCGTGACACGTAGCCCATGACCAGCCCCGCCTCCGCGGCCACCGTCGCGGCCGCGCCCACTCGCAGCGCGCCGGCCAGCGGACCAGCGAAGGACAGGCGCTGGTCCAGCCGCGCGGCCACGGGGTCCAGGAGCTCTGACAGCGAGCCGAGGTTGATTGACGCCCACTCCGCCCGGCCGACCAGCTCGGGCTCGGGTATCGGTGAGGACGCCTCGAGGCCCGTGTAGGAGGCCACGTGCTCCGCCAGCTCGGCGCACAGAGCGGCAAGGTCGGGTCCTCCCCGCACCGGCTCGTCGGGCCCCGCCGACAGCTGCGCCACCTGGCGGGCGAGTGACCAGTCGACCATTGTGGCGAACGCTACAGCTCCGGAAGCTCCTGCTCCAGAGAGAGCACGGGGGCGAAGAGGTCTCCCCTAGCCTCGACGCGCTCCACCACCGCGTCGGCCTCGAAGGACAGCGCCCGGGGATCCTCGAGCTCCTCCCACGCGAGCGGGGTGGAAACCGTGGGACGCCCGCGCGCGCGCAGCGAGTACACGCACACGGTGGTCTTGTGCTCGTCGTTCTGGCTCCAGTCGATCAGCACCTTGCCGCGGCGCAGCTCCTTCTTCTGGCTCGACACGATCAGGTTCGGGTGCTCCGCCTCCAGGTGGCGGGCGAGCGCGTTGGAGAGCGGCTTGGTGTCGTCATAGGTGACCTCGTCCGAGTTGAGGGGCGCGTACACCTGGAGGCCCTTGGAGCCAGACGTCTTGGCAAAGCACTCCAGGCCGAGCCGCTGCAGAGACTCACGCAGGATCACGGCCACCGCGCAGCACTCCTCCAGGCCGGCGCCGTCGCCCGGGTCGAGGTCGAACGCCATCACAGTGGGCTGCTCGATCGGCTCGGCCAGGGAAAGGGACGGGTGCAGCTCCAGGTCGGCGAGGTTGGCCAGCCAGACCAGCGTGGGCAGGTCCTCGCAGAGGCAGAAGTCGATCGTCTTTCGGCCCATGGGGATGGTGGCCGTGCGCACCCAGTCGGGACGGTGGGACGGACATTGCTTCTCGTAGAAATGGGCGGCCTCGACGCCGTTGGGGTAGCGCTTGAGCGTCAGCGGGCGCCCGCGCAGGTGGGGGAGTAGGGCGCCCGACACGCGCGAGTAGTAGTCGATCAGCGCGCCCTTGGTGAAGCCCGTCTCCGGGTACATCACCTTCGTCAGGTTGGAGAGGGAGAGCGTCCGGCCCTCGACCTCCACCTGAACCCGCTCGCCGCTCCGAGCCGGCACCGGATGGCCGCCGCTACGACTTCTTGGCCGTCTTGCGCCGCGACGAGCCGGAGCCCGAGCTCTTCTCCTTGGCGCCGTTGGAGCTGGACGAGGAGGCCTTCCCCGAGTTCGACCGTGACGCGCTCTTCTTCGGACGCCCACCCGGGCTCTTGGACGCGGCGATGCTGGCCTCCAGCGCGGCCATCAGGTCGGGCACCTTCTTGGGCTCCTCGGTGGGGGTGTCCACCACGATCTCCTCGCCCTGCGCCTTGCGCTCGATCAACTCGAGCACGCGGTCGCGGTACTCATCGCGGTACCGCTCGGGGTCGAACTCCGACGTGAGAGACTCGATCAGCTGCTCCGCCATCTCGAGCTCGCGCTTGGTCGTCTTCTTGGCCTTGGCCGGCATGTCGTCCAGCGACTCCGGCGGCACCACCTCATCGGCGAACAGCATCGTCTCCATCGCCATGACCCCGTCGCGGGGCCGGATGGCCACGAGGTTCTCCTTGGAGCGGAGCACCACCCGGGCGATGGCCACCTTGCCCGCCGAGTCCATCGCGTCGAGCAGCAGCCGATAGGCCTTCTCGGCACCGGTGTCGGGAATGAGGTAGTACGGGTGGTCATAGTAGATCGGGTCGATCTGCTCGAGGTCCACGAAGTCCTCGATGTCGATCGTCCGCGACTTCTCCGGCTCCACGGCGGCCAGCTCGTCGGGGGTGATCGTCACGTAGCGGTCGGGGCCGATCTCGTACCCCTTCACGATCTGCTCGTAGGCGACCTCGTCACCGGACGCGGCGCTGACCCGCTTCTGCTGGACGCGCGACCCGGTTTCGCTGTCGATCTGGTGGAAGCGCACGGTCTTGCGCGACACCGCGCTGTACAGCTTCACGGGGATGTTGACCAGCCCAAAGCTGATCGCGCCGCTCCAGATGGCTCGAGCCATAGCCCAAAAGGTACCCGGCCGGGGCTTCCTACCCTTCCTCACGGACGCAATCTTGCGGGTCCTTGTCCGGTCGCAGGCCCTTGAAGGACGGCGCTCGGAGGGTTCCGGCGCGGGTCCACTCGGTGAACTCGACCGACGCGACGAGCCTCGGCTCCACCCACACCGTGCCGCGCGGCGGCTGGCGCCCGTCGAAGGGCGACCCCTCGGTACGCAGCGGCTCCAGCTCCCGTTTCAGCGTCGCGAGCGTGGCCTGCGTGAAGCCTGTCCCGACCTTGCCGGCGTAGATCAACAGGCCCTCCTCCATCACGCCCACGGCCAGTGCACCGAGGTGCCCGCTGCGGCCGCCTGTGCCCGGCGTCCAGCCGCCGATCACCACGTCCTGCACGTTCACGTTCTTGACCTTGATCCACGCCGATGCACGACGACCGGGCTCGTAGGAGGCGGCCAGGCGCTTGGCCACGACGCCCTCGACACCGAGCCGGCGGGTGGCGTCGAGCAGGGCGGCGCCCTGGCCGCGGTGGTAGTCGGGCGTGCACCAGGCCGGACCCTCGATCTCGAGGGTCTCCAGGAGGCGGCGGCGGTCCTCGTAGCCGAGCGGCAGGGTGTGATGTCCGTCGAGGTAGAGCAGGTCGAAGGCCACATAGGTCACGGGCACGTCGCGCATCCGGCGGCGGACCGCCGCATCGGAGCCCAGGTTCATGCGCGACTGGAGTCGCTCGAAGCTCGGGCGGCCCGCTTCGTCGAAGGCCACCACCTCGCCGTCCAGGACCACGCGCCTCGCGCCCAGCTCGCGGGCAAGCGCGCGCAGCTCGGGGTATTGCGCGGTGAAGTCGGTGAAGTTGCGGCCCTGGAGGAGGAGGTGTCCGTGATCGCAGAGTGCCAGCGCGCGGATGCCGTCCCACTTGACCTCGAAGCCGAAGTCGGCCTCGTTGGCGGGCAGCTTGCCGGTGCGCGCCAGCATGGGCTCGATGCGGTCGGGCATCGGCTCGTAGCCGGGGTCGGCCGGGGGGTCCATCCGGTGCAGCAGCCAGTCCTTCTCGCGTGTGCGGATGAGGGCGTAGCGGCCACGCACCCGCTCGCCGTGGAACACAGCGATCACCTCGTCGTCACGAAACTTCTCGGCCGCGAACGTGCCCCGGTCCCAAACGGTCATGGTCCCGGCGCCGTACTCGCCGGCGGGGATCTCGCCCTCGAACTCCAGGTACTCGAGCGGGTGGTCCTCGGTGCGCACCGCCAGCCGGTTCTCGTCGGGGTGGTCCGGGACCCCCCGCGGCAGGGCCCACGAGGCCAGCGTGCCGCCGTGCTCCAGGCGAAGGTCCCAGTGCAGGCGGCGGGCGTGATGCTCCTGGATCACGAACCGGGCTTCGCCCGCCGCCGTCCCGCCCTGGCCCGCGGGTTCGGGGGTGGCCTCGAAGTCGCGCTTGCCGCGGTAGGTCTTCAGCCGGTCGGCCATCCCCGCGCCCACCATAGGCCACGCCGGCGCTCGGTTCAGCCGGCCAGCGGGGTTTCACCCAGCGCGCGGCGCAGCTCTTCCACGGACCCGAACACCAGCATGGCGCCGGCCTCCTTCAGTTCCTGCTCGGAGAAGCCGCCGGTCAGGACGGCCAGGGTGTCCAGCCCGGCTCGCCGCGCCGCCTGGCAGTCCCAGGTGGAGTCGCCCACCATCACCGCCTCGCCTCCGCCGGCCTTGGCGACCGCGGCCCGCACCAGATCCGGCTCGGGCTTCGTGGCCTCGACGTCGTCGGACGTGGTCCAGCCATCAGCGCGATCACGGGCATCGAGCAGATCCAGATAGTGGTCCACCTCAGCCTCCTTGGCCGAGCTGGCCAGCACGACCGCATGCCCACCTTGCTTGAGATCCGCGATCAGCTCGGAGGCGCCCTCCAGAGGCCGCACCTCGCCGATCAGCTCGCCGTACAAATCGCCCTCCGCCTCGCGGATGGAGTCCCCGTGCCGGCGCTCGACGCCCTCCCCGGCCAGCGCCTCGACGATCTGGTCACCGCCCATGCCGATGTGCCGGTGGATCCGCCACAGCGGCAGCACGATGTCGTGCCTGCGAAACGCCCGGTACCACGCGATCGCGTGGTGGTAGTTGGTGTCGACCAGGGTGCCGTCGATGTCCAGGATCGCCGCGGGAGGCATCTCCTCCCCATCCCCGACGACCCGTCGGGGTCAAACCAATAGGACATACGTCCAGTGGGCGTCGGCGTCGCGCGAGGCGCTCCTGCCGGTGGGCGAAAGAGATGGCGATGGGCTCGTCAACGGTCTTCTCCTTCTCGCTGCGGGCGGGACGCCTCGGCGCCGCGCTGGCGGTGCTGGCGCTGCTGTGGGCGCTGTCCCTGGCGAGCGCCGCGCCCGCCTCGGCAGGGGCGCGCGCCTGTCCCTCGGTCAACGCGACGCCGACGCAGGTGGCCCAGAACGAGCTGGTGCGGTCCACGCTCTGTCTGATCAACGCGCAGCGGGCGCGCCATCGTGTCGCCCCCCTGCGCATGAGCGGCCAGCTCAGCGCGGCGGCCCAGGGCCACGCCCAGGACATGGAGCGCAGGAACTACTTCTCCCACAACTCCCAGACCGGCGCGACCTTCGTCGACCGCATCAGGCGGGCCGGCTACCTGCGCCGCGCCTCGTACTGGACGATCGGGGAGAACCTGGCCTGGGGAGCGGGGATCAACCGCTCGACCCCGCTCTCGATCGTCGCCGCGTGGATGAACAGCGCGCCCCACAAGGCGAACATGCTCAGCTCCCGGTACACCGAGATCGGCATCGGCGTGGCCATCGGCGCGCCGCGCGGGCACGTGCGTTCCTCGCTGTCGGCCGCCACCTACGCCACGGACTTCGGCGCGCGGCGGTAAGCCGCCCGCGGGGGTTTGCCCCCGCCGCCCCCCGGAGACCAGGGGCGCATGACCTTCACCCACACACTCTCTCGCCTCGAGGTGCCCGCGCCTCCCGCCCCCGGCGGCCCGCTTCCGGGCAGTCCGGGGGTGCCCGCACCACCACCCGCGCCCGTGGAGCCGGCCCCGGACGGACCGGAGACCCCCGACCCGTCCCCACCCGTACAGCCCGAGCCCGAGGCACCCGACGTGCCGCAGACAGACCCAAAGGGCCCGGAGACCCTCTGAGACAGGTCCTAAGCGGCCACGTCCTCGAGCTCGCGGGCGCGCTCGACGAAGTCGGACCCGCGATCCCCGGCCAGCAGGTCCAGCACGGCCTCCTCGATGTCGGGCCATACCTGGCCGTCCTCCACCAGGTCGGGGAGGACGCCTCCGATGGTGAGTCCACCGTCGAAGCGGTCGAACACGCGCGGGTCGATGTAAGAGGCACGGCACACGGCAGGCGTGTTGCCCAGGAAGTGTGCCGCCTCCTTGATCGCGCGTGACTTGGCCCGCTTGCGCGCGGTCTTGGTCTGCGCCGCCAGCCCCGACACCGAGAGGGCCATCGCGGTCAGCACCGTGGCCTTCCAGGTACGGAAGTCCTTGGCGGAGAACTCCCGCCCGGCGATCTCCTTCAGGTATGCGTTCACGTCGCGGGACTTGACGTCGACCCAGCGGCGCCCGTCCTTCCACGCCAGAAGCTCCTCCCCACCGCCGCGGCGCCGCACGAGTGCCCGCACGACCTTCGCCACGTCCTGGTCGGCCACGTGCTGTACGCGCATCTGCCCGCCCTTGGCGGCGTACTCGAAGGTCACGTCGTCGCCGGAGACCGTCACGTGTCGCTTGCCCATCGTCGCGATCCCGTACGTGTCGTTCTCCTCGGCGTAGTCCTCGGAGCCGATACGGAAGAAGCGCAGGTCCATCAGGCGGATCGCGCAGGCGAGCACCCGCTCGCGCGACATGCCCTCGCGGGCCAGGTCCTTGCTCACGCGACGCCGCACGCGGGGCAGGGTCCGGGCGAAATCCTCCATCGAGTCGAACTTCTCGCGGTCGCGCCGTTCGCGCCACTTGTCGTGGTAGCGGTACTGCTTGCGCCCCCGGGCGTCGATGCCGGTGGCCTGGATGTGGCCCATCGGAAAGGGGCAGATCCAGACCTCCTCCCACGCCGGCGGGATGGCCAGCTCCCGGACGCGCTCCAGCAGGGAGGGCTCGACCACGCGGCGGCCGTCATCGTCGGTGTACTCGAAGCCCTTGCCACGGCGCCGGCGGGTGATGCCCGGCCCAGAGCAGTCCACGCGTCTCAGTCGTGCCATCGCCCCTACCCGTGCCCACCGCCAGTCTTGCGCAATCAGAAGCGGGTCAGCAGGCGGTCGACAAGCTCCTCCGAACGGGCTGCCACCGCGCGCGAGCGCATCTCGAGGTCGAGCGCCGGACGGGCCCCGGCCTCCGGAAAGGACACGGCGCCTCCGGCCTCGACCACGAGCAGCTGGGCTGCGGCCATGTCCACTGAGCGCACGGGGCGCAGGCTCAGCATCGCGTCCATCTGGCCCGCGGCCACCAGGCACAGCGAGAGCGCGACGGAGCCCAGCGCCCGCACGCGCCGCGCCCCCACGTCCCTGAGCGCCGGGGCGGCGTCCGCGAGCAGGTCGGGGCGCGCGGTCTCGAGCCCGAGCACGGCCATCGGGCCAGGCGCTAGCGCGGGCAGCCGCGTGCCGTCACACCACGCCCCCCCGCCGCGCACGGCCCACCATTCCCGCGGCGAGTCGAGCTCCGCCACCCAGCCCACCCGCACGTCGGGCATGGACGGCCCGTCGGCCACGGCGATCGAGACGCACGAGAAGGGCAGCCCGCGCCCCGCGTTCACCGACCCGTCCACGGGATCGACGACCACGCGCCACGGGCCGCCACCTGCCATCTCGACCTCGCCGCGCTCCTCCGAGATCACCGTGACCGGCGTGTCCAGCGACTCCAGCTCGGCGAGCACCGCGTCCTCGGCCGCCAGGTCCACCGCCATCGTCTCGTCACCGCCCGCCCCGCGGCCCCTCCCAGCCATCCGCTCCGCCGGGCCCGCGTGGGCCGCAACCGCCGACCGCGCGGCTTGCGAAGCGCAGCGGCAGGCGTTGACCCATTCGGCGTCGGAGAGCGTCATCCGCGGCGTATCCTAGGCCCGCATGCCCGCCTCGCTGGACGGCCTCTCCCGCGCCCAGCACGCGGCGGTGGCCCATCCCTCCGGTCCGCTGCTCGTGCTCGCCGGCGCCGGCACCGGGAAGACCCGGACCCTCACCTGCCGGTTCGCCTGGCTTGTCGAGCAGGGCATGGCGCCCGAGCAGATCCTCGCGCTCACCTTCTCGGCCGCCGCCGCGGCCGAGATGCGCGAGCGCCTGGAGACCCTGCTCGAGGCGCCCTACGAGGCCCTGAACGTCGCGACCTTCCACTCGTTCTCCGCCCGGCTGCTCAGGGACGAGGCGCTGGAGGCAGGGCTCGACCCGTTCCTGTCGCCGGTCACGCGCGCCGACCGCCTGGCGCTGCTGCTCGAGCGGCTGGACGATCTGACCATCCGCAGCCACGAGATCCGCGGCAACCCCGCGCCGCTGCTGGCGAGCTTCGTGGCGCGCATCGACCGCCTGAAGGACGAGCTGGTCACCGCCCCCGACTACTTCGCCTACGCCGAGCGCCTGACGGCGGAGGCCGCCGACGGCGGCGACGCAGCGCGTGCCGGCGCTGCGCGTGAGCTGGAGTTCGCCCGCCTCTACGGCGACCACGACCGCCTGCTGGCCGAGCGCGGCGCGCTGGCCCATGGCGACCTGGTCATGCGCGCCTTCCGGCTGCTGCACGAGCGACCGTACGTCCGGGAGCGCACCTCCCGGCGCTTCCGCCACGTGCTCGTGGACGAGTACCAGGACACGAACTTCGCCCAGGGGATGCTGCTGCGCCTGCTGGTCGACGAGCACGGAGATGTGACCGCCGCCGGCGACGACGACCAGGCCATCCATCGCTTTCGCGGCGCGGCCAGGAAGAACCTGCTCGCCTTCGAGCGCGAGCTGCCCGAGGCCACGGTGGTCCGCCTGGAGCGCAACCACCGCTCAGGCCGGCGGATCCTCATGGCGGCGCGGGCCGTGGTGGAGCCGCTGCCGGACCGGATTCCCAAGGAGCTCCGCGGCGCCACCGGAGGCCGCGCCCGTTTCTGGCGCTGCCGCTCCGAGCGCGCGCAGGCTCAGGCGGTGGCGGCCGAGGCCGAGCGCCTGATGGCCGACGGGACCGCGCCGGACCAGATCTGCGTGCTGGTCAGATCGGTCAAGGACGAGGCGGCGGTCGTGTCCTCGGCGCTGGAGGAGCGCGCGCTGCCGTCGCGGACCCAGGGTGCGGCCGCGTACTTCCAGCGCGCCGAGGTGCGCGACGTGCTCGCCTGGCTGCGCGCGCTCGCCGACCCCAACGACTCGGGCGCCGTGGTGCGCGCGCTCTCCCGGCCGCCGGTGGAGCTTCGCTCGGTGGACGTGGCGCGACTCACCCAGCTGGCCCGCCGGCGCAAGCTCGACATGCCGTCGGCCATCGTGGCCGCGCTGGAGGGTCCCCAGCTGTCGGAGGAGGGCCGCGACCGGGCCCGCGCGTTCCTGAGGCTGTACCGGTCGGCCTCCGGCGCGTTCGAGGACCGCCGGCCCGACGCGTTCGTGCTCCGGCTGATCGAGCGCATCGGCCTGCGCCGCCAGCAGGTGTTCGCCACACACGCCGATACCGTCGAGCGGCTCCGGAACATCGCGAAGCTGCCCGACCTGGCGGCCGCGTTCATGCGCCGCGAGCCCGAGGCCACGGCCCGCGACTTCACGCGCTACCTCGCCGCCGTGGCCGAGTCGGGGCTGCGCGAGGAGGAGGTCGGGGAGGCGGCCGGGGCCCCCGCCATCCAGGTGATGTCGATGCACGCGGCCAAGGGCCTGGAGTTCGAGCATGTCTTCGTGCTCGGCCTGTCGGCCTCGAACATGCCCGGCCCGTGGCGGGCGCGCGCGGACGAGGTGCCCGACTCGCTGCTCAAGGAGACGCTGCCGCGCTCCGACGGTCCCACCCAGCACGAGGCCGAGATGCGCCGCCTGCTCCACGTGGCCATGACCCGGGGCCGGCGAGGTCTCGTGCTGTCGTGGGCCGAGACCGGTCCGCCGGGCGCCACACCCCGGCCCTCTCCCTTCTATGAGGAGGCGCGGGCGGCCGTGGACGTGGAGGAGGAGGTGCTGGAGGAGGAGCTGTTCGGGCCCGCCGAGGGCCTGCACTCGACCTTCCGGCTGATGCGCGACGAGCTGCTCGACACCGTCGCGCGGGTCGGCGGGCACCTGGGCGAGATGCGCCTGGACACCTACCTGGACGTGGACCAGGCAGTGTCCCGCTACCTGGAGCTGATCAAGGTGGCGGCGCTGCTCGAGCGCAGCAAGGAGGGCCAGACACTGGACGCCGCGCTGCCCGAGCTGAACGAGATCCTGGCCCAGTGCGCCACGGACGAGCAGCGCGAGATCCTGGGCCAGTCGGCCCTGGACGGCTGGCTGCGGGACGCCGACCGCGACCCCGCAAGGCGGCCGACGGCGGCCGAGAACTCATCCGAGCCCTCCCTGGACCCGTTCATTCCCCGCAGGGGCCGGGGGCTGATGCTGTCGGCGTCCGACATCGACACCTACCGGATCTGCCCGCTCAAGTACAAGTTCGCGCGCGTCTTCCGGATCCCTCAGGAGCCGACCATCCACCAGCGGTTCGGCATCGTCCTCCACCAGGTGCTCGAGCGATTCCACTCCGCCGGCGGCGGCGACCTGGCGGGGCTCATGGAGCTGTTCGAGGCGTCGTGGCGGCGCTCGGGCTTCGGGGACAGCGACGACGAGCAGCAGTTCCGCGAGCGGGCGGTAGTGGCGCTGGAGCGCTACTGGATCCAGGACCGCCAATCGCAGTCCCGCCCCGTGTGGTTCGAGCGCAGCTTCGCGTTCAAGATCGGACCGCATCTCCTGCGGGGCCGGGTGGATCGGGTGGATCGCCATCCCGACGGCAGCTACGAGCTGATCGACTACAAGACCGGCAAGGCCAAGACGGAGACCCAGCTGCGCGAGGACGTACAGCTGTCCGTCTACCAGATGGGGGCCCGAGAGTCCTGGCGCCTGGAGACCTCGGCCCAGAGCTACTTCTACGTCATGACCGGCGAGCGGGTGCCGGTCGAGCACAGCAACGAGGAGCTCGATCGGGTGCGCGCTACGGTCAACGAGATCGCCGCCGGCATCCTCAAGCAGGAGTTCGACCCGACCCCTTCGGCGGAGATCTGCAGCTTCTGCGACTACCGGATCGTCTGCCCGGCGGCCGAGAAGTAGGCTGGCGGTCTACTCGCCGCCCTCGTCGCCCCGCTGGCGCAGGAAGCGCTGGAAGTCCCGCGCGATGGTATCCGCGGACGGGAGATGCTCAGAGGGGCCGCCCTCGCCCTGCACCTCGTCCATCGCCACCTCGAGTCGCTCGACGAAGGCCTTGACCTCCGGGTCGCTGGCCACGGCGGCGCTCACCTGGCGCTCGTAGTCCTCGGCCGCCTCCTCCAGCTCCGAGGCGTCCACCACCACCTTGGCGGTGCCCTCGAATGCGCGCACGAGGGCCAGCGCGACCTTGGGATTCGGGGCCGCGGCCACGTAGTGGGGCACCGACGCCCACAGGCTGGCCGCCGGCAGCCCGGCCTCGGCGAAGGCGTGGTGCAGCACGCCAACGATGCCGGTCGGCCCCTGGTAGCTGGTGGGCTCGTAGCCCAGGTCCCCGAGCAGCGACTCCTCGGAGGCGAAGCCGGTGATGGACACGGGCCGGGTGTGCGGCACGTCGGCCAGAAGCGCGCCCAGGGTGATGACCATCCGCACGTCCAGCTCGCGGGCCGTGGCCACCAAGTTCTCGGAGAACCGGCGCCAGCGCAGCGACGGCTCCACACCGCGGAAGGTCACGAGGTCGCCGTCGGCGCCGGGCACCGGGGCGGCCGACACCATGTTCTCGGGCCATTCGATCTCGCGGGTGAGGCCTTCGGTCAGGCGCACCATCGGGCGCACCTCGGTGAAGTCGTAGAACTCCTCGGGATCGAGCTTGGCGACCTCCGACGACTCGAACCGGTCGTTGATGAACGACACCGCCGTGGAGGCCGCCTCGCCGGCGTCGTTCCAGCCGCGGAACGCGCAGACCATGACCGGGCTGCGGAGGCTGGGCCGATCTCGCCAGATGACGTCCATCGCACCCACCGTACCCGACGTCCGATCCGTCGATCACGATTCCCGGGTGACGATCGCCGAGCTGCGTGCCGGGGGCGAGGTCGACGGGGTCTTCGCCTGCACGCGGAAGGATCGCCTCACCGCCCGCAACGGGACCCCCTATCTCGCCGTCGAGCTGCGTGACCGCACGGGCGCCATTCCGGGTCGCGCGTTCCGCGACGCCGACTTCCTCGCCGGCCAGTTCGAGCGCGGCGACCTGGTGTCTGTCAAGGGACGCGTCGAGCGCTTTCGCGACGAGCTCCAGGTGGACCTGCGAGCCATCCAGGCCGCGGAGGCCGACCCGTCGGAGTTCCTGCCCGTGGCCTACCGCGACATGGAGGAGCTGGACGGCTTCCTCGAGCACTTGGCGCGCGAGGTGCACGACCCCCACATGGCCGGCCTGCTCACCGCCTTCCTCGACGACACGTCCTTCCGCGAGGAGCTGCGCCGGGCACCCTGCACGCGTGCCGGGCACCACGCCTATCTGGGCGGCCTGATGGAGCACACGGTGGCGGTGACGACGCTGGCCCAGGAGTCCTGTGTGCTGCATCCGAGGCTCAACTCCGACGTGCTGCTCACGTCGGCGATCGTCCACGACTTCGGCAAGACGCGGGAGTTCCAGCTGGGGGCGGAGATCGCGCTCAGCGACGCAGGCGAGCTGCTGGGTCACGTGGTCATCGGCCAGCAGATGGTCACCGACCGCGCGCGCGCCCTCGGGGTGCCCGACAACAAGCTCCACGCCGTGGTGCACTGCCTGCTCGCCCATCACGGTCCGGAGGGGCTCCCCGGCCGCCGCTTCCGGTCGCCCGAGGCGCTGGCGCTCTACCGCCTCAACGCCCTGGACGCGGGGATCAAGGGCGCTCTGGAGCAGGGTCTCTGACAGGCATGTATGCCGGACGCATGTCGTACCTCGGAAGGGGCGCGGTCGAGCCCTCGCCCGCTCGCGCCGACCCCACAGGGGGGTGGCAAGTTCGACGAGTGTGGACCGCGCGGCCCCCGAGGCAGTTGAGAGGCTGCTCCGCCAGCTCGTCGACGCGTCGTTCTTCCTGACCGACCGCGATGGGTCGGTGACGCGATGGGGCCGCCCGGCCGAGGAGCTCTTCGGGTGGGCGGCGGCGCAGACCGTCGGACGGTCCCTGTTCGAGGTGCTGGCCATCGACGCCCAGATGCTCGCGTCGGGCGGGCGGGTGCGCGGCGACGCCCGGCGCAAGGACGGCTCCCGGGTCGACGTCGGGCTGACCCTCGTGCCTGTGAGCATGAGCCAGAGCCTGGAGTTCAACGGCTTCCTGGAGGCGCTGGAGATCGTGGCGCCGCGCGGGCGTGCCCTCGACCGCCTGCAGGAGAGCCATCGCTGTGTGGTGAACTGGATCGCCGCCGCGATGGTCGGCCACGCCGACTTCTCCGACGACGAGCCGGCGGCCGGCACGATCGTGACCTTCGAGGCGCTGGGACAGGCACCGCCGCCCGTGGTCGAGGAGCTACCCGAGCCGAAGCGCGCGCCCGGCGTGGCGGCGCCGTCGGCGGCGGTGGTGGCCCACGCCGAGGAGCTCGGGCGCTCGCTGGCCGAGACGCGCAGCGAGGCGGCGGCCGCGGCGGCGCGGGTGCAGGCACTCGAGACGACCGGCGCCCGGCTCGAAGGGGAGCTGGTGGAGACGCGTGGCGCCGTTGGGCTGGTGCGCGATCTGGTCGACGCGCTACGGGGAGAGCTCGACCAGGCACGCGACGTGTCGGACCAAACCCGGGCCGGCCTCGAAGAGGTGCGAGAGGCCATCTCCGACCGGCGAGGCGAGCAGGCTCTGCGTGCCGAGCTGGAGCAGACCCGCTCTTCCGTCGCGGAGCTGGAGCGCGCCGTGGCGGACACGAGCAGTCAGGAGGACTTGCGGACGCGGCTCGATCAGGCTCGCGAGGAGCTCGGGGCCCTGCGGCAGGCCAGCGTGCGAGGCCCGGGGCGGGAGGAGCTGGAGGCGGCGCTGGACCAGACTCGATCCAAGCTCGCCACCCTGAGCGCGGCGGTGGCCGAGGCCGCCGCGCAGGACGACCTCCGTGCGGAGCTGGCCGAGGCCCGCGCCACCCTCGACGACCTCGGGGCTCAGGTGGCAGACCGCTCGCGGGACCGAGGTCTGCGCGACGAGATGGAGCGGGTGCGCACCGCCGCAGAGCAGGCGGCTACGGCGGCGCGCGATTCGCTCGAGTCCGACCTGACCCAGACCAGAGCGCTCGTTGCAGAACTGCAGGAGCGCCTGGAGCGTCACGTGGACCGTCCTCCGGCCTTCCACGCGGCCCCGGCGCCGGCTCACCCGGACGAGGCCCCAGTCCCCGACCCCGAACCGGCGCTCGCCGAAGCGCGGGCGCTGGTCGCACGGTTGGAGGAGGCTCTGGCCGCTTCCGAGGCGAGAGCGGGCGAGGCAGCCGCGGCTTCCGAGGCGGCACGTGAGCTGTCCGAGCAGGCGACGCGTGCCGCGCAGGAGGCAGGCGGCGGCTCGGCTGCCGCCCTGGAGGCCGCCACGGCCGCGGAGGGTCACGCGGCCACGGCGGAAGGGGCCTCGGAGCGCATCGAGCGCCAGGCCGCGACCGCCGAGCAGGCGGTAGGCCGGGCGACCGAGGCGGCGGCTGCTGCCGAGCGGGTGACCGCGGGGGTCTCCGATGCCGCGGCCGGCGCCGACCACGCCGTCAAGGCCGAGCGGGCTGCCGCGTCGGCTGCCGAGCACGAGGCGGCGTCCCGTGGGGCGGCCGCCGAGCGGGCCGAGGCGGCGGCCGAGCGTGCCGGATCTGCCGGACGGGATCAGGCACCGGCGGCGGCTCCAGGCGCCGAGCCGCCCGTTTCCGAGGAGCTGAGTGACGAGCGCCGGCCGCTGCTGGACCGGCGCCGAGCCGTCGCCCCGCCACGAGAGCCACGCACCGGCTTCGACGACGTGTCGGAGCCGCTGGCCACGATCGGCCTGGAGGGTCGCTTCGGTGCCCTCAACAGGGCGTTCTCGGACCTGGTGGGCTACCCCGAGGAGGAGTTCCGGGCCGCCACCTGGCCACCCGTGACCGACCGGGCCAAACTTCCCGAGCACCGCGAGCAGATGCGCCGCATGCTGGAGGGCGAGATCGACTCGGCGGAGGTGAACACCGCCTACATGCACGCGCAAGGCCTGCTGGTGCCGGTCGTCGGGACGCTATCGCTGGTGCGCGAGGCGGGCGAGCCCAAGCACTTCCTGCTCGACGTCACCGGCTCCCAGCTCCCGGCCTAGATTCGCGCCGGGGCGGCACGGGTCTGGTGGCCCATCCGGCCTTCAAAGCCGGCAGGGCGGGGCAGCCCCTCGCTTGGATGGATCGATTCCATCGCCGTCCCGTGGGGCCACCCCGTGGCGGTTTCGCGCCAAGTTTGGCCAACAACTGAGCCATTTTCCGCGTGCGGGCGAATAATGAGCCAGAACCGCACGGGCCCGACCCCCCAACCCGTGCCGTTCGTCCATTCGCCGCGGGGGACCTTGCAGGGGAGGAACATGAGCAACGAGCATCTCGGTATGGCCTTCAAGGCCATCGACGAAGAGCACGCTGACAAGTCGGCCGCCACCCGGCGTCAGCTCATCATGGGCGCGACGGCCACGGTCGGCGGGCTCGGCCTGCTCGGTCTGCCGACCGTCGCGTTCGGCAATAAGGCCAACAACGGCAACAACACGCCCGAGAACATCCTGAACATCGCGGCCACGGCCGAGGTGCTCGCGACGATCGTCAACACGGTCGCCCTGGAGAAGCTGTACTTCGACCGCACCACCCGGCGCAACATCGCCGCCGCGGCGCGCGAGGAGCTCATCCACTACCAGGCGTTGACGTCGCCCGCCTTCGGCGGCAAGCCGCTGACCAAGCGGATCTGGGTCCCCAACTCGGTCTTCTACGGCCGTCGCAACCTGCTGGGCACGCTGATCGTGGGCGACCAGATCTTCGTGAACGCCTACATGATCGCCACCACCGTGTTCGGCGACGCGGGTGACGGAAGGCTCGCTCGCATCGCGTCCGAGTTCATGGGCGCCGAGGCCGTGCACCGCGCGCTGGCGCGGCAGTCGCTCGGCCAGCTCTCGGGCGAGTTCGAGGGGCTGCTCGGCAACGACCGGGTCTTCATGAAGTACGACCAGAAGGAAGAAGCGCGCGGCCCGGGCCAGGGCATGCCCGGCTTCACCGACATCAGCGTCGCGGTCGCGCAGCTCCAGGCCGCCGGGTTCGGGTTCGGCGAGCGTGGGTCGGCCAGGTCCGGCACCTTCTACGACTTCGACGAAGTCAGCCGCCGCACACCGGATCCACGCGAGGTCAACACCCGCAGTCCGCGCTAGCACCACACCCGGGGGGAACGCGGCGCGCGGATAGGCTCCGCGGCCGTGTTCTCCGACCCGGCCCTCCTCCCCTGGCTCGACCGGCTGCGGGAGGAGGTGCCCCGGGTCGACCTGATCGATGCCCATACGCACATCGGGGCCAACGACCCCGACGGGTATCGCTGCACCGCGCCCCAACTGCTCGAGGTGCTCGAGACGGCGACGTCGAGGGGCGTCGTATTCCCGATGCACGAGCCCGGTGGGTACCCGCCGGCCAACGACGTGGTGCTGGAACATGCCGCGGACAGCGGCGGCCGCCTGGCGGCGTTCTGCCGGCTGGATCCCGCCGCGTCGCCGCTGGCCGAGGCCGAGCGGTGCCTGCCGGCGGGCGCCAACGGGATCAAGCTGCATCCCCGCGCCGAGGGCTTCACGCTCGACCACCCGGCCCTGCGGGAGGTGTTCGAGCTGGCCGACGACCGTCGCCTTCCTGTGCTGGTGCACGCCGGCCGTGGCATCCCGGCGCTGGGACGCCACGCGGTGGAGGCCTGCGAGCGGCACCCCGGACTCCGCCTGATCCTCGCCCACGCGGGGATCTGCGACCTGGCCTGGATCTGGCAACCGGCGCGCGACCTGCCCAACCTCCTCTTCGACACGGCGTGGTGGTCGGCCAGCGACCTGCAGACCCTGCTGGCGCTGGTCGGTCCGGGCCAGGTGCTCTATGCGAGCGATGCCCCCTACGGCTCGCCGACCATCGCGGCCGTCATGGCCTGGCGCCACGCGCTCCAGCTGGGACTGAGTGCCGAGCAGGTGTGCGGCGTGATGGGTGGCCAGCTGGAGCGGGTCTTGGCACACGAAGACCTGCTGGACCTGGGCCCGGCCCCCGGGGCGGAGCGCATCCCGAGCGATCCGCTGCTGGACCGCGTCTACGCCTACCTGATGGCCGCCCTCGGCCAGATGTTCAACGGGCTGGAGCCGGCGGAGATCCTGGCGCTCACCGCCATGGCCTGCGATGTGGACGAAGAATCTCCGCAGGCGCTCGTGTGCCGGGCCGTGCTGGCGCTGGTGGAGGCCCGCACCCGATTCGTTCCCGCCGGCGGCGAGCGCCCCAACCGCTTCGCGCCGGGCATCCAGCTGGTGGTGCTGGCCGCGGCGGTGGCCCGTACCCCGGACGTGCCCCTGCCGGCCGAGGCGCTTCGACTCTAAGCGTCTCCGTGCTCGCCCGACCAGCGCTCGGGCTGCGCTCGTACGAGCGGCGCTCCGGTGCTCGCTAGGCCACCTCGTGCAGGGCCTCGAGCTCCCGGCGCATGGCCAGCCGCTTGAGCGCCCGGGATTCGAGCTGCCGCACGCGCTCGGCCGACAGCCCGAGCCTGCGACCCGTCTCCCGGAGGGGCTGGGGGTCGTCGCCGTTGATTCCGTACCGCAGCCGGATCACCTTGCGCTCGACCTCGGGAAGGTCCTCGATGGTCCGGCGCAGCAGCTCCTCGCTGAGGCTCAGCTCCACCTCCTCGTCCACGGGTGGCGAGCCGCCCTCCAGCAGGTCGCCGAGGGCCGCCTCGCCCTCGTCGCCCACTGGCCGGTCCAGGCTTGTTACCGTGCGCGCCGCCTCCCTGACCTCCTGCACCTGGGACAGCGGTAGGTCGGCGGCCTCGGCGATCTCCACGTCGGAGGGCTCGCGTCCCAGCCGGGCCGACAGCTCGCGCTCGGCCCGCACGATCTTGCGCTCACGCTGGCCGATATGAACCGGGATCCGGATCGTACGGGCCTTGTTGGCCAGCCCGCGCTGGATCGCCTGCCGGACCCAGAAGGTGGCGTATGTGGAGAACTTGTAGCCCTTGCGCCAGTCGAACTTCTCGGCGGCGCGAATCAGCCCGAAGATGCCCTCCTGGATCAGGTCCAGCAGGGACAGCTCCTGGCCCTGGTACTTCTTCGCGATCGACACCACCAAGCGCAGGTTGGAATTGATCATCCGTTCCTTGGCGGCCAGATCACCCTGCTCGATCCGCTTGGCCAGCTCGACCTCCTCCTCGGCCGTGAGCAGGGGGTATCGCCGGATCTCGTTGAGGAACAGCTGCAGGGCGTCGGTGGTCGCGGTGGCCAGCTCACCGTTGGTAACGCTCGTCGGGTCCACGTCGTTACGCCCGCAGTCGTCCGAGATCTCGATGCCGTGGCGCTCGAGGTGGGACTCCAGGGCGTCCACGTCGTCGTCGCTGGCCTCGAGCAGGCGCAGGAGATCGTCCAGCTCGGAGAGCTGTGCGCATCCGCGCTCCTCCGCACGGGCTACGAACGCGGCCACCTCCGGCCGCGCGGTGAGTTCCTGGCTCACCACGGGCTGCATGCTACGCCGCACACCCGGCGCATGCGAGGAGGCGCGGTGAGGGGCGCAGCCCGATCGCTGATCGGGCAAGCACCGGAGCACTCGTCACTCGTGACTCAGGGGACGGCGGAAAGGTCGTCCACGATCTCCAGGCGCGCGTCGAGGCCGGTGATCGAGAACACTCGGTGCACGGGATCGGGTCCGCGCACGATCACGACGCGACGGTCCTCCGCCCGCCCCCGCTCGTCGGCGGTCACGATGCACCGCAGACCGGTGGAGTCGAGAAACGTCAGCTTGGACAGGTCGAGGACGAGCTTGGCGGGCTGTTCGGCCTCGATTCGCTCGAGCTCCTCCTGAAGCTTGCCGACCGACGACAGGTCGAGCTCACCTCTGAGAGCGACGCGCACGAGTCCATCGCGGTCCTCGGTGACCACCTCGAGGATCTCCACCGGGCGGAAGCTAGCGGGAAGCGGTGGTAAAGAAAAGCCCTGCACGATCGCCAAGGCGCCAGGCGAAGTAGACCAGCACCGCGGCGAAGCCCAGCTCGAGCGCACGCTCGGGCAGAGCGTTGGCCGCGACGACACCGGCCAGCACCCCGATCGGCGAGAGAAGCCCGATCGCCAGCCCGTCGCCGAGCCGGACGTTGCCGTAACCGCGTTGGCGGTGAGTGCCCACCACCGCGACGAGCACCACGGCGACCAGGGACGTGGCCTCGGCCTCGAGCGGGGACAGTCCGGCGAAGATCACGAGCCCGGGCACGAACAGGATCCCTCCGCCCACGCCCAGCAGCCCCGCCGTCAAGCCGGCGGCGATCCCCATCGCCACCAGGCCGATCAGCTCGGGCGCGTCCATTAGAGGACGAGGACAACGGCCGAGGCGATCGACAACACCACGAACAGTGCGGCCACGGCACGCTCGGACACGTGCTGCTGGAGAGCCGTGCCCATGATCACGCCGCCAATGGCCGGCAGGCCGATGGCGACGCCCTTCGCGGCGTTGACGTTCCCGTAGCCGGCGTGCGCCCCGGCGGCCATGGCCCCGATCACGACGATGGCGGCGAGCGACGTGCCCGTGGCCACCTTGGGCTCGTAGCCGAACCACAGCACGAGGAGGGGGACGATGATCACCCCGCCGCCGACCCCGAACAGTCCGCTGAAGGCCCCGGCGGCGGTGGCGACGACGGCCAGGCGCGCGAGCCGTGGTGACATCGCGGGGCATACTACGGCGGGTGTCCGCCCCCACCTCGCGCGCGCTGTCCGACGTCCTCGCGCCGCTCCGGGACGACCCCGCTCGGGCCGGCATCTTCTGCGACGTCGACGGAACGCTCGCGCCGATCGTCAGCCGGGCCGAGGACGCTGAGGTCCGCGAGGAGGCGTCGCTGCTGCTGGGGCGGCTGGCGGGGCGCTACGGCTGCGTGGCGTGTGTCTCGGGGCGCTCGGCCACGGAGGCGCGCCGGCTCGTGGGCGTGGGAGAGATCGCGTACGCCGGCTCCCACGGCGCCGAGATCCTCGCGCCCGGCGCCACCACCCCTCGCGTGATACCGGCCTTCAAGAGTTGGGAGCAGCGCGTGCGGGGCTTCGTGGCCCGGCGCGACCCTGCCGGGCTTCGCCGCCTGCGGATCCGGATCGAGCACAAGGGCCCGATCGAGGGCCTGCACTGGCGCGGCGCGCCCGACGAGGGCGCCGCGCGCACGCACCTGGAGGGGATCGCGCACCAGGCCGAGGCTGAGGGGCTGGCCATCCACTGGGGGCGCAAGGTCCTGGAGGTGCGCCCGCCGATCCCGATCGACAAGGGCCAGGCCGTCCGCGAACTGGCGGTCGCCGCCGGGCTGTCGGCCGCGCTCTACGGCGGCGACGACGCGACCGACCTGGACGCGTTCGCGACGCTGGACGCCCTGCTCGCCGGCGGTGAGCTGCACGCCGCGGTCAAGGTCGGCGTGCGTTCTGACGAGGGACCGCCCGCGATCACCGAGAGCGCGGATCTGACCGTGGACGGCGTGGACGGCTACGTCGCGGTCCTGGCGGCGCTCGCCGCCGACTAGGACGTCCACCCATGCGGTTTCGCGACTTCCTGCGCATGTCGGTGCTCCTGTTCGGGGGAGCGGCCACCGCGCTCGCGGCGGTCTCGGTGGTCGGCGCGGGCCGGGCCGACGACCGCACGCTCGTGCTCGTGGCGCTGGGATGGTGGGTCCTGGCGGCGGTCTCCGGCCTCTGGATGGGTCGTGGCGCCACCACCACCTCCGGGATCGCCAACCTGCTTGCCGGCGCACGCCGTGCGAGCGCGCTGCCGGAGCTCGAGCCGGGCACCGTCCTGTTCAACAGACTCTGGCCGCTGGCCGTGGTGGCCGTGACCGCCGGCGCGCTGGGGATCTTCTTCCCGCCCGTGCCCGCGGTGGGCACGGGCTACGCGCTGCTGGTCGCGTTACTGTGGCGCAAGCAGTCCGCCGCGGTGGAGGCCATCGAGGGCCGCGACGGCGTGGAATTCTGGCTCGACCGCAGCTCGCCGTTCGGGCCACCGCAGCTACTGCGGCTGCCCGGCATGCGCAAGATCGAGCCGGAGCCCGAGACCGTGCGCACCCCCTGACGCTCAGCGAGAGCGCTTGCGGAGCCGGTCGAGCTCCGGCCAGGTACGCGTATTGGCCACCTGGTCCCTGGTGAGCCACGCCCGCCGGGCGGTGGCCACGCCGTAGCGCATGTTCGCGAGGGTCCGGGCGCGATGGGCGTCGGAGTCGATCGTGATCAGCACCCCGGCCTCGGCCGCCGGGCGGGCGTAGACGTCGGACAGGTCGCGCCGGTCGGGGTTGGCGTTGATCTCCAGGAACGTGCCCGTCCGGACGGCGGCCTCCACTACGCGGTCCAGGTCGATGTCGTACGGCTCCCGGCGCTCGATCAGGCGCCCAGTGGGATGCCCGAGCACGTCGACGAGCGGGTGCTCCAGCGCGGCGATCACCCGTTCGGTCATCTCGTTCTCCTTCATGCGAAACGACGTGTGAACGCTGGCCACGATCCAGTCCAGCTCCTGGAGCAGGTCGTCCTCGTAGTCCAGCGAGCCGTCCGGGAGCACGTTGGTCTCGGTGCCCGCCAGCAGCGTCAGGCCGGGCACGTCCACGGAGCGGACGCGCTCGATCTGCCGCCTCAGCTCGTCGGGGGTCACGTGGTCCCCGAACCCGTGGCTGGCCGAGTGGTCGGTGATCGCCGCGTACTCGTAGCCACGGCCGCGCGCGGCCTCGGCCATCTCTTCGATCGTGTTCTTGCCGTCGGAGGCCACCGTGTGCATGTGCAGATCCCCGCGGATGTCCCCCAGCTCGACCAGCTCGGGCAGCCGCCCCTCACGCGCGGCGGCCAGCTCGCCGCGGTTCTCGCGCAACTCCGGCGGCACCCAGCGCATGCCCAGGTGCTCATAGACCTCCTCCTCGGTGGTGAAGGCGTGGGTCTGCCCGCTCTCGTCGTCGGCGATGCCGTATTCGCTCACGTGCAGGCCCCGCCGCACGGCCTCGGTGCGCAGCGCCTCGTTGTGGCGGCCCGAGCCGGTGAAATGCTGGAGCAGGTTGCCGAAGGCCTCCTCCGGCACCACGCGAAGGTCCACCGGGAGGCCCGAATGCGTCACCGCGCGCGCCCCGGCGGGGCCGGAGCTGAGCACCTCGTCGATCACGTCAAGCCCCGCGAAGGCTTGGGCCAGAGCCGCCGCGTCCGCGGTGGCCGCCACCACGTCCAGGTCCTTGCACGAGTCGGCCCGGCGTCGGGCGCTCCCAGCCAGGTCCACCCGCGTCGCGTGCGGGCGCAGCCCCTCCACGATCTCCTCCCCCACGGCCAGCGCGGTGGAGAGTATGTAGCGCCCGCCCCCCTCGCCGGCGTCGTCGGCGGCCAGTGCGGCGCGCACGTTCTCCTCCGCCTTGGGTCCGAAGCCCGGCACGTCGGCCAGCCGGCCGGCCTCCACCGCGGTCCGCAGATCGTCGATAGAGGCGACGCCGAGTTGATCGTGCAGGATCCTCACGCGCTTGGCCCCGAGGCCCGGGATGCGAGTGATCTCCACGAGCCCGGCCGGGATCTTCGCTTTGAGCTTGTCCGCCGACGGGATCGTGCCGCCCTCCAGGAGGGCGTCGATCTTCTCCGCGATCGTCTTGCCGACTCCGGCCAGCTCAGCGGCGCGGCCCGCCCGGGCCAGCTCCTCTACCGAGACGCCCGCCTCCCGAATCGCCTTGGCCGCGTTGCGGTAGGCCACGACGCGGTGGACGATGGCGCCGTCCAACTCGTAGAGGACCGCGATCTCGTCGAAGTGGTCCGCTATCTCGCCGTTGCGCATCAGGTTCGTGGACCGGGGTGGGGTGCCGCGACCCGGTGCAATTAGCCTACGCGGCCGTGTCAGGCGCATGGGTCGTACTCCCGACCTACAACGAGGCCGAGAACATCGAGGCGATCGTCAGGGCGGCGCTCATGCGGCTGCAGGCGTCGGTCCCCGAGCACCACATCCTCGTCGTGGACGACGGGTCCCCTGACGGCACGGGGGAGATCGCCGAACGCCTGGCCGCCGAGCTACCCGCTCTCGAGGTCCTGCACCGGCCGGGCAAGGGTGGCCTCGGGCCCGCCTACATGGCCGGATTCGCCCGGGCGCTGGCCGGCGGCGCCGACCTGGTGATCGAGATGGACGCGGACTTCTCCCATGACCCGGCAGACCTGCCGCGGCTCATCGAGGAGGCGCGCCACGCCGACCTGGTGCTGGGCTCGCGTTATGTCCCCGGTGGAGGGGTTACCAACTGGGGCGTGCTGCGCCGTCTGCTCAGCCGCGGCGGCTCGGCGTACGCCCGCCTGCTGCTGGGGCTCGAGGTGCGCGACCTGACCGGAGGCTTCAAGTGCTTCAACCGGCGGGTGCTGGAGTCGATGGACCCGGACGCCACCTACGCGGACGGGTACGTGTTCCAGGTGGAGCTGACCTACCGCGCCGCGAAGGCGGGCTTCTCGATCCGCGAGATCCCGATCGTCTTTCGTGAGCGGCGCCTCGGGGTGTCCAAGATGACGCCGCGGATCGCCCTTGAGGCGGTCTGGAAGGTGCCTGCCCTCCGCCTCGGGGCGTAGGTTCCATCCCGACAGGGATGGCCCGAGAGCCGCTCCCGACCGCGTCGCTATATTTTGTATAGTGACTCGACAGCCCACGGCGACGTACGAAGGAGCAGTGGTGGCAGGAGCAATCAACGAGGTGACCGACTCCAACTTCCAGGCCCAGGTGCTGGAGGCCGACAAGCCCGTCCTGGTGGACTTCTGGGCTCCGTGGTGCGGTCCGTGCCGCATCGTCGCCCCTCATCTGGAGGAGCTGGCCGGGGAGCGCGAGGACTTGACGATCGTCAAGCTCAACGTGGACGACAACCCCCAGACGGCGGCTCAGTTCAACGTGATGTCGATTCCCACGCTGCTGCTGTTCAAGCACGGTCAGGTGGCGCACCAGATCATCGGCGCCCTGCCGAAGAACCGGCTCGTGCAGGAGATCGAGCCGGCACTGGCCGTCTAGCACGCCCGGGTACTAGGCCCAGGCCTCGGAGTCGGTGGTCTCGCGGCGGGCGCGAAAGCGCCCGCCCAAGGCACCGAGTATCCCGCCCACGACGCTCGTCAGGATTACCAGCCCGACCTGCGGGTCCGGCAGCTCGGCCTTCGCCTCGGTGCCGGCGATCTTGTGCCCGAGCAGGATGAAACTGCCGAACACCAGCCCGCCTATCAGCCCACGCACGAAGCCGTCCTCGCCCCCGCGGTGCTCGATGCCGCCCACGAACCCGCCGATGAGGCCCAGGGGACCCACCATGATCAGGTAGACCAGCTCGGACCAGCCGAGGACGAACCCGCAGACGAGCCCGAACACCAGGGGAACGAGCAGGGCCCCGACCAGCTGGATCGCGACGGGACGGTCGTCGAACAGGGGTGGAAGCGGCATGGCGGGCGCCAGCCTACCTGCGCTCGACGCCCACCACCAGCTCCAAGCCCTCCACGCTGCTGCGCATGCCGCCGTCCTCGCCGTCGTAGACCAGCTCCACCGCGAGCGTCTCGCGCGAGACGTAGTCCTCGTGCTCGCGCGCCGCGGCCAGCAGCTCGGCGTCGCCCCCCAGGCGCAGGACGATGCGGTCCGAGACCTCCAGCCCCGCGTCCTTACGCGCCGCCTGCACCGCGTGCACCACCTCCCGCGCCCGGCCTTCGCGGCGCAGGTCGTCGCCCAGCTCCAGGTCCAGCGCCACTGCGTGCGTGCCCGCGCGCTCCACCTGGTAGCCGTCCAATGGCTGCATCACGAGCTGCACGTCGTCGGGGCCGATTCGGTGCTCCGTGCCGTCGACGTTGATGCCGACCTCGCGGCCCTCCCGCAGCGCTGCCGGATCGAGGGCGCTCACCGCGGCGGCCACTCGCGGCATGTGCTTCCCGAAGCGTGGGCCGAGCCTTCGGTAGTTGGGCTTGAGCTCGACGCGGCCCAGCTCGTCCGCCTGGGAGACGTACCTGAGCGCCTTGACGTTGAGCTCCTCGCGCACCAGCGCCTCAAAGCGCACGATCGCCTCGCGCTCGCGGCCGGCCGCCACCATCACCGCCTCGCGCAGCGGCTGGCGAACCTTGACCTTCGCGTGGGCACGCGCGGCGCGGCCCAGCTCCACCGCGTCGCGTGCGACCTTCATCTGGGCCTCCAACTCCCGATCTCGCTCGCGCGGCTCGGGAAAGTCGCAGAGGTGCACCGACGCCTCGGTGCCGTCCAGGTTCTCGTAGATCTCGTCCGTCACGAACGGCGTGAGCGGGGCGAGCAGGCGACAGACCGTGAGCAGGCACTCGCGCAGCGTCGCGAACGCTGCGGGGTCGCCATCCCAGAAGCGCCGGCGCGAGCGGCGCACGTACCAGTTGGACAGATCGTCCACGAACTCGGCGATCGCGCGGCCGGCGAGCGTGGTGTCGTAGCCGTCCATGCGGTCGATCACCCGCTCCACGGTCTCGGCCAGGCGCGAGCGGATCCAGCGGTCCAGGTCGTTCTCGGTGCCCGGTGCGCCTTCGTCGACCTCGGTCACGTTCGCGTAGAGGACATAGAAGCCGTAGGTGTTCCAGAGCGTCTTGACGAACTGGCGCACCCCCTCGCCCACGGCGTCCAGCGAGAAGCGGTAGCCGTCCCACGGCTGCTTTGAGGTGAAGTAGTACCACCGAAGGGCGTCGGCCCCGTGGGTGTCCAGCACCTCCCAGGGAACGATCACGTTGCCTTTCGACTTGGACATCTTCTGGCCCTCCTCGTCCAGGATCAGTCCGAGGCAGAGGACGGTCTCGAACGAGGCCCGGCCGAAGATCAGGGTCGACACGGCCAGGAGGGAGTAGAACCAGCCGCGCGTCTGGTCCAGCGCCTCGCAGATGTAGTCGGCGGGGAAGCGCTGCTCGAACAGGTCCTCGTTCTCGAACGGGGCATGCCACTGGGCGAACGGCATGCAGCCCGAGTCCCACCAGACGTCGATCAGGTCGGGCACGCGGCGGTAGGTCACGCCATCGCGCTCGAAGGTGACGTAGTCCACGAACGGCCGGTGCAGGTCGTCCGGGAGCTGCGCGCCCAGGTCGGCCAGCTCCTGCCGCGACCCGACGCAGATCGTGTCGCTGCCGTCCTCAGCGCGCCAGATCGGCAGCGGGGTCCCCCAGTACCGCTCACGCGACAGGGCCCAGTCCACGTTGTTCTCCAGCCACTTGCCGAAGCGCCCGTGCTTGATGTGCTCCGGGTGCCAGTCCACGGCCTCGTTCGCGGCCAGCAGCTCGTCCTTGATGGCGGTGGTGCCGACGTACCAGCTCGCCTTCGCGTAGTAGATGAGCGGCGTTCCGCAGCGCCAGCAGTGAGGGTAGGAGTGCTCGTACTGCCCGGTCCTGAACAGGCGGCCGGACTGCTCGAGCGCCTCGATGATGCCCGGGTCGGCCTCCCTCACGTGCAGTCCCGCGAAAGGCCCCGCCCGCTCGTCGAACGTGCCGTCGGGACGTACGGGGTTGTGGATGGTCAGGCCGTTGTCGGTGGCCAGGCGAAAGTCATCGTCGCCGAAGGCGGCGCCCGTGTGGACCACCCCGGTCCCGTCCTCCATCGACACGAAGTCGCCGGCGAGCACGGTGTGCCCGCGCTCCCCGTAGTCGGAGATGTACGGGAAGGGTGGTGCGTAGCTCGTACCGAGCAGCGCGGAGCCGGGCATCCGCTCCTCGATCTCGGCGCCCTCGCCCAGCACGCTCTCGACCAGCGCCTCGGCCAGGATCAGGGTCTCGCCCTCCAGGTCCGCACCGACGTCTACCGCGGAAGCGCCCGGCTCTGCCGGGTGCGCACCGACGTCTACCGCGGAAGCGCCCGGCTCTGCCGGGTGCGCACCGACGTCTTTCACCCGGGCGCGGACGTAGCCCGCCTCGGGATCCACCGCCAGGGCCGCGTGGGGCACCAGCGTCCACGGCATGGTGGTCCAGGCGAGGAAGGAGGTGCCCGGCTGGCCCTCGAGCGGGAAGCGCACGTAGACCGAGGGGTCGACCACGTCGCGGTAGCCCAACGCCACCTCGTGGCTCGACAGCGCCGTGCCGCAGCGCGGGCAGTAGGGCACGACCTTGTTCCCCTCGTAGAGCAGGCCCTTGTCCCAGACCTGCTTGAGCGACCACCAGACCGACTCGACGTAGGTGTCGTCGAGGGTGAAGTAGGCCTCGTCGGTGTCGATCCAAAAGCCGATCCGCTCGGTCAGCGCGTTCCACTCGTCGACGTACCGGAGCACCGACTCCCGGCACTTGGCGTTGAACTCCGCCACGCCGTAGCGCTCGATGTCGTCCTTGACGTTGAAGCCCAGCTCCTTCTCGACCTCGAGCTCCACCGGCAGGCCGTGGCAGTCCCAGCCCCCCTTGCGGTGCACGAGCCGCCCGCGCATCGTCTGGTAGCGCGGGAAGACGTCCTTGAAGACGCGGCTCAGCACGTGGTGGGAACCCGGACGCCCGTTGGCGGTGGGCGGACCCTCGTAGAACACGAACGGCTCTGCGCCCTGGCGGCGCCGGACGGACTCCCGGAACACGTCTCTTTCTCGCCATCGAGCGAGTACGCGCTGCTCCAGTTCGGGGAAGGACTGGGCGGGGTCGACCGGATGGTGCTGGGCCACGGGGCTGTCGATTCTAGGTGGCACCTGCTAAGACTTCCGCCCCGTAACCGCCGAATCACCACCGGGCCGTCCGGTGGGAGCGGGGGACCCAAGACCCAAGGATGGTTCGGGGCCGAACCGGCGAGAGCCGGCGCGTATCTCTTTCGCGCGAGCCCGTCAGCTAACCCCGCAGGCCGAGGAAAGAGAGTTTAATGCGTCGCATCCGCCGCGCTGTCGCCGGCATCGCGCTCGCCTCAGCGTTAACCCCTGCTCCCGCGCCGGCCGTCGCCTCGCCGGGGGACGCCGTGGTCAGGGAAATCAACCGCGAACGCCTCTGGAACGGGCTCGCACCGCTGAGTCGGTCGCCGAGCCTCCACCACTCCAGCTCGCGCTTCGCCCGTCGTCTGATGAGCCGAAACGCCTTCGGCCACCAAGCACGCATCGCGGCCTCGAGCAGCTTCGACCGGGTGGGCGAGAACCTGGCGCTCCACTGGAGCACTGCCCCACGACCGCGCCACACCGTGGCCCGCTGGCTGGACTCCCCGTCGCACCGCGCCCTGGTCCTCTCGTCCCGGTTCCGTCTCGTCGGGGTGGGACGCGCCCGGGGCGAGTTCAGTGGCCGCGGGGCGACGATCTGGGTGGCGCACTTCGGGCGGCGTTAGGCCGCGAGCTTGCGGCAGATCTCCGCAAGCGAGCGCTTCTCGCCGTCGTCCAAGGCGTCGAAGGCCTCGCTCACCCGCTCGGCGTGCTGGGGAAACACGCGCTCCACGAGGGCGCGGCCCTCGCCGGTCAGGGTCACGGCCACCGCGCGGCGGTCCTCCGGCACGCGGTGGCGCGTCACCAGCCCACGGCCCTCCAGGGTCTCCGTGACCTCGGTGGCGTTGGCCTTGCTCCACAGGAGCCGGCGGCGCAGAGTGCGCAGCTCCAGCTCGCCCCCGGCGGTGGTCAGGACCACTAGAGCCGAGAACCCGGCGGCGGAGACCCCGGCGCGCTCCAGCTCGGCCGCCAGGCGGCGCCGGACCATGGCCTCAGCGCGCACCAGAGCCTGCAGCGCGCGGTGTGCAAGGGGATCGCCGAGCTCGAATGACGACATCCCGCCGGGATGCTAGGACCGCCTGCGGATGCTGAGGGATCGAGCGGGCGCCGGTGACTACGAGCGCGCGGCGGCCGTGGCGCGGCTGCGGCGTGCGGTCTCGGCCGCGGAGGGCACGACCACCTGCTCGATCCGGCCGCTGTCCACGTAGGCCTTCAGGCGCTCCACGGCCTCCGCGGGACGGATCCCCAGAGACGGTATCCCGTGCTCGCCCGTGACCGGCATGGCCTCGCGGTACTCGAACACCGGGCCCGCGGACCCCACCTGGCGGACGGTGTAGACCAGCCGGCCCACCACTTCCAGCGTGGCCTCGCCGCCGCAGAAGACGAACGCGGTCGGGTCCAGCGCACGGATGGCGCGCACCACCCGCTCGGGCGGGAGGTCGAAAGCCAGCAGCAGTGTGCGAAAGCCCGCACGGCGCAGACCCAGCTCCAGCGCCTGGACGTGGAGCGACTCCAGGTCCAGCCGCGGGCTCGAGTCGAAGAGCAGGACACCCTGCGGGCGGGTGGCGGGGGCCACCACGCGACGCGCGGCGTGCAGCCAGCCGGTGGCCCAGCGGCTGCCCAATTCTCGCTCGGCGTCGCGGCCCTCGCGCTCCCACGCCCGCTCGAGCGCCGGGAGCAGCACTTCCTCCACCGAGCGCTCCACCGAGCGCACGGCCAGGCTCTCCTCGAGCACGCGGTCGGCCACCCCCTCGTCGAAGTGGTCGAAGGCGTCGAGCAGCCGGGTCGGCGACGAGGGGCCCTCGCCTCGCTGACGGGCCAGCTCGATCGCGGACGAGATGTTGTGCGTCTCGAGCAGAGCGCGGCGCAGCGACTCCAGCTCGGTGAGGTCGTACTGGCGGTGTCCGCCCTTGGTGCGCCGCGGCTTGGGATAGGAGAACCGGCGCTCCCAGCTACGAAGCGTGTTGGGGCTCACCCCGAGCAGCTCGGCGGCGGCGTTCGTCCTGATTCCGCTCACGTGACCTCCCTATCGACCAGCCGCGGCAGCGTCGCGGCATTACTTCGCACGTCCTCGACGTCCGTACGAGGCGCAACACCAAGTTGCACGACCTTCGACGCCAGGATCGAACGTGTCCTTGGAGGGTTTCCTCGTCCGCCCTGCTAGTGCCCGCAAGCCGTGCACCCCGTCTTGCACGGGTTCGGGGGGCAGGTCAGCGAAGACCGAAACCGCTGGGCTCGACGGAGACCAGCGCGGCGCGCGGCGAGGCGCACGTGGCGATCCGCGCCGACAGCGTGCCCATGCGCGGAGCCTGCTCGGGACGCAGACGCACCGGCAGCGCGACCGTCTCGCTGCGCAGCTGGGCGGCACGGCGAGCGCGGCGCTCGAGCTGGTCGTCGCCGAGCGGGCTCGACAGCAGGTCCAGCAGGCCGGCGCCCACCACGTCTTCCTCGGGCCCGAAGACCTTTTCCCCCGCCTCGCTAACGGCGGTGACAGTCAGGTCCGAGGCGACGATGAGAAACGGAGCCTGCGCCCCCGGCAGCGCGTCCCCGGACGAGGTCAGCACCACCCCCATCCCGCAGTGGACGCACACGCGACGGCGCAGCTCGGGGCGTCCGGGCACCTCGTGGGCGTGGCGGCCGCAGCGCGAGCAGAAGCGCACCACGTCGGCGAGCGGGCCGTCGGAGCCGGTGGGCGGCTCCTGGGTGTTGGGGCTGAGAGGCATGAGGCGAGTCCGCAGGCGATCAGAACACGGGCCCGGAAGATTCGCCCGCCTCGGTCGCGCAATGCAACGGTTCCTCGTGCCGAGTCGGGGCGAAAGCGCCTCTGCCCGCGGTCGGAGCCCCGGCCTAGCCGGCGGCCCCAGGTAGCCTGGGCCGAAAGCGAACGAGGAGACGCATGGCGGTTCAGCAGGAGCTGTGGGGGCCGGAGACGAGCAAGGCGGTGGACAACTTCCCCGTGTCCGGCGAGCGGGTGCCCGTGCCGGTGGTGCGCTGGCTCGGCCGCGTCAAGGCCGAGGCGGCCCGGGTCAATGCCGAGCTCGGCCTGCTGGACGCCGACGTGGCCGAGCGCATCGCCCAGGCCGGGGACGAAGTGGCCCGCGGCGAGCACGACGACCAGTTCCCGATCGACGTCTTCCAGACCGGCTCGGGCACGTCGACCAACACGAACGCCAACGAGGTGATCGCCAATTTGGCGGGCGACGGCGTGCACCCCAACGACCACGTGAACCTCGGGCAGTCGTCCAACGACGTGTTCCCCAGCGCCGTCCACCTGGCCGCCGTCGCCGAGGTCCGAGAACAGCTGCTGCCCGCGACCGAGCGCCTGGCCGATGCGCTGTCAGCCAAAGGGAGCGCGTTCGCCGACATCGTCAAGGCCGGTCGCACGCACATGATGGATGCGGTTCCCGTGACCCTCGGCCAGGAGTTCGCCGGCTACGCGGCGCAGATCTCCCTGGGACGCGACCGGATAAGCGACGCCCTCGGTCGGGCCGAGCAGATCCCGCTGGGCGGGACGGCCACCGGCACGGGCCTGAACACTCATGCGGAGTTCGCCGCCCGGGTCCGCGAGCGCCTGGGGGCGGGGCAGGCGCCGCTCGACCGCTTCGAGGCGCAGGGCAGTCGCGACGGGCTCGTGGAGCTGCACGGAGCACTCAAGGTGGTCGCGGTCTCCCTGACCAAGATCGCCAACGACTTGGTGTTGATGGGCTCGGGCCCCCGGACCGGCCTGGGGGAGCTGATGCTCCCGGATCTTCAGAAGGGCTCGTCGATCATG
>Ga0136616_10000055_pt1 | contig 42405 bp, 37 predicted proteins | sample AntDrymUQ2992106_2_FD_106648 | JGI IMG/M metagenome (GOLD analysis project Ga0136616, IMG submission 106648) | Polar desert sand microbial communities from Dry Valleys, Antarctica - metaG UQ299 (21.06) | ecosystem: Environmental > Terrestrial > Soil > Desert | place: Antarctica: Dry Valley... | reverse complement strand
GTCCAGCCAGCGCAACGCACCGACGAGGTCGCCGACCTCGTACCGGATGACGGCCAGCGTGTAGGTCGCGCGCATCTCCACGTCGCTGTCGCCCGAGCGCCGAGCCCGCTGGTGAGCCTGCTCGAGTCGAGCGGTGAGGATGTCGACGTCGGTATGGCGCTGGTCCATCCGCGTCAGCGAGACCATTGTGTCGGCCCATGCGGCGTCGAGGCCCAGCGTCTCCGCCGAACCCAGCGCCTCCTCGGCCGCCCGGCGGGCGCCTGGGATGTCGTCGACGAAGAACGCCGTTCGCACATGCGTGGCAGCCGCCCAGGTACGTGCAGCCGAGGGTGGTTCCGCCGGGAGCAGGTCCAGCGCGGCACTGGTCTCGGCGTAGGCGGCCTGGTCGAGATCGACGGTGATCAGGTTCTGAGCCAACGTGTAACGCACCCGGGCGGCCAACTCGAGGTCCGCTGGCGAATCGACCCGGTCAAGAGCGGCCCGCGTCAGGGCGACGGCGCGCTGCGACTCGCCCGCCTGGGCGGCCGCATTGGAGGCGCTGAGCATGACCGAGACCTCGTCGCGGCCGGTCAGCTCGGCGGCATCAGGCACCGCCGACCACAGCGCCAGCGCGCCCTGCAGCTGGTGCAGTCGCTCGGCGGGAGCCCCGAGCCGGCGTGCCTCCTCGGCTGCATCGAGTGCGGCGACGAGTGCGCCTGCCAGGTCGTTGCTCTCCCGACGGTGAAAGGCCAGCTCGGCGGCCGAGCCGGTGAAGCTCACTCCCTTGGCGAGCAACTCGGCGAACAGCGCATGGAGGCGGACCCGTTCCCCGGGCAGCAGATCGGAGTACGCCGCCTCGCGCAGCAGCGCGTGCCGGAACGCGTACGTCTGGTCCTCCCCGGGCATCAGCACGTGGCGGGTGACCGCCTCGCGCAGGGCACCGTCCAGGTCGACGTCTCCGAGGCCGCTCGCATCGCGCAGCAGCGCGTGTTGGACGCGCCGCCCGGCAACCGCCGCGATCCGGACGACCCGCTGTGCCGCTGCGGGGAGTTGCTCGAGGCGGGCCAGGAGGACGTCAGCCAGGGCGACCGGAACCGCGTCGGTGTCCCGATCCAGGCTGGCTTGCAGCAACTGCTCGGCGTAAAAGGCGTTTCCTTCGGCTCGCTCGACGATCCGGGACACGTCGGTGTTCGCCATCCCGTCGGCATTCATGGACCGCACCAGCACCGCGATCTCGGCATCCGGCAGCGGCGCCAGGTGCAGGCGACCGACGTGCTGGAGCCGGGCGAGTTCGGCCAGCAACGGCCGCAACGGGTGCCGGCGGTGCAGATCGTCCGCGCGATAGGAGCCGACGATGAGCAGCCGCTGGCGCTCGAGCCGGCTGAGCAGGAAGCGGAGCAGGTCGCGAGTGGATTGATCGGCCCAGTGCAGATCCTCGATCACCAGCAACACCGGCCGCGCCGCGCTGAACTCCGCGAGCAGCGCCGCCACCGCATCGAAGACGTAAAGCTGGTTGGCCGCGCCCGGATGCGCCGGTTCCGGTGCTGCCAGGCCGCCACCGAGCAGCGGTCCGAGAACGGGGTAGCGCTGAGTCAACTCGGCGCCGGCGGTGCCCGCCGCGGTCACTGCGCGGAGGACCTCGGTGAAGGGCAGATACGGCAGGCCGACGTCACCGAGATCCACGCAATGGCCCACCAGGACGGTCATCTGCTCGGCGCTTGCGCGCCGAGCCACCTCAGCGAGCAAGCGGGTCTTGCCGACCCCCGCGTCGCCGGCGAGCAAGCATGCGGACGGCTCGCCGCGCTGGGCGGCGGCCAGCCGGTCCACCAGCCGGTCGAACTCCTCGGTCCGGCCGACGAACGGTGGCTCCTGTCCCCAGCGCGGCACAAGCGTGATCGTCTCATCCGCTACGGACACTCCGGCGCCGACGAGCTGGGCGGCTTGGGCCACGCTCAGCCCCGGCCGCCGTCTCCGTGCGGCCGGATCGCCGCCCTGGAGCGTCGCGACCAGCGCCCGCCCGGTCGCTTCCACCCGTCGACCCCCGCGGCGTCGTACAGCCGTTCCCTGCGGTAGGCGATCTCGGTCTCCAACACCGATCCGAATATCTCGAACATGTATTCCTCCTCGTCCCGAGAGGCGCCTGGGTGGCTCCTCTGCTGACAAGGACGACTCTGCTGCTGAGACCGATGTCCGGCATCGGTCAGTCGGGCAGTCATCTGCGGTCGACGGGCCGCGCTGTCACTAAGGTCGTCCATCGAGCGGCTAAGCGTCTTAGGCCGCATGGACCACGCCGACTGCCGCGCCCAGAGGAGACGGAGGTCGGCGATGCCGCTCACCGGGTCGACCGCAACCGTTAGGACCCGCATTGCCACCCGGGGACCATTCTCCCTCGAGGAGCTGGCCATGTTCGGCTTCGGCCATCGCGCCGAGTCCTCCTGGGACGGCGTCATGCGCCTGGCCTTTTGTGTCGACGGCGACGAGGACACCCACGCCGGCGTCGAGGTTCGCCAGTACGGCGACGAACTCGAACTCGTCGTCCACGGCCACGAGGATCTGGACCGCGTCTCCCAGCAGGTGGCCCGGGTGCTGTCATGCGACCACGACGGTGACGCTTTTGCCGCCCTCGGACGCCACGACCACGTCATCGGCTCCCTGCAGGCAGCCACTCCGGGGCTGCGCCCACCGCTGTTCTATTCCCCTTACGAGGCCACGCTGTGGTCGGTCATCAGCGCCCGACGACCCCGAGCCCAGGCGGCTGTACTGCGAGACCGCCTGGCGCGGGCCTCCGGCCGGACATTCGTTCTGGCCGGCGTCGAGACGCCCGCCGTCCCCGGGCCCACCGCAATCATGCGGCTCGAGCGGGTTCCCGGCCTGCCCGCTGACCGAGTCCCACGTCTGCACGCAGTCGCTGCCGCCGCGAGCCGCGGCGAGCTAGCCGTCCAGCGACTGCATGCCATGACACCAACCGCGGCCGAGGCAGACCTGCGGCGGCTCCCAGGCATCGGACCCTTCTACAGCTCGCTCATCGTCATCCGGGCGTGCGGGCTGGCCGACGTCCTGCCGGTCGCCGAGCAACGCTCTCGCGAGCTGGTGACGACGCTGTACGGCCTGACCGAGGCCCTCGACGACGACGCCTACCGCGCGTTCGCCGCGGCGCACTGGACGCCGTTCCGCACCTGGGTGGTCGTACTCATCAGGGCCGTCGCCCGGCGCATCCTGCCCGACGAGGACCTGCCGCCACGCGAGCGCAAGCGCCGCGGACCCGTCGAAGGCAGCTGACCGGCTTCTGCCCGCCGTACACCGACACCGCCCCTGCCCCGATGGCTAGGCTGCTGCGCCGTGGCGACTACCGAGCGGGACCCCTTGGAGCTCTCGGCGGCCGGTGCGCAGGCGCTCGCCGCGGCCACCGGGGTGCAGCGCCACGACGTCGCCATCGTGATGGGATCCGGCTGGCTGCCGGCCGCCGACGCGCTGGGGCCCCCGACCAGCGAGCTCGCGGCGACCGATCTGCCGGGCTTCGCGCCGCCCGGAGTAGTCGGTCACGCCGGCAAGATCCGTTCGCTAGAGGTCGCGGGCAAGCGGGTTCTGGTGCTCCTCGGCCGCACCCACCTGTACGAGGGCCGCGGCGTCGCAGCCGTCGTCCACGGCGTCCGGGTGGCCGCCGCCGCCGGCTGCTCCACCGTCGTACTCACCAACGCGGCCGGTGGGCTGCGTCCCGAGTACAGGATCGGGCAGCCGGTGCTGATCTCCGATCACCTGAACCTCACCGCCCGTTCCCCGCTCGTCGGCGCGCAGTTCGTCGACCTCACCGACCTGTACTCGGGGCGGCTGCGCGCGATGGCCCGCGGATCCGATCCCGACCTCACCGAGGGGGTGTACGCCGCACTGCCCGGGCCGCACTACGAGACGCCTGCCGAGATCCGGATGCTGACCGCGCTGGGTGCCGACCTCGTCGGCATGTCCACCGCGCTGGAGGCGATCGCCGCCCGGGCGGCAGGTGCAGAGGTGCTCGGCATCTCGCTCGTGACCAACCTCGCCGCGGGCATCACCGGCGACCCGCTTGACCATGCCGAGGTGCTGGCAGCTGGCAAGGCCGCGGCAGCGCGGATGGGGACGCTGCTCGCCGACCTCCTGAGCCGGCTGTGACCCGGCCCTCATGACGAGGCACGTCCTCCTCACCGGCGCGGTCGGTCAGATCGGTGGGCTGTTGCGAGCCGGGCTGCCGTCGACGGGTTGGACGCTGCGTTGCCTCGACACCGCCGACATGGGCGCTGCCCGCGACGGCGAGGAACTGATCCGTGGAGACATCACCGACCTCGACGCCGTCCTGGCCGCCACCACCGGGGTGGCTGCCGTCGTCCACATGGGCGGGCTGTCCAGCGAGGCGGCGTACGACGAGATCAGGCGGGTCAACATCGACGGGACCTATCACGTCCTGGAGTCGGCTCGGCGCGCGGGAGTTCGCCGAGTCGTGCTCGCGAGCAGCAACCACGCGGTCGGTTTCACGCCGCGCGCGACCTGCGTTCCGGTCGACACCAGGCCGCGGCCGGACACGTTCTACGGCGTCAGCAAGGTCGCCGGCGAGGCGCTCGGATCGCTGTACGCCGACCGCTATGGCCTCGACGTCGTCTGCCTGCGGATCGGCACCCAGCGACCCCGGCCGGTCCACCCGCGGCACCTGTCGACGTGGCTGTCCGACGCCGACGCCGTCCGACTGGTGGACGCGGCCCTGTCGGCGGCGAGCCCGAGGTTCGCCGTGGTCTACGGCATCTCGGCGAACACCCGCGGCTGGTGGGATCTCGAACCTGGCCGGGCGCTGGGGTATCACCCCGTCGACGACGCCGAGGACTATGCCGGCGAGATCGGCGATGACGTCGACACCTACCAGGGCTTCCTCGGTGGTGAGTTCACCGGCCCGGAGTACGACCAGTGAGAGACGCCGTGGTCCAGGCCTGGATCGACGACGACCCCGACCCCGCCACCCGCGCCGAACTGGAAGCCCTGCTCGGCTCCGGCGACGAAGCGGAACTGCGCGACCGCTTCTCCGGTCCGCTGAGATTCGGCACCGCCGGTCTGCGGGGCATCGTCCGGGCCGGTCCCAACGGCATGAACAGGGCAGTGGTCCGACGGGCCGCCGCCGGGCTGGCCGGCTACCTCGCATCGATTCGGGCCGACGGACCCGTGGTGATCGGCTACGACGCCCGCCGGGGCAGTACCGACTTCGCCCGGGACACGGCCGCCGTCCTCGCCGGCGCCGGCCGGGCAGCCCTGTTACTGCCTAGCGCATTGCCAACCCCGGTGCTGGCGTTCGCCGTACGGCACCTGGACGCGGCCGCCGGCGTGATGGTGACCGCCAGCCACAACCCGCCGCAGGACAACGGGTACAAGGTCTATCTCGGCGACGGCGCGCAGATCGTGCCCCCCGCGGACGCGCTGATCCAGGTCGCCATCGCATCGGTACGCTCGGTTCGCGCACTGCCGCTGTCCGAGGACTACACGATCCTCGGCGAGGAAGTCCTCGACGCGTACCTGGCGGCGGTCTGCGCGGTACCGCCTGCTGGCCCCCGTGAGCTGACCGTCGCCTACACCGCTCTGCACGGGGTGGGGGCCGAGGTCGCGCGCCGGGCCTTTGTCGGCGCCGGGTTCGCCGAGCCGTACATCGTCGCCGAGCAGGCCTTGCCCGATCCGGCGTTTCCGACCGTCCCGTTTCCCAATCCGGAGGAACCCGGCGCGGTCGACCTGCTGCTCGCACTCGCTGCCGGCCGTGGCGCGGACATCGCGATCGCGAACGACCCGGACGCCGACCGCTGTGCAGTTATCTGCGGCCGGATGCTGCGGGGGGACGAGGTCGGCGTCCTGCTCGCTGACGCCCTGCTCGACGCCGGACGGACAGGAACGTTCGCGACGACGATCGTGTCGTCGTCCATGCTGCGGTCGTTGTGCCTAACCGCCGACGTGCCGTACGCGGAAACGCTGACGGGCTTCAAGTGGATCGTCCGGGCCCCCGAGCAGACCGGTGTACCGCTGGCCTTCGGGTACGAGGAAGCCCTCGGGTACGCCGCCGCTCCGGACATCGTCCTGGACAAGGACGGTATCTCCGCTGCCCTTCTCGTGGCCGCTCGGGCGGCGCAGCTCAAGGCCGACGGGGGCAAGACCCTGCTCGACCGGCTGGATGAACTCGCCGCCGAGCACGGCGTCCACCTCACCGACCAGGTCTCGATCCGGGTCAACGACCTGTCGCTGATCGGCACTGCCATGTCCTCGTTGCGGGCCTCCCCACCGGTGGAACTGCTGGGTCGGGCAGTCGTCTTCGAGGATCTCGCACCCGATGCGGACGTCGTGCGGCTCCGCGGCGACGGACTTCGGGTGGTGGTCCGGCCGAGCGGCACAGAGCCAAGACTCAAGGCCTACCTGGAGATCGTGGTCGCGGTCACCGGATCGGTCGCGGCCGCGCGCGACGAGGCCGCCGCGCTGATGTCCGATCTGCGCACCGAGGTCAGCGCCCTGATGGGCTTCCCGACCTAGCGGTCAGGACCGCAAGTTCGGCGGGTTTGTCGGGGGTCGGGTCAAGATTGGTCGTCACTGAGGTGTGTGAAGGCCCCCGGCGCAGTCGAGGGCGTCTTCGGGCGGCACTTTTCGGCCCAATGCTTGGGATCTGGGCCGCAGAAGTGGACCGAAAGGTGCCACAAACAGCCGAATAGTGGCATCTTTCGGTCCACCGCATCCGGTCGGCCACCGGGCAAAGGACCAAAAGGTGCCACCGCGGCGAACACCCTGCAAACGGGCTCACCGGGCCTCGGCGACGGCGAACCGAAACCCGACGAACTTGCGGTCCTGACCACTACTAGCGGGAGCAAGATCGCAACCAGGCCACACAATGCACCGCGACACGCCTGCAGTTTCGGGCGACACGCCGTCCGCCTGGCATCAGCGAGCCCCGTCTGTGTGGCCTGGTTGCGATCATGAGGCTGGGGCGGTCGGCCTGCTTCGTACTCACGGGACAGCGTCCGCTCAGACGGCGCCGAACTGACGGTCGCCCGCGTCGCCCAGACCCGGGACGATGTACGCCGAATCGTTCAGCCGCTCGTCGATGCTGGCCGTCACCACCCGCAGCGGCAGCCCGCTGGCTTCGAGCCGGGCAAGACCCTCGGGTGCGGACAGGGCGCACAGCACGGTGATGTCGGTGGCGCCGCGACTGGTGAGCAGCCGGCACGAGTGCTCCATCGAGCCCCCGGTCGCGAGCATCGGGTCGAGCACGAAGACCGGCCGCCCGGTCAGATCGGTGGGCAGCGACTCCAGGTATGCCCGCGGCGCGAACGTCACCTCGTCGCGGGCCAGCCCGACGAACCCCATCTGCGCCTCGGGCAGCAACCCGAACGCTGCCTCGGCCATCCCGATGCCCGCTCGCAGGACCGGCACCAGCAGCGGCGGATTGGCCAGCTGGGTGCCTACCGTCCGCGCGACCGGCGTCATGATCGTGGACGTCACGACGGCCAGCTCCCGCGTCGCCTCGTACACCAGCATCAGCGTCAGCTCGCGCAGCGCCGCTCGGAACGTCGCGTTGTCCGTGCGGGCGTCGCGCATCGTCGTCAGGCGGGCGCGGGCGAGCGGATGATCCACGACAAGGGTCTGCACGAGGGCAGACCCTAGCGCCACGATCGCCGTTGCTGCCCTGGGAGCCAAGCTGGTCGGGGGCCTAGACTCCGCACCCATGGCGACAATCCCGCCGGGCTCAGTCCACTGCGCTCCGGCAGTGTGCTCGTGGACGGAGCCCGGCTCGTGACGGCGACGCTTCCCGATGTCAGCCGGGACGAGGCGTCGCTCAAGTCGTTCCTGCACGGCCTGCCGGGAGTCGACCAGGTCGGCGCCGAGGCGAGAGCCGCGATGCTGTCGACGCGCTCGATCAAGACCACCAGCAAGCAGTGGGCCATCGACACAGCCATCTCGATGATCGACCTGACCACCCTGGAGGGCGCGGACACCCACGGCAAGGTGCGCAACCTCTGCGCCAAGGCCCGCCGCCCCGATCCCAGCGACCCGAGCACCCCTCAGGTCGCCGCGGTGTGCGTGTACGGCGACCTCGTCTCCGTCGCCCGCGACGCGCTCGGTGACAGCGGCATCCGGATCGCCGCCGTCGCCACCGCCTTCCCATCGGGGCGGGCGAGCCTCAACGTCAAGCTTGCAGACACCAAGGAGGCCGTAGCGGCCGGCGCCGACGAGATCGACATGGTGATCGACCGCGGCGCGTTCCTGTCCGGCCGCTACCTGCAGGTGTTCGAGGAGATCGTCGCGATCAAGCAGGCTGCTGGTCCGGCACACCTGAAGGTGATTCTCGAGACCGGGGAGCTGGCGACGTACGACAACGTACGGCGGGCCGCGTGGTTGGCGATGCTTGCCGGTGCCGACTTCATCAAGACGTCCACCGGCAAGATCTCGCCCGCCGCGACGCTGCCAGTGCTGCTGGTGATGCTCGAAGCGGTGCGCGACTTCCGCGACGGCACCGGACGGCAGGTGGGTGTCAAGCCGGCCGGCGGCATCCGGACGAGCAAGGACGCCATCCGCCACCTCGTGATGGTCAACGAGACAGTCGGCGACGACTGGCTGTCGGCGGACTGGTTCCGGTTCGGGGCGTCCACGCTGCTCAACGACCTGCTGCTGCAACGCCAGAAGTTGGCCACCGGTCACTACTCCGGCCCCGACTACATCACCCTGGACTGAGCCACGTGCCCTTCGACTACGCTCCCGCGCCCGAATCCCGGTCCATCGTCGACATCAAGCCGTCGTACGGCCTGTTCATCGGCGGCGAGTTCACCGACGCCAAGGGCGGTACGCCGTTCAAGACGATCAGCCCGGCAACCGAGGAAGTGCTGGCCGAGATCAGCCAGGCCGGACCGTCCGATGTGGACAGAGCGGTCAAGGCCGCCCGCACGGCGTACACCCAAACCTGGCGGCGGCTCGCACCGGCCGAGCGGGGCAAGTACCTGTTCCGGATCGCCCGCATCATCCAGGAGCGGGCCCGCGAACTGGCCGTCCTCGAAAGCCTCGACAACGGCAAGCCGATCCGCGAGTCGCGCGACGTCGACGTCCCTGGCGCCGCCGCGCACTTCTTCTACTACGCCGGCTGGGCGGACAAGCTCGACTACGCCGGTCTCGGGCCGGCCCCACGACCGCTCGGCGTCGCGGGGCAGATCATCCCGTGGAACTTCCCGCTGCTGATGGTCGCGTGGAAGATCGCCCCGGCCCTGGCGGCGGGCAACACCGTCGTACTCAAACCGGCCGAGACCACACCGTTGACGGCGCTGCTGTTCGCCGAGATCTGCCAGCAGGCCGACCTGCCCCCGGGCGTCGTGAACATCATCACCGGTGCCGGCGAGACTGGGCAGGCACTCGTCGAACATCCGGACGTGGACAAGGTCGCGTTCACCGGTTCCACCGAGGTGGGCAAGGCGATCGCCCGGGCCATCGCCGGAACCCGAAAGAAAGTGACGCTGGAACTCGGTGGTAAGGCGGCCAACATCGTCTTCGACGACGCGCCCGTCGACCAGGCGGTCGAGGGAATCGTCAACGGCATCTTCTTCAACCAGGGACACGTCTGCTGCGCCGGTTCCCGGCTGCTCGTCCAGGAGAGCGTGTACGACGAGGTGCTCGACTCGTTGCGGCGGCGGCTCCGGACGCTGCGGCTGGGCGACCCGCTGGACAAGAACACCGACATCGGCGCCATCAACTCCGCTGCCCAGCTGGCCCGCATCCGCGAGCTGTCCGACGTCGGCGAATCCGAGGGCGCCGAACGGTGGTCGCCGCCGTGCGAGTTGCCCGAGCACGGCTTCTGGTTCCCGCCGACGCTGTTCACCGGAGTCGGCCAGTCCAGCCGGATCGCGCAGGAGGAGATCTTCGGGCCGGTGCTGTCCGTGCTCACCTTCCGCACGCCGGATGAGGCGGTGGCAAAAGCTAACAACACGCCGTACGGCCTGTCGGCGGGCGTGTGGACCGAGAAGGGATCGCTCATCCTCTGGATGGCCAGCAAGCTGCGCGCCGGCGTGGTGTGGGCCAACACGTTCAACCGGTTCGACCCCACCTCGCCGTTCGGCGGGTACAAAGAATCCGGCTTCGGACGCGAGGGCGGCCGGCAAGGATTGGCGGCCTACCTTGCCTAGGCGGAGCGATGTCTAGGGTCAGCGATGTCTAGGGTCATCGTCCGCAAGACGTACAAGCTCTATGTCGGAGGCGCGTTCCCGCGGTCGGAGTCCGGCCGGTCCTACGCCGTGGCGGACAACGAGGGCGGCTTCCTGGCCAACGCCGCACAGGGCTCGCGCAAGGACGTCCGCGACGCCGTTGTCGCCGCCCGCAAGGCGTTCCCCGGCTGGTCCGGCGCGACGGCGTACAACCGTGGACAGGTCCTGTACCGGGTGGCGGAGATCATGGAGGGCCGGCGCAACCAGTTCATCACCGAAGTCGCCGCCGCGGAAGGGATCACGCGGCGAGCGGCACCGTCCAGAGTGGACGCTGCCATCGACCGCTGGGTCTGGTACGCCGGCTGGACCGACAAGATCGCCCAGGTTGCGGGAAACGCCAACCCGGTCGCCGGCCCGTACTTCAACCTGTCGGTGCCAGAGCCGACCGGTGTCGTGGCGGTGCTCGCCCCGCAGCGCTCGTCGCTGCTCGGTCTGATCAGCGTGCTGGCGCCGGTGGTCGCCGGCGGATCCACATGTGTCGTCGTTGCCAGCGAGCGGCGCCCGCTGCCAGCCGTCACCCTCGGCGAGGTGCTGGCGACCTCCGACGTACCGGGAGGTGTGGTGAACATCCTGACCGGGCGGACGGCGGAACTGGCGCCTTGGCTCGCCGAGCACCGCGACGTCAACGCGATCGACCTCTGCGGCGCCGACCCGGAGCAGGCCGCCGACCTCGAGCGCAGCGCCGCGGACAACGTCAAGCGGGTGCTGCGAGCGGGGGAACCGGACTGGACCGCGGACCCGGGGCTCGACCGGCTGACCGCTTGGCTGGAGACGAAAACCGTATGGCATCCGATGGGCGTGTGATGGACGAGAATCTCCCGGCCGAGAGCATTGTGCCGATCGCCGTGGTGCTCGACGAGCGCACGGGCTACACCCTGTGGGCGCCGCCGTGGGAGGAAGACGGCGAGGAGTGGCAAGCCTTTCTCGGCACGGGCGGGCGGATTCACCTGTTCACCACACCCGCGCAGCTCGCGCACTTCATCAGCACGGACGTCGAGCACGACCTCAGCGACCACCCGGCCTGGCCCACGGTCTTGACGTCGTCGAAGCGGCAGCTGATGCCCGACGACGACTACGTGTTCGACCTCGACGGGCTCTACGACCTGGCCGCCGGCGGTCCGGACCGCTGGTCGGTCGGCGAACTCGCGGACACCATCGACATGGTCGAGCGGATGGCCGAAAGCTGCGAGGTCGAGGAGGTCGAGGAGCACCTCAGCAAGATCCCCGACCTCGGGCTGCTCGACAGCGGACACGAGGTGTTCACCACTCGAGCCGGAGACAAGGCGTGGACGGATATCGCCGAGGGACTCGGTGAGCACTGGGAGCCGATCCTGGAAGCGCTGGCCGGTGCCCTGCACTGGGTCGCCCCGATCGATCTCCCTGATGACGACGACGAAGAAGAAGCCGAAGAGGACGCAGAGGGGGACCAGCCGATCGACGATGTCGTGGGGGCGACGGTGCTGCGCAGTGGAACTCTCGTTGGTGTCGAGGAGCCGACCGAGCAGGCCCGGGCCGCGTCAGAGTTCTGGGAATCCGTCGGCATCCTCCCGGTGCGGTTGACCTTCGCCGAGGGCAGCGGCCTGACCCTGCGTTGCTACGTCGAGGACACCGCGCGGTTCCTCGGCCGCGAGCTGACGGTGGACGTCTTTCGATCGGAGGAGGGTTTGTCGAGCTTCGTCGAGGAGGGCGAACCACACGACCTGACGGCGCTCGCGACGTGGGGCGCGGTAGTGGAGGCCGACGCCGACCCCATCCCAGCCGCGGAGGACAGCTACGACTTCGCCGAGGTCACCGACATGCTCGACGGTACGGCGGCCCACTGGGACATCGCCCTGCTCGGGCAGGTCGCGGAGGCTGCGCTCGACCTGGCCGAATACTGCCATCTGGAGCGGGTGAGTGACCTGCTCGCACCCGACACCGAACTCGGCACGGCGATCTCCGATGTCCAGGACAGCGGCGGCAGCGACGAGCGGCCGGCGGAGTCCGAGATCACTGTCCTGGCCGAGCAGTGGAACGAGGTAGTCACCGAGATCACCTCCTGCCTGCGCTGGCGCGACTGACGCGCAGCCGTGACCCCGCGCGCCGCCGACCAGTCCGCTCCTGCTGTGTGCTCCCGATCGACGGCACGCTCACCCTGGTGGACATCTGCGGTCGTCTACCAGATATACCCGCGCAGCTTTGCCGACTCGAATGCCGATGGCATCGGCGACCTGCGGGGCATCCTCGGCAAGCTGGATTACCTGGCCGCGCTCGGGATCGACGTGATCTGGCTGTCGCCGATCTACCCGTCCCCGCAGGACGACAACGGCTACGACATCAGCGACTACCAGGACGTCGACCCGGTGTTCGGCACGTTGGCCGACCTCGATCGGCTGATCGAGCAGACCCATGCCCGCGGTATGCGGATCATCCTCGATCTGGTCGTGAACCACACCTCCGACGAGCACCCATGGTTCGCCGACTCGCGGTCGTCGACCGACAACCCGAAACGCGACTGGTACTGGTGGCGGCCGCCGCGGGACGGCCTCGCTGCGGGCAGCCCTGGCGCGGAGCCGACGAACTGGGCGTCGGCGTTCTCCGGGCCGGCCTGGGACCTCGACGAGGCTACCGGCGAGTACTACCTGCACCTGTTCTCCCGCAGGCAGCCCGACCTCAACTGGGAGAACCCGGACGTGCGCCAGGCCGTCTACTCGATGATGCGGTGGTGGCTGGACCGCGGGGTGGACGGCTTCCGGATGGACGTCATCAACCTCATCTCCAAGGACCCGCGGCTGCCGGACGGTCCGGTGACCCGCGACGGGCCGCTCGGCGACCCGTGGGATGCCGTCGTCTGCGGACCCAGGATCCATGAATTCCTGCAGGAGATGCACCGAGAGGTGTTCGCCGGACGACCCGAGCGCCTGCTCACCGTCGGCGAGATGCCCGGGGTGACGGTCGAGGACGCGGTGCTGTTCACCGACCCGGCGCGCAACGAGGTCGACATGGTGTTCCAGTTCGAGCACGTCACTATGGGCCCGCACAAGTGGGGCACCGCGCGCCCGCGGCTAACCGACCTCAAGGCCTCGCTCGGGCGCTGGCAGGCTGGCCTGGCCGAGATCGGCTGGAACAGCCTCTACCTGAGCAATCACGACCAGCCGCGGCCGGTCTCGCGCTTCGGTGACGACGGCCGCTACCGCGTGCAGTCCGCGAAACTGCTTGCCAGCGTGCTGCACCTGCACCGCGGTACGCCGTACGTCTATCAGGGTGACGAGCTCGGGATGACAAACTCGCCGTTCGCGAGCATCGACGACTATCGCGACATCGAGTCGCTCAACCATTACGCGTACGAGGTCGGCGTACGACGGCAGGATCCGGACCGCGTGCTCGCCACCCTGCGCGGGGTCAGCCGTGACAACGCGCGTACGCCGATGCAGTGGGACGCCTCGGAGAACTCGGGTTTCACGCCCGGACGGCCGTGGCTTCCGGTGAATCCCAACTTCGCCGAGATCAACGCCGAAGCCGCGATGGCCGACCCCACCTCGGTCTGGCACCACTACCGCGCGCTCATCGCGCTTCGGCACGACGAGCCGGCCGTCGCGCTCGGGGACTTCACGATGCTGCTGCCCGACGATGAGCGGGTCTATGCCTACACCCGCCGGTTGGCCGACGTCGTCCTGCTGGTGGTGGCGAACCTGTCCGCGGCCAATGCTGATGTCCCGATTGCTGACGCGGCTGGCTGGGCTGAGAGTGAACTCCTGCTCGGAAACTACCCGGATTCCGGCAACGGGCTCCGACTGCGTCCCTGGGAAGCGCGGATCTACCGCCGCCTCGATCCGACGTCAGGCTTCGGGCGTCGCATATCCCGGCTCGATGACGATATTGATAAGCTGCAGCCGTTCGCCGAGGACAGGACAGCTGCGACACTGCCACCGCACCAGCGTTCTGGGTAGGACACTGACTTCGCCACTCGTTGCGCTACGTCGGATCTTCGTCGCTAGCCCCCAACCAGCCACGGATAAACTGAGACCGCGGCGGCCGGCTTGAGCTGATCCAGCAGACCCTCCATTGTGGATCCCACCTGATTGAGACTTGCTAGCCTGGAGGTCATTTCGCTGAGACTTCTTCCGATAGCAGCGCCGGCAGGCCCGAGTTCTTCGGCGATACCGAGAAGCCCAAGAAGCGTCCCCGTCAGCCCGCTGAGTCGCCGCGAAGAGTTGCTCCCCTTGGAATTGAAGTGCCTCGGCAGGCGGCCCTCAGGCTTTGAGCGAGGCGTAGCCCGGCTTGATGACGGTGTTGATGAGTTCCAGCCGCTCGTCGAAAGCGATAAAGGCGGACTTCATCGCGTTCAGCGTCAGCCACTGCAGATCGTCCCAGCCATAGCCGAATGCATCGACCAGGGCGCCCATTTCCGAACTCATCGACACACCGCTCATCAGCCGGTTGTCGGTGTTCACGGTGACCCGGAACGACAACTGCCGCAGCAGCCCGATCGGGTGCTCGGCGATCGACACCGCGGCTCCGGTCTGAACGTTGGACGACGGACACATCTCCAGCGGGATCCGCCGGTCGCGGACGTACTGCGCGAGCCGCCCGAGCCGAACGGAACCGTGCTCCTCGCTGCTGATGTCGTCGGTGATCCGGACCCCGTGCCCGAGCCGGTCGGTGCCGCACCAGGCGAGGGCCTCCCAGATGGAAGGCAGCCCGAAACCTTCGCCGGCGTGGATCGTGAAGTGCGCGTTCTCCCGGCGGAGGTATTCAAAGGCGTCCAGGTGCCGGGTCGGCGGAAAGCCCGCCTCCGCTCCGGCGATGTCGAATCCGACCACGCCGTCGTCGCGGTAGCGCACGACCAGTTCGGCGATCTCCCTGGACCGTGCGGCGTGCCGCATGGCCGTCAGCAAGGTTCCGACCCGGATGCGATACCCGTTCTCCGCCGCCGACCGGGCGCCGGTCTCGAAACCTTCGAGCACCGCTTCGACGACCTCGTTGAGGAGGAGACCGCCGTCCACGTGGAGTTCCGGGGCAAACCGCACCTCGGCGTACACGACGCCGTCGGCGGCCAGGTCCTCGGCGCATTCCGCCGCGACCCGGACCAGCGCCTCGCGGGTCTGCATGACCCCGACGGTGTGCACGAACGTCTCCAGGTAGCGCTCCAGCGACCCCGAGTACGCGGACTCGCGGAACCATTGGGCCAGTGACGCGGCGTCCGCGGCCGGCAGCTGGTGTCCCGTCTGTGCGGCCAGCTCAACGACGGTCTCGGCTCGGACGCCCCCGTCGAGGTGGTCGTGCAACAGCACTTTCGGGGCCTGCCGGATCGTCTCCGGCGTCAACGGGGTGGGCACGACAGTGAGGCTATCGAGCCTCAGCGGTACGGCGTCAGCAGCTGGTCGACCGGCGCGTAGTCGTCGGTGAGGACGGTGCTGTCCCCGACCAGCTGGCGTAGGTCGGCGCCGGACCGGATCCGCAGCAGCGATCCCCGCTCGGAAAGCCGCTGCTCGACCGCCGGCAGCGGAAGTTCCCGATCCGACGCGACGATCACGTAGTTGCCCCCGGTTGACAGGTCCAGCGCGCCCGCGGTTCCTATCACCGCGACGTGGTCGAACACGCTCATCAGGGTTGCCATCTCGGCACGGGCGAAGTCCGCGGGCGGGTAGTCGATGACGTTCAGCGCGTAGACGCCGTCCGGGCGCAGCGTCCGGCGTACTTCCTGCGCAGTCTCCTGAGTCGTCAGGTGCCAGGGCACGGACAACCCACCGAAGGCATCGCCCACCACCAGGTCGAAGGCATCGTCGTCGTGTTGACCGAGACCGACCCGACCGTCGACAACCCGCAGGTCCAGATCAGGATCGGTCGGCGGCTGCAGCCCCAACGCGATCGCAGCGACACCGGGATCGACTTCCAGTACGACGTTGCGCCCGCCTGGGCGGGTCGCCGCCAGGTAGCGCGGAAGGGTGAGGCCGCCACCCCCGATGTGCAGCGTCGCGAGCGTCTCCCCGGTGGGAGCGATGACGTCTGCCACCGAGGCGATCGCGGTGGTGTAGTTGAACTCCAGGTACGACGAATCCTCGGCGTCGACGTAGCTGTGCCGCAGCGTGTCCAGCAGGAGCAGCTGACCGGTCGGCCGCTCGGGGTCGCTGACCACCCGGGCGCAGTGGTAGCTCGTCTCCACGTCGCACAGCCGCGATCCGAAGACGGTCAACCCGGCCGCGAGCACGCCGACAGCGAGCGTTGCCGCGGCCGCGCGCCGGTCGGTGCCACGGGCGCGCAGGTAGAGCGACAACGCAGCGCCGGTCAGCAGGAGAACCCCGCCCGTCCCGACCAGGATGATGCTGCTGGGGACGAGGGTCACGAGGACGAAGCCGGTGAGGAACGTCCCGGCGATGGCCCCCATCGTGCCGACGCCGGACAGCCGGCCGACGACCGTGCCGGTCCGCGAGAGGCTGGCCAGCTGCAGCTTGACGACCATTGGCGGTATCGCAGACAGCACCGCTGCCGGGAAGAACACGGCCAACGCCGCGAGCAGCAGCACACCGCCCGCGCCGGCGCCAGTCAGCTCCTGACCCGCCCGGGCCACCACCGGCGGCACGAGCATCATCAACGCTCCGCCGGTGATCAGCAGGAGGCCGAGCCGGCGGCGCGGGTCGGTCTCGTCCGCGAGCCGGCCGCCGGTCCACGCGCCGGCCGCGATGGCCGCGAGCGCGACTCCGATGATGGCGCTGCTGGTCTCCAGCGTGATCCCGATGTACGGCGCAATCAGCCGCAGACCGACGATCTCGAGGACGAGTACGGCGGCGGAGGCGAGGAACACGAGCGCCGCGGCGAGCCAGTCCGGCAGCCGGCTGCTCTCCGACCGTGTCGTCACACGAGCGAGCGGTCGACGTAGCACCACCGCCAGTCCTCACCGCGCTCGAAGGAGCGCATCACCGGATGGTCGGTGTCGGTGAAATGAACCGCCGCGTGCCGGCCGACGGAGGAGTCACAGCACCCGATATGGCCGCAGGACAGGCACATCCGTAGATGCACCCACCGCGTTCCCGCCTGCCGGCATTCATCGCACCCCTCGGGTGTGACCGGCTCGACCGGTTCGAGACCGGCGGTGTGCGGGCAGGCCATGGCTGCTCCTTGGCTCTGGACGGATTGCGTCTCGGAATGCTGCGGCTACCCGGCAAGCTTCACATGCACACTGCCCAGGGAGGTGATCGGCATGGATGGTGGGCTGACCCTGTTGGGTTTGCTGATCGGCGCCGTCGCCGTCGCGGCCCTGGCCCGTCGGTACGGCCTGTCCGCACCGCTGATCCTGGTAGTGGCCGGGCTCGGTGTGTCGTTCATTCCCGGCGTACCGGACTACACGCTCGACCCGGAGGTCGCCCTGCTGCTGTTCCTCCCGCCGCTGCTGTACTCCGCGGCGCTGGAGAGTTCCTACCTGGGCATCCGGGCGAACCTGCGTCCCATCGGCCTGCTGTCCGTCGGTGCGGTGCTGTTCACGACCGCAGTGGTTGGTCTGACGGCGTACTGGCTGATCCCCGGTCTCGGCCTGCCGCTGGCCTTTGCGCTCGGAGCGATCGTCGCCCCGCCGGACGCGGTCGCCGCCACAGCGATCGCCCGGCGGGTGGGGCTGCCGCGGCGATTGGTGACCATCCTCGCCGGCGAGAGCCTGGTGAACGATGCGACCGCGCTGACGGCGTACCGGGTGGCGGTGGCCGCCGCGCTTGGCGGCAGCTTCTCGCTGCTGTCCGGGATCGGGCAGTTCTTCCTGGCCGCTATCGGAGGCATCGCCATCGGACTGCTCGTGGCGTACGTCGTGACACTGCTCAACCGGTGGTTGCGCGATCCGCTGGTGGAAAACACGGTGGCGCTCCTGACGCCGTTCGTCGCCTATCTCGCGGCGGAGAACGAGTTCGTGCACACCTCCGGCGTGCTGTCCGTCGTCGTGGCCGGGCTCTTCATCGGGCACCGCTCGCCGAGGCAGTCGTCGTACGCGAGCCGGCTGCAGTCGAGGTCGCTCTGGCGCATGGTCGACTTCCTGCTGGAGTCCGTCGTGTTCGCTCTGATCGGGCTCCAGCTGCGCACGGTGGTCGGCGCGCTGGGCGCCGGCGAACGGTCGCCCTGGGAGCTGATCTGGGCGGCGGTGCTCGTGACCGTTGTGGTGATCGTCGGCCGCTTCATCTGGGTGTTCCCCGCCACCTACCTGCCGCGGCGGCTCAGCCGCCGGATCGCCGAACGAGATCCGAGCCCGCCCTGGCAGGGGCCGTTCGTGCTGTCATGGGCCGGCATGCGAGGAGTCGTGTCGCTGGCCGCCGCGTTCGGCCTACCGGTGGCGCTCAACGAGGGTACGGCGCTGCCCGGCCGCGACATCGTCCTGTTCATCACGTTCGTGGTGGTGATCGCGACCCTGGTCCTGCAGGGTTTCACCCTGCCCGCTCTGATTCGGCGGCTCGGCGTGGTGGCAGCGGAGTCAACCGCGGACAACCTCGCCGAGGCCGGCGCGCAGCAGAGCGCCGCCGACGCTGCCCTCGCCCGGCTGGATGCCCTGCTCGCCGCCGTCGGCGACGAGGTACCGGCCGATGTCGTGAACCGGTTACGGGAGCGCGCCGAGTTGCGCGCTTTACAGGCCTGGGAGCGACTCGGCGAGGTCGGGCCCGACCGGGTGGAGACGCCGCAGGAGGCCTATCGACGGCTGCGCCGGGAGATGCTGGCGGTGGAACGGACCGTCTTCGTGGAACTGCGAGACGCCGGCCGGATCGACGACGAGGTGCTGCGCCGGGTGCAGGAGGAGCTGGACCTGGAGGAGGCCATCCTCGCCCGCGACTGACTTCCTTACGTCCGTAGCTCTGACCGCTCTGCCAGCCAAAGCTACGGACGTAACGCCGGGGCCACACATGTCACGGTGGCGGGATGATGCCTCGAGCCATCGCGGTGGTGACTGCGGCGGTGCGATCGTCCACGCCGAGCTTGGCGAACACCCTGAGCAGGTGGGTCTTTACCGTCGCCTCACTGATGAACAGCCGGCGGCCCAGCTCGGCGTTCGTGAGCCCGGCGCCGACCAGCTCGATGACCTCCCGCTCGCGTGCCGTCAGCACATCGGCGGTCCCGGCCCGCATGCGGGTCATCAACTTGGCCGCGACCGGCGGAGCGAGCACCGTCTCACCGCGGGCGGCCGCACGGACGGCATCGGCCATCTGCTGGCGCGGGGTGTCCTTGAGCAGGTAGCCGGTCGCGCCTGCCTCGACGGCACGCAGGATGTCCGAATCCGTGTCGTACGTCGTCACGACCACGACCCGCGGCCCGTTGCTGCTCGCGGCGATCACCGAGGTCGCCGCCACTCCGTCCATCCCGGGCATCCGCAGGTCCATGAGGACGACGTCCGGCTCGAGCTGTGCGGCCAACCGGATCGCCTCCGTACCGGAGCCGCCCTCGCCGACAACCTCGATGCCCGGTTCGGCGGCGAGCATCGCGGTCAATCCGGTGCGGACGACCGGGTGGTCATCGATCACCAGAACCCGCACGGTAGTCACACCGGCACCCGCAGCTCGATCGTCGTACCGCCGCCCACGGCGCTGTCCACGCGCAGGCAGCCGCCGACCTGCTCGGCCCGAGCGCGCATCCCGGCCAGCCCGAATCCCTCGGCCCCGGCCGGGGCGAAACCGCAACCATCGTCGCGCACGCTCAACCTGGCGGTCTCGGCGCCGTAGTCGAGGTGCACGTCGACATGGGCGGCGCCGGCATGCTTACGCACGTTGGCCAGGCTCTCCTGCGCCGCCCGCAGCAGCACGACCTCGGTGGCAGAGGGCAGTCGCCTCGGGTCGCCGGTCACACTCATGGCCGCGTGCAGCTGCAATTCGTCGGCGCAACGGCCCGCCAGCCGGTGGAGCGCGTCGATCAGGGATCCGTCGGCGAGACCGGCCGGACTCAACGCCGCCACCAGGGTCCGGGCCTCGGCAAGATTTTCCCGTGCGGTCGAACGGGCCAGCGTGAGGTGCCGGCGGGCGGCCACGTCATCAGCGCCGATCTCGGCGTCGGCCGCTTCGAGCAGCATCACGATGCTTGTAAAGCCCTGCGCGAGTGTGTCGTGGATGTCCCCGGACAACCGCTCGCGTTCAGCGAGCATCCCGCGTTCGTGGCTCACCTCGGCCAGCTGCTCCCGGGTGTCCCGCAGCTGCATTATCCACTCGGCGCGCTGCTGGCTTTGGCTGATGATGCCGCCGATCCAGGCGCCCAGCACAGCGGAGAACAGCGCGGAGAAGCCGAGCCCGACAAAGACTTCGGCGCCCGCCCCACGGACGAGGAGCGCCAGTCCGAACCCGGTGAAGAGCAAGACGACGACCGCGGTGGCGTAGCGCAGCCGATCGATGGTCGCGTAGATCTGCGCGATGGCGACGAAGAGCATGATGCTGGTCGACGGCAGCAGGGACAGCGCGGCCAGGCACAGGGGCACCATTCCGGCCACGTAGATCGGTCCCAACCACCGGCCACGGCCGGCCCAGAACCGGGCCCACGTGGGCAGATACCACGCGCCCCAGCCGACGAGCACGAGGACAGCACCCGTCTTGGCGCGCGAGGATGCGTCGTTGTCGTTGAGCGCCACGCCGATGGAGATCAGCAGCAGGGCGACGAAGACCACGTGCCAGCCACGAGCCGTGCGCTCCCAGAAATGCGTCTCCGTCTCGACGCCGCCTGCCTCGGACCGCCCGACGGCGTCCACCGTCACCGGAGTCAGCCGTCTGAACGGGTCCGCCAGCGGAAGGTCAGCAGGCACAGCACCAAGCCAACCACGCACCACACTGCCAGAACCAGTGCGATCCGGCCGTGCTCCCAGCCACCGGCCGGCTCCGCGGCCTGCGCGGCGTCGGGCAAGAAGACCGACCGCATGCCCTGGGTCATCCACTTCAGCGGGAAGATCGCTGCGAGCGTCTGCATCCAGGTCGGCAGCTCGCTGAAGACGAAGAACACCCCGGAGATGAACTGCAACAGGATCGCGATCGGAGACACGATTGCCGGTGCGCTCTTGCCATTCTGCGGCACGCTGGAGAACGCGACACCCACCAGGGTGCAGGAGGTGATCCCGAGCAAGGCGACCCACCCGAACGTCAGCCACCGCTCGCCGTCGGCAGGAGGCGTCACGCCGTACAGGAGTACGCCGATGGCCAGCAGCAACACTGTCTGGATCACGGCGACGAACCCGACCAGAACGACCTTGCCGATGAAGTACGCGGACTTGGGCATCGGCGTACCGGACAGCCGCTTGAGGTAACCCGTGTCCCGCTCGATCGGGATCTGGATGGCCAGGTTCTGGAAGCTGGCGCTGAGCAGCCCGGCGGCGATCATCCCGGCCACGAAGTACTGCATGAACGGCACACCGGGCGCAACCTCCTCCTGCCCTCCGAACACCGCGCCGAAGACGACGAGCAAGATGACCGGGAACAGCAGGACGAAGACGACGGCGTCCCGCTCCCGGAAGAAGCTGAGCAGTTCGGCCCGGACCCTGGCTCTGGTCACCGTTGCCAACGATGGCAGGGCCGGTCGAGTCGTAGTCGTCACTGAGCGGCTCCGATCATCTGGAGGTACACGTCTTCCAGAGTTGGCCGGGACACCGCAAGTTCGGGGACCTCGCCGCCGAAGGTTTCGGCGAGTTCGCGGACGACCTTGGTGGGCGCATCGGTAGCGGTGTGCTCGGGACCGCTGGGACCACGCCAGGACACGACCGCCGCTGCCGCACCCCTTCCGCCCAACATCGTCGGAGTGTCCACAGCGACGACCCGACCGGCCGCGATAACGCCGACCCGGTCGGCCAGCCGCTCCGCCTCCTCCATGTAGTGCGTCGTCAGCAGGATCGTGGTGCCGAGGCCGCTGAGATCCTCGATCAGCCCCCAGAACTGCCGACGCGCATCCGGGTCGAAGCCGGTCGTCGGCTCGTCCAGGAAGAGCAGCTCGGGATTGCCGAGGATGCCGAGGGCGACGTCCAGGCGCCGCCGCTGCCCGCCCGAGAGCTGATCGGCTCTGGTCTTGCGCTTGTCGGTCAGGCCGACGAGTTCCAGGACCTCGTCGACCGGCCGCGGACTCGGGTAGTAGGCGGCGAAGGTCGCCAACGCCTCCGTCGGAGTCAATTCGGCGAAGTCCTTCGTTGACTGCAGGACGATCCCGATTCGGGCCTTCCAGTGCGCATCGGCCCTGGCCGGGTCGATGCCGAGCACCTCGACCTCCCCTCCGTCGCGGTGCCGGTAGCCCTCGAGAATCTCCACGCACGTCGTCTTGCCGGCGCCGTTGGGGCCGATCAGCGCAAAGATCTCGCCGTGGTGGATATCGAGGTCGACGCCAGCCACCGCTTGATGGTCGCCGTACCGTTTGGTCAGGTTGCGCACGCGCACGGCGCTGTCTGGTCCCGTCATGCCAACGAGCATTCCCCCGTACGCCGGCGTGCCGCGACCACCACCCGATTGCGTGGAGGTCCACCGTTCGGTGGAGTAGTCCTCAGCCGGAGAAGGGATTCAGGGTTCGCGCGCCGCTGCCCTCGACGTCCCGCCCGTTGCGGGTGACGAAGGTCAGGTCGTGTACGACGGCCGTCGCCGCCATCAACCCGTCGATAGCAGGCATCGGCCGGATCACGTCCATCCGCCCCCACTGCTGTGCGATCTGCTCGGTGACCGGCAGGATGCGCTCGGCGTAGTCCTGTTGCACCCTTCCGAGCCAGTCCTCGAAGACAGCGGCAGCCCGCGCGTCGCGGCGAGCGAGGGCATCGGTGCCGCGCCGCACCTCGCCGAGGACGAGGACGGACAGGTAGAGCCGCTCAGGAGCGGTTGACAGCAGCCAGTTCGTCACGCCGGTATCAGCCTGCCGGGGCTTGCGAGCCTCGGAGAGCACGTTCGTATCGACCAGGAAGCTCACCAGTCGATCTCCCGCGGCTTGTCCTTGACCCGCTCGATGTCCAGCAACTCGAAGTCGGGACCAGACATGAGGAACTCCTTGAAATCCATCTTTGGCTTCCGGGTCCGGTCGAACTCCGCGGCGGCGACGACCACTACTACCTCGCGGCCGTTCCGTGTCACTATTTGAGGTCCCTCCGCCTCGGCTCTACGGACTAGCTCAGAAAAGCGTTGCTTCGCTTCTTGCAGTTGCCACGCCATCGCGTCTCCCTGTCTAGACAGTCCGGACAGAGCGTACAGGATTAGCTCTCGGCGCGGCCGGCCAATTCGGGGGCGAACGCGGGGACGCAGATCGCGACGTACTCCGCGCCCTCCTCCCCCGGAGTGGTGTAGCGGACCGTCTCCCCCGCCGTGGTGATGACGGCTTGACCCGCCCCGACGTCGAGATACCCACCGTCGTGCTCGACCCGCACCAGGCCGCGCAAGACCAGCGTGATCTCGTCGAACTGTGGGGTCTGGGCGGGCTCCATCCAGCCACCGGGGGCGGTCATGAGGGCCACCGACAGAGCGTCGGTGCCGGTGTTGGCGCGGCCGACGTACTCGTCGATCTGCTTGACGCCGGGCACGGGCACCCGGGTGGGTACCTCGATGAGCTGGGGCACGTCAGGCTCCGATCCGGTCGATGATCAGCGGGAGTGTGTCGCCGGGCCCGTCGAACTCCGCCGCGCCGTCGAGCGCCACAAGCGCCCGTGGAATGCGCTCCGGATCGTCGGTGTGCAGCTCCAGTAACGGTGCGCCGGCCTCGATCCGCTCGCCCGGCTTGGCCAGTACGACGACGCCCGCGACGGCGGACACGGAATCCTCCTTGCGGGCTCGGCCGGCGCCGAGCCGCCAGGCGGCCACACCGACCGCATACGCGTCCAGTCCGGTGAGTACGCCGTTGTCCGTGGCCGTGACCACGTGGCGTTCCGGGGCCGTCGGCAGCGCCGCGTCCGGGTCACCGCCCTGCGCCGCGATCATCGCCCGCCAGGTGTCCATGGCGCGACCATTCTGCAGGACGTCGGCGGGGTCCACAGTGGACAGGCCGACCGCCGCCAGCATCTCGCGGGCCAGCGTCACAGTGAGTTCCACAACGTCTGGCGGCCCCCCGCCGGAGAGGACCTCGACCGCCTCCGCGACCTCCAGCGCGTTTCCGACCGTTCGGCCGAGTGGGACATCCATCGCGGTGAGCAGGGCGACGGTTCGCAGCCCGTGCGCGTCGCCGAGCCCCACCATCGTCTCGGCCAGCACCCGAGCGGTCTCGGCGTCCTTCATGAAGGCCCCTGAGCCGACCTTGACATCGAGCACGAGCGCCTCCGCTCCCTCGGCGATCTTCTTGCTCATGATCGAGCTGGCGATCAAGGGGATCGACTCGACCGTGCCGGTGACGTCGCGCAGGGCGTAGAGCAGTTTGTCGGCGGGCGCGAGGTCGTCCCCCGCGGCGCAGACGACGGCGCCGACATCGCGCAGTTGCGCGAGATAGGCGTCGCTGGACACGTTGGCCCGCCAACCGGGGATCGACTCCAGCTTGTCCAGTGTCCCGCCGGTGTGGCCGAGGCCGCGGCCCGACAACTGCGGAACCGCCGCACCGCACGCGGCCACGACTGGCGCCAACGGCAGCGTGATCTTGTCGCCCACGCCTCCGGTCGAGTGCTTGTCCACCGTCGGCCGGTCCACAGTGGACAGATCCATCCGCTCGCCGGAAGAGATCATCGCGGCGGTCCACCGGGTCAGCTCGGCCGGGTGCATCCCGCGCAGGAAGATCGCCATGAGCAGTGCGGCAATCTGCTCGTCCGGCACCTGCCGCCTGGTGTAGGCGCCGATGACCCAGTCGATCTGCTCGTCGCTGAGCCGGGCACCGTCACGCTTCGTCCGGATCAGATCAACGGCGTCGAAGGCCGCACCGGCGATCATGACGTTTGGTGGTCCGATTTGCGGGGAACAGCCGCATTCTGGATGCCCCGGATCGTCATGATCGCCGCGAAGAACGACGGCATCGAACGCATCGGGCAGGAGCTCGGCCATCGGGCGCGGCCCGTCAGCAGTTTCCAGCAACAGCCCCGCGCCGCCGTGCTCCCACAGCAATTGCCGGCAGCGGCCACATGGCATCAGCAGCTCACCTCGACTGTCCACGCAGGACACTGCGACGAGGCGACCGCCGCCGGAGGCATGCAGTTCCGACACGAGTCCGCATTCAGCACACAGGCCGAGCCCGTAGGACGCGTTCTCCACGTTGCAGCCGACGATCGTCCGGCCGTCATCCACCAGCGCCGCCGCCCCGACCGGGTACTTCGAGTACGGCGCATACGCATGGCTCATCGCCTCCTGGGCGGCTGCCCGCAATGCCGCCCAGTCGATCGTCGCAGCTGTCACTTGTCTTCACCACGCCTATATCGAAGCCCGTCGGCGGCTGGCATTCGTAGTCGTTGGGAGGCGAGCGACAGCACGAGCAACGTCGTCAGGTGCGGGGTGAAGAACACAAAGGCGCTGGGCAGTGTGTCCACCACGAGCCACAGCACAAAGGCACCCGCAGCGAAGGCCGCTGCCACCCCGGCCCTGATCGGCCGTCCGCCGCGCAACTGCCACACAGCCACCCCGGCCAGCACGATGGCCACCAGCAGGAACAGGCCGACCACAGCCGCCTGGCTGCGCAACTGCAGCGCGTCGGCGAATCCGAATAACCCGGCCCCGGCGGCCAGCCCGCCGGGCCGCCAGTTGCCGAAGATCATCGCGGCCAGGCCGATGAAGCCGCGGCCACCGGTCTGGCCCTCGCGGTAGATGTTCGCCACGAACACCAGAAAGACTCCGCCGAGTCCAGCCAGCGCCCCGGAAATCAGCACCGCGATGTACTTCATCCGGTACACCGGTACGCCGAGGCTGTCGGCGGCCCACGGGTTCTCACCGCACGAGCGCAGTCGCAACCCGAAGGCCGTCCGCCAGAGCAGCCACCAGGAAAACGGGATCAGCAGCAGCGCGAAGATCACGTAGATGTTGATTGACGTGGTCAGCCCGCGCAGCAAGCCGGCGGCATCGGACAGCAGGAACCAACGCTTCTGTTCGAGGTCACCGAGCAGGTCCGGCCCCGAGGACAGCAGCGGCAGGCTGACCGTCGGGGCGTCGCCCTTGAGTGGGGGCGACTGCGCAGGCCCTCCGCCCGCCGGGTTGTCGCTGTAGGCAACTTCGGACAGAAAGCGGACGATGCCTTCGGCCAGGATGTTGATGGCCACGCCGCTGACGATGTGATCAACGCCGAACGTCACTGTCGCCACCGCGTGCAGCAGGCCGCCCAGCGCCCCGAACACCATGCCGGCGACCACCGCCGCGAGGGCTCCCCATTGGTAGCCGGCCCAGCCGGCTCCCCACGTTCCGAGGATCATCATCCCCTCGAGGCCGATGTTGACCACGCCCGCGCGCTCGGCGAACAGTCCGCCAAGGCCGGCCAGCCCGATCGGCACCGCCAGGAGCAGCATCGCGGAGAACGTGCTGGAGGAGGTCAACGCCGGCTGGGATGAGGCCATCCGGACAATGGAGAGCAACACGAAGATGCCCACGAGCAGCAGCGCCAGCCGAACCCCGGCACCACGCCGCGGCTTCCGGCCGGGTGCCGCTGGGGGTTGGGCCAGCGCCGTCATGTCCGTGCTCACGACGCGACCGTCGCCCGCTGATCGCCGGCCGGCGGCAGCGCTGCCGGGATCTTCGCGCCGGTCCGTTCGGCCTGCCGGATCGCGATGCGGCGGGCCACCTCGTTCGCGATCACGACGGCGAGCACGATCGTGCCTTGGATGATCGTGACGACCTGAGAGGGGATGCCGGCGAACTGCAGCGACAGCGCCGCGCGGTCGAGGAATGCGAAGAGCAGCGCTCCGACGGCGATGCCCAACGGATTATTGCGGCCCAGGAGTGCGACGGCGATCCCGAGGAAGCCCAGGCCACTAGTGAACTCCGTGCCAAAGTGGTAGCTGTCGCCCATCAGGTCGGGTAGCCCGATCAGCCCGGCAAGCCCGCCGGAGATGAGCATCGCCTTGACCACCATGCTCTTGGCGTTGACGCCGCTGGCGGTCGCCGCCGTCGGGTTCAGGCCGCTGGCCCGCAGGTCGAAGCCGAACCGGGTCCGCTTGAGGACGATGGCAACGACTATGCCGACGACGACGGCGGGGATCAGGAAGCCGTAGAGGTCCGTTCGCGGTTCAGCGAGGCCGAGCGAACCGAGCACGCCGTTCAGGCCGGGCACCCGGCCGGACTCGGGCAGGTCCTTCGTCGCCACGATCAGCGAACCCTCCGCCGTACCCCGGAACGGTCCGGTCAGCAGGTACGACGCCAGCCCGAGCGCGATGAAGTTCAGCATGATCGTGGAAATCACCTCGCTCACGCCACGGGTGACCTTGAGAAAGCCTGCGATGCCTGCCCAGACAGCGCCGACGGTCACCGCCACCGCGACGATCACGAGCAGATGCAGCGCGGCCGGCAGGGCAATGGCCGAGCCGACCCAGGCTGCCATGATCGTCGCCAGCCGGTACTGGCCCTCAACGCCGATGTTGAACAGGCCCATCCGGAAGCCGATCGACACCGCCAGCCCGGCGAGGAAAAGCGGGATGGCGCGGTTGAGCGTGACCGCGATCGCTTGGATCTGGCTGGCTGAGGAGTCCCCGAAGTTGAACAGCTCGCGGAGCGCCACCACGGGGTCCTCGCCGATCGCGAGGATCACGATCGCCGAGATCAGGAAGGCGACGATCAGTGCGAGCAGTGGCGCGAACAGCGCCAAGCCGAGACGCCGCAGGACACTCATTGTTGCGCCTCGGCGGCGGGAAATGCGTCGGCGCTCACGCTGCAGCGCCGGTCATGTGGATGCCCAACTGCTCGGGCGTCACGTCGGCGGGGTCCAACTCGGCGACAAAGCGGCCGCGCAGCATCACGTAGAGGGTGTCGGACAGGCCGATCAGCTCGTCCAGGTCGGCCGAGATCAGGATGATCGCGAGCCCAGCGCTGCGGGCATCCTTGAGCAACTCCCAGATCGCCGCCTGGGCACCGACATCGACCCCTCGGGTCGGGTGCGCGGCGATGAGCAGTTTGGGGTTCCCGCTCATCTCCCGTCCCACGATCAGCTTCTGCTGGTTGCCTCCCGACAGCGCGACGGCGAGCGTGTCGCAGTCCGGCGCGCGGACGTCGTACTCCGTCATGATCCGGGCACAGTCTTTCTTGGACGCCTTACGGTCGATGAAGATCCCTCTGACGGCTGGTGGCCGGGTCTGATTGCCGAGGATGCGGTTCTCCCACAGCGGCGCGTCCAGCAGCATGCCCTGCCGATGTCGGTCCTCCGGGATGAATCCCACACCGCTTTCGCGCCGACGGCGGGTGGACCAGGTCGTCATTTCCTCCGTGCCGAACCGAAGGTTCCCGGTGGCCAGCTCCTGCAGGCCCATGATTGCCTCGACCAATTCAGCCTGGCCATTGCCTTCGACACCGGCGATGCCCACGACCTCGCCGCGGCGGACCTGGAAGCTGACCGAGTCGACCACCGCCCGCCCGCTCGCCAGCCGAACGGTCAGGTCGTCGACACCCAGGACGACGTCCTCGGTCACCGTCGAGTCACGGGTCTGGGGTGTGGGCAGTTCGCTGCCCACCATCATTTCTGCCAGCTGCCGGGCGGTGACCGTCTTCGGATCGGCTGCCCCGACGGTCGTGCCACGGCGGATCACGGTGATGCTGTCGGCGACCCGTCGGACCTCGTCCAGCTTGTGTGAGATGAAGATGACGGTCAGGCCCTCGGTCTTCAACTCGGCGAGATTGCCGAACAGCTCGTCGACCTCCTGCGGGACCAGGACGGCCGTCGGCTCGTCCAGGATCAGGATGGTCGCGCCGCGGTACAAGACTTTGGCGATCTCTACCCGCTGCCGGTCACCCACGCCAAGCCGCTCGACCAGCTCGTCGGGTTCCAGGTCCAGTCCGTACGACGTGGAGATCTCGGCGAGTTTGCGCCGAGCGCCGGCGTAGTCCAGCACCAGGCCGGCCCTGGGCTCGCTGCCGAGCACGATGTTCTCCAGCACGGTGAGGTTGTCGGCGAGCATGAAGTGCTGATGCACCATGCCGATCCCCGCCGCGATCGCCTCGGCCGGACTCTTGAAGTGCATCTCCGTGCCGTTGACCGAGATCGTGCCCTCGTCGGCGCGGTGCATGCCGTATAGCGTCTTCATCAGCGTCGACTTGCCGGCGCCGTTCTCCCCGACGATCGCGTGCACCTCGCCGCGTCGTACGACCAGGTTGATGTCGCAGTTGGCGACGACGCCCGGAAAGCGCTTGGTGACGCCGCGTAGCTCGACCGCGGGCGAGCTGTCCGTCATGGCGCTCCGGTCACGTCCGCGTCGGCAGTCCGGTGGGGTGCCCCCACTGGGCCGTGGAGCAGTCGGTCATCGCACTCCTGTCACCGGGCGTCGCCGAGCCTCCGGAGCCGCGGCGCTGACAGAGTCGTCACACGATAACGGCGGGTCCGGGAGAGCGTGAAGCAACCCGAACCCGCCGTCAACCTCCGGTGCTACGGAGTGGTCGGCACCGTGATGTCGCCGTCGATGATCTGCTGCTTGTAGCCGTCGATGTCGGCCTGGATGTCGTCGATCTGCCCCCCGGTGGTAGCGAGGCCGACACCGTCGACCGAGAGGTCGTAGATGATGTCGGTGCCGCCCTCGACGGTTTCTTCGATGAACGACGAGATGAACTCGTAGACGGCCACATCGACCCGCTTGAGCATCGACGTCATGATCACGGCCTGCAGGGCGGGGTCGCCGACGGTGTTGTACTGGTCGGAGTCGACGCCTATGGCGAGCCCCCCGGAGTCTGCGGCGGCCTCGAAGACGCCACTGCCGGAACCACCGGAGGCGTGATAGACGATGTCCGCGCCGCCGTCATACATCCCCTGAGCGACGATCTTGCCGCGGGCTGGGTCGTTGAATCCGGAGAAGTCACCAGCCGGTGAGATATACTGGACGTCGACGATGATGTCTGGGTTGACCGTCGTCGCACCTGCGGTGTAGCCGGCTTCGAACTTCTGGATCAGGCCGATCTCGACGCCGCCGACGAAGCCGATATGACCGGTTTCCGACTTGAGTGCCGCTGCCGCTCCGGCCAGGAAGGAACCCTGCTCCTCAGCGAAGAGCAGCCCGGTGTGGTTGGGTCCCTTCGACGTGCCGTCCGGCAGGCTGTTCGAGCCGTCGATCTGCGCGAACGTCGTATCGGGGAAGTCGGCGGCGATCTCGGCGATCACCTCGTCGTAGGCGAAGCCGACCGCAAACACCGGGTTGAAGCCCTGCTCTGCCAGTTGGCTCAACAACTCGGCGCGGTCGGACCCGTCGGCGTTGGGGGTGACCTTCTGCGACTCGATGCCGAACTCGGTGATGGCCTGCTCCAGGCCCACGACAGCCGCGTCGTTGAAGGACTTGTCACCCTCGCCGATGGCGTCGAAGGCCAAGCCCACCTTTGGGGCGGGGGCCTCATCTGTTGGTTCGCTGCCGCCACTACCGCTTTCGGACGGGTCGCCACCACCGGACGGGGTGGTCGAATCTTCCGCACACGCTGCCAGGGACAGGCCGCCGATCAACAGTGCAGCAGCAATGGACATCCCACGGGATCGACGCAAGACAATCTCCTCTCGTTGACCGGGACCTGCTCCCCGGCCGCTGACCGGTCACCGTACCGTCGGCTGCCAGCGGATACCACGGCCACATCCGCCCGAGACCACATCGATGTACGGCGAAGCGTGCCAATCCTCCGCGCCGATCATGACGATGTGTGGTCCGCTTTGCCGTGAATCGCCGGACTGGACGTGTCCGAAACTTCATGATCGTCGGGGTTCCCGCTGGTGATCCGGACTTGGCTGTGGCGTTCCCGAGGCGGGCGATGGGGCAGCGGTAGCGTGCATGTCGATGGCTCCCCTACGACGCAGCGCCCGTTGGCTGGCCGCCGCCGCGCTCGTTCTGCTTGTCGGCACGCCGGGAGTTGCCGGCGCTGCCGACCCGAAGATCGACCCGAACGCCCCGACGCCGACCACCCCGCACCCCGGCGGACCACCCGAGGGGCGCAGCCCGGACGGGACCGTCGTCGGCGGGGACGCCCTGGGTGAGCGCGGATTCGCGCTGCCGGAAGATGGTCCTGCCCTGCCCACGGACATCACCGCCCGCGGCTGGCTCGTCGCGGACCTGGACTCCGGCGACGTGCTGGCGGCCAGGGACCCGCACGGCCGCTACTACCCGGCGAGCACGCTCAAGACGCTGACCCTGCTGACGCTGCACGACGAACTCGATCCCGCCGCGGTCGTCACCGGCGCGTTAGAGGACGCCAGTGTCGACGGAACCAAGGTCGGCATCGTGGAAGGCGGGAAGTACCCCGCGCTATTGCTGTTCCAGGCGCTGATGATGTCCTCGGGCAACGACGCAGCCTCAGCGCTGGCTCGTGCGGCAGGCGGCCTCGAGCCCACGCTGGAGCTGATGAACGCCACCGCCTCTCAGCTGCAGGCCTACGACACTCTCGCCGGCACGCCGTCCGGCCTCGACGTGGTCGGGCAGAGCTCCTCGCCGTACGACCTGGCGCTGTTCATGCGGCAGATCGTCGAAGACCCAGCGCTGCTGTCCATCATGCAGACCCCGACCGCGGTGATGCCGGCCGTGCCGCCACGCTATCCGGCGTACCAGATCCAGAACCAGAACCGGATGCTGACGTCCTACCCGGGCATGCTGGCCGGCAAGAACGGCTTCACCGATGCCGCCCGCTACACCTACGTCGGCGCGGCCGAACAGCACGGTCGCCGTCTCGTGGTCAGTCTGATGCTCGGCGAGCAAGCCCCGATCCCGATGGTCGAGCAGGCCACCCGGCTGCTGGACTGGGGCTTCGCCCTCCCGGCCGGTACGCCGCCAGTCGGCGAACTCGTCGAGCCCCGGCCACCGGGTGTCCCGCCACCGACCCCGCGGTCGACTCAACCCCAGTCGTCCACCAGCGGCGGCGCGGCGCAGGCCGTCGCGGCCGCCGGAGGCGCCGCTGGCCAGACCTCCACGGCTCCCTCACCCCTGTTGCTCGTCGGGCTCGGACTGAGCAGCGCACTTGTCGTGATGGTTCTCGTAAGGGGGCGCCGACGCCGCCACTGACGTCGAATCCGCCTCATTGGAGGCGATTCCGGTGGTGGAGCCACCGTAATCGCCTCCAATGACGTGCTATCCGCCCAGACGACCCGGCGGCGCAACCGCCGCACTGACCAGCAGCCGGTTGCCGAGCAGCCCGCGCTACGCCCCTCGTCGAGCCCGTCGAGAGGAGGCATCGGAACCGTCGCCACGCCCGACGCCCGCGGGGCGCCGCCCAGTATTGCGCCACCAGCGGCGTACGGCCCGGGGCGCCAGCGCACCCACGAGGGCGCCGACACCGACCAGGCCGGCCGCCACCGCCGACGTACTCGGCCCGCCCTCGGCCGGGCGCTTCAACGGCGGCACCTGCGGCCCCTCGACGACCGGCTCGGAAGGCTCCTCAGCCGCGGCCTCGGCGATGATCCGGTCCACGATGCCAGGCGAGGTCGAGGTCCACGCCGCGGCGAAGAGCAGGAACCGAGAGGTGATGTAGATCCACACCAGCAACCCGATCAGGCTGCCGAACCCCGCCGCCGCGGCGGGGCCGTTGGAAACCTGGCTGATGTACAGCGTGCCGATCAGTTTGAGGATCTCGAAGCCGACCGCGCCGAAGACGGCGCCAGGAAGAACCTGCCGGACAGGCAGGTCCATCCGCGGCAGCCGGGTGAACAACCACAGGAAGATCAGCGTGTCGCCAGCAACGGCGATCACGATCCCGAGCAGCGCGGTGATCACGCCGATGCCGGGAATCCCGGACAACCCGAGCAGGTCGATCACGAACGACGTGAGTCCGGTGGCGAGCGCGGTCAGAATGACCGAGGTCAGGATCGCCCCGCCGAGGCCGATCAGCGAGAGCAGGTCGCGGACGTAGTCCTTGGCGAAGTTCGGCTGGTCCGGCTTTCCGCGCCAGATCGTTTGCATGGCGACTCGCAGCTTGCCCATCCAGCCGAGTCCCGCGTACAGGAAGCCGATCAGACCGACCACCCCGACCACACCACGCTGTTCGGTCACTTTGAGGACGCCGTCCACGACCTGTTGGCCGAGGTCCCCGGGGATCGCCACCCGGATCTGCTGGATGAGATCGCGCAGCAGATCCGGCTGTCCACTGAGAACGAAACCGACGATCGAGACCGCCAGCAGGATGACCGGAAACAGCGCCAGAAAGCCGAAGTATGTGATGCCGGCTGCAAGTAGGTCGGCCTGCCGGGAGCCGTAGTGGGAGGCGGCCCGGACGAGATGGTTCAGCCAGGGCCGCTGGGCGCGCTGCTTGCGCCAACCCCCCATCACGCGGGCCCCGGCCTGCCCTCTGTTGGCTCAGTCAATGACCCCGCCCCACTCCGTCCACTGCGCTCCTGTCATGTGCTCGTGTCCGGAGCAGGGCTCATCGCTGGCCGAACGGGAATTGCTGGGACGGCAGCCAGCACCCCTCCCGATCCTGCTCGAAGGCGATGAAGGAATCGACGGTGAACCGGGCGTCGAAGCCGGCCAATCCGTCGTACGCCTCGTCGAGCATCTCCGCCGGCACGCCGTGGGCGACGGTGACATGAGGGTGATAGGGGAACTCGATGTCACGCTCGAGCGGCCCAGAGCGGAGGTCGGCCTCCATCAACTCACAGTAGGAGATGCCGCTGGCGACGGTGACGAACACGACCTCGGAGACCGGCCGGAACGTGCCTGTCCCGTGCAGGTGCATCTCGAACGGAACGGCCACGGCCGCGACGTCGTAGAGGTGACGGAGCACGTCGGGAATCACCGCGGTCTCGATTCGAGTCGGTGGCAGCAGCGTGACATGCGGCGGGATCTTCTTCGCCTGGAGGTCGCCGACCCGCGCGCGCCACGCCGCCAGTTCACCGGCCACCGGCTCGGGCAGTCCAATGGCCACCCCAAGGACGCACGCGGCGAACTCAATGGCTGGCTCGCTCACAGCCTCAACCCTCGCCGGCCGAGTCGGTCCTGAGGAAGCCCATCCGGTCGTACACCGCTGCCAGCGTCGGACCGGCCACCGACCTGGCCCGCTCGGTTCCGGCGGCGAGCATCGCATCCAGCATCCCCGGATCACCGAGCAACTCAGTCGTAAGCCGGCGGATTGGTTCGGCCACACTCACGACCACGTCGGCCACGTCACGCTTGAGGTCGCCGTAGCCGGCCCCCGCGTACCGCTGCTCCAGCGCGGCGACGTCCGCGCCGGACAGGGCGGAGAGAATCGTCAGCAGATTCGACACCCCGGGTTTCCGGTCCGGGTCGAAGCGGATCTCGCGATCGTTGTCGGTGACCGCGCCGCGGATCTTCTTCGCGCTGCGGGCCGGGTCGTCGAGCAGGTCGACGATGCCGGCCGGCGCCGACGACGACTTGCTCATCTTCGCCGTCGGGTCCTGCAGGTCGGTGATCTTGGCGGTGCCCTTGACGATGTACGGCGACGGCACGGTGAGTGTCGGCCCGAATCGGGAGTTGAACCGCTGCGCGAGATCTCGGGTGAGCTCCAGATGCTGGCGCTGGTCCTCACCGACGGGGACCTCATCGGCGGCGTACAGCAGGATGTCGGCCGCCTGCAGGATCGGGTAGGTGAACAGGCCGACGCTGGAGCGCTCGGCGCCGCCGCGCTGGGACTTGTCCTTGAACTGCGTCATCCGGCTGGCCTCGCCGTAGCCGGTCAGGCACTGCAGCACCCAGCACAGCTGCGCGTGCTCGGGAACCTGGCTCTGCACGAACAGCGTGCTGCGCTCGGTGTCGATCCCCATCGCGATCAGTTGGGCGGCGCTGATTCGGGTCCGTGCCCGCAACGTGGCGGGATCCTGGTCCAGGGTGATCGCGTGCAGGTCCACCACGCAGTAGAACGCGTCGTGGGTGTCCTGCAGCGCAACCCACTGCCGCAGCGCGCCGAGGTAGTTGCCGAGGTGGAAGGAGTCAGCGGTCGGTTGGATGCCCGACAGCACCCGGGGCCGACCTGGGGGGGTCACCGGGCCACGTTATCTGGCCGGATCGGGCTCGCCGACCTCAGCGGTCACACCCAATCGTCGGGCGAGCAACGTGTCCACCTGATCAAGGATCCCCAGCGGTTGCAGCCTCGTTCCCGCCACCGTGGACAGGAACGCCTCCAGTCCGGGCAACGGCTTGCCGTGCGCCGGAGCATCATGCAGTGGGTTGCGACCGCCCTTCCACGGCTTGACCAGCCGTGCCCATGTCGCCCGCCACTCCTCGAGCAGTTCCACCGGGTCGGGGACGCCGAATCCGTGCCCCACCGGCGCGGCATGGCGCAAGGCGAGGACCGGGGAGTCGACGAACAACCCGACCAGGGTCATCCGGCGTTCGAGCTCCTCCGCACGCGATGGATCAAGCCGCGTCCACACCGTGCACGGGGTCGTGCAAATCCGCCCCGGATCAGGCCGACCTTTGCTGGGGTGCGAGGCGCACTGCCCCAGCGCGGCACTGATCCGAGAGTGGTCGCGGTCGAGGTAGCGCTGCCACTGCCCGGGGTCCTGGTCGACGACGTGCAGCACCGTACGAAGCGATCGCCGCAGCGACGGCGGGTGGTCACATCGGGGATCGTTGGTGGCCCATCGGCTGCCCGCGCCGCGGACGGCCAAGCCCAGCCGCGCCGGATCGCCGGCGTGCCCGAGCACAGGCTCCCAGGCCAGCAGCGGCAGGTACTCGGCCATCAGATGCAACACCGCGAGCACGCTGCTGAGTTCGCCTCGCGCCCATCGGGCGGCCAGCACCTCGAGGAAGAGCCGGTACGTCGGGCGCATGCTGCCCAGCGCTCCGCGATCGGGCTGCAGCGGTGTGTCCGGGATGTTGGCGGAGCGAATCAGCGATGACAGCTCCCGTGGAACACCCGTGAGGGAGTCGAAGTCCTCGGCGTCGAGTTCCAGCAGCCGGATGGCGAAGCGGCACAGTCCTCGGACGTCGGAGCGAGCGGCGGCGTCGAGGTCGGGCAGGTACGGCGTGACCGCTTCGATGGCGGCGTACTGGCGGCGGCTGAGAAGTGCCGCGGCGACCAGGTCGGTGTCGTCGGAGTCGCTGCCAGCGCTGGAGGCAGCCAGCGCACCGGTCAATTCACTGGCTCGCTCGTTCGCTGCCGCCCGGCGACGATGGCGAGGAACGCATCGTTCTCGGCCGGCTCACCGATGGTGACGCGGGCGCCGTCACCGGCGAACGGGCGCACGATGATGCCGCGCTGCTCGCAGTCCGCCGCAAAGGTCATCGTCGCTTCGCCAAGCGGTAGCCAGACGAAGTTGGCGTGGCTGTCGGGGACGTCGACGCCGATCTCACGCAGTGCCGCGATCACCCGTTCCCGCTCCACGACGACGTCCTTGCACCGGGCGAGCAGTTCGTCCTCCGCCTGCAGCGAGGCGATCGCGGCCGCCTGCGCGACGGTAGAGACCGAAAACGGCACATACGTCTTGCGCACCGCCTCGGCCACCGCCGGATCACCGGCGATGAGGTAGCCGACCCGGAGCCCGGCCAGGCCGTACGCCTTGCTGAAGGTGCGCAGGACACACACGTTCGGCCGTTCGGCGGCCAGCTCGATCCCGTCCGGGATGTCGGGGTCACTGACGAACTCGCGGTAGGCCTCGTCCAGCGCCACCACCACCGTGTCCGGAATCGCGTCGAGGAACCGGTTGAGCGCGTCGCGGCGGATCGCCGTACCGGTCGGGTTGTTCGGGGTGCACACGAAGACGACCCTCGTGCGGTCGGTGATCGCCGCCACCATGGCGTCCAGGTCGTGGTCGTAGCGGTCCTTCAGCGGCACCATCACAGGGGTTGCGCCGGACACCGTCACCAGTAGTGGGTACGCCTCGAACGACCGCCAGGCGAAGATCGCCTCGTCCCCGGATCGGGCGTAGGCCTGCAGTAGCTGCTGGCACAGGCTGACCGAGCCGCAGCCGACCGCGATCTGGCCGGCGTCCACGCCGTTACGTTGGGCCAGCGCCTCGGTGAGCAGTTGCGCGCCGTTGTCGGGGTAGCGGTTCATCGTCCCCGCGGCTTTGGTCACGGCGTCCACGACGCTGGGCAGCGGACCGAACGCGATCTCGTTGCTGGCCAGCTTCATCGCCGAGGGCAGCCCAAGCTCACGGGCGAGGTCGGCCGGGTTGCGGCCGGGCTTGTACGCGGGCAGAGCTGCGATGTCCGCACGCGGCTTCACCGTCACTCGCCGACCTCCACTCTGTACGACGCCGATCCGCCCGATCATCGCATCTTCGACCGACTGGGCCCGGCTTCGTGTGGCACCCTCTTCCGGTCGGCGCCTTTCGAGAGGACATCCGTGAAGCTGCTCGTGACCGGAGGTGCCGGTTACGTCGGAAGCGTCGTGGCTGCCCAGCTGCTCGAGGCCGGCCACGAGGTGACGGTGCTCGACAACCTGTCCACGGGCCACCGGGACGCCGTACCGGCCGGTGCGGATTTCGTGGCGGCGGATCTCGCCGACAGCGCCACGGTGGTGACCGCCGACTTCGATGGGGTGCTGCACTTCGCTGCCAAGTCCCTCGTCGGCGAGTCGCAGCAGCGCCCGGAGCTCTACTGGCGCAACAACGTCTGCGGGTCCCTGGCGCTGCTCGACGCGATGCGGAAGGCCGCCGTACGCCGGATCGTGTTCTCCTCGACCGCGGCGACCTACGGCGAGCCGGAGTCGGTCCCGATCGACGAGACCGCGTCGACCGCGCCGACCAACACGTACGGGCACAGCAAGCTCGCTGTCGACCGGATGCTCGGCGGGGAGGCCCTCGCGCACGGACTGGGTGCGGTCAGCTTGCGCTACTTCAACGTCGCCGGAGCGCACCACGGGTTCGGCGAGCGGCACGCCGTGGAGACACATCTGATCCCGATCGCGCTGCAGGTCGCGACCGGTGAGCGCGACAAGCTCGTCGTCCACGGCGAGGACTGGCCGACGCCCGACGGCACCTGCGTCAGGGACTACATCCACGTGGCCGATCTCGCCCGAGCGCACCTTCTCGCGCTCGACGCCTGCCAGCCGTGGTCGCACCGGATCTACAACCTGGGCAACGGCGCGGGTTTCTCGGTGCACGAAGTGGTCGAGGCCGCCCGCCGGGTCACCGGGCACCCGATCCCGGTCGAGGTCGGCCCGCGCAGGCCCGGCGATCCCGCCGTCCTGGTCGCCTCCAGCGAGCGGATCCGGGCCGAGCTCGAGTGGGAGCCCGCCCACCCGGAGATCGACGTCATGGTCGCCGACGCCTGGCAGTTCACCCGCTCCCGGACGTGACCGAAGCTCCGCTCTCGGCCGGGCCGAGGCGCAGGCGGGCGATCCGCCGGCCGTCGAGTTCCAGTACGTCGAGGCTCCGCCCGTCGATACGAACGCTGTCTCCGAGCACCGGCAGCTGCCCCAGCCGGGACAGCACGAATCCAGCCGCCGTCTCGTACGGTCCCTCGGGTAGCTCGAGCCCGGTCGCCTCGGCGAAGTCATCGAGGTTCAGCAGGCCGTCCACCTCGATCTCCCCGGACGGCGAGTGCCGTGGCTCGTCGATCGCCTCGTCGTACTCGTCCCGAATCTCACCGATCACCTCCTCGATGAGGTCTTCGAGGGTGACGATGCCGTCGGTCCCGCCGTACTCGTCGACCACTATCGCCAGGTGATGTCCGCTGCGGCGCATCTCCGACAGGGCCGCCAGAACCTTCTTCGAGCCGGGCAGCTGAGTGACCTCACGGGCGACGTCGCCAACGGTGGCCGCGCGACCTGCCGGATGCGAAGGCGTCAGCAGGTCGCGGATGTGCACGAAGCCGAGCACGTCGTCCTGGCTGCGCCCGACGACGGGATACCGGGAATGTGGGGAGTCCGCGACCTGACGGCCGGCCCGGCTGACGGTCAACCCGGCCTCCAGAAAGTCCACCTCTGTCCGCGGGATCATCACCTCGGAGATCTGCCGCTGCCCGGCGGCGAAAACCTCGTCGATCATGGTTCGCTCGTCGCTGGTCAGCGACTCATGCGCTGCCACCAGGTCGCGCAACTCCTCCTGCGAGATCGCCTCGCCGCGGATACGGGGGTCACCCCCGAAGATCCGGATGACGACGTGGGTGGACGTGGACAACAGCCGGATCACCGGCCGCAACAGGGTGGCGATCCGGTCCAGCGGTCCGGCCACCACCAACGCGAGCCTCTCCGCCCGCTGGAGAGCCAGCCGCTTGGGTGCGAGCTGGCCCAGGACCAGCGAGACGTACGTGATGATCACTGTGATCAGGACTACTGCGATCGCCCTGGCCGGGCCGGGAGTCAGACCCCGATCGGTGAGCCAGGACACGAACGGCTCCGCGAGGGTGGCCGCACCGAACGCCGCGGCGAGAAAGCCGGCCAGGGTCACGCCAATCTGCCCGGCGCCGAGGAACCGCTTCGGGTCGGCCATCAGTCTGGCCAGCCGGCCCCCGCGCCTGCCCCGCTCGGCCAGGCTTCGCAGCTGTCCCTCGCGAAGGGTGATCAGCGAGATCTCGGCGGCCACGAACAGCCCACCGATCAGGATGAAGACGACAACCAGCACGACGTCGAGTGCGATCGTCATGCCGCACCGCTCCCGGTGCGGCAGGGCCTACTCGGAGGCTCCGACACGCAGCTGAGACTAACCGAGGGAGCCGACGCGCTTAGGCTCGATCGCGTGCACTCCCCCATCGTCGGCACCCCTGTGTCGGGGCGGGTGGCTGTCACCGAGGGGGTCGGCCTGCGGGTCCTCGAGTGGGAGGGCCTGCTCCGGCCGTTCCTGCTGGTGCACGGCCTGGCCTCCAACGCCCTGCTCTGGAGTGGCGTTGCCGAGCACCTGGTCGCGGCCGGCCATCGCGTTGTGTCGGTCGATCTGCGCGGGCACGGCGAGTCGGACGCACCCGCCTGCGGCTACAGCACAGCCGTCGCCGCGGCAGACCTGGCCACCGTGTCGGCCGAGTTCGGTTCGGAGCGCCCGGTGGTTGTCGGCCAGTCGTGGGGCGGCAACGTCGTACTCCGTCATGCCGAGTTTTCCGCTGAGGTGCACGCGGTGGCCTGCGTGGACGGTGGCTGGCTGCACCTCGGTGACCGGTTCGCCTCCTGGGAGCAGTGCTGGGCCTCACTTGCCCCCCCGCCGTTCGCCGGGGTCACCGCCGCGTCGATGGTCTCGATGCTGCGCCGGCGGCACCCGGATTGGTCCGACGGCGCCATCCAGGCCACGATGGCGAACCTGCGGGTCGGTCCGGACGGAACTGTCGAGCCGCGGCTTGCGCGAGAACACCACGCTCGCATCCTGCGGAGCCTCTGGGAGGACCGACCACGAGACCGGTATGAGCGCATCGGCGTGCCTGTGCTGCTCGCCCCCGCCGGCGATCCAGCTGGTCCGACGGGCCTATTGGTCGACGAAGCGGCCCGACTGCTTCCGCGGGCGACCGTCAGGTGGTACGCCGGGGCGGACCACGATGTGCACGCGCAGTACCCGGCGGAGGTCGCCGCCGACCTGCTGGCGCTGGCATGACCGGCCGCTTGGTCGTCATGGGTTCGGGTGAGACCGCTCCGACGATGATCAAGGTCCACCGCCGGCTCTTCGAACTAGTCGGCGACAGTCCGGCGCTGCTGCTCGACACGCCATACGGTTTTCAGGAGAACGCCGACGAGATCACCGCCCGCGCGCGGAAGTACTTCTGCGACAGCGTCGGCCGCAGCGTCGACGTGCTGTCCTGGCGGGAGGAGCCAGTGGAGGGGCTGGCTCGGGAGCGGGCGCTCGCCGCGCTCCGCGCGGCGCGCTGGGTGTTCGCTGGACCGGGTAGTCCGACGTACGCCCTGCGGCAGTGGACCGGAACCCCGTTACCGGTGATGCTCGCGGACGTTGTCCGGTCCGGGGGCGTGGTTGTTTTCGCCAGCGCCGCCGCGTTGACGCTGGGCTCGCACGCGGTGCCGGTCTACGAGATCTACAAGGCCGGCGAGCCGGCCTGCTGGCGTCCCGGACTGGATCTCGTCCACCGGCTGACGGGCCTGTACGCCGTCGTGATCCCGCACTACGACAACGCCGAGGGCGGCCACCACGACACCCGGTACTGCTATCTCGGGGAGCGGCGGCTGGCGCTCCTGGAGCGCGAACTGCCGGACGAGGCGTTCGTGCTCGGCGTGGACGAGCACACCGGCTGCATCCTCGACCCCTCGGCCGAGACCGTCACCGTCGTCGGGAACGGGACAGTGACCAGCCGCCGTCGCGGCCTGAGTTCGGTGTTCGTGAGCGGCAGCGTGGTGACGTTCGGCGAGCTCACGGGCGGGCGCGTGGTGACTCCAGCGGCCGTGGCGGACGATCGTGCGGGGGCGGCGGTGAACGTTGCGACGTCGCTGCGGGCGGCCGCTGACGCGCACGAGACCGCCTTCGTGTCGGCGTTGCGCGGCCACGACATAGCGGGTTGCGTGGCGGCGATCCTGGCGTTGGAGCAGAGCCTGGCGGACTGGTCGGCGGACACCCTGACCTCCGACGAGGCCGACCATGCCCATTCGCTGCTGCGCTCGATGGTCGTCCGGCTCGGCGGCCTGGCCGAGCACGGCGGTTGGGACCCGCGAGCTCCCGTCGCGCCCTTCGTCGACGCGCTGTTGCGGATTCGCTCGAACGCTCGGGAGGCGAAGGACTTCGCGACCTCAGACGCCGTCCGCGACAGCCTCGCCGCTGCAGGCGTCGAGGTACGCGACACCCCGACCGGGGTCGAGTGGGAGTTCGCGACCTCGGGGAAGTCAACCCCTCCGCGCACTGGGAAGGGTTGAAAACCCCGAGATGATCATGCGGCCAGCGCAACGCGCACGGCAGCCGCGATTCGATCAACCTTGTGCAGGTCCGCAGCGGTCACGTGGACGACCCGCCATCCGGCCGCCACCACGGCGTTGAGCCGACGTCGGTCGCGACCGAGCTGACCCGGGGCGCCATGCCACAATCCGTCGTACTCGATGGCGAGCTTGTGCTCCGGGTACGCCATGTCTACGCGGGCCACGAATCGGCCATCGTGCCGCACCTCGTACTGCGGCACCGGAGCAGGTAGCCCGGCGAGCACCAGCCGAACCCGCAGCCGGCTTTCCTGCGGCGACTCGCTCCGGCCGTCCGCGAGCTCCGCGGCGCGGCGTGTCTGCCGGGTGCCGCGGCCCGCCCCGAGTCCGCCGGCCGCCCGGGCGAGCTGTGCAGGCCGCACCGCCCCTGACGCCAGCATCCGGTCCACGGCGCCCGCCACGTCCGTGGCGGTTCGGCCAGGTCGGGTGACCCGCACTCGCCCGTTGCGATCGACGTCGTC
>Ga0136616_10000054_pt1 | contig 43245 bp, 40 predicted proteins | sample AntDrymUQ2992106_2_FD_106648 | JGI IMG/M metagenome (GOLD analysis project Ga0136616, IMG submission 106648) | Polar desert sand microbial communities from Dry Valleys, Antarctica - metaG UQ299 (21.06) | ecosystem: Environmental > Terrestrial > Soil > Desert | place: Antarctica: Dry Valley... | reverse complement strand
GCCCAGGCAGTGGCGCTGATCGTCTACGAATTCTTCTTGGCCGACGACGACGAACCGGAAGCGCAGTCGGCGGACGTGACCGGCACCGCTGTCGGCCTCTTCCTCATCGGCGTAATTTCTTTGGCTCTCTTACTGGTACCGCTTCCGGCGGCGGCCGACAACTGCTCGAGCCGCACCGACTGCTATCCCTCGCCGTGGCCCGCCGCCGGAGGCGCGGCGGCGGCTGCGGGAGCCTCCATGTTCATGAAGAAGAAGAACACCCCGCCCGACAAGCCGCCGATCAAGAAGGCCCGCGACGCCACCGACGCCCTCGCCTTCGCCGGCGGCAAGGTCACCGTTCCCAGCATCCCGATGATGCTCGCCAACCGGCTGTTGGGCTGGCAGTTCGATTCCGCCAACGAGATCAGCCGAAACCTCGGCGCCGACCCACCCCGCGACGACTACACCGAAATCGCCGACGCTAAAGCGCGGCCCGTACCGCCCATCCCGCACTCCGATTTGCTCGGACCGGAACTCACCGCCGCCCTCCAGTCGGCGGTGACGGGCCATCAAGAGATGGCTTCCGAGGGGGAGGCCGCGGTGATCTCCTTCGACCGCTACGGCGGGGCCAAGAGGGCCAAAGCGCGCGAATGGCTCGAGAAGCAAGCGGTGGCTGTGGTTCGTCACAAACAGGCGATGGCAGAACCACTCCGGGTCGCGGCCGACGCCATCGAAGAGGTATGGCGAATCGGGGAAGGGTTCAAGCCCACCGGTGTCGTCCCCGACCAGTTCCTCGCTCGGCTCACCTCAGAAGAGATCGAGTTCGGTCGCGCCCTCGGCGCCGACGACGACGCCATCGAGGCTTTTTCCCAACGGGTCGCCGATGGACAAGGCATGCCCGCCAACTTTGACCTGACGAAAATCGCCAAGGCCTATCGAGGGATGGCCCTCGCCTTCGACCGGCTTCCCGTTCCCGGGCAGTGACGCTGCGCCGGGCAGTCGGTCTCGCCGCTCTCTTCAGCGGGACGGCGCTGCTGCTCAACCTCATCGTCCGGGTTGCCCTTCCCGTCGGATTGATTGGAACGGCGGGGGTCTTGGGTGGAGTGCTCCTGGTACGGCTCTTCCGCAGCGATCCCGAGGCTCGCCAATTGGAGTGGAACGTGGCCAAGGCTGGGCTGCTCACCGGACTTGTCGCTACCTTCGCCTACGACGTCGCCCGCTGGGGGCTGAGCCTCCTCGACCCGTCGCCCTTCCAACCGTTCGAGACTTTGAAGGTCTTCGGCGCCTTGCTTCTGGGCGATGCTGCTTCGGTAAGTGCCCGGCTCATCGCCGGGGCCATCCTCCACCTCGTCAACGGAACCTGTTTCGGTATGGCTTATGCCGCGCTCGTCGGCCGCCAGGGCCGGCGCTCGGTGAGCAGTGCTGCAGTTCCGGGGATCTCTTGGGGACTTTTCCTCGAAACCTTCCAGCTCACCCTCTATCCGGATTGGCTCCGGATCATCGCCATCCGCGAGTTCATAGTGATCTCGGCACTCTCCCACGTCGTGTTCGGCGCCACCATCGGTTTGCTGAGCCGACGGCTACTGCGAAGGTGGGTCTATGACCCCTACCTAATCGATTGAGCACTCCGAACCACAAGTCTCCGCGATCTTTTCCTGTCCTTCTTGGCGCGAAGTTACTTGTTGTTGTCGGGGGTTTCTGTCATAGTGTATCGAACAGGTGTTCTAGAGTAGCACTCAGAGTTTTCGGGAGGGTGGGGGTCGGAGTGGGACAGTTGCAGTCGCCGATCGATGGGCTCAGAACCGAGCCGGTCGACGAGTTCACCAACCTCGAGCTGGCCGACTCTTTGGTCGAGTTGGAAGGTTCGATCAGCCGCTTGGAGGCGGAACGGTGTCGCCGCCTCAGTGTGTTTGTGGAGCGGAAGACGCATCGGGAGTTGGAGTTTTCGTCGCCGTCGGCGTTTCTGATCGACCGGGCCAAAATCACCCCCGCCCGCGCTTCCCGCCTGGTCGCCCAAGCCCAGACCCTCTCGGTGATGGCGAAGACCGCCCAGAGTTGGCGGGAAGGCGCCTTGGCGACCGATCAGGTCCGCCAGCTCATGGTCGCCCAGACCGCCGACCCGGACATGTTTGCGGCCAATGAGGAGATGCTGGTCGACACCGTCGCCCCGCTGGGGATTATCGATTGTGGGCGGGCGTTGGACTATTGGCGGGAAGTGGTCAACCGAGACGTGGCCGAAGCCGACCAGGAGAAGCTCCATAGCCGGCGGCGGATACATCTCTCGCAGACCTTTGAGGGGATGTTCCGCCTCGACGGCTACTTAGACCCGGTGGCGGGGGAGATCCTCCGCACCGCTTTGGACGCCGCTACCGCCCCACCGGCGAAGGACGACCCGCGGTCGGCGGCGCAGCGCCGAGCCGACGGGCTGGTCGACTTGGCCCGCCATGCCCTCGACCACGGCAAGCTCTCCGAACAGGGTGGGGAGAAGCCGCTTCTGCTGGTGCTGGTGGGAGCGGAGCGGCTCCACCCCCCCAACCTCCTCCCCGACCCCCACCCCTCCGGGGTTTCCCATCTCGGCCTGTCCGAGTCGTTGTCGGGGACGGTGTTCACCCAGTCGACCATCGACCTGTTGGCCTGTGACTGTGCAGTCAGCCGGATCGTCTTCGGCCCCCACTCCCAGATCCTCGACCTGGGACGCAAAACCCGGGTGATCCCGGCGTCGCTGCGAAGAGCGGTGATCGCAAGGGACCGGCATTGTCAACATCCCGGCTGTCGCCGGCCGGCGAAATGGTGCGACGTCGACCACATCGTCTCCTGGCTCGACGGCGGCGCCACCGCTCTCGACAACCTTCAGCTCCTCTGCCGGTTTCATCATCGGCTCAAACACCTCAAAACCGGGCAGCCACCGCCGCGCAAACTGGCTAAACGCTGCGACAGCCAAAAGCCTCGACAAGGTCCCCGGCGTCAATAGACCCGGCGCAATCCGGGAAACCCCTCCAGGTACCCTGCCTGCTCAGCATGAGCCCTCCCACATCTTCGTATGTCACGCCGCGGACTATGTCCGGGGTGATGGAGCTGTTGCCGCTCGAACAGGTGGCCTTTGAGGGGATGATCGACGTGATTCGGCGGGAGTTCGAGAGGTTCGGATACCTTCCGATCGCCACTCCGGCGATGGAGTTGACTGAAGTTCTGCTTCGCAAGACCGGAGGTGAGACGGAGCGCCAGGTCTACCTGGTCCAGTCGACCGGGTCCGCCGAACAAGGCGACGACCCGGACTTGGCTCTTCGCTTCGACCTCACCGTGCCGCTGGCTCGATATGTGGCCGAGCACGAGCATCAGCTCAGCTTTCCCTTTCGCCGTCATCAGATTCAGCCGGTGTACCGCGGCGAGCGTCCCCAGAGAGGTCGTTATCGCGAGTTCTATCAGTGCGACATCGACGTCATCGACCGAAACGAGTTGAGCCTGCGCTTTGATGCCGAGATCCCTGCGGTGATCAACTCGGTGTTCGCCGCGCTCGACTTCGGTGAGTTTGTGATCAGGCTGAACAGCCGCCGGTTGCTTGCCGGATTGATGGAAAAGCTTGAGATCGAACCGCACGTCGCGGCGTTGCGCGAATTGGACAGACTCGACCGGCAGGGCCCGGAGAATGTGATCGCCTCGCTCAGCAAGATCGGTGTCACCAACGACGCGGCGCAACGGTTTCTCGAGCTCGCGGCCACCGGTCTCAGAACCGGATCGGACGCTTTCACGCTGCTCGACGAGATCGGTGGCGATAACGATCTGCTCAAGCAGGGTGTGGATGAGATGCGCGCGGTCTTGACTTTGGTGAGGGAGTGGGGCGTGTCGGAGCATCGCTTCGGGCTCGATCTCTCGATTGCCCGCGGGCTTGATTACTACACGGGCACTGTTTACGAAACCACGCTGGTTGCCCACCCCGAGCTCGGAAGCATCTGTTCGGGTGGTCGCTATGACGACCTCGCCGGGCAGTACACGAAGTCGAGGCTGCCCGGAGTTGGCATTTCGATTGGGCTGAGCCGGTTGTTCTGGCAGCTTCAGAATGCCGACTTGCTTCCCGCTGCAAAGAGCACGGTCGAGGTCCTTGTCGGCCTCCTCGACGACGCCGGTCTCCCCGAGGCGCTGCGGATCGCCGCCGAGCTGCGGGACGCGGGCGTGAACACGGAGTCGGTGCTCGTGCCGGACCGGATTGGCAACCAGCTCAAGTTCGCCGCCAAGAACGGCATCGATCTCTACGTCGTGGCAGGGGAGAACGAGCGCCAACGCGGCGAGGTTCTTGTCCGAAACCTCCGCACCCAGACCCAGGCTTCGGCCGACCGCAAAGATGTCGTGGCCGCCGTGCAGGCTCAATGATTTTTCGAACTCACATGGCGGCTGACATCTCCGGGCTCGTGGGTGAATCGGTCAGTCTCGCTGGTTGGGTAGCTCGGCGGCGTGACCACGGCGGCATCACCTTCATCGATATTCGCGATGCCTCCGGGATCGCTCAAGTTGTCGCAGACGGTTTGGCAACCGAAGACCTGCGCATGGAATTCTGCATTCGGGTGATGGGAACGGTGCGCGCTCGGCCCGAAGGAACCATCAACGCCGACCTTCCTACCGGGACCGTGGAAGTAGCGGCTGATTCGATTGAGGTCCTCAGTCCCTCAGATCCTCTCCCTTTCATGCTCGACGACCGGGTCGACGCCGACGAGCGAACTCGTCTCGAGTATCGATACCTCGATCTTCGCCGCCCGCGCATGGCGGCCAACTTGCGTGCCCGCTCCAAGGCCGTGTCGGCGATTCGACGGTCGCTGGAAGGCCTCGGATTTCTCGAGATTGAGACCCCGACCCTGGTGCGCTCCACCCCCGAGGGAGCGCGAGACGTCCTCGTCCCCTCTCGGCTGCGACCGGGATCGTTCTACGCACTGCCCCAATCACCGCAGCTCTTCAAACAGCTGCTGATGATCGCCGGCGTCGAGCGGTATTTCCAGATCGCCCGCTGCTATCGAGACGAGGACTTTCGCGCCGATCGCCAGCTCGAGTTCACCCAGCTTGACCTCGAAGGCGCCTATTGGGGCGAGAACGAAGTCCAGACAACGATCGAAGCGGCGATCGCGGCCGTCGTCCAAGACCTGCGCGGCGAGTCTCCACCGCTTCCGTTCCCGCGCCTCACCTGGCAGGAGTCGATGGACCGCTACGGAGCCGACAAACCCGACCTGCGATTCGGGATGGAGATTGTCGACCTTTCCTCAGAGCTGACCGGGACTGAGTTCAGAGGTTTTGCGGCGACGCTTGAAAGCAACGGCGTCGTGAGGGGAATCAACACTGGGGCCCGCGAGTTTCCGCGATCGCTGGCCGACAAGCTCACCGAAGAGGCCAAAGCGCTGGGCGCCGCCGGTCTGGTTTGGATGGTCATCGAGCCCGACAGCCAGCTTCGTTCGCCGGTAGCGAAGTTCCTCGCCGCACACGAGCAGAAGGCGATCGTGGAAGCGCTGGCAGGCCAACCCGGTGATGTCCTTCTGCTCGTCGCCGGCCCATGGCGGACCGCGGTGACTGTGCTCGGACAGCTCCGTCTCTCGCTCGGCCGCCCGGAAGGGCACCGGGACCTGGCATTCGTCTGGGTCACAGATTTCCCGATGTTCGAAGAGACTGGCGACGGCAACCTCACCTTTTCCCATCATCCCTTCACCTCGCCGCAGAATGTGGAGGTCATGCGCAACCGCCCGCTCGAAGCCAAGGCGCGCGCCTACGACGTTGTGGTCAACGGAGTCGAGCTCGGATCGGGGTCGATCCGAATTCACCATCCAGATTTGCAGCGCCAGGTCTTCGACATCCTCGGCATCAGCGCTGAAGAACAAGAAAGCCGCTTCGGTTGGTTCCTCCGCGCCCTCCGCTACGGGACTCCCCCCCATGGGGGCTTTGCCTTCGGGATCGACCGCCTCGTGATGGTCCTCCAGGAGGAGGCGAACATCCGCCAGGTGATCCCGTTCCCCAAGACCCAAACCGGCCACGACCCGATGACGATGAGCCCGTCGCCCGTCGACGAAGGGCAGCTAGCCGAGTTGGGGATTGCGCTCGTGGAGGAATAGTTGTCGGATCTGTTTACGGCCCGCACCGAGGAGAAGCTTCTCTCGGTGGCGCCGTTGGCCACCCGGATGCGGCCGCGCAATCTCGATGAGATGGTGGGCCAGCCCGGCCTGCTCAAAGCCGGCGCCGCATTTAGGCGGATGGTCGAAGGCGGCCATCCCGCTTCGATGATCCTCTGGGGGCCGCCCGGCACCGGCAAGACCACCCTCGCCCGTCTGGTCGCCGCGCATAGCGACGCCGCGTTTGAGACCCTTTCGGCAACCTCCGCAGGTGTCAAGGACATTCGCGAAGTGCTCGCTCGCGCCCGTCAGCGGCTCGAAACCGACGAGAAACGAACCGTGTTGTTCCTCGACGAGATCCATCGCTTCAACAAAGGCCAGCAGGACTCACTTCTACCCGGGGTCGAGGACGGGACGATCATCCTCATCGGCGCCACCACCGAGAACCCGTTTTTCGAGGTCAACTCGCCCCTCGTCTCTCGCTCCACGATCTTTCGGCTCGAAGGGCTGAGGCCAGAGGACATCGAAGCGCTGGTTGACCGCTCCCTCACCGACCAGGAGCGCGGGCTGGGCGCCCAGGAGCTCGAAATCGAAGCCGCGGCGCGAGCCGATCTCGCCCAGCGCACCGGCGGTGATGCGCGGCTCGCGCTCAACAGCCTCGAAGTGGCAGCAGCCCTCGCCACCGGGCGGGCATCGACTGTGATCGAGGACGCAGATGTCGAAGAGGCTCTCCAGCGGAGAGTCATCCGGTACGACAAGACCGGTGATCAGCACTACGACGTGATCTCGGCCTTCATCAAGAGCATGCGTGGCTCTGATCCGGACGCCGCTTTGTTTTGGCTCCACCTCATGATCAACGCCGGCGAAGACCCCGAGTTCATCGCCCGTCGCATGATTGTCTTCGCCTCCGAGGACGTTGGGCTCGCCGATCCCTGGGCTCTCCAGATTGCAGTTGCGGCCAGCGCAGCTCTTGCCCATGTTGGGCTCCCGGAAGCGTCATACAACCTCACCCAAGCGTGCATCTATCTCGCAACCGCCCCGAAGTCGAACTCGGTGGCGCGGGCAATTGGAGCTGCCAGCGATGCCGTCGCCGCCGCCAACTCGCCGCGAGTTCCGCTCCACCTCCGATCATCGGGAGGGAAGGGCTACAAATATCCGCACGACGCACCCGGCGGAGTGGTCGCTCAACGTTATTGGCCGGAGGGCGACGAGCCGCAGATTCTCTACCACCCTTCAGAAACCGGATTCGAGGCCAAGATCGCCGAACGTCAACACCTCGCCGACGAGACCTTGGGCAAGAAACCCCGTTGAAGCGACTGGCCCCGCTCCTCGTCCTCGCCGCCTGTGCGGTGACGCCAGACGCAACCACAGTCATCGCGACCTCGACCACCACGGTTGCCACGACCACCAGCACGACGGCCGCTCCGACCACGACTGTTGCTCCCACGACCGCGGCCCCGACCACAACCACGCTCGTACCCCTCCAGGCGTTGGAGCTAGTGACAGTCGCCGAAGGGCTGATCCAGCCGATCCTTCTCCTCAGCCCGCCCGGAGACGAGAGGCGCTTCGTCCTCGAACGGACCGGGGTGATCTCGATTCTCAACGACGACGGCACGGTGTCCACCTTCCTCGATCTGCGTGATCGAGTGAACAGCGGGGGAATCGAGCAAGGACTGCTCGGCATGGCTTTCCATCCCGACTACGCCGATAACGGCCGCTTCTTCGCTTACTACTACCGGCAAGGCGCCGAACAGACGCGATTGTCGGAGTTCGCGATCACCGACGATGCCGCCATCGGTGATCCCCAGAGCGAGATCGAAATGCTCACCTTCGACAAGCCCACCACCCGTCACAACGGGGGCATGCTGCTCTTCGGTCCCGATGGTTATCTGTGGATGTCGCTCGGCGAAGGCGGCAAGGCCTCGGTCAACTCCCAGGATCCGTTCCGGCTGCTCTCCTCGATCCTTCGTCTCGACGTCGATTCGGGTGAGCCCTTCGGCATTCCTCCTGACAACCCATTTGCCGATGGAGTTGCAGGCGCCCCCGAAGTGTGGGCCAAGGGGCTTCGCAACCCGTGGAGATTCTCGATCGACGACGATCTCCTCTATATCGGTGATGTCGGTCACTCCGACTACGAGGAAATCGACATCGTTCCCCTGGACGGAGCGCCTTACAACTTCGGCTGGCTCCGGATGGAAGGCACCCATTGCTTCCAATCGGGCTGTGATGCCGTCGCCGAAAACCTGACCCTTCCAGTTCTCGAATACACCCATGCCGAGGGGTGCTCGGTCACCGGTGGGTTCGTCTATCGCGGCCAGCTCATCCCTGAGATCAACGGGCACTACTTCTACGGCGACTGGTGCGGTGAATGGGTCCGCTCATTTCGCTTCGAGAATGGTGAGGTCCTCGACCATCAAACGCGATTCGAAGATGCCGGCCAGATCAACAGCTTCGGGATCGACAACGCCGGCGAGCTTTACGTCATGACCTACGAAGGCGAAATCAAACAGGTGGTGGGGCGCCGGTAACGTACCGGCCCTCATGGACAGCCAGCAGGTTCGACAGGCGTTTATCGACTTTTTCGTCGAACGCGACCACCTGCTGCGGCCGTCGGCGTCGCTCATCCCCGTCGATCCGACGCTGCTGCTGAACAACGCCGGCATGGTCCCCTTCAAGCCCTACTTCCTCGGCGAGCAGACTCCACCGGCGCCGCGCGTTGTCTCAATCCAAAAGTGCGTGCGGACCATCGACATCGACATCATCGGCACCACCCAACGACACCTCTCCTTCTTCGAGATGATGGGCAACTTCAGCTTCGGGGACTACTTCAAGGAGCGGGCCATCCCTTGGGCCTATGAGTTCGTCACCGAACGGCTCGGCCTCGATCCCGAGCGGCTTTGGTACACGGTCTACAAAACCGACGAGGAAGCTCGCGAGATCTGGATCGATACGGTCGGGATCCCGCCGGAGAAGGTGCAGTACGGCGAAGCCGACAACTTCTGGCAGATGGGCATACCTGGACCCTGTGGGCCATGCTCGGAGATCTTCTTCGACAAGGGTCCGGCGTACGGGCGGGAAGGCGGGCCAATCGACGGAGACGAGGATCGCTACGTCGAGATTTGGAACCTGGTGTTCATGCAGAATATCCAGGACGAGCCCTACCACGTGATCGGTGACCTCCCGGCGAAGAACATCGACACCGGTATGGGTTTGGAACGAACCGCCGGCGTCCTTCAAGGCGTTGACTCGGTGTTCGACATCGACGGGCTGAAGTCGATCCGCGAAGACGCCGCGGCCGTCATGGGGGTGGCCTACGGCTCGTCAGAGTTCAATGACATTTCGCTGCGAATCCTCGCTGATCATGCCCGGACGATCGCGACTCTGATCGGCGACGGCGTGGTCCCATCGAACGACGGCCGCGGCTACGTCCTTCGCCGAGTGCTGCGACGGGCGGTGCGCCGTGCCTGGCAACTCGGGGCTAAGCGCGAGCTGATCACTCCGGTCTTGGTCGATTCGGCGATCAAAATGCTCGGCGAGGCTTTTCCGGAGCTGACCGCCAAGAAAGAGGCGATCCTCTCTGTCGTAATCCGCGAAGAGGAACGCTTTCGCCGCACCTTGGCGTCGGGCCTCGAGCTTCTCGAGACCGAGATCTCGAACCTCGGCCCGGAGCAGACGATCAGCGGAGCCACCGCTTTCAAGCTTCACGACACCTATGGCTTCCCGATCGAGCTCACCACCGAGATCGCCCAAGAGCGGGGGGTCTCCATCTATCGCGAAGGCTTCGACGAGGAGATGGGCCGCCAGCGCCACCGGGCCCGCAAAGCATGGCGAGGTGGTGATGAAGCGGCCAACGCCGAGTTTTACCGCGCCGTTCTCGACGAAACCGGGCTCACGACCTTCATCGGCTACGAACATGAGACCGGGGTCGGCCGGGTGCTGGCGATCGCTCGCAACGGCGAGCTCATCGAACGAGCCGACGAAGGCATGGAGGTCGAGATCTTTGTCGATGCCACCCCTTTCTATGCCGAGGCGGGCGGCCAGGTAGGAGACTCGGGCACGATCGTCACCGCCACTGGTGAAATCGAAGTGGGGGATACCCGTCACGCTTTGGCCGGTCTGCACGGGCACCGCTCGAAGGTAAAGAGCGGCTTCATCTCGGTCGGCCAAGAAGCGGAGCTCACCATCGACAGCCCGCGCCGGGAGAAGATCCGTAAGAGCCACACCGGGACCCATGTTCTCCACTGGGCTTTGCGCCGTGTCCTCGGCGAGCATGCGCAGCAAGCGGGTTCACTGGTCGAGCCTGGCCGGCTTCGCTTCGACTTCTCCCATCACACCGGGGTCGGCAGCTCGGAGCTGGCCGAGATCGAAAGCCTGGCCAACACCCGGCTGATCGAGAACGGTGAGGTCACCACAGCGATCACCTCGAAAGAGGAAGCCGAACGACAGGGCGCCCTGGCCTTTTTCGGCGACAAGTACGGAGACACGGTCCGCTTGGTCAAGATCGGCCAGTTCTCCGTCGAGCTTTGCGGAGGCACCCACACCCACACGTCCGGACAAGTGGGGCCACTCGTTGTCACCTCGGAATCGTCGATCGGGTCGAACATCCGGCGGGTAGAAGCCCTCACCGGCGAGACCGCCTACGACCAGATGACCGAGTGGCGGGACGGATTGACTGACGCGAGCCGCCTTCTTCGTACCTCCCCGAGCGAGGTTCCGCAGCGAGTCAAAGCTCTGCTCGGCCGGGTAAGTGAGCTCCAAGGGCATCTCGACGCTTTTCGTCAGCGCGACCGAGACAGCCTCGCGGCCCATCTCGCCGGCGAGGCCGACACCTTCGGGAGCCACCGGCTGGTGGTTTCGGCACAACCGGATCTCAACCCCGAGCAGCTGCGGCTCCTGGCCATGTCGATCCGCGACCGGATCGGAAGCGGCGTGGTTGTGGTCGGTTCGGACATCGGGGGCAAGGGATCGTTGGTGGGAACCGTCAGCCGTGACCTGGTCGACGAGGGCTTGTCGGCCGCGGACCTGATCGCCGGCGGGGCCAAGCTCATGGGAGGCGGAGGCAGCCGTGACCCTGTGTTGTCCCAGGCGGGAGGGCCTGACGGGAGCCAACTCGCTCGCGCCCTCGAGAACGTGATCGAGACCGCGTCCAAAGCCTTGGGGGGCATGTCGGGCCGCCGGTGACGCGCGTCCTCGGTCTCGACTTCGGAACCAAACGGGTCGGCATCGCTGTCTCCGATCCATCGCGCCAGGTCGCGCATCCGTTAGAGGTGGTGGCGCGCTCGAACGCCGCGGCCCGGGTTGTCGAGCTGCTCGGCGAATACGACGTCGGATTGATCGTTATCGGGTTGCCTACCTCCCTTTCCGGGGAAGCAGGCAAAGCGGCCGTGTCCGCTCGAGATTTCGGAGCGGAAATCGCCCACGCCACCGGCCTGCCGGTGGATTTCGTCGACGAGCGCTTTACTTCTAAGAGTGCCGAGCACGCCATGATCGAGGCCGGGGTGAGACGCCGGAAGCGACGGGAAACCCTGGATAAGGTCGCGGCCACCGTTATCCTCCAAACGTTCCTGGACCGTCCTTCATGAGTCCCCTTTCCTTTCTTTCCTCCCGCTGGCTGCGGGTTTTGCTCGGGGCTGGCTTGACCGTCCTGCTGGTGGTGGTTTCCGCCACCAGTTTGGCGCGCCTCATCGGCGGATCAGTCGAGTCCGACGACGAGGACCCCACGGTGGTGAGCGTTGAACCTGGTCTCGACGTGGAAGTGACCGTGCCGCCGGGGGCGAGCGCCGTCGAGATCGGCAATCTCCTGTTCGAAGCAGGCGTGATCGAAAGCGCCAACGAGTTCGAGTTGACGGTGCGCGACCAAGGAATCGCCAACCAACTGCGGGCCGGCACCTATCAGCTAATCACCGGAATGGCAGTCGATGAGGTGCTGCCGAGGCTCCTCCAAGGTCCGATCGCCGACGCCTATCGGGTCACGATCCCCGAGGGGCTGCGCGTGACCGAGATCATCGATGTCCTGGTGGACTCGTCGGGCCTTCCCCGCGGAGACTTCGAGACCGCGCTCACCCAAGGCGGGGTTCTCTCCGAGCTGCGGACCATGCCGGCCGCACCGACCCTCACCGATTGGGAGGGATTGCTCTTCCCCGACACGTATGAGTTCCTGCGGGAGTCGGGCGCTGCGCGCATCCTCCAGGTCCTGACCGACACGATGGAAGAGCGGGTGGCCTCCGTCGACTGGACGGCTCACGGTGAGAGCGGCTTTGACATCTACCAGGGAATGGTCGTGGCCTCGCTCATCGAGGCAGAGGTGAGAGTGGCCGACGAACGACCGCTGGTCGCCAGCGTCATCTTCAACCGGCTTCGGGAGGGTATGCCGCTCCAGATCGACGCCTCGGTGCTCTACGGCCTCGACACCCGCGACCCCGCCCTATTCAACAACGAGTCCGAGTCGCCCTACAACCTCTACAAATTTCCCGGATTGCCACCCACTCCGATCGGAGCCCCCGGCCGAGCCTCGCTTGTTGCTGCTGCCGACCCGGCAATCACCGAATTCTTCTTCTACGTGCTTTCGACTGCGGAAGGCGCCCATGCCTTCGCCGAGACCTTCGACGAGCATCTCGCCAACATCGAACGCTCCCGAGCGGCCGGCATCATTCCTTAGGTGAGGCTCGCCCTACTCGGCAAACCGGTCGATCATTCGCGGTCACCGGCGATTTTTGCGGCTGCCTTCGCCGCGGCTGGGATCGACGGCAGCTATGAGACTCGGTCGGTCGATGCGGACGGGGTAATGGCGGCCTTTGGCGAGCTAGCGACCGGCGAGCTGTCGGGGATCAACATCACGATGCCGCACAAGGCGCTCGCGTTCTCATTGTGCGATCGAGTCGACGAGCAAGCGGCGCGGGCGGGCTCGGTTAACACCGTGGTGCTGGAGGGCAGCCAACGCGTCGGGTACTCAACCGACATCGATGGCATCCGGACCTTATGGCGTCGCATGCCAGCCGCGGGCCCGGTTCTGATCCTGGGCAGCGGGGGAGCGGCGGCGGCGGCCGCGGTGGCGTTGGCTGAGCGAACGCCCTATATCTCATCTCGCCGACCCGGCGCCGGACGCGATTTAGGCCAGCGAGCCGGAGTTGAGGTAGGTGAATTGCGGTGGCGAGTGCCGCTGGTCGGAGCAAACGTCGTCAATTGCACCCCTTTGGGAATGAAAGGCGAATGGCTTCCCAATGCTGTCGTCGAAATGGCAAGTGGCCTCTTCGACCTGGTCTATGCGAAACAGCCAACACCGGCGATTACCTACGTCAAAGGGAAGGGCCTGCCGGTGGTGTCCGGTCTCGACCTGCTGGTCTCTCAGGCAGGTTTTGGGTTTAGGCTCTTCACCGGGGTCGAACCCCCACTCGCCGCCATGCGGCTGGCGGCCGAAAAACCCTAAAGCAAACTAGTTCCCGGGCCGAATCCATCTCAACGACCCCGAAACAAAGGCTCAAGAATGTCGTTAACAGGGCACATTGATGTTTTCCCGTTGGAGGAGGTTCTCCGACTGCTAGCTCGCTCCTATAAGAGCGGCTGCTTGCGGGTGGACGCCTCCGATCTCCACGGTCGAATTTTCCTCAGCGGCGGGTCTTTGACCTTCGCCACGGTCGGCACCGACGAGGACATGCGCCGTCAACTCTTGGCTTCCAAGGTGACGAGCGACGAAGCCGTGCGGGCTGCCGAGGTCGGTGGTCGTTCGTTGACCGACGCGCCCACCGAGACGTCGTCCGTGGGCGACTTCTTCCGAGAAGAGGTCGTCGAGAGTATCTATCGGATTCGGAAGCCTGGCAAAGGGCAGTTCGTTTTCAATGTCGATGTAGCACCGAAATATCGGAGTGAGAGCACTTTTGACGTCGAGCTCTGCATAGCGGAGGCCGACCGACGAGCAGCCGAGTGGGCCGACATCGAATCGGTGATCACTGGGATCGAGCAGCCTCTAAGAGTGGTTTCCGAGGCTCCGCACAACGAACCGGTCACTCTCGCCCCAAATACGTGGAAACTGGTGGCCAATTTCGAAGGTGTGTCATCCGTTCGGGCCATGTCCGATCGTCTCGGGAACAGCCGCTTCCGCGTGGCCAAAGACCTGGCGGCCCTGGTGCGCGGCGGCCTCGTCGAAACGGTTAGCACCGAACAGCCGACGCGGTATGAAATGCCCCGAGGCACGGGTGCTTCCGCCGAGCTGGTCCACCAAGCCGACACCGTCGAGGAATCCATCGACCACGAGCCAAGCGCCGACGTAGCTCCCGAGGCCGAGGCGGAAACGGCGGCCGACTACAACCGCAGTTGGTGGAGGGAGGCAGTGGAAGCCGCCGATGAACCGGCAGCCGTCGAGCCGGAAGCGGAAGCGTCCGTCACCGAGGAAGAACCGGAAGAGCCCAAAGAAGAGGACGCCAGCGGAGGGTCATTCCTCGACAAGGTCTTCTCGCAGCTCAAGGAGAACCCTGAAGGTCAGGGAGTTCCCAGTCCGGTCGCCACCCAGGGCTTTCTCAAGCGTCGCCGGATGAGCTCAGTCGGTCTCGACGAGTAGCCCCGACGGGGTGGCCAATGAGGTCTGACTCGATAAGGTCTGGCCCCGTCAATGAGTTCGAGAGTCATCGTGGCCTTGATTGGTCTTGCCCAAGGCTCCCTGCTCCACAGTTGGGCGGTCGCCGCGGGTCGCGATGAGCAGTTCTCGCTGGGCCTCGCTTGCCCGATCGGGATCGGTCACCAGCGATGGGGCGCTCGATGCTCATGTGGGAGGCTGCGCTGGCGAGAAGCCGCAACCGCGTTTGGCCTAGGCCTCGTCTACTGGTTGATGGCAGGAGCGCTCGAAGGGAACCTCGTGCTGGCCGCCCATCTGGCCATGGTCTCATTGACCGCAATGCTGATCATCACTGACGCTGATCATTTCCGGATTCCGAATCGTCTTCTCTACCCGGGCGGGGCGTTTTGCATAGCCTTCTTGGTGGCAGCGGCACTGATTGAGGATCAAAGCAGTTCCCTCCTCACCGCGGCGCTGGGCGCGGTGATCTACTCGGGCCTTCTGTTGCTGGTTTTCCTCGTCGCCAAAGGAGAGGGCTTTGGCTTTGGTGATGTCAAGCTGGCGGTGCTGCTGGGCTTCTTCATCGGGTTCCAATCGCTGTCGGCCCTCGCCTATGCGCTGTTCATCACCTCCTTGATGGGAGGCGGCCCGGCCATCCTCCTCCTCCTGGCCGGACGGAGCCGTCGCACCGCCATCCCCTATGGACCGCCGCTGATTCTCGGCACCTGGGCCACGATCATCTGGGCTTCCTCGCTCTTGGCCTAGACGGCGGCCACTCCCCCCTCCGGGGGGAGAAACGGCCATCGCTGATCTCTACGATTCGCCCCGTGTTTCGCTTTCTCACCGCCGGTGAATCCCACGGGGCGGGGTTGGTGGCAGTGGTCGAGGGGTTACCCGCCGGCCTCGAAGTACCTGTCGCCGGCATCCAAGACGAGCTCGCCCGCCGGCGGCTCGGCTTTGGCCGTGGTCCGCGGATGCGGATCGAGCGCGACGAGATCGAACTGTTGGCGGGGGTGCGTCACGGCGTAACCCTCGGATCGCCGGTGGCGGTCATTATTCGCAACTCCGAATGGGAACGATGGTCGAAGACCATGAGCGCCGAACCCGCCGAAGAATCCGGCAAGGTCCTGACCGCGCCCCGCCCGGGCCACGCTGATCTCGCGGGAATGATGAAGTACGACCAACGCGACGCCCGCAACATCCTCGAACGGGCCTCGGCTCGCGAGACCGCCGCCCGCACCGTGGTTGGCTACTTGGCCAAACAACTGCTCCGAACCATCAGCGTAGATGTCCTGTCGCACGTGATTGCCATCGGCAAGGTCACGGCCCCCGACTCCCCGCAACCGTCGTTTGCTGATCTGGGCGCAATTGATGCCTCCGAGGTCCGCTGCTTTCACCCGGAAGCCGCCGCGGCGATGGTCGAGGCTATCGAAACTGCCAAGGCCGATCGCGAGACCCTGGGCGGCGTCGTCGAGGTGATCGCCTACAACGTACCGCCGGGACTGGGATCGCATGTCCATTGGGATCGGCGCCTCGATGCGCGTGTGGCCGAGGCTCTCATGTCGATTCATGCCATCAAGGCCGTGGAGATGGGAGACGGCAACGACGTCGCTACCCGCCCTGGCACCGACGCCCACGACGAGATCTTCTACGAGGACGGCGCCTACAAGCGCCACACCACCCGCGCCGGCGGCACCGAAGGCGGGATCTCGGTTGGCGGCCTGCTGCGAGTCCGTGCTTCGATGAAGCCGATCTCAACCGTGCTGAAGGGGCTGCAGACCGTCAATACCGAGACCCACACGGCTGAACGGGCCTTCTACGAACGATCGGACACCTGTGCGGTTCCGGCGGCCGGGGTTGTCGCCGAGCAGATGGTCGCCATCGTGCTCGCCCAGGAATGCCAGCGGGTTCTGGGTGCCGATACCGTCTCCGACTTCGTGAGAAACGCGGGCGCCTGGCGGCAGCGGATCGCTGACTTTTGATCTTGTGGCTCGTCGGAATGATGGGATCGGGAAAGACGACGGTGGGCCGTGCGCTGGCGACTCGACGGAGCGCTCCCTTTCTCGACACCGATCAAATGGTCGAAGCAACGTCCGGGTTGAGCGTCACCCGCATTTTTGAGGTCGAAGGTGAGACCGGCTTCCGCCAGCGCGAAAGCGGGGCTGTGCTGGCGGCGGCGACCGAGACTTCGGCTGTTGTCGCCACCGGCGGGGGAGTGGTGACCCGACCAGAAAACGTCTCGGCGATGCAGGGATCGGGCGTCGTTATCTGGCTCAAGGCATCCGTGGAAACGCTGGCAAATCGGCTCGAGGGTGTTACCGATCGACCACTGCTGGCTTGGAGTGATCGACAAGCAACACTCGCGATCTTGCTGGCCGAGCGTGAGGAGCTTTATGCGACGGCGGCAGAATTCACTATCGACACCAATTCTCTTTCTCCGGCTGAGATCACGACCCTGGCCGAGGCAATGTGGACCGGTTGATTCTCGGGCCCTTTTCGTCGGCGCAGCAAAGTGAGATTCTCTTCACTCGCGGCATACCCGAGAACGTTCTGCCCGAGCGCCTCTCGCGGGAGCGAACGGCCATCCTCTATTCCCCGGGTGCCGAGCCGATCGCGAATCAAGTCGCCGAAGCGATCCAGACCATCAATCTGCGCCAGCTCGCCGATCGGGAGGACGCCAAGACCCTCGAAGAGTCCGTTCGCATATATGAATGGCTTTCCGAACGAAACATTGGCCGCCATGACACGATCATCGGCGTGGGAGGAGGAGCGGCAACGGATGTCGCCGGGTATGTTGCCGCCACTTGGTTGCGCGGGGTCGAGTCGATCCTGATCCCTACGACTTTGTTGGCGGCCGTCGACGCCGCCATTGGCGGGAAAACCGGGGTCAACCTCGGCGGCAAGAACCTGGTCGGTGCGTTCCATCTGCCATCCCGAGTCATCATCGATCTCGAAATTCTCGAAGCGCTCCCTGAACCGCTTCGGCAGGAAGGGATTGCCGAAGCGCTCAAGGCCGGGTACGTGGGAGATTCCCGGCTCGTTGATCTCCTCCAAGGAACCGACCCTCCGCTGGCTGAGTTGGTGAAGCGGGCGGTGGCGGTCAAGGTGGAAGTGGTTGGCAGTGACTTTCGCGAGAACGACCGCCGCGCCGTCCTCAACTTCGGTCACACCATCGGACACGCGGTGGAGCTCTTGGCGCCGATGCCCCATGGGCTGGCGGTCGCGGTGGGCATGGTCGCTGCCGGCACTATCTCTGCAATCCGATATGGGTTCGATAGCCGTGGGCTCGTAGAGACGGTGTTCGGGCTCGGTCTCCCGGTGGCCGCAGCCGGGGTCACCCCTGGTCCCGCTCTCGACTTGATCCGCAAGGACAAGAAGCGGAGCAGCCAGGGTACGCGGATGGTCTTGCTCCGGCAGATCGCCGATCCCGTCGTTGAGCCCGTTCCCGAGAACCTGATCGAGCTAGGTCTCGCCGCCATCGGCATCGCCTAACCTTCGCCGACCGATATGGCTTCCACGAACGACGTCCGTCCTGGACAAGCCCTCGATCTCGAAGGCGGCATCTTCACCATCTTGGAGTATCAGCATGTGAAACCGGGCAAGGGCAGGGCGTTTGTGCGCATGCGGCTTCGGAATCTCGAGACCGGCCAGGTCCTCGATCGAACCTTCCGAGCAGGGGAGGACGTTTCGCAGGCAATCATCGATCGTCGCGAACACACCTTTCTTTATCGCGACGACCTCGGGTTCTACTTCATGAACCTCGACGATTACGGCCAATTCGCGATGGCTCCTGACGAAGTGGGGGAGGCATCCGACTACCTGGTCGACGGGATGAATGTCACACTTGCTCTTTACAAAGGGAACCCGATTTCGGTCGACCTTCCTGCCTCAGTGGAGGTGGAGGTGACCTACACCGAGCCCGGCGTGAGAGGCGATCGGGTGAGCGCAGCGACGAAGCCCGCCACGACCCAAACCGGCCTGGTCGTCCAGGTGCCGCTGTTCGTCAACATCGGCGACCGAATCAGGGTCGACACCCGCTCGGGCAGCTACATCACTCGGGCGTGACGGTCGAGGCGCGCCAGGCGGCGATCGAGGCTCTGTATGAGGCCGACCAGCGCGAGCTCAAAGAAGCCGCCGAGGGCCTGCCGGCCCGGGCGGCGCGGATGGTGACCGGGGTTCTCGAGCACCAAACCGATCTCGACCGCCTAATCGACGCCGCTTCCGATCACTGGCGGATCAACCGGATGCCGGTGGTCGATCGCGCAATCCTCCGCCTCGGCGTTTACGAGCTGTTGTATGAGCTCGATACTCCTGCCCCGGTCGTCGTTTCCGAAGCCGTCCGCCTGGCCAAGATCTTCGGCTCTGAGAAAAGCGGCGCCTTCGTCAACGGCATCCTCGCCGCATTGGTAACGAGGCTGAGATCCTCTGCCCCACCGGTCGCTTCGAACTCTCCCCTGGCGGCAGCTTCGGACTCTCCCCTGGCGGAAGCCGGGGGAGTCCCCGAGCGCGGCGAGGGGGAGGGGGCCCCGTAGATGCGCTTTGCGGGAATCGTCGCAGGCATTGCATGGGCGTGGAGCCTGCCGAAGCTGCTCCGTGAATGGGAACTGGCTGGGCAGGGACAGCTCTTCACGTTCGCAATATCATCCCTCGTTTGTGCCCCGATTTGGTGGATGTTCCGGAAGGCCGAACCAGCATCTCAAGCCGCCACCCGTGTTGTTCGCTTCGGCACGGGGCTAATCGTTGTTTCACTACTTGTGATGGCAGGTGTCACTCAGATCCTTGCGTTCACTCTCTTCGCATTGGCTGCTGGCGCTCTTTTGACCGCCCTTGGATTCCTCGCAGGACGGAAGCGGATTGCAACCGGAGCGGTGCTTGCGTTTGGTGCAATGTTTTTTCTTGTGGGCGCGCTGTTCGGAAGCAGCCCGGTTGGCACTTTGCCGGTGTCGATCCTGGCCGCCAGCTTTGGTCTGGCCACCGCTCTGGCCGCGACACCGTTGCGCACCCACCGCGGAATCTCGCGAGTGACACCACCTAGCGCAATCTCAGATAGTCGATGAACTGAGCGCGGGTCATCGGAAAGCAATGTTCCTCTTCGCCGATGAACACGGGGCAGCTAGTGCCTGTAATCGATACCCAGAACCAATCAACCGTCGGATCGGAGAAGGCGGTCCCCAACAAAGTCGCGACAAATAACTGGTTAGCGGCAGAGGTGGAGATGTTCATCGGTTCCCAATGTTCGAAGTCCATGAACACGGTGGTTGCCTCCCGTTCGATGACCACCCCTGACATGACGGCCGGATAGGCGGTCAGATCGCCCCCCACATATCCCGCGGCCAACTCATCAGAAGTCGGTCCCGCCATCCAGGCGACCATGGCATCCTCGACATTCGAGCCTCCTTCTCGTTCGAAGACCTTGCCACCAAGCGTGGGACCCATGCCCTCGAACGGCCGGCATAGGAAGAAGGGACCGGGAGGTCCGTCGAATTCCTCCAAGATGTTCGGGTCGCACAACAAATCCGGATCGGGCTCCACAGTGGTCGCCGGCGGTTGGCTGGTTGAACTGGTACTCGAGCTTGCGGCCCCGGCACAACTCACCAGCAGCGCGCTTAGAGCGACAAGCCCGAGGAGCAGGCGCAATCTCCGGGAGATTTCACTCAATGGGGGTCCAAAACATTGTTTTCGGATCCCACCGTGCGGAGTCGTCGGCCGTGCCGTCAAGGATCGGCTGCCAGAAACGAAACCATCCTCGTTCGAGTCCTTCTACGTCTTCGACGCCAAGTGGCGCGGCGTCAACGAGTAGGGAACGAAGGCTTGCCGTCCAGGAGGAAGGCAGGCTAGGAGCTTCGGTGGGCAGTTGAGTTCGGCGAATCCGAAAGGTGTGCGTCACGGAATCCCGCAGGCTGCGCGCATCAGGGACGGCACCCACCTGGGCGAGCATCACAGAGTCGTAGACGTCTTTGGCCCGAGAGGAATCGCCACTCGCGTAGGTCCGTGCCACGGCGTGCAGTTTCTCGGCGAGGTGCTGCGCAACGGAGATCATCGGGACTTCGAGATGATCCAGCCCTGCAAACGCAAGGAAAGGCAACTCGACGGGCACCAATTCAACCGGCCGCGTATCGGAGATGAAATTGACATCGAGCCGGAACGTGGCGAACTCCCGGCCCCCAAGCCGGCAGGCAATACCGAAGCGAAGACCGCCTTCGACTTCTCCCTCAATGGCCCGGGGTGGGCCTATTTCAAATTCGAACCATTCATCGAGGCGTTGTTCAACGGCTCGATCGAGGAAAGCCAACAGCTCTTCGTTCGTACTCCACCAATTGGCATCGACGTCTCGAGTACCCCTGACGTTGGCGCCGAGCCTCCAAAGAAGGGCGACGCCGCCCTTGATCGCCCAGCGGTCATCATTGACCGCAAGGAAGCGAGCGACAAGTCGGCTAAACGCAACGTCCTTCCGAAGCCGGTCGTGAGGCGTCCCTGAGGTGCTGCTGGCATTTCGAATGCGCTGTTCAAGAGCGGTCCGAAACGCGTCCGCGTCCCGATGCCCCGTCACCTTATGTTGCCAAATACAGATGAGGTGACTGGGTACTTTTCCGCCGCCTGGTCGAGTTGGCCCTTGCGGATCAGCCCCCCTTCTAGCGCGTCGGTCAGTGCAACGGAAGCTCCGGGCAAGTCGTGCGATGCGATGTCTGCGATCGTTCGCAAGGGGCTTGTAACCGGAACGCCGTCGCGGCGTGCGCGTTCGTCTGAAGCCAGATCGGCATGATGGACCCTTACGCCTTTGCGCCGGCCGCGAAAAGGTCGAGGCACGGTGACGTGAATGACTGGCGGCATCGCCTCTCCAATCCCGTAGACCACGAGAGCCGACTCGTGACTTGCCACGGCGTCGCTGCCGGCCCACAAACACGCAACGACGATGTCTTCGTGAGCGTTGGCCGGGAATCGCGCGAGTCGCTGAATACCGTAGGCGACCTGTAAGAGGTCGCCGCTCTTCCGAAGAAAGTACAACTCCTGACGCGACACGCCAGCCTCTCTTGCTTGTGCGGTCGTGAAATAGCCAGCCTGCGACTCGGCGATGCGATAGAGGCTTTCCATGACGATTGGCATGAATGTAAAGATAGTCTTTACATTCGGGTGTGGTCACCCAACCCATCGGGCGACCGTTCTTGCGACCAAGGGGGTGCGAAAACGATCCGATTTCGTCGCAAACAGGATGGCGGGTGGGTCAGTCGACATCTGATATCTTCTGTCTGCCCTTTAAGGACCGGTCCCGTGAGACCGGGAAGGAACTGAGATGCCCGAGCCAACCCGCTTACTTTCCGCCGACGATGTCCGGCGAGCGTTGACCCGGATCGCGCATGAGATCTGCGAGCACCATTCAGGCGTTAGCAACCTGGTCCTCATCGGGATCCAGACCCGAGGTGTTCCGCTAGCCGAGTCGATCTCCGAAGCAATCGCCGACATCGAGCATGAGAAGGTTTTCGTGGGGAGCCTCGACATCGGCCTGTATCGCGACGACCTCGCCTCCCGACCCACTCCCCGGCTCGGACGGACGCTCATGCCGGTTGATCTCAACGGCCGCAACGTCGTCCTCGTCGATGACGTTCTCTTCACCGGACGGACGATCCGGGCCGCCCTCGACGCGCTCTCCGACCTGGGCCGACCGGCCGCGGTCGAGCTAGCGGTGCTGGTCGACCGCGGTCATCGCCAGCTGCCGATCCGTGCGGATTACGTCGGAAAGAACCTCCCCACCTCGATCGACCAACGAGTGACGGTGCGGGTGGAGGCCATCGACGGTGAGAATGGGGTTTGGGTGGGTTCGTGAAACACCTCCTCTCGATTTCCGATCTCGATCGCGCCGAGATCGAGGATCTCCTCACCCTCGCCGCCGAGTTTTCCTCGGTGCTCGAGCGGGATATTCCCAAGGTGCCGACATTGCGTGGTCGCACGATTGCCACCGTCTTCTTCGAGGCCTCGACCCGGACGCGACTGTCGTTCGAACGGGCGGCGAAAGCCCTCTCAGCAGATGTGATGTCGTTCGCGCCGGGCACGTCGTCAGTCACCAAAGGCGAGAGCCTGAAAGATACGGTGCTCACGCTCGAAGCCACCGGTGCCGATCTGTTTGTGGTCCGGCACGAATCGGTTGGCGCGGCGGCACGAGTTGCCGGCTGGGTGAACGGCCCGGTGATCAACGGCGGCGACGGCGCGCACCAGCACCCCACCCAGGCCTTGCTCGACGCGCTGACCTTGAGACAACGTTTCGGCAAGCTCGACGGGTTGAAAGTGGGAATCGTCGGCGACATCGCCAACTCGCGGGTTGCCCGCTCGAATATCGACGCCTTCACCAAGCTCGGTGCCCAAGTCGAGCTCATCGCGCCGTCACCGCTGCTACCCGTTGATCTCAGCGCTTTTCCTGTGACGGTTTCGGGTTCGCTCGAAGATTCCTTGCCCCATCTCGACGTCGTCTACCTGTTGCGAGTGCAGATCGAACGAGGGAGCGGTCCGATCCTTCCGTCGCTGGCGGAGTACGGACTGCGGTTCGGAATGAATAGACAGCGATTGCAGATGCTCCCGGCCGACGCAGTGGTGATGCATCCGGGCCCGATCAACCGCGGGGTGGAGATCACCGCTGACGTGGCCGACGACCCGCGTTCGCTGGTCCTCGACCAGGTCCAGAACGGCGTCTCCACCCGGATGGCTGTCATCTTCCGCCTGCTTGGAGCCTCATGAATTCCGAGCTCGCCATACGCAACGGCACCGTGCTTACCGCAGATGGCGTTGCCGAGATTGACCTCTTTGTCAAAGACGGCCGAATCGCTTCCATCGGTGGTGATCACGACAGCCACACCACGATCGACGCCAATGGCGCCTGGGTTGGCCCTGGCTTGGTCGATCTCCATTGCCACCTGCGTGAGCCCGGCGAGGAATGGAAAGAGGACATCGCGAGCGGCTCGGCGGCTGCCGCGGCGGGCGGCTTCACCGCCCTGGTGGCAATGCCCAACACCAAGCCGGCGATCGACTCCGGCCACCTCGCCTGCTTCATAACCGAGCGCGGGCGCCAGGTCGGTCTCTGCCAAATCGCCACCGCCGGGGCCATCACCATGGCTCGCGACGGCAAAGCGTTGTCCCATCTCGACGAGCTGTGGGAAGCGGGGGTACGGATTTTCACCGACGATGGCGCTTCCGTGGCCGATGCCGGTTTGTTGCGACTCGCGATGGAGTATCTCGCGGAACGGGGAGCAGTGGTCGCCCAACACGCCGAGGACCAGGGTCTGTCGCTTGGCGGACAGATGCACGAAGGAGCGATCTCCTCACTCCTCGGCCTCCGAGGGATTCCGGCATTGGCCGAGGAACTAGTTGTCGCCCGCGACCTCGCGCTCGCCCGCCTCACCGGGGTCCGCTATCACGTCCAGCACATTTCGAGCCGTGGCACTCTCGACCTCATCTCCGACGCTCGTGCCCAAGGTTTGCCGGTGACAAGCGAGGTGACGCCCCACCATTTGGCGTTCGACGACGAGCGGGTCATGGCGCTCGACCCGGCCTTCAAGATGTATCCGCCGTTACGCGCCGCTTCCGACCGCGAAGCACTGGTGGCCGGGCTCAGCGACGGCTCGATCGATGTCGTCGCCACCGATCATGCGCCTCATGCCCCGTTTGAAACCGAGGTCACTTTCGCCGAGGCCCCCCGGGGAGTGATTGGGCTCGAGTCAGCTGCCTCTGCGGTGATGACGGCGTGCTCGCTGCCGATCGAAACATTCTTTGCGCGCATGTCGATCAGCCCGGCTCAGATTGCGCAACTCGAAAACCAGGGTCGGCGGGTGGCCACCGGCATCCTTGCCAACCTGGTGGTTTTCGATCCCGAACGGACCTGGACTCCCGACCGGTTTCGCTCCCGCAGCGAGAACTCACCGTTCCGCGGCGAGGCTCTGCGAGGCATGGTCCTGGCCACGATCTACGAGGGCCGCGTAACTCATTCTTTGGTGAAGTCGTGAAACCCGCTCTCCTGGTAACCGCGGACAGAGCGGCCTTTAAAGGAGTAGGCGTCGGAGCGGACGGCGCCACGATTGGCGAGGTCGTCTTCAATACTGCCATGACCGGCTACCAGGAGGTCTTGACCGACCCCTCCTACGCCGGGCAGGTGGTGGTGATGACCTCCGCTCACATCGGCAACTACGGAGTGACGGCAGCCGACGATCAGGCTGGCGAGGTCGCCGCCGCTGGCATGGTGATGCGAAGCCTGGCGGGGACGTATTCGAGCTGGCGAGCGGAACGTTCGTTAGCCGAGGAGCTCGCCATCAGGGGTGTGGTCGCCCTGGCCGAGGTCGACACCCGCCGGTTGACTCGACACATCCGACTCAACGGAGCCATGCCGGTGGCGATGGGGACCGATCTCGATCAGGCCGAACTGGCGGCAATGGCGGCGACTGCCTCCCCAATGACCGGCCAGGCGCTCGCCTATCGGGTCTCAACGCGGCACGCGTACACCGTTCCGGCCAGCGCTCCGCAAATTGGAAGAGTCGTCGCCATCGACCTCGGCCTCAAGCGCGACATCCTTGGTCAACTAACCGCCCGCGGCCTCGAGGTCGCAGTGGTCCCAGCCACCACTTCGGCTGGCGAGATCCTGCTGCAAAACCCGGACGGGGTGTTCATTTCCAACGGGCCTGGCGATCCCGAGCCGCTGACTGAAACCGTCTCTACGCTGAGGGATCTGCTCGGCCGCGTGCCGATCTTCGGAATTTGTCTCGGTCATCAGGTGCTGGGGCTGGCGTTGGGTGCGACCACCTACAAGCTCCCGTTTGGACATCACGGCGGCAATCATCCGGTCCGCAACCTCAAGACCGGGGCGGTGGCGATCACCAGCCAAAACCATGGCTTCGCTGTCGACCTGTGGTCAGTCGCTCCGGGCGACGCCCCGGAGAGTTCGGGACTCGTCGACTCGAGCATGCTGCCCGCGAAGGTGGAGACTTCCTTTGGAGCGGTCGAAGCCACCCACCAAAACCTCAATGACGGCACCCTGGAAGGTATGCGCGCTCACGAGTCACACGCGTTCTCGGTGCAATACCACCCGGAAGCCGCGCCCGGGCCCCACGATGCGACTGGGCTCTTCGACGACTTTCTTGACCTGATGGACCATGCCTAGGAGGACCGATCTCCGTTCGATCCTCCTCATCGGGTCGGGCCCGATCATCATCGGCCAGGCCTGCGAATTCGACTACTCGGGCACCCAGGCGGCCAAGGTGCTGCGGGCCGAGGGGTATCGGGTAATCCTCGTCAACTCCAACCCGGCGACGATCATGACCGACCCCGAGTTTGCCGATGCCACCTACATCGAGCCGGTGACTCCTGAGGTGGTGGAGGAGATCATCGCCCGCGAGCGGCCAGATGCGCTGCTGCCAACCCTCGGCGGCCAAACCGCCCTCAATGTGACGATGGCCCTCCATCGCCGGGGAGTGCTCGCCCGCTATCGCGTTGAGCTGATCGGGGCGGGCCCCGAAGCGATCACGAGAGCCGAGGATCGTGGGCGATTCAAGGAAGTCATGGAGGAGGCTGGCCTAGCAGTTCCGCGCGCCGGGTATGCCCGCTCGATGCCCGAAGCCGTGCGGATCGCAGACGAGATCAAGTTTCCGGTCATGGTGCGACCGTCATTCATCCTCGGCGGGGGTGGAACCGGGATCGCCCACGAACGCGACGAGTTTGTGGAGATCGCCCGCCGCGGCCTCGACACCTCGCCGGTCGGCGAGATCCTGGTTGAAGAGTCGGTCGAAGGGTGGAAGGAATTCGAGCTCGAAGTCATGCGCGATCGCAACGACAACGCGGTGGTCGTCTGCTCGATCGAGAACCTCGATCCGATGGGCGTCCACACCGGTGACTCGATCACCGTCGCTCCGATTCAGACCTTGTCCGATCGCGAGTACCAGGCCATGCGCGACGACGCCATCAAGGTGCTGCGGGCGATCGGGGTTGAAACCGGAGGGTCGAATGTGCAGTTCGCGGTCGATCCCGCCACCGGCCACCGTCTCGTCATCGAGATGAACCCGCGGGTGTCGAGGTCGTCAGCGCTGGCCTCGAAGGCGACCGGCTTTCCGATCGCCAAGATCGCCGCGCTGCTGGCGGTGGGATACACCCTCGATGAAATCCCCAACGACATCACCCACGCCACACCCGCCTCTTTTGAGCCGGCGCTCGACTACGTGGTGGTGAAGGTCCCGCGCTTCGACTTCGACAAGTTCCCGAAGGCATCTACTCGCTTGGGCACCTCGATGCGAAGCGTTGGTGAAGCGATGGCGATCGGGCGGACTTTTCCCGAGGCATTGCAGAAAGCCCTGCGTAGCCTGGAGGACGGCCGTTTCGGTCTCAACGCCGACCCCAAGGAACGGGTGATGGACCGCTACGACGACGCGGCGCTGCTGGCCGAGTTGGCGATTCCTTCTCCCCACCGGATTTTTCAGGTCGCCGAAGCGCTGCACCGCGGTATAGATGTCGAGCCCATCGCGCAACGAAGCAAGATCGATCCGTGGTTCGTCGCCCAGATCGCCGAGGTGGTTGCGATTCGCCAACAGGTCGAACGGGCGGACGGGAATCCGGGGGCGCTCAGGTTGGCCAAACGGAACGGCTTCTCCGATCGTCAGCTCGGTTACCTCTGGAACCGGAGCGAGGCCGAGGTTCGCAAGCTTCGGCTCGATCAGGGCATCAAGACGACTTTCAAGACGGTCGACACGTGCGCGGCCGAGTTCGCCGCCAACACCCCGTACCTGTATGGCACGTTCGAAGAAGAGGACGAGGTTCCACCCGCCGAGCGGCCCCGCGTGCTGGTGCTTGGCTCCGGCCCCAATCGAATCGGACAAGGGATCGAGTTCGATTACTGCTGCGTTCATGCCGCCTTCGCCCTGCGCGAAGCCGGCTACGAGACGGTGATGGTGAACTGCAATCCCGAAACGGTGTCGACGGACTACGACACCTCGGATCGCCTCTACTTCGAGCCGCTGACGGTCGAGGACGTGCTGGCGGTTGTCGATTCCGAGCAGCCGGAAGCAGTGATCGTCCAGCTTGGTGGGCAGACGCCACTCAATCTGGCCCACCAGCTCGCCGCCCACGGCGTGCCTATCGCTGGGACCACTCCGGCGGCGATCAACGAAGCCGAAGATCGCGAGCAATTCTCAGCCCTTTGCCGGCGCTTAGGGATCCGGCTGCCTCCCCACGGCACCGCCATGTCGGCCGATGACGCGAGCGAAGTCGTCGACCGGATCGGGCTGCCGGTGTTGATCAGGCCGTCATTCGTGCTCGGAGGCAGGCACATGCGGGTCATCTACAGCTACGAGGAGCTATCCGACTACCTAACGAACCTCTATGACAACTACCCCGAGGTCACCGAGGGCCCGCTTCTCATCGATCGTTTTCTCGAAGCCGCCACCGAGGTCGACGTCGATGCGATCTTTGACGGGCACGAGCTCATGATCGGCGGAATCATGGAGCACGTCGAAGAGGCGGGTGTCCACTCAGGTGATTCCGCCTGCGTGACTCCACCCCCGACCCTCAGCGAGGAGGCGCAGAAACAAATCATCGCCGCTACCGAAGAGTTGGCGCGGGCGCTCGAGGTCAGGGGGCTGATCAATATCCAGTTCGCGGTGAAGGGTCACGACGCTTTCGTGCTCGAAGCGAACCCGCGGGCGTCACGCACGGTCCCATTCATCTCGAAGGCGTCAGGCGTCCCGCTAGCCAAGTTAGCGGCGCGGGTGATGCTGGGAGCGACTCTCGAAGAGCTTCGCGTTGAGGGTTTATTGCACGACAGGAGCGCGCCGGAGTTTGTCGCGGTGAAAGAGGCAGTTTTGCCATGGGATCGCTTTCCCGAGGAAGACACGGTCCTCGGACCCGAAATGCGTTCTACAGGCGAAGTGATGGGGATCGGATCGGACGTCGGCGTGGCCTACGCCAAAGCCTTGCTGGCTGCCGGTCACGTCCTCCCTGATCGCGGAACCGTCTTTCTCTCCTTTGCCGATCGGGACAAGGCGACTGGCCTGGCCGTGGCGCAAGCGTTCGTGATGCTGCAGTTCAAGCTGGTAGCAACACGCGGCACTGCCCGGCACCTCAGTCATCACGCGATAGCCGCTGAGGTGGTGAACAAGGTGGGTGAGGGATCCGGGGACGCTCGCGATCGGATCGAGTCCGGCGAGGTCCAGTTGGTGATCAACACCCCGCGTGGAGGCCGAGCCCGTTCCGATGGACGGCTGATCCGCCATACCGCTCGCCAGTTCAATGTCCCTTGCGTGACCACCATTGCCGGTGCCCTCGCCGTGGCTCGCAGCCTGAAGTCGGGGCGGGGAGCGCTGATCCAGCCACGGAGCCTGCAGGAATGGCACCAATGAGACATCAGACATCAGACATCAGACATCAGACGAATCCGGATCTTGCGACTGCGGTGGGACTCTTGAGGCTGCGGTCGCCGTTGATTGCCGCGAGCGGGACAGTGGGGTCGGTGGTGGAGCTGGCGGGCGTGGCCGACCTTTCGGTTTACGGAGCAGCGGTGGCGAAGTCGGTCAGTGCCATTCCGTGGGAGGGCCGGCCGGCCCCTCGCCTGGCCCCGGTCGGGTTGGGAATGCTCAATGGCATCGGGATCCAGAACCCGGGGATCGAAGCCTGGAGCCGCGAAGTCGGACCACGGTTGGCAGGGCTCGATGTACCCGTCTGGGGATCCACTGTCGGCCACGACGCCGAAGAATTCGCCCAGGTCGCGATAGGCCTCGAGGTGGCCGGGGTGTCCGCGATCGAGATCAACCTCTCCTGTCCCAACCTTGAAGGGCGGATGTTCTCGCTCGATGCATCGGCCGCGGCCGAGGTGACGACCGCGGTTCGGGCGGCGACGACGCTTCCCATCGGGGCCAAGCTGTCACCGAACTTGGTCGACCCGGTCCCGGTCACCGCTGCCTGCGTCGACGCCGGTGTCGATTTCGTGACCCTCACCAACACGATCTGGGGTGCGGGAATCGACCTCAAAGAGCGGCGCCCACTGCTGAGCGGCGTGATCGGCGGATACTCAGGGCCGGCATTGAAGCCGATCGCTCTTCGTTTTGTCATCGAGGTCCATAGGGCGCTGCCTCAGCTTCCGATCGTCGGCTGCGGGGGAGTGGTGACAGGCGCCGACATCGTCGAGTTTCTCATCGCCGGGGCGAGCGCCGTTGCCGCCGGCACCGTTCATCTCGCAGAGCCGCAAGCGGGCAGGCGTTTGTTGAGTGAACTGATCTCATGGATGAGGCGGAACCGGGTGCGTTCGATCGCGGAGCTCGTCGGAACGCTGCGGTGACCCAGCTCTTCGTCGCCCTCGACGTCCCGACCACTGACGAGGCCGTTTTGCTGGCCCAGACCCTCGCCCCGCATCTCGACGGTTACAAGGTGGGTTTCGAGTTGCTGCTCGGCGCCGGCCCGAAGTCGATCACGACGGTGGCCGAGTTGGGAAAGCCGATCTTTGCAGACGCCAAGCTCCTGGACATCACGAACACCGTTGAACGGGCGGCACGTCAACTTGGCAAGTTAGGAGCTCGTTACGTGTCAGTTCACGCCAGCGGGGGAGAGGAAATGATCGCCGCCGCCTGTAGGGGTCTTGCCGACGGCGCGATTGGCAAGGCGGGGATCCTCGCGGTCACGGTGCTGACCAGCCTCGATCGGGAGGCGATGGCATCCGTCGGCATCGGAGGCTCCACGAAAGACCAGGTCGCGCGTCTCGCCAAACTCGCGGCTGCAGCCGGTGCCGAAGGGGTGGTGTGCTCAGCCAATGAGCTCGAGGTGGTTCGAGACGCGGCGCCCGGGCTACTGCGCGTGACGCCCGGGATCAGGATGGATAACACCACTCACGACCAGCGACGCGTAGCCAGCCCCTCTGAAGCTGCCCGACTGGGCGCCGATATCGTGGTCGTGGGCCGTCCGATCATCAGAGCCGAAGATCCGATCGCAGCCGCCGTGGCGATTGCTCAGGACATGAGGTCGCCCCGACGCACATTGGAAACCTAAACCGCCAGGGTCATCCTTCGGAACCTCGGTAATATCTCGTTCGTCGCGGCTTGACGAAATGGCCGAGCACAAAAGGGCGGCATGTTCTCCGGGCCTTGATGAAGATCGGGTGGTCCGTTAAGCGCCAGAGGGGATCGCATCAAGTTCTAGAACGCTAGGGATGGCCGAGCTATGTGTTCGCGTTCCACGACGCCGAAGAGATCGGACCTCGGATGCTCGCCCGAATCGCTAGGCACACCGGCCTGACCCCGGACGACCTGTAATCATCGGACGGCCAGTCGGAGCTTTCGCTCATGACATGGGGTCAAGCGCGGCTTCGGTGTAGGTAGTGGCGGCATCCCAGAGAAGGAAGTCCACGACCCCGGCATCTTCGGCGGCCTCGATCTGCGCTCTTACCTCGGCCGGCCCGTAGTCGACCCCGAGCGAGAAGTCCTGAAGCCACCCCAGCACGGTCGCATTGGTGCCGGCCACCTGGTTCTGAAACTCGCTCAACGAGCGGAAGACGATGTCATAAGGGCTGGAGTTGGGGTCGACGACGCCGTACTCGTTGGGGCCCCAGTGCGACGGATAGACCATCGGGGCGACGTAATCGACGAGCTCGGACATGGCCGGGATGGGCTGGGCGATCTGATCGGGGTGAGTCGCCGCGATCCCGAAGACCGACGCCCCCACTCGTGCCCCCGCGGCATGGATACGGGGCTGTGACGCTTCTAAGAAGCCGAGGATCGCTTCTTCGGGGGTTTGCTCGCCTTGCAATGGAAACCGGAGCTGATCGAGAAAGGCGTCCGGCCTGCGCACATAGTCATAGAGGACATCGTCGACTCCGAGTCGCGCCGCCTCCTCGGCGATCGAGATGTTGTACTCCCAGACCTGTTCGTTGAAGGGATTGGTGTATCCACCGTACTGGCCGTAGGGCGAACCATCCGGGTTGAGGACGATCCAATCGAGATTGCCGGTCCCGATCGCCCAATCCGACAGGATCGGGTCGCGGAACACCACCAGCCTACCGATTACCCGCACCCCCAGCCGATGAAGCTCTTCGACGACCGCCGCCAAGTCCCAGAGCTCCTCGACCGCCCCGATCTGGTTGGCGTGCTCGTTGCTCGTGGCCCACCACACCTGTCCGGCTTCGTCTTTCAGGTCGATCTCGATCGTATTGATCTTGTTCTCGGCGATCAGCTCCATGATCGGGTCCTTCAGCTCGGCCGTCGTCCAGGTGTAACCAGAGGCATGAACGCCACGAATTGGCTCACCGCCGTCAATGCCGGGCAGATTGAGCGTGATCACGACTTCGCTCGTGGCGGCGTTGCCAAGCGCATCGCTCACCAGAATCGAGACCGGGGCCGGCGGGGCCTCCGGGAACTCGCGGCCAAAAACGCCGTCGCTACTCGCCGAGACCCCCTCCCCGCCAATCTCGACGATGGCGTCGGGATCATCGACCGTGATCGAAACGGCAACCGGGCCAACAGGGAGAACAGGCCCGGTCGGTTCAATGACCGTGGCTACCGGTGGTTTGGTGTCGACGCTGAAATCACGCGTCAGGCTGACGGCCGGGGCGAGGCTGCCGCGGTCGACGATCACCTCGAGTTGGTGATCGCCGTCAGTCGTCTCCGGGATCTCGAAGGACGCCGTCAGATTGTCGATGTTGACGGCTAGCGCCTCCCCATCGAGGGTGGCCGTCACCGTGGTCACCGGTCGATCGAAAGTGAGATCGATGCCGGCCGGGAGGCCCGCGGCTCCGAGCGTGGCTCCGTCCTCGAGACCTGCCAGCGCAATGGCTGGGCGGCGAAGCAGGGGGTAAACCACTGCCGCCACAACCAGCGCGATCAGCGCCGAAAAGACGATCCACCCCCGCCGGGTGACGCGATGACGCCGGCGTGAATTTCGTCGGATCGAGGAGCGTCGGGCGGTCGAGACCATGGGCGGGATTCCGAACGGTAGCCCGGCTTACCATGCCTTTCGGCGTGATCTTCCCCACCATCCAGTTCGCACTTTTCTTCGCGGTCGTCCTGACCGCGAGCTGGCTCCTCCTGCCCCATCCGCGGCCGTGGAAGCTCTTCATGTTGAGCGCGAGCTATGTGTTCTACGGCTCCTGGGACTGGCGATTCTGTTTCCTGCTCGCCTTCACCACCTTCGCCGACCACACCATCGGTGGTCTCATCCATCGGTCGGAAGACCAGCAGCGGCGAAAGCGGCTGCTGATCCTCGGGCTTGTCGTCAGCCTGGGTGTCATGGGCTACTTCAAGTACTACGACTTCTTCGCCAGCTCGTTGATCAACCTCTTCGACCCGCTCGGGGTCGACGTGCCGCTGCCGATCCTCAACATCATCCTGCCGGTTGGCATCTCGTTCTTCACCTTCCAATCGCTGAGCTACACGATCGACATCTACCGGCGCAAGCTCACTCCGGTGCCGCTGCTCGACTTCGCCACTTTCGTCTCATTCTTTCCCCATCTTGTCGCCGGGCCGATCGTCCGCAGCTCCGAGTTCCTTCCGCAGCTGCGCCAAAAGCATGACCCTCGCAAAGTGCCGGCAGCTTCGGCCTTCTTGCTGATCGCCGGCGGGTTGTTCAAGAAAGTGGTGGTGGCCAACACCCTTGCCACCTCCATTGTCGATCCAGTTTTCGCCTCGCCGCAGAGCTTTTTCGCCCTCGACACCCTGGTGGCCATCTACGGCTACGCAGTGCAGATCTATGCTGACTTCTCCGGCTACACCGATATCGCCATCGGCTTGGCCCTCTTGCTCGGTTTTCGTTTCCCGCAGAACTTCAACCGGCCCTATGTCGCCCAGAGCCTGGCCGATTTCTGGCGGCGCTGGCATATGACTCTTTCCCGATTCCTCCGCGACTACCTCTATATCCCCCTCGGGGGCAGCCGGCGCGGCGAGCTCTTCACCTACCGCAACCTCCTTCTCACCATGCTCATCGGCGGCCTGTGGCATGGCGCCGCTTGGACCTTTGTTCTGTGGGGAGGTCTCCATGGCGGGGTGCTGGCGCTCGAGCGCTGGAGGCAGGAGAGACGAGAGGAGCGCGGTATCGAGCTGGTCGACACACCACTGCGCCGGGCGGGTCGGCGCCTGTTGATCTTTCACATCGTCTGCCTTGGCTGGGTGCTTTTTCGCTCAGCGTCGATGGACACCACGATCGAGATCTTGTCGCGTCTCGCAGCGTTTGGACCGGTGCAGATGATCACCCCGGCGGTGGTTCTCCTGATCATCGCCGGCATCGCCATTCAATACCTCCCACCCGACTCTCGGTTTCGTTTGCGTGAATCCTTTGGAGCCTTGCGACCGGTGCCGATGGCGTTGGGGCTCGGCGGTTTCCTCCTCGTCCTCGACGCGCTCGGCCCCGAAGGCGTCGCCCCATTCATCTACTTCCAGTTCTGATGGATCTCGAACCCGAATCCGGAATTGGCGGCGGACCGGTGATGCCTGCTGGTTTGGCGATCTTCGTAACGGTGGCGGCGATGACGATTGGGCTCTTGCTCAACGGTCCCGACATCCTTGAGACGGCACTTCGGCAGGAGGCGGGGTGGAAACGCACCTTGGCGGTCGCGGCCGCCGAGCCCTTTGCGGCTATCAGTCGAACCCTCTTCCTCGACCGGCCCCATGAGCTTTTTGACCTCGCCCTCGGACGCGAACCTCCAGCCTCGATCACGACAACGACGGTTGTTGCGCCGCCAACCACCACGGCGCCAAACATCACTACCACCACCGCCGGGCTTCGTGAAGTCACCGCCGCCGATCCACTCCGGCTGTTCATCGGCGGCGACTCGATGGTCGGCCAGTTCGGCCCGATGCTGCAAAACGAGGCGTTGGACACCGGGTTGATCGAGGTGACGCAAGTCCAATACGAGTTTTCCTCCGGGCTGACCCGCAATGATTTTCTCGACTGGCCGTCGCGGTTGAACGATGTGGTCGCCGAACAGGACCCAGACGCGATCGTCCTCTTCTTTGGCGGCAATGACGCCCAGGCCATTCGAGTGGATGGGGTTTGGCACGACTACGGAACCGACATTTGGTTGTCGGAGTACCGGCGACGGGTGCGCGAGGTGATGACCCAGCTCACCGAGGCTGGGCGGGACGTCTATTGGATGGGCATGCCCCTCGTCCGCTCTGCAGAGTTCCAGGAAAAGGTCGACGTCATGAACCACATCTATCGCAGCGAAGCAGAGGCATTTGACGGCGTCACCTTCGTCGACAGCTACCCGGTATTCGCCGGCTCCGACGGGGGATTTTCGGAGTATCTCACCGACGACAATGGCGATCTGGTCGACATGCGGCTCAACGACGGCGTCCATCTGACTACGGCAGGGGGAATTCGCCTGGCCAAAGTGACCCTCGAAGTGATCGCGGCCAATTGGGGCTTGTCATAGACCAACGCCGGATCGTTTCCACCTTGATGATCAGCCAGGTGCTCGGGTCGGCCGGCAACGTCTCCGCGCTCACTTTTCTGGGCTTGCTCGCGGCAGATCTGACAGGAAGCGACCGCCTCGCCGGGGTGCCGGCGGCAACCCTGACACTTGGAACTGCGTTTTTGGCGGCTCCCCTCGCGCGGCGCGCGATCCGACGGGGTCGCCGCGCTGCGCTCGCCACCGGCTATTTGATCGGTGGGTTGGGTGCGTTTGCGAGTTTTCTTGCCGGCGAGTCAGGCGTCTTCATCTTGCTAATCGTGGCGTTGCTGGCGCTTGGGGGAACGCAGGCAGCGGGATTGCAAACCCGTTTTGCCGCGGCCGATCACGCTCCACCGGATGGACGAGCTCGGGCAATCTCGCTCGTCGTTTGGGTGGCCGCGTTCGGGGGAGTCTTGGGTCCGTCGTTGGCCAAATGGGAAAACGACTTGGGGGTCAGCGTGGGGTTGCGACCGTGGGTGAGCCCGCTGCTCGTGGCCGGGCTGCTCTCCTTGCTCGCCGCGGCAGCGGTTTCAATCCGGTTGTCGGCTGAGCCTGCCGTCGGCGGCTTGCCCGTGGCCCCCCGCTGGAAGAACACTTGGGCGGCGGTGCGGGTCAACCGGCCAGCCCTGCTCGGGATGGCGACCGTCGCCCTCTCCCAAGCGGCGATGGTGGCGATTATGACCATGACCCCGCTCCACATGCGCGACCACGGCCAAGCCGAGCTCTCGGGGTTTGTCATCGCTCTCCATGTCTTCGGCATGTTCGGGCTCGCCCCGCTGGTCGGTCGAGCGGTCGATCGCTTCGGCGCTTACCGAGCTATAAAGACCGGCGCCGCCATCTTGGGCGCCGGGGTGCTGGTCTCGGTCGTTGCCGGCTATCAGCCGGCGTTGATCTTCATCGGCTTGTTCCTCTTGGGCCTCGGCTGGAACTTCGGCCTTATCGCCGGCTCCACCTTGCTCACCTCTTCGATCGATAGCACTCACCGGCTTTCGGCGCAAGGTATGTCCGACACGTTGCTCAGCGTCCTCGGTGGATTTGCGGCTCTCTCTTCTGGCTTCATCAAACAAGGCTGGGGCTTCCACTGGCTGGCCAACCTGGCCTTCGCCCTCGCCGCCACCGTGATGGTCTCCGCGGTATTCGTCCAACTGCGAACCCAGGGTTCACAGGGACACACAGTGTCCCTGTGAGCCCAGAGGACGCCAGTTAACATTGATGTCGTGACTGGACCCCCGGCTAACACCCCGGAGCAAAGGGCGCACGCGCTGGAACAAGCCGCCGCCGCCCGGCGAGTCCGGGCTGAGGTCAAAGAGCTGCTCAAAACCGGATCGCTCACCCTGGCCGAATTGTTCGAGCGTGCCGAATCCGAGGAGTTCATCGCCGGACTGAAGGTCGCTTCGGTCCTCGAATCGTTGCCGGGCATGGGCAAGATCAAAGCGAAGCGGCTCCTCGAGTCGATCGATATCGCCCCCAATCGTCGCCTGCGCGGGCTCGGTGAGCGCCAGCGCCGAGCGCTCCTCACAGAAGCTGGCTGATCCAACCGGTTCCGGCCGGCTTTTTGTCATCTCGGGACCTTCGGGCGCTGGTAAATCATCAGTCGTTCGCTTGCTGCGCGAGAAGCGACCCTTTTACTTCTCCGTTTCGGCCACAACTCGGGACCCGCGACCCGGCGAGATCCACGGGGTGCACTACTGGTTTGTCGACGCGGCCGACTTTGCCGAGTTGATCGAAAACCAGGAGCTATTGGAGTGGGCCGACTACAACGGCCGGCGCTATGCCACCCTGCGGACTCCAGTGCTCTCTCATCTCGCCCAAGGTGAAGACGTCATCCTCGAGATCGAGGTGCAAGGGGCCCGCCAGGTCCGCAACTCGTATCCCGGAGCGGTGATGTTCTTCATCCTCCCTCCGAGTGTCGTGGAGCTCGCGCAACGCTTGGAACGTCGTGGCGACACCAGCCCCGCCGAGATCACGCGCCGCTTGGGCATCGCCGAACAGGAGATCGCCGAGGCCGAGGGTCTTTTCGACTTTCTGGTTGTCAACGAGGACCTCGACCGGTGCGTCTCAGAGGTCCTCTCGTTCATTTCTCCCCCAGGAGGGGGGAGTACCCGAAGGGGGAGGGGGGCGCTCTATTGACGCGCGAAGAGGTTGCTCGTTGCGGCCGACTCGGAAACGGGTTACCTCAGTTGCGTCTCAAGAAAACGTCCCCCTCGTCCGCCTCCTTCGTCGGCGGCCACTCCCCCCTGCGGGAGGAGAAACGGCATTAAACTGATCAGTTCCCAACTGACAGGCTTTTGTGAAGATCGAAAACGTCATCGACAACATCGGCAACCGATTCGCGACCGTGGTGGTCGCGGCCCGCCGGGCTCGGCAGATCAACTCCTACTTCATTGGTCTCGGCTCACACGAGGGAAAGAACATCCCCCCGCAGATCAATAGTCTTTCGCGCAAGCCGTTGACGATCGCCATGGAAGAGATTGCCCAGGGTCTCGTCGAGGCCCAGCACCAAGAGCCGCCACCAGCGATCTAAGGCCTTGAGCCGTCGCATCGTCCTCGTGGTCACCGGGGGAGTTGCCGCCTATAAGGCCGCCTATCTATCCCGACTCCTCATCGAGGCCGGCGAAGAGGTACGGGTAGCGATGACCGTCGAGGCCCACAATTTCATCGGCCCCACCACCTTTGCATCGATCACGGGAAACCCCGTCGTTACCGACCTGTTCGAAAGTGACTTAACAAGCCCGCACACCGACCTCGGCCGCTGGGCGGACGCGGTGATCGTCGCCCCGGCCACCGCGGCCACTCTGGCGCGACTCGCCCATGGCCTTTCCGAAGAAGTGGCAAGCGCCACGCTGCTAGCCACTCAGGCGCCGGTGCTGGTTGCTCCGGCCATGCATACCGAGATGTGGGAGCACCCGGCCACGAAGCGCAACCTCGAAGTCCTGCAACGCGACGGCGTCACCGTCGTCGGACCAGGGGAGGGCGCCCTTGCCGGCGGCGACCAGGGGATAGGGCGGATGGCCGAGCCGGAGGAGATTGTGGCGGCCCTAGAAAAAATGCTCGCCGGCCCCTTGACCGGACTGCGCGTGCTCGTCACCGCCGGGGGCACTCGCGAAGCTATCGACCCCGTTCGCTTCATCGGCAACCGCTCTTCGGGAAAGATGGGCCATGCCATCGCCGATGTCGCTGCACACTTGGGAGCGGAGGTGACTTTGGTGACGACCACGGACCGGCCGGCCCATCGCCAGGTCGACGTCATTCGGGTCGAGAGCGCGCAGGAAATGGCCGACGCGGTCGAGAAGATCGAGAGCGATGTCGTAGTGATGGCCGCGGCAGTGGCCGATTTCCGTCCCGCCGATCCCGCCATCAAAAAGCTTCGACGAACCGATGGCCCGCCGCAGATAGAGCTCGAGCCGACCCCCGACATCCTCTCCTCAGTCATGGCCCGTGAAAATCGCCCATTCGTGGTTGGGTTTGCAGCCGAGACCGAAGGAATCGACCGGGCGATCGAGAAAGCGAAACGCAAAGGCACTGACCTGACCGTTGCCAACGAGGTCACCGAGGCCGGCGCCGGATTTGCCCACGACACCAACCGGGTCTCATTGATCCACGCCGATGGGGGAGTGGAGCACTGGCCGCTCGTAGCAAAAGTTGAGGTCGCCGAGCGTCTCTGGAATGTCATAGCTGAGAAGCGCGGTCGGTAAGCTCGCGTCCGCTCATGCGCCGCTGGTTCTTTTCCTCTGAATCCGTCACCGAGGGCCACCCCGACAAGGTCGCCGACGCCATCTCCGACTCGGTGCTCGACGCGGTCCTCGCCCAAGACCCTGACGGCCGCGTGGCCTGCGAGACAATGGTCACTACCGGACAGGCCGTCGTCGCCGGGGAGCTGAACACCATTGCCTCGATCGAGGTCGAGAAATTGGCGCGCGAGGCAGTGGCCGACATCGGATATCTCGGTGACTCGGAGTTTGCCGCGGACAGCATCGATGTCACCGTGCTTGTACACCAGCAAAGCCCCGACATCGCCGCTGGCGTCCAACAGGCAGAAGAGGCCCGCCAGGGCTCGACCGATCGTTACGACGAGCTGGGCGCGGGTGACCAGGGAATCATGTTCGGCTTCGCCGTCGACGAGACCCCGGAGTTGATGCCGCTGCCCATCCAACTTGCCCACCGGCTGGCCGAGGGGCTGAGCCGGGTGCGAAAAGAGGGTCTTATCCCCTACTTGCGCCCAGACGGAAAAACCCAGGTGATGATCGAATACGACGGTGACCGGCCGCTCCGGGTTGCCAGTGTCTTGATCTCGGCTCATCACGCCCCTGGCATCGATCTCGAGAGTCAAATGCCGCGCGACCTGTGGGAACACGTCGTGCTCGCCGCGATTCCTCCTGAGTTGATCGACACCGACGCGCCGTTCTACGTCAACCCTTCGGGCAACTTCGAGATCGGCGGTCCCCACGCCGATACCGGGCTCACCGGACGGAAGATCATCGTCGACACCTATGGCGGCTACGCCCGCCATGGTGGGGGAGCGTTCTCCGGCAAAGATCCGACCAAAGTCGACCGGTCGGCCGCGTACGCAGCTCGCTACGCGGCAAAGAATGTCGTCGCCGCGGGCTTGGCTAACCGTTGTGAGGTACAACTCGCCTATGCCATCGGCCGCGCCGAGCCCTTCTCGATCTTGGTCGACACGGCCGGCACCTCACAGATCGCGCCGGAAAGGCTGGAGGCGCTCGTTTTCGAGTTCTTCGACTTCCGCCCGGCAGCAATCATCGACCGGCTCGATCTACGCCGACCGATCTACCGGCCAACCGCGGCCTACGGGCATTTCGGCCGACCCGAGTTCCCTTGGGAATCAACCAGCGTTGCCGATGAGCTGAGGCGCGCCGCTAGCTCACTCTGAGCCCGCTCGCTGCCCGGGTGATCCCGGCAGTGCCTACCTTCTCGGTGGACGAAGGTTTTTGGTATTCGGCCACCGAGGACACCGGGCTCGGTTCGATGGTGAGGGTGCCGCTCGGCGGTCGGCGGGTCCGCGGCTATGTCGTCGAACTATCCGACCGTCCCCCTCGCTCCAATCTGCGCTCACTCGGACCGAAGGTGATGAACCCGCCTGTGTTCGACCGCGGGTTGCTCGATGCCCTGATCTGGGCGGCCTACCGCTACGTGGCGCCCGTCGCGGTGCTGCTCGACCGGGCGACGCCTCCCAACTTGGCCAACCGGTTGCCGACGCCGCCGCCTCAACCCAAGCCAATCGCCGCCGAGCATGCTTTGACCGAATACTCGGCGGCAGTGGCATCGGGTCGACGGCGCCCTCCTGTGGCGTTTATCGCCCGATCCGGTGACGCGGGTTGGGTGGCCGGTGCGGCCGGGCCGGCGCTGGAGGCGGGTTGTTCAGTGCTAATCGTCGCGGCCACCGGAGCCGAGGTCGAGGGATTGGCCACCATCGCCCGACGGCATTTCGCTGACCAGGCGGTCGTAGTCACTCCCGAGACCAGCGCGGCGGAAACCACCACTGCGTGGATCCGCAGCCAGGCTTCTGGCCATCTCTTGATCGGCACCCCGCGGGTAGCGGCCTGGCCGATCGCCGGCCTGGCGGTCGCGGTCGCAGTCGAGGAAGGACGGCGGGCGATGAAAGAGCGTCAGACGCCCACGATCTCGGTGCGCGACTTTCTCCGAACGCGATCAAGTCTGTCAGCGTCTGGACTGGTCTTTGTCGGGCCGACTCCCAGTCTCGAGACGATTGCCAGCGGGCCCACGGTGATCCGATCCCGACCGAGGGCATGGCCGCCAGTCGAGATCGTCGATCGCAATCGCGAGCCTGACATGCCCGGGCTACTCGGCGTCACCGCCCAGGCCGCGATTCGGGCAGTGACAGGGCGCGCCGGCCGGGTGTTCGTCTTCGCCCACCGCCGCGGATATGCGCCCGCCGCTCGCTGCCAGCGGTGTCGAACACTCCGACGTTGCCCAAACTGTGGCGCCCGCCCGGAGACCGCGCCGAATTGTCCGCGCTGCGATGCCGTTTTGGGGCCGTGCGCGAGCTGCGGCCACACCACCTTCATCCCCCTGGGCGCCGGCGTTGGACGAGTCCTCGAGGAGCTTGGGCGCCGCTACGGACCCATTGCCGCCGCCGCCCCCGCGGCTGCCCAGATCCAGGTCGGCAGCGAAGCCGACCTGGCCGAGCTCGGATTTGTCGACCTGACAGTCGCGGTCGACGCCGATGGGCTCGTCTTCGGGACCAACTATCGCTCCGCCGAAGAGGCGCTGCGCATCTTGGCCCGGCTGGCCGGAAGGGTGGCCGGGCGCTCGAGTCGGGCTCTTGTGCAAACGTCAATGCCTGATCACCCGGTCATGCGTGCCCTCATGGCCGGAGACCCGCTGCCATTCGCCCATGATGAGATCGAGACCCGGCGCCGGCTGCAATTCCCGCCAGCCAGCCAACTTCTAGTGGTTGAGTTGCGCGGGCCCATCCCCCTAGAGGCCGATCGACACCTCCAAGCTTTGGGCTCGACAGTCATGGGTCCCGCAATCCGCCAAGGCAAGCATCGCTGGCTACTGCAAGGAACGGACCTCGGTCCAACGAGGAAAGGGCTCCGACCTCTGGTGCAACGCTGGCGTGATGGCGGAACCACGGTTCGCATCGACTCTGATCCCTTGGACCTCTGACGCGTCCTGCATAATTGCTCATGGCCCTATTTCCGATCCGGCGTTTTGGCGACCCCGTGCTGCGGCTTCCGGCGTCACCGGTATTGGAAATCGATGACGCCGTGCAACGTCTCGTTGCCGAAATGGTCGAGACGATGTATGGCGCCCCCGGGGTTGGCTTGGCCGCTCCTCAAATCGGGGTGTCCCGGTCGGTCATCGTCTTTGATGCTCAGGATGACCGGGGAGCGCGAGTGTTGATCAACCCCGAGGTGGTCGAGACGGGAGGTGAGTATGAGTATGACGAGGGTTGCCTGTCGGTGCCGGGTTACTACTGGCCCATCACACGTCCCGGCTTTGCCCACGTGCGGGGGCTCGGTCTGGACGGCCGCGAGACTGACTACTCGGGCGACGGCCTCTTGGGACGAGTGCTCCAACACGAGATTGACCACTTGCACGGCATCCTCCTCATCGAACGTCTCGACAAGAAAACCCGCAAGCAGGCGCTACGGAGTCTTCGCAACGACGCGCTCGGCCTGGAGAAATGACCTTTCCGCCGCGGATCGCATTCCTCGGCACGCCGCAATCGGCCGTCCCCAGCCTCGCCGTGCTCGCGGAAGTCGGCTCTGTCCAGTTCGTCGTCACCCGCCCCGACCGCCCTCGCGGCCGGAGCGGGCGACCCCAACCGTCACCGGTCAAAGCGGTCGCAGGGGAGCTTGCAATTGAGGTCTATGAGGCCAATCGCGGTCGCGACCTGCGACCTGAATGGTTTGCGGACCTCGATCTCGCGGTGGTGGTGGCGTTCGGGCTGTTGATTCCCGCCGAGGTCCTATCCCGCCCCGCCCATGGCTTCATCAACGTTCACTTTTCGCTCCTGCCACGCTGGCGAGGCGCGAGCCCGGTTACGGCCGCGATCTTTGCCGGCGACGGGGAAACCGGGGTAACCATCATCCGTCTCGACGCCGGGCTCGACACCGGCCCGATTCTCAGCGCCGCTTCGACCCCGATCGGGCCCCGGGAGACCGGTGGAGCTCTCACCGTCCGCCTAGCCGCCATTGGCGCCGAACTGCTGGCAACGACGGTTCCCGATCTCGTCGGCAGCCGCATCGAGGAGGTGGAGCAGCCGGCGATGGGTGCTACCTACGCCCCGCGTCTCACCAAGCAGGACCTGCGGTTCGATCTCGACGGCGACCCTCTTACCAACTTCCGCAAAGTAAGAGCGCTCGCACCCAAGCCCGGAGTGCGCCTCGACCTCGAAACCGGCCCGATCCGATTGCTCGCGGTCAGTCCGAGCGCGGACCAGGTAGAGCGCGGACGGTTGCAGATCATCGATGATCGGGTGTGGCTCGGTTGCGGAGGAGGGTCGGTCGAACTGCTCGAAGTCCAGCCGGCCGGGCGCAACCCGATGCCGGCCAGCGACTGGGCTCGCGGCTGGCGCACGACACCGACGGTCAAACAGTAAGGCGCTGGAGCCGGCAGGGACTAGTCCGATAGAATTCGTCGCCCGATGGTTACCTATCAAATCGCTCCCAGCCTGCCGGCGGCTGATTTCAACCGGCTGGGGGAACAAGTCGCCGCGATTGAGGAGGAAGCCGATCTTCTGCATCTCGACCTCATGG
>Ga0136616_10000052_pt1 | contig 43506 bp, 47 predicted proteins | sample AntDrymUQ2992106_2_FD_106648 | JGI IMG/M metagenome (GOLD analysis project Ga0136616, IMG submission 106648) | Polar desert sand microbial communities from Dry Valleys, Antarctica - metaG UQ299 (21.06) | ecosystem: Environmental > Terrestrial > Soil > Desert | place: Antarctica: Dry Valley... | reverse complement strand
TGCGGACCTTCGCGAGCTCGTCCTTGAGGTGGCCATCCAGCTGTCGGGCGCCGAGAGGGGCCTGCTGCTGTCCCAACATGACGGGGACGGCGATGGCAAGCTCGACCTCGTCTCTCACCGCGGCTTCGAGCGCGACCCGGGCGCCAGCTCACTGGCCCAGCGCTTCGCGGACCGAGTGATAGAGCGGGACGAGATCATCCGGGAGGACACTCCGGGCGACGGCCACGCGCCTGCCGACGACGAGATAGACAACCTCGTGGCCATCCCCGTCTACATGCGCAACGACTTCGAGGGCGTGATCGTCTGCGCGAACCGCTTGGGCGGCTTCGAGGAGCTCGACGACGACGTGCTGCTCGCGCTCGGCGACCACGCCGGCGCAGTGCTCGAGAACCACCAGCTCCACGGCCAGCTGCGCTCCTCCTACCTCGCGATCGTGCGGATGCTCGCCGACGCCATCGAAGCCAAGGACCCGTTCGTGCGCGCGTGCTCGGACGAGGTGTCGGCCTGCGTCGAGGCCGTGGCCCGGCGGCTGGAGCTCGATGGCAGCACGTGCGAGAAGCTCGTCTTCGCCAGCATCCTTCGGGACGTTGGCAAGCTCGGCATCAGCGACGGAGTCCTGCTCAAGGCGGGCCCGCTCAACGCGGACGAGCGCGAGATCGTCGAGTTACACCCGCTGATTGGCTCGCGCATCGTCGAGCGCGTTCCAGGCCTTACCGGCATTGCCGCCGCGATTCGCCATCACCACGAGCGCTGGGATGGCCGTGGCTACCCCGACGGGCTGCGCGGCGAGGCGATCCCGATCGAGGCACGCGTGATCGCCGTGGCTGATACCTACTCCGCCCTCACCTCAACACGTCCCTACCGTCGGCCCATCAGCCCCGAGCTCGCCTGCGAGGAGGTCGAGCGCTGCGCAGGCGCCCAGTTCGACCCGGAGATCGCTCGTCTGTTCGTCCGCGAGATGCGCAAACTCGGTCCCGAGGAGGCCAACAACGGCACCCTGGCCGAGTCCCTCGACGTCCCCGCCGTCCAGACCCGGCGCAGGCGCGGCGAGCCGCTGCTCGGTCACGGATCGATTTCCTCCACGGACCACGTCACCCTTCTCTTCTCCCACCGCTACCTGCAGGAGGCGGCCGACACCGAGGCGAGGCGCGCACAGCGCCGGCAGCGTCCGTTTGCGGTGGTCATGGCCGAGCTGACGGCGCTCTCGCAGATAAACCGCGTCGAAGGCTACGCCGCCGGAGACCATGCCCTGAGGGAGCTCGGGCAGGCGATCGAGCGAGCGCTCAATGGGATGACCGCCACCGCCGGTCGGTTCAGCGGACGTCGGCTGGGTGTGGTGCTTCCCGGCACCGGGCACCAGGCCGCCACCGCGATCGCCACCCGCGTGGCTGAAGGCTTCGATGGCGCGCATCCGCCGATCCGCACCGCCGTGGCGGTCTGGCAGAACGGCGACCACGGCGAGGACGTGCTGGCCCGGGCGCGGCTCACGCTGGACGTGGCGCCCGCCGTACCCGAGTAGCGTCGCGGAGGTCGAGCCCTGGCACGCGGATCGTGTTACGGTCCGCTCGGCAGGGGATCCAAGCGGAGGAGACTGTTCCAGATGAGGGACACGTCCATGGTTGGGTGGCGCACGGCGACGATTTCGTTCCTGCGACCTCTCAGGCTGGCGGCGGCGCTCAGCGCGCTCGCGCCTGCTCGTCGCGGTTGCCCCGGCGTCCGCCGGGACGATCCTCTCGACCAGGGTCAGCGCCTCTGAGGCGGTCAAGCGGAGCTGCTTCGCACGGCCGTCCTCCGGGTCGGGGGTGGCCACGCGCTACGTTCGCGCGCCGTCGTTCGGGCTGCTCAAGGTCCGCCTGACCGCCGCCCGCGGAGACTGGGACATCGGCGTGTTCGACGCGAGGACCGGCAGAACCGTGGCGGGGTCGAGCCACTTCCGCTCCCGCGAGCTGGCCGAGGGCTTCGTCGCCAAGGGGCAAGGCTTGCGCGCGCAGGCGTGCTGCCGGTCGGGCAAGTCTCGCAGTGCGCGCTTCACGGTCGAGTTTCAAGCCATCAAGACCCCCAAGAAGGTGCAGCGCGCCCAGCTCGTGCGCGTGTCCACCCCCACTCGCGCCGCCGCCCGCAAGCTGCTGGCGCTGGGCCTGGATCTGACCGAGCACGGCGGCAAGCGCTCGCTCGACGTCGTGCTGCGCGGCGCCGCCGACGCTCGCACGGTAAGGCGGGCCGGACTCGCCTACGTGGTGAGGGTCAAGGACCTCGCCGCGCGCGGCCGCGCCGACCGGCGCGCCGACGCGCGCTAAGCTCAGCGGGTCCGCGCTTCGGCCCTGCCCAGCGGGCGGACCACGTACCGGCGGCTGATGGACTACGGCGCCGAAATGAGGGCGCTCGCCACGGCAAACCCGGGGCTGGTAAAGCGCTCACGTTGCCGTTCAGGACCTGAGAGGGACGCCCCGTCGAGGGGATCGAGATCACGACCAACCCCAACGAGCGCGACGGGAAGCCGGTCTTCCTTCAGATGGGCGTACACCATGCCCGCGAATGGCCCTCGGGCGATCACGCGATGGAATGGGCCTACGAGCTGGTGAACGGCTACAACGCAGGCGAGAACGGATCCAACAACAAACAGCAACAACAACTCGAGTTGCTTAGGGGGCACGGGGCGCTATGCTGCTGTTTCGCCGACCGCGTACCGCGCGCAGGAGGAGACGATGGCTGAAGGGACGCCACAAGATGGCTTGGGCCTGCTGGACCGACTCGAGCGCGGCCCCGTCATCTGTGCGGAGGGCTACCTCTTCGAGCTCGAGCGCCGCGGGTACCTTCAGGCCGGCGGGTTCGTCCCCGAGGTGGTGCTCGATCATCCCGAGAAGGTGACCGAGCTACACCGCGAGTTCGTGCACGCGGGCTCGGACGTCGTTGAAGCCTTCACCTACTACGCCCACCGCGAAAAGCTGCGGCTGATCGGCAAGGAGGAGCTGCTCGAGAAGATCAATCGCCAGGCGCTCGCTCTCGCCAGGGAGATCGCGCATGAGAGCAGCAGCCTCTTCGCCGGCAATGTCTGCAACACGAACGTCTACACAGGCGAGGAGTCGCGCGCAACCGTCCGTGCGATCTTCGAGGAGCAGGTCGGGTGGGCAGTCGAGGCCGGTGTCGACTTCGTCATTGGCGAAACCTTCTCGTGGGCCGGAGAGGCGCTTTTGGCGACCGAGGTCATCAAGGAAGCTGGTCTTCCCGCGGTCGTCACGCTGGTCATCCACCGGCATTCGGAGACGCGCGAGGGCTGGTCGCCGGAGGAGGCCTGCCGGCGAATCGAGGAGGCCGGCGCCGACGTCGTGGGCCTCAACTGTAGCCGCGGACCTAGGACCATGTTGCCGCTGCTCGAGAGCATCCGCGGGGCGGTCACAGGCCATGTGGCGGCTTTGCCGGTGCCCTACCGCACCACGGACGACGAGACGAGCTTCCAGTCGCTCAGCGATCCCGATAGCGGCTCTTTGGGCGACGACCGGCCGTTTCCAACCGCGCTCGATTCCTTCACCTGCAACCGGTATGAGATCGCCGAGTTCGCCACGGCCGCGCACGCGCTGGGCGTGAACTACCTCGGCGTGTGCTGCGGCGCCGCCCCTCACCACATCCGCAGCATGGCGGAGGCCCTCGATCGTACGCCGCCGGCCAGCCGCTATTCATCCGACATGTCAAAGCACGCCTACTTCGGTACCGAAGCTACTCTGAAACAGGAGAACCGTGAGTACGCCGAGGAGCTCTGAATCGGCTCTCTCCCTCGCAGGGTGAGGCACGGTAAGAGCAGCTAGGCAACGAGCATGTCCTTCGTCGTCCTGTGCCCCAACTGTGGCGCGCGTGAGGTAACGGACTTCGAGTTCGGAGGCGAGCTCGTGACCCGGTCCAAAGAGCGTCCGAGCAAGCGCGAGCTGAGCGCCTACAACTACTTCCGTCGCAACGTGGCGGGCGTGCAGCACGAGTGGTGGTACCACCGGGCGGGCTGCCGGGCCTGGTTTGTGGCCGAGCGCGATACTCGCACGAACGTCATCCTCTCGACCCGGCTGCCCGAGGCCGACGCGTCCGCTGGGCCCACGGTGAACGCGCGGCCGCCGGGCGGGACGCCGGGCGTAGGAAGCGGTACGGCCGCGTGACCCGACTGCCCAAACGGCCCGGCGAGCGCATCGACCGCGCGCGGGAGATCGCGTTCGAGTTCGACGGGGCTCCCGCGCGCGGGTTTGAGGGGGACACGATCGCTTCCGCGCTCTACGCCTCCGGGCGCCGGGTCTTCTCGCGCAGCTTCAAGTACCACCGCCCGCGCGGCCTCCTCTGCTGTGCGGGTCAGTGTCCGAACTGCCTGGTCAGCGTGGACGGCGACCCCGGTGTCAGGGCCTGCACTGAGCCGCTGCGTGAGGGCATGCGCGTGGAGCATCTGAACGCGATTCCCTCGCTCGACCGCGACGCGTTGAGCATCGTCGACGTGATCGGCCGTCCATTCACCCCCCCCGGCTTCTATTACAAGACATTCAAGCGCCCGCGCCGGCTGTGGCCGCTCTACGAGCGGGCGCTCCGCCACGCCGCCGGTCTCGGGCGAGCGCCGACGAAGCGTCCCGAGCGCCGCTGGCGGACCGACTATCGCCGCCGCCACGCCGACGTGCTCATTGTGGGCGGGGGGCCCGCGGGCCTTGCGGCCGCGGCGCGCGCGGCCCAGCTCGGAGCCGACGTCGTGCTCGCCGACGAGGGCAACGAGTTGGGTGGCCACCTGCTCCACACAGCCGGCACCGAGCGGGCGCGCGCGATGTCCCAGTGCGCTCGCGACGCAGGGGTCGAGCTGATTGTTCCCGGTTCGGCGCTCGGGTACTTCGATGGGATCGTGGCCGTCTGGGAACGCGACACCCTCCACCAGATCCGCGCCGCCCAGCATGTGGTCGCCACCGGCACGGTCGAGCAGCCGCTCATATTCGCCGGCAACGATCTGCCCGGGGTGATGCTCTCAGGAGGCGCCCGGCGCCTTGTCTCCCTCTATGCCCTCAGGCCCGGCAACCGGGCCGTGATCGCCACGACGGCGGACCGCGGGCTCGAGGCTGCTCTCGAGCTGCTCGAGGCGGGAGTCGAGGTGGTGGCCGTGGCCGATCTGCGCGCCGACGCCACAGGCGGGGCGGCGGAGCAGCTCGCTTCGCGAGGTGTGCCCCTGTGGCGCGGCGTCACCGTGGTCGAGGCATGCGGGCGGCGAGCGGTCACGGGCGCCGTTCTCGCCGCCGTGGACGCCACAGGCCGTCCGCTCCCGGGCAGCGAGCGCCGCCTGCGATGCGACCTCCTCGTGGTTTCCGGCGGTGTCACGCCAGCCGCATCCCTGCTGCTCCAGGCAGGGGCTCGGAGCGACTACGATCCCTCGCTCGGGACGCTCCGGGTCGAGCAGGTGCCCGACGGGCTCTATGGCGCCGGCGAGGTGGCGGGGCTTGGCGGAGAGGAGGGGATAGAGCTCTCGGGGGCCCTTGCCGGCGCCGACGCCGCCCACGCCGCCGGCTTCGGCGATGAAGGCTCTCGAGACCGGGCCGAGGAGGAGCGCTGTCGGCTCGGCGAGCTCCGTCCGCCAGCCGCCGCGTCGGCCGAGCCGCCGTCCTTAGCGCACGGGCGGGGCAAGTGCTTCGCCTGCCTGTGTGAGGACGTGACGGCGAAGGACATTCGCACGAGCATCGACGAGGGCTACGACTCGATCGAGCTCTCGAAGCGCTACACGACCGTGACCATGGGTCCGTGCCAGGGTCGGATGTGCCAGCTCGCCTCGATCAGGCTCATGGCCGCCGAGACGGGTCAGGACCTCACAGCCGTCGGGGCCACCACCGCCCGGCCGCCGTGGTCGGCCGTGCCGCTGGGCGCGCTCGCCGGGAGGCCGGTAGAGCCCGCCAAGCGCTCGGCGATCCACGCCCGCCACCGCGAGCTGGGCGGGAAAGTGATGTGGGCGGGCGACTGGCGGCGCCCCTATGACTACGGCGACCCTCAGGCCGAGGTCGTGGCCGTGCACGAGGCCGCCGGGCTGATCGACGTATCGACGCTCGGGAAGCTGATGGTGCGGGGGCCGGACGCAGGGGCCTTCCTCGATCGCCTCTACCCAAACCGGCTTTCGAACCTCAAGGTCGGGCGCATCCGCTACGGCGTGCTGAACACCGATGCGGGCCGGATCATCGATGACGGCACGGTCTGCCGGCTCGACGAGGAGTCGTTCTACGTCACGACGACCTCGACCGGCGCGGAGGCGATCGAGGCCTGGTTTGCCTGGTGGCTCGCCGACTGGCGAATGAAGGTCACGCTCACCGACGTCACCCAGGCCCTCGCCGCCGTGAACGTGGCCGGTCCGAACGCCCGGAAAATCTTGGAGCAGCTCACCTCGCTCGACTGCTCGAATGACGCCTTCTCCTACCTTGACGGCAAGCGGGCACAGGTGGCCGGAGTCCCCTGCCTCATCCTGCGCATCGGCTTCGTCGGAGAGTGTGGCTACGAGATCCACTACCCGGTCGCCTACGGCGAGTACCTGTGGGACGCCGTCCTGGAGGCCGGCCACGACCACGGCATCAGGCCGTTCGGCCTTGAGCCCCAGCGAGTGCTGCGGCTGCAAAAAATGCACATCCTCGTCGGCCAGGACACGGACTCGGAGTCGGACCCGTTCGCCGCCGGGATGGCCTGGATCGTCAAGCTGGACAAAGAGGGCGACTTCATCGGACGCTGGGCGCTCGAGGACTTCTCGGGACGTGAGCCCGACCTGCGCCTGGTGGGCTTCGAGCTGCGGGACGGCAACGTGCCGGCCGAGGGTGCGGCTGTCATGGGCGACCGGCGCACCGCCTTCGGACGCGTCACCAGCTCGCGCGTCAGCCCCAAGCTCGGGCACGTGATCGGCCTGGCTTGGGTCCCGCGCGAGTGTGCGGGCGATGGCTCCGAGATCGAGATCTCGGACCGTGGGCGCAGGCTCACCGCTACGGTGACGACCAAGCCCTTCTACGACCCCGAGGGGGAGCGGCTGCGGTCGTGACCCTCGAGTTCCTCGAACCCGACCGAGCGACGTCCGCGAGCGGGTTCGACCCCGTAGCGAGCAGCGTGCTCGAGCCCCACGCTCGGGCCGCCGGCGCGCAGTTCGAGCTTCGCGAGCGCTGGCGGGTGGCTGTCCACTTCGGCTCCGTCGAGCGCGAGGTCGCCGCCTGCCGCTCCGCCGTCGGCGTCGGCGACCTGTCCCGGCTCGGGAAGCTCGAGCTCCAGGGAGGCGCGCCCGAGCTGGCGGAGACGGTCGCCGCCGGCACGCGCGGCGCCGAGCTCGAGCTCGGCTGCGCACTCCGCATCGAGCAAGCTTGGTGGTGTCCGTTCTCTCGGGAGCGCGTGCTCGTAGTGTGCGCGCCAGAGGCGGTGACCGCTCTGCGCGGGGCGCTCGAGCAGGCGACCGCACAGCGAGCCGTCAACGTGATCGATCTCACTTGCGGCCTCGCCGCCCTAGCGCTTGTCGGCCCCCGGGCGCGCGATGCGCTCGCCCGGCTGACCGCCATCGACCTGCGGCCTGCGCGCATGCCCGAGGCTGGCTTCCGGCCCGGTTCGGTGGCGCGAGTTGCGGGGACGGTGTTGCGTGAGCGGGGCGATCACTACCTGCTCATGTTCGGCTCGGCCTACGCGCAGTACATGTGGCAACAGGTGATAGACGCGGCGGCGCTGCTCGGCGGCCGCCCGGTCGGCACGGACGCGCTCGGGCGGGTCTCGGAGGAGGTGAGCCCGCTTGCGTGACCTCTTCCGGACGCGCCGCATGTGGCGCCGCCGTCCCGAGCTGAAGGGCTCCTACGACGTCGTGATCGTGGGCGGCGGCTCACACGGGCTCGCGACCGCATACTACCTGGGCCAGCGGGGCGTCCGCAGCGTCGCCGTGCTCGAGAAGGGCTACATCGGCTCGGGTGCGGCGGGGCGCAACACCGCCATCCTGCGCGCGAACTACCGAACGCCCGAGGGAGCGCGCTTCTACCGCGAGAGCCTGAGGCTCTACGACCGGCTTTCGCAAGACCTCGACTTCAACCTGCTTTTCGCCAAGCGCGGGCACCTCACCCTCGCCCACTCGGACCGCGCCGTCTTCGTGATGGAAGAGCGTGCCGAGGTCAACCGGCTACTCGGGATCGACAGCCGGGTGGTCGGTGCCGATGACGTCGGGCGCCTCGCGCCCGCGATGCATGTATCCGACAGGGCGACCTATCCGATCCAGGCGGCGCTCTACCACCCGCCGGGCGGGACGATCCGCCACGACGCTGTGGTGTGGGGCTTCGCACGTGGGGCGGACGCGGGTGGCGCCGAGATCCACCCCTACACCGAGGTGACGGGTATCGAGCGCTCGAACGGACGCGTGAACGGTGTGGATACGACGCGCGGAAAGGTGCGGGCGGGCACCGTCGTGAGCTGCACCGCCGGCTGGAGCACGCAGATCTGCGACATGGCCGGCGTACCGCTGCCCGTCACCACGCACATCCTCCAGGCCTTCGTAACCGAGCCCCTCAAGCCCTTCCTCGACGTGGTGGTCGTCTCCTCGCAGATGCACCTCTACATCAGTCAGACCGATCGGGGCGAGGTCCTGATCGGTGCGGAGATCGAGCCCTGGACGACCTACCGTCAGCAGGGCACGCTCAACTTCCTTCAGGAGGCCTCTCGGCACACCCTCGAGCTCTTTCCGCAACTGGAGCGCACGCGCATGCTTCGAAGCTGGGCCGGGCTGTGCGACATCAGCCCCGACTACAGCCCAATCTTGGGGCAGACCGAGGTAGACGGGTTCCTGATCTCGACGGGCTGGGGGACCTACGGCTTCAAGGCGGCCCCGATCGTGGGCTCGACGCTCGCCGACCTCGTCCAGACCGGTCGCACCCCGGCCCTGATCGAGCCCTTTAGGCTCGAGCGCTTCTACGAGGACCGCCTCGTGTCCGAGCTGGCGGCGGCGGCGGTCAGTCACTAGCCGAGAAGATGGCGCCCAACGACAGTCAGCGCTCGAGCGGCGTGCTTCCCCGCTCCGTCCGCTTCCTCGTGATCGGAGCGGGCGTCCACGGGCTCTCGACCGCTTGGCACCTCGCCAGGAGCCTGAAAGCGCGCGGCGAGGGTGGCGGCGATGACGTCCTGATCGTGGACAAGACGGGAGTAGCGGCAGGGGCCTCGGGCATCGCCTGCGGAGTCGTTCGCAATAACTACTTCCAGCCTGCGATGTCCGAGCTCATGGCCGAGTGCGTAAGGATCTGGGAAGACCATGCGGAGGATCTCCACTATCACGGCGCGGGGTACGTCGCGCTCGGTCCACCCGCTCAGGAACGCGATCTCGTCGACGTCTACGAGCGCCAGCAGCGAATCAACTATCGGTCCGAGCTCCACCTCGGAGAGGACGCCGTCGCGGCTCACATGCGAGGGCTCTTTCCCGACTGGCGTGCCCCTGGTCTGACAGTCTGCCTGCACGAGCACCAGGGCGGCTTTGCCTACAACAAGGCCTCGATGCGCGGTTTGGCCGTCAAGGCAAAGGCTGAGGGCGTGTCTCTCCTCGAGGGAGTCGCGGTCACGGGCTTCGAGCACGACGCCTCCGGGACCGTCGTCAAGGTCGCCACCGACCATGGCGAAGTCCAAGTCGAGCAGGTCGTCGTCGCCGTCGGCCCATGGATCAAGCAGCTATGGGAGATGCTCGACCTTCCCCAGCGCCTCGACGTGCACACTCGGGCGGGCGAGGTCGTCCAGGATCAGGAGATGTGGACGTACTGGTATCTCCAGGAGGGCGAAGTCGGCGTCGATCCCGCGCGTTTTGAAACCGCCGGCGGCGCTCTTCCGCCGGTTCTACACGTCGACAGCGACGCCCCCCTGCACGATGACGCGGGCCGCTTGATCACCGACCAGACGTGGGGCATCTACTTCAAGCGCGACCGCCACGGTGTGCAGGGCGGAGCGTCGCCGGTGCGCCAAGGCCACGAGTTCCAGATCGATCCTTATCCGACGTCGACCGTCTCCGAGGACTTCTCGGACCTGTGGGCGGCGGGTCTGTCGCACTGCATGGCACGGTTCGAGGGGGCCCGCTCCAGCTTCCGGGAGGTGCGCTCGGGTGGAGTGGGCGCCTTCACCGTCGACAACTTCCCGGTATTCGACTACATGTGTCCCAACGTCTTCGTGGCGGCCGACTCGAACCATGGGTACAAGTTGATCGCCGTGGGGCGGGAGATCGCTCGGGTGCTCTTGGGCGAGCACTCAAGCCTGCTCTACCCCTTCCGCTACAAGCGGTTCGCCACAGGTGACCTGCACCCCGTGTCGAATAGCCCGTATCCCTGGAGCTGACCGCGGTCACCTTGGAAGCGCAGTTGCCCCTCAGGCAGCGCACCTAATATCGTGTTCGTTCGTGGCCCGGCGGCAGGACAAGCCACAGCGAGCCGGCGCGGAGACGAGCCTCGGGCGAGGCATCGACATACTGGTGGCCCTGGGCAGTCAGGACGCCACCGCGAACGGCGGGCTCGGGGTCGTGGGCATAGCGAAGCGGGTCGGCCGCGAGAAGAGCCAGGTGTCGCGGGCGCTGAAGACCCTGGCACGGTACGGCTTGGTCGACCGCGACGCCGAGACGCTCGTTTACCGTCTGGGTTGGCGGCTGTTTACGCTCGCCGCGCAGGCCGGACACCAGCGACTGCTGGAGGAGGCCCCGCCGGTCCTGCAGGAGCTGGTCGCGCGGTTCGGTGAGACCGCACACCTCTCGGTCCTCGACGACGGCGAGGTCCTCACGCTCATGTCCGAACTGTCGCCGAGCGCAGTGCATGCAAGCGATTGGAGCGGCCGCCGCACACCCGTCCACTGCACCGCCTCGGGCCGCGCGCTTCTCCTGGACCACGGCGAGAACGCGGTCGCCCAGATGTTCCCCGCCGAGAGGTTGCCCATCTGCGGGCCTCGGTCACCGAGCAACATCGCTGAGCTGTGGCGACGCATTCTGGCCGCGCGGAAGGTCGGCTTCGCACTCGCGGACGAGGAATTCGAGTCGGGTCTCGTCAGTGTGGCGGCGCCGGTCCGCGACTTCCGTGGACAAATCGTTGCTGCGCTCAACGTGTCAGGCCCGAAGTTTCGGTTCGGCTCCGAGCTGCAGGCACGCGGCGTGGTAGTCGAGCAAGCGGCCGAAGGGTTGTCACGCCGGCTCGGGTGGGCTTTTGAGCGGACAGCACCGAGAGGAGCGTCGGGCCGTGCGGGTAACGCTTGCACAGATTGACTCCGCGCTCGGGGACGTAGCCGAGAACGTCCGCCGCACTCGCGAAGCGCTCCGTCGTGCAAGAGCCGACAGCCCGGACCTGGTTGTCTTCCCCGAGCTCACGCTTACCGGATACTCGCTCGGCGAGGTCAGCCACGACGTCTCGCGGGCGCTGACGGACGACGAGATCGTCGAGCTCGCACAGGAGACCGCCGACATCAGCTGTGTCGTCGGCTTCGCCGAGGCGGGACGGGTCCATACCTACAACAGCGCCGCGTTTCTCGAGGCCGGCGAGATCCGCCACGTACACCGGAAGCTCTACCTCCCGACATACGACATCTGGGAGGAGCGCAAGCACTTCACGCCGGGCGGCGCCATGCGCGCGTTCGATACCCGCTGCGGACACATGGCCATCCTCCTCTGTAGTGACGCCTGGCAGCCGGCACTTGCCGTGCTCGCCGTCCAGGACGGTGCACAGGTGCTGATCGTGCCAGCCAACAGCACCGGAAGGCGGTCGAACATCGAGGCCGAGTGGCGGGACATCAATCGCTTCTACGCGCGGATGCTCGAGTGCTACGTGGTCTTCGTGAACCGCGTCGGCCAAGAGGGCCCGCTTGCCTTCTGGGGCGGCTCGCATGTCTACGATCCGTGGGGGGAACTCGTGGCCGAGGCCCCGCTCGATGAGCCGGCGGTGATCACCGTGGAGCTCGAGCTGGAGGGCGTTCGTCGCCGTCGGCGCGAGATGCCGCTCGTGAAGGAGGCCCGGCTGGGGCTTCTCATCCGGGAGCTGGAGCGCCTCGCCGCCGAGGGTGGCGATCTGTAGCCCCACGTGCTCCAAGGGGCCGTGTCGGCGTCGCTTGACATACTCAGCCGGGTTGACGAGGATGCACGCGAAGGGGCTCAGACGGCAAAGGTCGGGCCCGCAGCGGAGGGGTTAGAGGCGGCGACCCGACGTCCATGAGCAAGTTCCTCGACTACCTGGAGTTCCGCCAGGATCACCTGTTGGAGCTCGGTTTCGAGCACGCTCAAGTCGTGACCATCGCCCTCGTCATCGCCTCGGTCATCGGCGTGGGAACCGGTATCGCGGTCTACCGTCGGGAGCGGGCCGCAACAGTGGCGATCGCGATCGTCGGCACCTTTCTGACGATTCCCTCATTCGCGCTGCTCGCCATGTTCATTCCGATCTTCGGCCTGGGGTACGAGCCTACGGTCGTGGCGCTCGTGATGTACGCCCTACTGCCGATTGTCCGCAACACGGTCACCGGCCTGCGTCAGGTCGACCCCGCCGTGATCGAGTCGGCCCAGGGCATGGGAATGGGCAGGGTGCGCCGGCTGCTGCGCATCGAGCTCCCGCTCGCGTGGCCGATCATCCTCACCGGCATACGCGTGTCCGCCCTGCTCCTGATCGGCATCGCGGCCATCGCGGCGGCGGTCAACGGGCCCGGCCTCGGCGAGGACATCTTCGCGGGTCTCGCGCGCATCGGGAGTGCGTCAGCCACGAACCTGGTCCTTGGTGGCGTTCTCGGCGTGATCGTGCTGGCGCTCTTGTTCGACCTGTTCTTCCTGCTCTTCGGCAGGCTCACGACCTCGCGAGGTATCCGTGCCTGACCAGTTGCCGCCCTCACCGCTGGACGGAAACAAGGTCATGATCTCCCTGCAGCATCTGACCAAGGTATTTCCGGGGCAACGCGAACCTGCCGTGAACGACCTCTCGATGGACATTCCGGAGGGCGAGATCGTCATCCTCGTGGGGCCGTCGGGTTGCGGCAAGTCCACGACCCTGCGGCTGATCAACCGCCTCATCGAGCCCACCGACGGCAAAATCGTGCTCGAAGGCGAAGACGTCACCCGGGTGAACTCGGATGAGCTGCGCCGGCGCATGGGCTACGTCATCCAGCAGATCGGCCTCTTCCCGCACATGACGATCGAGCAGAACATCGCGACAGTGCCTCGCATGCTGGGCTGGGACCGAAAGCGGGTCGCGAGTCGTGTAGGCGAGCTGCTGGAGACCGTGGGAATGGATCCGGAGCAGTACCGCCGCCGCTATCCGAAGGAGCTCTCCGGAGGCCAATCCCAACGCGTCGGAGTGGCGCGGGCGATGGCCGCCGACCCGCCGATTCTGCTCATGGACGAACCGTTCGGAGCGATAGACCCGATTACGCGCGATCGTCTCCAGAACGAGTTCCTGCGGCTCCAGTCGGACATCAAGAAGACGATCGTCTTCGTGACCCACGACATCGACGAGGCCGTCAAGATGGGCGACCGCATCGCGGTGCTGCGCGAGGGGTCGGTCATCGCGCAGTACGACACGCCCGAGCGGATCCTCACCAACCCGGCAGACGCCTACGTGGAGACGTTCATCGGCTCTGGGGCCTCCCTCAAGGGACTAACCCTCGCCTACGTCAGGGACATTGAGCTTGCCGATTGGCCCATCGCGCAGAAGGGCACGGGGCGCCAGGCGATGCGCGAGGCGCTTCTGGGCTCTGACAGGACGGCAATCCTGACGCTGGACGAGCAGCGGCGACCTGTGCGCTGGTACACGGCGCGCGACCTTGATCGCTCCGAGTCGCTTGACGAGGTGGGGCTTCCGGCTACGGCGCTCGTCGAGTCGAATGCGACTCTGCACGATGCGCTTGACCAGATGCTCACCTCCTATACGGGCTCCGTCATCGTCGTAGACCGGGACGGGAGCTATCGAGGCACCGTCGAGCTCGATGCAATCAAGCACCGCGTGGACGAAATCCGCGCGGCTGCACGGGAGCGCGCGCGGCAGATGAGCGTGCCCGACCACGAGCCGATGACTCAAGCCCCATCGAGATGACACGTTGAAGCCAGCGCACGTATGAGCGCTCCCGAGCACACACCCGTTCCGGCCGCCGGCATCGCTCAGGGAAGGGCGGCTAGCGTGAACGCTCCCGACGAACGCTCGCGGCTGACTCGCCTAGGACGCTACCTAGTCCAACCTGCCCTCCTGCTCCTGGCGTGCCTCGCTCTATTCCTGTGGCTGAACTCACTCGAGCTCGACTCGATCGAGAAGCGCCGTATCAACGTCGACTTCATATCCACGGCGATGTGGCAGCAGATCAAGCTAGTGGCCGTCTCCACGGTGATGGTGATCACGATCGCCGTAACGCTCGGAATTCTGGTGACCCGGCCGGGCGCCCGCTCTCTCTCGCCTGTGGTGCTGGCGGTGGCAAACATCGGGCAGGCCGTCCCATCCATCGGTTTGCTGGTGATCCTCGCCCTCGTCTGGGACATCGGGTTCACCCCCGCAGTGGTGGCGCTCGTTGCGTACTCGGTGGTGCCCGTCCTTCGCAACACCATGGTCGGGCTGCAGCAGGTGGATCCCTCGCTGCTCGAAGCGGGCCGAGGCATGGGTATGACGAAGACGGCGGTTCTGCTGCGCATAGAGTTGCCGCTCGCCGTTCCGGTCATCCTGGCCGGCGTCCGGACTGCCCTCATCATTAATGTTGGCACCGCCACGCTGGCGACGTTCACTGGGGCGGGAGGTCTCGGCGACTTGATCAACAACGGACTGCGCCTTGGCCGTCAGCCGGTGATCATCACCGGCGGAGCGCTCACGGCCATCCTCGCGCTGACCATCGACTGGCTCGCCGGTATAGCCGAGGACGTCCTGCGGCCGAAAGGCCTGTGAAGACGACGACGCCCCAATCCCCGTAGGAGGAGGAATCTGCATGTCCAAGTCCATCCGCAAGCTCGCGACGCTCCTTTGCGTTGTCCTCATGGCCGGCGCGGTTAGCGCCATCGGCTGCGGCGATGACGACGACGGAGGCGGTGGAGGAGGCGACGGTGGCGGCGCTCTGGAGGGCGCAAGCGTGACCGTCGGCTCGAAGGAGTTCACCGAACAGCTCATCCTCGGTCAGATCACGGTCCTGGCACTCGAAAACGCCGGAGCCGAGGTAAAGGATGAAACCGGCCTCGCCGGCAGCGTCGCGGCCCGTGCGGCGCTCGAAGCCGGCGAGATCGACATGTACTGGGAGTACACAGGTACGAACTGGCTCACCTACCTGAAGGAGACCAAGGCCATCGCGGACTCCCAGAAGCAGTACGACGCCGTCAAGAAGGCGGAGGTCGCGAACGACATCGAGTTGCTCGACCCGGCGCCCGCCAACAATACCTACGCGTTCGCCGTGCGATCCGAGTCCGCCGCAGAGTTCGGTGTGGAGAAGATCTCCGACTTCAAGGAACTCGTCTCCTCCAGTCCCGAAGACGCCAGCCTGTGCGTCGGCGAGGAGTTCACCGCGCGCGATGACGGTCTTCCCGGGGTCGAGAAGACCTATGGCTTCAAGTTTCCGGAGGACGGCATCATCAAGATCGACGAGGGCATCATCTATACCGAGGTCGACAAGGGAGGCAAGTGCAACTTCGGCGAGGTGTTCATCACTGATGGCCGCATCGCCGCGAATGACTTGACGGTCATCGAGGACGACAAGTCCTTCTTCCCGAAGTACAACCCGGCGCTCAACGTTCGCGCCGACATCGCAACGAAGTACCCGGCGCTGGCCGAGATCTTCAATCCGATCGCAGCCAAGCTGGACAGCAAGACCCTCCAGGGCCTCAACGCCCAGGTCGACGTCGACGGCCTCCCTGAGGAGGAAGTCGCGCAGAAGTGGCTCGAGGACAACGGCTTCCTCGAATAATCCCGACGTGACGGTGCTCCGGCGGTCGCGCGTCGTTTCTGCGTGACCGCCGGAGACGCCCGTTCGTTCGCCCTGACGGCGCCTCAACAAGTGAAGGTTGGGCGCCCACCGCTTCACGCCATTCACACTTAGGGCCTATGCCATAGGCCCTTAGCCTCTCGTGGTGAGCACGCCGTTTGTGCCCTCCGGCGACGAAGCGTTCGGACAGACAGTTGAGGCCCTCGGCTCCGAGCCGCCATTAGCCTCGTCGCCATCGCCATCACCTCGACATCGATCAAGCGCACCTACTACGCGCTCGAGTTCGGGAACACGCTCGCGGCGTCGCTGATCTGGGGCATCAACACGATCTTCCTGCTCGACGCCGGCCTCTCGAACCTCGAGGCCTTCGCCGCGAATGCGTCATTCACGGCGGGGATGGTCATCTTCGAGGTGCCCACCGGGATCGTGGCCGACATGCGCGGTCGGCGCACTTCATTCCTGCTGGGAACCGTGACTCTGGCGATCACCACCGCGTTGTACGTGATGCTCTGGGAGCTCGAGGCGCCCTTCTGGGCCTGGGCCGTGGTCTCGCTCCTGCTCGGCCTGGGCTTCACGTTCTTCTCCGGGGCGGTGGAGGCCTGGCTCGTGGACGCCCTGGACGCCACGGGCTTCGAAGGCCCGCTCGAGGCGGTCCTCGCTCGGGGCCAGGTCGTCGGCGGCACGGCCATGCTGGGCGGGTCGGTGGCCGGCGGCTACGTGGCCCAGCTCACAAGCCTGGGCGTCCCGTTCGTGCTCCGGGCCGTGGTCCTGGCGGCGATGTTCGTGGTGGCCTTCACCCTCATGCGCGACATCGGATTCACCCCTGAGCGGGGCAAGCGCCCGCTGGAGCAGATCAAAAGCATCGCGTCGAACTCAATCGAGTACGGGTGGCGAATCCCCGCGGTCAAGTACCTGATGCTCGCGGCGCCGGCCACGGGCGGCGTCGGGTTCTACGTGTTCTATGCCCTTCAGCCGCACCTGCTGGACCTCTGGGGAGACAGCGAGGCCTACGGAATCGCGGGCCTGGTGGCGGCAATCGTGGCCGGCGCCCAGATCCTCGGCGGGCTCCTGACGCCAATGATCCGGCGTATGTTCCGCCGTCGCACCTCTGCCCTGCTCGCCGCCGAGGCCCTGAGCGTGGTGTCCCTCGTCCTGATCGGGCTGATCGCGAACTTCTGGGTCGTGATCGCGCTGATCGTAGTCTGGGGGCTGTTGTTCGCCGCCGCGATCCCGATACGTCAGGCCTACCTGAACGGCTTGATCCCGTCACGGCAGCGCGCGACGATCCTGTCGTTCGACTCCCTCATGAGCTCCACCGGCGCTGTGGTCTCACAGCCCGCGCTCGGGCGTTCCGCCGACGTATGGGGCTACCCCGCCTCGTACCTGCTGTCAGGCGCCCTGTCGGCGCTCTCGCTCCCGTTCCTGTACCTCGCGCGCAGGGAGCGGGCCCCGGCGGACCTCGCCGAGGACTCCCCCGCGCCGGTGCCCGTGGCCTGAACGCCCGGGTCCCGGGCACTACGCTCCGGATGTGTGAAGGAGGTAGACGCCGCCGTGCTGGAGGGGCCGTCCGAGGCCACTACCTTCTCCGCCTGCGTGGCCACGATCCTGGAGCTGCCGGCCGACGGGGTGCCCGTGGCCCGTGGCGACGACGACCCCGGGACCGGTTGGACGCTCATGCGCTGGCTGGGAGGCCTGGGCTTGGGGCTCGTCCGCGTGGCCGACGCGCAGGCGTTCTCCTGGGCCGGCCCCTGGATCGCCCGGGTGCGGCCGGGCGATGGCGGGCCGCCACGCGCGGTGGTGATGTACGGGGTCCCGTCGGGGGTGACGTGGGACCCGTCCGGCGTGACCGAGCGCGACGGCTGGCGGTTGACCGACGGCTTCGTGATCTCGGCTCTGGACGTCGCGCTGGCCCGACCGGCCCGCGCCGAGGCTCCCGCCGCCGCGGGCATCGTGGAGGCGATCTGCGTTGCCCCGGCGGCGGGCGCCACGACCGAGCTTCCCCCGGCGGCGCGTGCGCTGCCGGGCCTCGGCATCGACGGTGACCGCCATGTGCAGGGCCTCGGCACGTTCCCCTCCGGCCTTCCCGGCAGCGCCCTGACGCTGATCGAGGCCGAGGTGTGCGAGTCCTTTGACCCCCCGCTCGGTCCGGACGAGCACCGGCGCAACCTCGTGACGCGCGGCATCGACCTCAACCGGCTGGTGGGCCGAGAGTTCTCGGTGGGGGAGGTCCCGTGTCGCGGGATGCGCCTATGTGAGGCGTGCACCGTGATGGACCGCTACGCCCGCCGTCCCGTGCTCCGCGCGCTCGTGCACCGCGGCGGCCTGCGGGCGGACATACTGGCCGAGGGGAAGATCTCGGTCGGGGACGCCGTCGCGCCCGAGTAGCGTGCGGCACCGTGCTCCGCAAGGTCACGGCGATTCGCTACGTGGCTCCCCTCCGTGAAGGCGGCTCCCTCCCGGCGCTCGTGGAGGCCGACGACGACGGACTCTACGTGGTCAAGTTCCGGGGTGCGGGCCAGGGGGTGCTGGCGCTGGTGGCGGAGGTGGTGGCGGGCGAGCTGGCCCGCGCGGTCGGGCTGCCCGTGCCCGAGATCGTGCTGGTGGAGATCGGCGACGATCTCGTCACCGCCGAGCCCGACCCCGAGATCCAGGCGCTCGTCCAGGGCAGCGCAGGGCTCAACGTGGGGCTGGACTTCCTCCCCGGCTCGCTCATGTACTCCCCGGCCGCGGGCTTCCACGTCGCGCCCGACCTGGCCGCGGCCGTGATCTGGCTCGATTCGCTTGTGGAGAACGTGGACCGTACGCCGAGGAACCCGAACCTGCTCACATGGCACGACCGATTGTGGCTGATCGATCACGGCGCCGCGCTCTACCGGTCGCACTGGGGGCTCGATCCTTCCGTGGCCCGGAGGCCGTTCGCTCCGGTGCGTGAGCACGTGCTCCTGCCCGAGGCTTCTTCGGTTTCCGAGGCCGATGCGCGACTGGCGCCGCTGCTCGGCCCCGATGTGATCCAGACGGTGGTGGAATCCGTTCCCCCCAGCTGGATGGTGCGACCCTCGGCAGAGCGGTACGCGTCCTATCTGACCGCGCGGCTCGAGGAGCCTCGCGGCTTCGTGGACGAGGCGGAGCGAGCCCGCGGTGACTGAGCCCGAGCACGCTTTCCAGTACGCCATCCTGCGCGCGGTGCCGTCGCTGCAGCGCGGCGAGGCGATCAACGTGGGGGTGGTGCTCCACTGTCGCCGGCTCGGGTTTCTCGCCGTACGCACCACAGTCGATCGCCGGCGGCTGGGAGCGCTCGATCCGTCGCTGGACGTGGCTGCGCTGGAGCGCCATCTGGCCGGGGTCGAACGGGTGGCCGCGGGCGACCCGACTGCGGGCGCGGTTTCCGAGTTGGAGCGCTCGGAGCGGTTCGGCTTGCTCGTGGCGCCGGCCAGCGGGTTGGTGCAGCCCTCGCCGGTGCACACGGGGCTGTGTGTGGACGCCGAGGCAACGCTGGAGCGCCTGGCCCGGCAGCTGCTGGACCCTCCGGCCTAGGAGTCGGGCAGGATCGCCACCACGCGCGCCGGCGCGGCACTGCCGCCCTCGAGCTTGAGCGGGAAGCACGCCAGCTGGAAGCCTTCGGGCGGCAGCGCCCCGAGGTTGACCAGGCGCTCGATCTGGGAGTAGGCCAGGTCGCACTGGTGCGCGGCCCAGAACACGCCGGCGTCCCCGGAGGCGCGAGCGCGTTCGGCCTGCAGGTGCAGAGGCTCGTCCCAGCCCCAGGCGTCGATGCCCATCACCCGCACACCGAGCTCGTACAGCCATCGGGTGGCCTCGGCCGTGACACCGGGCCCGCGCGCCATGTAGTCCGGCTGGTGGATGTACGCGTCGCGGCCGGTGCGCACGAGGACGATGTCGCGTGGCACGGGCTCGCGCGGAAGGCGCTCGCGCATGTCCGCCTGGGTCAGCGCCTCTCCGTCGGCCCGGTCGGAGGCCTCCACCACCAACCCCGGTGCGAAGAACCAGTCGAGCGGAAGCCGGTCGATCGTGTCCGCCGGACGGCCCGCGATCGTGGCGTTGTAGTGCCACGGGGCGTCGACGTGGGTCGTGTTGTGCGTGCCGAGGCGGGTGAACGTGTCCACGGCCCAGCCCTCGCCGTCGCGCAGCAACTCCGGCCCGACGCCGAACATCGCCTGGATCAAGGCCGCGCCCTCAGCGTGACCCGAGTACTCCACCTCGGTGCGCAGCGCGTCCGGGTACTCGGCCGGGTCCGGCCGGATGGTGGCGGAGAGGTCGACGAGGGGCATCGCTGCCCCGGATGCATACATTGCCGCGAGCGAACGTGACGACCGGGGAGGGCGCATGAGCGAGCGGAGGCTGCTGAGGGGAGGGCACGTGGTGACCATGGATCCCGACCTCGGGGAGATCCCGGATGGCGACGTGCTCGTGGTCGGGGACCGCATCGAGGCGGTCGGGCCGTCCCTCGATGCGGGCAACGCCGAGGTGATCGACGCGTCCGGCCAGCTCGTGCTCCCCGGTTTCGTGGACACGCACCGGCACACGTGGCAGACCCCATACCGCGGCGTGTGCGCGGACTGGACGCTGACCGACTACTCGATGGGCATCCGCTTTCGGATCTCTCCTCAGTGCTCGGCCGAGGACATCTACGCGGGCAACCTCCTGGGCGCGCTGGAGGCCCTGGACGCCGGGGTCACGACGATCCTCGACTTCTCCCACTGCAACAACTCGCCGGAGCACGCCGACGCCGCCCTGGCCGGGCTCCAGGACGCCGGGATCCGGGCGCTGTTCGCGTACGGCTACTACGGCACCCCCTACGCGGACCTCGGGTTCTCCGAGCACACCGAGCGCCTGGCCGACGCCCGGCGCATCCGCGTCGACCGGCTGTCCTCGGACGACGGTCTCGTGACGATGGGCATCGCCCTGACCGAGTGTGGCCTGGTGCCGTTCGACCAGACCATCGCCGAGGTGCGCTCCGCCCGCGACATGGACGTTCCGATCGTGCTCCACACCGGCTGCAACTGGGGCTCGCCGGTGACCGAGGGGATACCCGAGCTGGACCATCACGGCCTGCTCGGCCCGGAGCAGGTGCACGTGCACTGCAACACGCTCGACGACAACGACTTCGAGCGCCTGGCCCGCAACGACTGCAAGGTCTCGAGTAGCCCGGAGACGGAGATCCAGATGGGCATGGGCCATCCGATCATCCGGCGCGCCCTGGAGCACGGGATGCGCCCCAGCCTGAGCTGCGACGTGATGAGCTCCAACTCGGGGGACATGTTTTCCCAGATGCGCATCGGCCTCCAGTTCGAGCGCTGCATGCGAAACGACGAGTTCAACGCCCGCAACCGCCTGCCCGACCGCCTGGACCTGACCGTCCGCGACGCGCTGGCGTGGGGCACGGCCAACGGCGCCCACGCGATGGGACTGGAGGACCGCATCGGCTCGCTGACGCCGGGCAAGCAGGCCGACGTGGTGGTCATCGGCGGCCGCCGCCTGAACATGGCTCCGATGGCCGACCCGGTGGGCTGTCTCGTGGCCCAGGCCAACCCTTCCAACGTGGAGCACGTGCTGGTGGCCGGCCGGGTGGTCAAGCGCGACGGGGAGCTGGTCGGCGCGGACACCGCGCGGGCGGTCGAGCTGGCGCGCGCGACCTGCGAGCGGGTCCTGGCCGCCGCGACCGCGGACGGCCTGCCGCTGGCTCCCGAGGTGCCACCCGAGCTGGCCGCCGTGCTGGCGGGCAGCGCCGCCGCGAACCTCGCCCGGGCCTACGCGATCGAGGTGGCGGCCTGACGTCTCGAAGTCACTCCTCCCGGCCGCGCTCCTCCACGGTCTCCCGCACCACCGAGAAGCCCCGCGCACGGTAGTTGTCCAGAGCGCCCGGGCCGTCCAGCTCGCACGTGTTGAGGGTTACCCGCCGCGCGCCCATGTCCCACGCTCGGCGCACCACCTCGGTCAACAGGTGGCCACCGACCCCGTGCCCGCGAAACGGCGCCAGCACCCCGAAGTAGGCCACGTCCACGGCGCCGTCGGGGGACCGTGCCAGCTCAGCGTAGCCCGCCGGGGTGCCCCGAACACCGGCCAGCCACGTCTCGACTCGCTCGGCGTGGGCCTGCCACGCCGCCGCGGAGCGGTCCCGGTGGTCCACCCAGTGGTGGCCACGCCCCACCTCGACGTAGAAGAATCGGTTGAGCGCTCCCACCGGAACCTCCGCCCGGGTCACGGCCACGCCCACGGGTGCGGCGGCGGGCCGCAGCTCGCCGGCCGCGGACATCTCGAGGTACCACACGCGGGCGGGGGCTCGCATGGCCGGCATTCTCGCGGCTCGCGTCTAGTAGCCCTGGCGCGCGCGTGTGCGGGCGCTGATCGCGAGGCGCTCCAGCGCCTGGCGTCCCACGAGCCCCACGCCGAGGGCGTGGCCCACCTCCAGCAGCGCCTCCCAGGTCGGCACGGCGTCGGCCTCGCCGACCAGGACCAAGAAGGACTCGGGCCCCTCGCTGAGCACGTGGGCCGGGTGCCCGCCCACCTCCAGGCTTCGTAGCTCGTCGGGGACCGGGTCGCTACCGGGCATGCCCGCGGCTCGCAGCAGCACGCCGGCGCGCGGGCCCACCACCGCGATGGCCGTGTATCGAGCGGACACCTCGCTGACGCCGATGTCGCTCGCGGCATTGAGGCGGTTGGACATGCCCGCGCGCTCGCGCGGCTCGGCGATCACGAGCAGCCGATCGGGGGCCAGCGTGCACCACCACCCGCCGGCGGCGTGCACGGCAACGGCGGGCTCACGCCGTGCGCCGGTGAACAGCCCGACCATCGAGTCCAGCTGCTCGGGACGGCCCGAGAGCTGCCACTTGGCGAGCTCCGAGCGGTCAGCCACGCCTACCGCTCGCTGGCCCAGCGCCACCTCGCCGGCCACCGAGCCGAAGTCCTCGGCCACGAGCACGCCGTCGTGCTCGATTATGGTGGCCCCTGCGCGGCGCAGGAACGAGTCGAGCGGATCGGAGCGCGACGGCCCGGTGGTTTCCGGGCCCTCTCCTTCGCGAGGAGACAGACCTGTATCGGCCATGCCGCGACGCTAACACCCCGGGAGAGGAGGTTCAAACGCGACGGCACCGGCGGGGCGGTTGACGAGGCCGGGCCGCCCAGCTATGTTCGCGGCGCCTGACAGACGGGTCTGTATTGCCCGTGCACCGGCCTCAACACAGGGAGGAGAAACCTTGGCTTACGACCCGAGGACCGCTACGGGGATCCCCACGGAGCCGGTCGGCTCGCTGCCCCGTCCGTCCAAGCTGCAGGCCGCCTATGCGGAGTACGACGAGGGCAAGATCGACCAGGCGGCGCTGGAGGCCGAGCAGGACGAGGCCGTCAAGGACTCGATCGAGCGCGGCGAGGCCACCGGCTCGCCGATCATCTCCGACGGCGAGCAGCGCTGGTCGAGCTTCGCGACCTATCCGATCACCGACACCCTGGCCGGCACCGGCCTGGCCGACAACCTGGCCGGGGACGGGCAGTTCTTCGCGATCTTCGCGGACGGGCACGGCCGCCAGCTGCCGCGCCTGACCGGCGGCCCGTTCAAGTACAAGACCTACGCGGCGGACACGCTGAAGAAGTCGATCGGCTACGCGAACAAGCCGATGAAGCAGGCGGTGATCGCACCCTCGATGCTGGCCTTGCTCTACCCGCTCAAGGACGAGGTGCCGGACTACCCGCGCGAGCAGTTCGAGGAGGACCTGACCAACGAGACCGAGAAGGACATCCGGGCGGCCTTCGACGCCGGCGCGGAGCGCGTGTCGGTGGACTTCACCGAGGGCCGGCTGGCCACCAGGGCGGATCCCCGCAACCCGTGGACCGGTGCGGGGATGCTGCCGCACTTCATCGAGCTCAACAACCGGGTTTTCGATCGCTTCTCGGCGGAGGAGCGGGTCAATATCGGCACCCACACCTGCCCGGGCGGGGACCGGGACTCGGTGCACAGCGCGGACGTGCCCTATAACGACCTCCTGCCGCACATGTTCAAGATCAACGCCGGCTACTTCCTCATCCAGCTCGCGAGTGAGCGCGACAGGGACCCGGTGTACGAGTCGATCGGCAAGCACAGCCGTGACGACGCCAACGGGGTGCCGCAGATGTGTTACGTCGGCGTGACCGTGACCCAGAGCCCGCGGGTCGAGGGCACCCAAGAGATCTGCGACCAGCTGGTCCGGGCCGCCGACTTCATCCCGAAGGAGCGTCTGGGGTCGACCGACGACTGCGGGTTCTCGCCGTTCAGCATCGACGAGAAGCCCAACCACGGGTCGCCCGACTACGCGCGGGACGTGGCCTTCCAAAAGATCGAGGCCCGCGTCAAGGGCACCCAGATGGCGGCCGAGAGGCTCGGCGTCAGCTAGAGCGCGGAGATCCGATCGAGGGCCGTCGCCGCGCGGCGACGGTCCTCACGCCTTCTGGGCGGGAAGGGCGCCGTGGTGGGCCAGCAGGAGCTCGCCCAGCTCGCGCGCCCGAGCAGCGGCGGCACGGTCGCCCTCGCCTGCGGCCACGATCGAGCCCTTCATGAGGATGTGCCACTGGCGGGCGAAGGCGTCGGGATCCTCGATCCCGGCTTCGGCGGCCAGGCCGGAGAGGAAGGCGCGGATGTTGGCCAGGTGGCGCACGCTGGCCTGACGCACGGCGTCGTCGCGGATGGCGATCTCCAGGAGCACGTTCACGAAGGAGCACCCTTCGAAGTCGTCCCGGGAGAACCACTCGCCGAACACCTCGAAGATCGTCAGCAGGCGCTCGGCGGGGTCCTCGGCTCGCCGCTGGACCTCGGCCTGCAGCCAACCGAGCGTCCAGCGCTGCTCGCGGTCCTCCAGAAAGGCCAGGGCGAGGGCGTCCTTGGACGGGAAGTGCCTGTACAGCGTCATCTTGGCGACGCCGGCGCTCGCCACGATCCTGTCGACTCCGACGGCGCGGATCCCGGAGGTGCTGAAGAGGGGATAGGCGGCCTCGAGGACCCGCTCGCGGCCACCCTTCGGCTCGACCTTTGCCGGTTCGGTGGAAGCCATCGAAACGACTATACGCCCGGGGGCGGGGTCTGGCGAGGGGGGCGCCGGACCCGCGGAGGGCCCGGCGGCCTCGCGTGTCAGCCTGGTCCGACCGCCGCCGCCACGACCGGGGCCACGCCCTGCATGCCCCTGAGGTTGGGGTGCACGGGCGCGGCCAGCGTGGCGGGCACGATCGGCTCGACCCAGCGCACGCCCGCCGACTTGCAGGCGTCGCGGCCGATGCCGGCGCGGTAGACGTCGATCAGCGCTGCGCCGTTGGCGGCGGCCTGGGTGGCCAGCATCGCGTTCAGCTCACGCTGCTTGCTGCGCAGGTACGGCGCGTCCGACCAGGACACCGGGATCTGCGGCCAGCAGCCCACGCCGGTCTCGGGGAAGATCGGCAGGTAGTTGACCACGTAGATCCGCGCCGCCGGCGACCGCTGGCGGATCCCCTGGAGCACCGCGGCGACCTTGGGCGCCGTGGCCGCGATCCGGGCGCTGATCTCGTCACGGCCGTCGACCACGTACCGGTTCTGGCAGCGCCGGCCGAACGGGGTCGGGCTGGCGCAGTCCTCGATGATCCCTGTGAACCCGATGTCGTTGCCGCCGATGCCGAGCGTCACGACGCGGGTGTCGGCCGCGAGGGAGTTGAACTGCGGCGGGTTCGGCCCAGGCGTCACGTCCTGGGGCTGGGTCATGTCGACCGTCTCCGCTCCGCTGCAGCTGGGATCGCGCAGCGGGAGGCCGATGCTCGGCGCCGCCAGGTGGGAGTAGTTGCGGTCCGACTTGAGGCAGCCGAAAGGTGCGATCTGGTTGGGGATCAGCGGGCCGGCGGTGTAGGAGTCGCCGAGCGACACGTAGTTCGGAGCCGCGGCCGCGGCCGGGAGCTGGGCGGCGAGACGGCCGCCACGGCGGCGATCAGCCATAGCGTACCTCGGTGCACGCGCAGTCGGAAGGCAGGCAACGAAGACATCGAGCTCCTCTCTCGTTGCGGCCCCCCATCTGGGCCCCCGCGCGGGCGAGTCTATTCCGCGTCGTGATGGGACACAATGGGGCGATGTCCGATCGGCTCAAGCGCTTCTCGCTCGCGTCGTTGATGGCGACCCTGGTCCTGAACATCTGGACCGGCGGGCCGCTGCTGGCGCTCTGGCTCGGTTCCCGGGTCCAGGGCGAGGGGCCGCCGACCATGGGCGCGATCGCCATCGTGCTCCTCGCTCTCGGAGTGATCTGCTTCTGTCTCTACCGCGCGCTCCAGGCGGCGAGCCGCGCCTACGACGAAGTCACGGGCAGCCCGCCGGCGGCCCGCCGGCAGGCGCCGTGGCTGCGCAGCATGCGCGGCGAGCGGGCCAGCTACGACGGGATGCAGTACGAGCTGACCGGCGGCGAGCGCATCGTGATCCTGAGCGTGATCGTGGCCTTTGCCGCGTTCGAGGTCTGGTTCTTCTTCTTCTCGGGCTCGCCGATCGGCGCCACGTGACCGGCCGCCCGGCCGAGGTGCTGCTCGCTCGGCACGGCGAGACCGAGTGGAGCCGCACGCTGCGCCACACCGGGCGCACGGATGTGCCGCTGACCGGCGAGGGGCGCCGGCAGGCGGAGGCCCTGCGGCCGGTCCTGGACCGCCGTGACCTATCGCGCGTGCTCTCGAGCCCGCTGTCGCGGGCCGCCGACACCTGCCGTCTGGCCGGGCTCGGAGACAGGGCCGAGCTGCGCGAGGACCTGGTGGAGTGGGACTACGGCGACTACGAGGGACGCACGACCGCCGACATCCGCACGGAGAGGCCCGGCTGGCAGGTCTGGCGCGACGGCTGCCCGGGCGGCGAGACGATCGAGCAGCTCGGCGTGCGCGCGGACTCGGTGGTGGCCGACTTGCGTGGGACCGACGGCGCGGTGGCGGTGTTCGCCCACGGTCACGTGCTGCGCGTGCTGGCCGCTCGCTGGATGGGGCTGCCGGCGGTCGCCGGGGCGCTGCTGGCCCTGTCGACCGCGACCGTGTCAGTGCTCGGCTGGGAGCGCGAGACGGCCGTCGTGCGCCAGTGGAACGTGCCGCCCGGCGCGCTGGGCGAGTAGACCGCGCGCGACGTCCGCAACTCGTCCCCGTCACCGGGGTTACGGGACCGCCATGCCGGACCGCCTCCGCTCGCTTGGCCTGACCGCATCGCTCCTCGCGGGGCTGCTCGCCGTGGGGCTGCTCTCGCCCGGCGCCGAGGCGGGCCGGGACCAGCAGCGCCGCCCGAACGTGCTGGTGCTGATGACCGACGACCAGACCCTCGAGTCGGTGCGGGTGATGACGAACGTGCGCAGGCTGCTGGCCGAGCGCGGCACCACGTTCACGCGCTCGTTCGTCTCGTTCTCCCTCTGCTGCCCCTCGCGGTCGACGCTCTTCACCGGCCAGTACGCCCACAACCACGGCGTGCTCGGCAACCGGCCGCCGGTGGGGGGCTACACCAAGCTCGACAAGACCGAGTGGCTCCCGGTGTGGCTCCAGCGTGCGGGCTACCGGACGGTCCACGTGGGCAAGTTCCTGAACGGCTACGGGCGGGACGCCCCTCCCACCGAGGTGCCGCCGGGGTGGAGCGAGTGGAACGCGTCGGTGGACCCGTCCACCTACAACTTCTACGGCTACACGCTCAACGAGAACGGGCTGCTGGCCACGTACGGGTCCAACGGCGATCCGGCCTTCTACAGCACGGACTTCTACGCGCGCCGGGCCGCGGAGCAGATCGCCCGCCACGCGCCGAGCCCGCAGCCCCTGTTCCTGTCCGTCGCCTTTCTCGCTCCCCACTCCGGGGGCCCCCGGGAGGCGGACGATCCGCCCGGCCTGAACACGCCCGCTCCCGCTCCCCGCCACCGCGACGTCTTCCGGACGGCCCCGGTTCCGACGTCCCCCGCCTTCAACGAGGCCGACGTCTCCGACAAGCCGGCCAACATCCGCAATCGGCGGCCCATCGGGATCGTGCGCGCCCGCTCGATCGAGGAGAACTACCGCCAGCGCCTGGAGTCGCTGCTTGCCGTGGACGAGGGCATCGCCACCATCCTCGGGGCGCTGCACGACACTGACGAGCTGCGCAACACGCTCGTGCTCTTCACGTCGGACAACGGGTTCTTCCACGGTGAGCACCGGGTCCCGAACGGCAAGGTGCTGGTCTACGAGCCCTCGATCCGGGTTCCGCTGATCATGCGCGGGCCGGGCGTGCCCCGTGGAGCCAGGCGGACACAGCTGGTCACGAACGCGGACCTGGCGCCCACCATCCTCGAGGCGGCCGGCGCGCGCGCCACCAAGCCCCAGGACGGCCGGTCGCTGTCCGGCCTGCTCGACGACCCCGGGCGGCAGTGGGGCCGAGACCTCCTGATCGAGGGCGCCGCGCCTCCCGCCGCCGAGTTCGACTCGATCCGCACCTACCGCTACCTGTTCGCCCAGTACTCGACCGGCGAGCGGGAGCTGTACGACCTGACCCGCGATCCGCACCAGCTGGACAGCCGCCATTTGGACCCGGCCTACGCCAGGGTCCAGCTCGAGCTGGCCGGGCGCTTGGCCCGGCTCAAGACGTGCGTCGGACGCGACTGCCGGCGCGCGCCGAGCGTCCGGCTGAAGGTGCGTCGCTGCGCGGCACGGGTCTCCGGCCGGTCGGTCGAGCGCGTGCGCTTTCGCAGCCGGCTGCGCCGCGTGGACGCTCGCATGCCATTCCGGGCGCGCGTGGCCGGGCGGCACTTGCGCGCCCACGTCCGGACGCTCGACGGGCAGGTCGTGACGCTGGACCAGCGCCTGCCGCGGGGGTGCCGCCGCTAGCCCGCGTTGGCGAAGCGCCGCTTGGAGCGGCCCAGCTTGTCGGCGTCGTAGCGGCGCGCCCAGCGCGAATCGGGCTTGGCCAGCCACTCCGCCCACTAACCCGACCACAGGCACGAACATGCCGACGATGCCGGTGAACAGCTTGCCCTTGAGCAGGGCCGCTCCCGCCATCACCACGCCCAACGCCTGCGCGGGCGCCAGCACCAGCGCACTCTCGCCGCCCACCAGGCGTTCGCCTCCCGCACCGGCGAGGACCAGAAACGCCTCGTACAGGTCGATCCAGAACTGCAGGCCGAACAGGGCGACGGCCAGCAGGCAGGCGGCCAGGATCACCGCGTCGATCGATTGCCGGCCCTTCGGGGACCAGTAGACGTCCTCCAGGTTCAGCCAGAGCGCAAACTCGTCGAGGGTGAGGCCCATGCCGATGCCGAACGCCACGGCCAGCATCTCCGCCCACGGCGAGCCGGGCTCCAGCGTGACGCCCAGGTAGCCGGCGCTCATCAGCAGCAGGATGCCCCACACCAGGTGGTGGACGTGCGTGCCGCCTTTGGTCTCCACGTTCCCGGGCCACCAGCTCACCTGCGCCCGGATGAGATGCGTGCTCGTGCGGATAAACCCGAACGAGGCGACAAACGCCACCAGGACGAGGAAATGCAGTTCCCTGCCCGGCGCCTGGATGCCCCGGTCCCAGGCGCTCGCGATGTCGTCGGTGAGGCTCAGGGCCGAAAGTATCCCGGCGGTGACCGCCGGCAGTTCGGCCAGGGCGTAGGCTGCGCGCCGTGGACGATGTCTTTCGCACGCCAGACGACCGTTTTGAGGGGCTTCCGGGCTATGCCTATCAGCCCCACTGGTTCGATGCGGACGGGCTGCGGCTGCACTACTTGTCCGAGGGGCACGGGGACCCGGTGGTCTGCTTTCACGGCGAGCCGAGCTGGGCCTACCTGTACCGGAAGATGCTCGACCCGCTGGTCGCCGCCGGCCACCGCGTGGTGTGTCCCGACCTACCCGGCTTCGGCCGCTCCGACAAGCCCACCGACCGCGGGTGGTACAGCTACGACCGCCACGTGGAGCTGGTCTCCGACCTGCTTGCATCACTCGACCTCAGAGAGGCGACGGTGGTCGTGCAGGACTGGGGCGGTCCGATCGGCCTGCGCTGGGCGGTGGAGAACGCCGACCGCGTGGCCCGTCTCGTGATCCTCAACACCGGGCTGTTCACCGGGCGAGTGTCCAAGGGCTTCATGGCCTGGCGGGACTTCGCCGAGCGCAACCCGGACCTGCCGGTGGGCTTCGTCATCCAGGGCGGCACGGCCACCGAGCTGTCGGAGGACGTCGTGGCCGCCTATGAGGCGCCGTTTCCCAACGCGGAGTCCAAGGCCGGGGCGGCGCAGTTCCCGCTGTTGGTGCCCACCACCGACGACGACCCGGGCGCGGCGGAGATGCGCCGCGTGTCCGACGAGCTCTCCCGCTGGGAGCGTCCGGTGCTCGTGGCCTTCTCGGACGGCGACCCCGTGTTTCCCTACCCGCGCGCAGGTGAGGTCTTCGTGGACCTGATCCCGGGCGCGGGGGAGCAGGTGAAGGTAGAGGGCGCGTCGCACTTCCTCCAGGAGGACCGCGGTGAGTCGATCGCCGCGGAGATCGTGCGCTTCACCGGCGCCGGCTGAGCGACGGGCGAGGAGCGGAGCCCGAGCGGGGAGGAGCGCAGCCCGATCGCCGATCGGGCGAGCACCGGACCACTTCGTCGGGCGAGCACCGCAGCGCGTTTACGTCGGAGGCGGGGACGTGTGCCCTCGATCACCGCGGGCACGAGCCGGTGACCCTCCACGCCGCGGGCAGACAGCCGGACGCGCAGGATCCCGGTGCGCGCGGTGATCGGCGACGTGGCGCCGAAGACGAAGTTGCCGAGCGAGTAGGCCACGATCTGTCGGCCGGTGCGAACCACCGGCTGGAGTACGTGGGGATGGGCGCCGATCACCCCATCCGCCCCGGCCTTGAGCGCGATCCCGGCGAAGCCGCGCTGGCGGGCGTTCTCGCGCGTGTCGCGCTCCACGCCCCAGTGGAACGTGGCCACCACCACGTCGGCCCGACGCCGCGCGCGCCTCACGCTCGAGCGGATGTTGGCCGGAGTGGCCTGCTGGGTGCCCGCCCGGTCGGCGCTCGCGAAGAACGAGGCGGGCAGGATGTCCGAGAAACCGACGAAGGCGATCTCCAGGCCCAGGCGCTCGACGATGCGGGGCTCGGAGGCGGAGGCCAGGCTGCCGCCGGCGCCCACGGCCCTCATTCCCAGGGCGCGCGTGCGCGAGACGGTGTCGAGCAAGGCTCGCGTGCCGAAGTCCCCCACGTGGTTGTTGGCCAGGTTGAGGACGTCGAAGCCGGCGTAGCGGCGCATCTCGGCCAGTGCGGACGGGCGTCCGCGGAAGGTGAACGTCTTGGGCACCGGGGCGCCGCGGGTGGAGACCGCGCACTCCAGGTTCCCGAACGTCACGTCGGCGGAGCGCAGGATCCGGGCCGTGCCCGTCCACGGGTAGCGCGGGCCGTTGGCGTCGATGGCCACGCCGGGCGCGTCGCCCAGGTTCACGTCACCGACGGCGGACAGCGTCACGTGGCGGGACCGCACGGTGCGCCGGGCGGATACCAACCCGGTGGCGGTCATGGCGCGGAGCAGGTAACGCGAGCGGGTTCGTCGCGGGCGCACGCGGCGCGAGAAGCGGCCGCTCGGCCTGGGGCGGGCCGCGGCGAGTTGGCGCCAGCGCCCGTTCAGCGCGATCTGGATGGTCAGCCTCCGGCCGGGCGCGGCCGCGGTACCGGAGACGGTGAAGGTCGTGCCCGAGGCCACCACACGAGGGGCCTGCAGGGTCGGGGGCTGCTGGGCGGCCGCGGGGGAGGGGAGCGTGGCGGCCGCTAGGACGGCCAGCGCGGCGAGTGCGGGCGGGCGCCGCGGCGCCCGCCCGGAGACCCGCACCGGGGAGGAGCGCAGCGCGATCGCCGATCGCGCGAGCACCGCACCACTCCGCGGGGAGGAGCGCAGCGCGATCGCCGATCGCGCGAGCACCGCACCACTCGGTCTCAGGCGACGGCGCTGTGGCGCTCGGCCACCTTGCCCCAGTCGACGGTGTTCCACCACGCGTCGAGATAGTCGGGGCGCTTGTTCTGGTACTTGAGGTAGTAGGCGTGCTCCCAGACGTCCACTCCCAGCAGCGGCGTCTTGCCGTCGCTGAGCGGGCTGTCCTGGTTCGGGGTGGAGACCACAGCCAGCCCTGAGCCGTCGTGCACGAGCCAGGCCCAGCCGGAGCCGAACTGACCGACGCCGGCGTCCTTGAGCTTGGTCTTGAACTCGTCGAACGAGCCGAATGCCTCGTCGATGGCCTTGGCCAGGTCACCGTCCGGCGCGCCGCCGCCGTCAGGCGACATCGTCTCCCAGAAGAACGTGTGGTTGGCGTGGCCGCCACCGTTGTTGCGCACCGCAGTGCGCTTGTCATCCGGCACCGCGGACAGGTCCTTGATGACCTCGTCGATCGGCTCGTCGGCCAGGTCGGTGCCCTCGAGGGCGGCGTTGACCTTGTCTACGTAGGCCTGGTGATGCTTGTCGTGGTGGACGCGCATCGTGGCCTCGTCGACGTGGGGCTCGAGTGCGGCGTAGTCGTACGGAAGGGCGGGAACCTCGTACGCCATGTCACTCCTTTCGCTGGTTTCAAACGGAGGCTTCGACTCTACTCGGCGGCCTGCCCGGGCTGGCGGTCAGCCCATGCGCTGGAGCGCACCCGGAGTCAGCTCCGCGGGGGTCCGGTAGCCACTCAGGCCCAGCGTCAGGTCCAGCTCGGCCAGCACCGAGCGCAGCAGGTGGCACACGCCCGCCTCGCCGCCCGCGGCCAGGGCCCACGGGTAGGGGCGGCCGAGCAGCACCGCGCAGGCCCCGAGCGCCAGGGCCTTGATCACGTCGGCGCCGCCCCGAACGCCGCTGTCCAGCAGCACCGGGTAGTGGTCGGGAGCGGCCTCCACCACCTCGGGTAGGGCGTCCAGCGAGGCCACGGCCCCGTCCACTTGGCGGCCTCCGTGGTTTGAGACCACCACCGCGTCCGCGCCGCGCGCCGCCGCCTCGCGGGCGTCGTCGGGGTGGAGGATCCCCTTGAGCACGATCGGCAGGGAGGTGTGCTCACGCAGGAAGGCAAGGTCGTCCCAGGTGAGCGTCGGGTTGACGAAGTTGACGGCGAAGTGCCCGATGGCCGGCTGCATGTCGTCCTCGGGCGCGGCGGGCAGCGCGGCGCGGAAGACCGGGTCGGACAGGTAGTTGGCGATCCCGAGGCCTTGGAGCGGTGGCAGGTAGGCGCGCGCGAGATCGCGCGGCGCCCACGCCTTGATGGAGGTGTCGAGGGTGACGACGATCGCGCCGTATCCGGCGGCCTCGGCGCGGGAGACGAAGCTCGCGGCGAGCTCGGGGTCGCGCGGCCAGTAGAGCTGGAACCAGCGCGGCGCAGCGCCCATGGCCTCGGCCACCTCCTCGATCGAGAACGACGAGACGGTGCTGAGCACGAACGGTACGCCCAGGGAGGCGGCGGCCCGCGCGGTGGCCAGCTCGCCCTGCTCGTGGAGGATGCCCTGGAGGCCGACCGGTGCGAGCAGCAGAGGGGCGGGCAGCGAGGTGCCGAGCAGGGTGACGGCCAGGTCGCGCTGCTCGACGTCGCGCAGCATCCGCGGGACGATCCGCCAGCGCCGGAAAGCGTCCCGATTCGCGCGCATGGTGTCCTCGCTTCCCGCGCCGCCGGCCGCGTAGGCGTACGGCTCCGGCGCCAGCAGCTCACGCGCTTGGTCCTCCCACTCCGCTGCGGTGAACGGGAGAGCGGGACGTTGCCCGGCCATGCCGCCGAGGTAGATCTCTGCCTGGTAGGCGCCGAACGGCACTCCCGAGCTCATGGGGCGACGCTATCTCAAGCCTTGGGCCCGATGAAGTGATCGAGAATCGCCACGTCCCGCTTGCGAGAGACGTAGATCACCTTCTTCGATGACGTCCAGTGGAGATCCATCTGATCGCAGGCGTCGCAGAAGATTCGGCGGATGTCGGAAGAAAAGTTGCAGAAGACGTAGCGCGGATGCCGCCATCTCCGACCCGTGTTCATGAAGCGGCACCCGTCCGAATGGATCAAGCCGCGGAGGAGGAGATGCGGCACTCTCTTGACGACATCGTCCTGCCAGCGCTCGAGCTCTATCGGGCGGAGGTGCTTCCTGCCTGGCCCGTGCTGCGGCAACAGGCAGGGCCACGCCTTCGAATACGAGTAGACCTCGAAGTTGTTCGAGAGGGTGAGGCGCCGATTCACCCGGCTGGTCGACATCACGGCGCTCACGGCGAAAGCAGCCTCGACGGCGATGCCCGGATAGGCCGCGTCCAGCGCAAGCCTCAGCTTGTAGACGCCCCGCGGGTGAAGCGACAGGCACCCGTCTCCCAGGTAGACGCCGAGCAGATACGCGTAGTCGTCTGGAAGCTCGGAGTATCGATGTGCGCGGCCTCCGCAGCGAGGGCAGCCGCCGGGGCGCGGGCCAAGGATCCGGCGGGGAGCGTCCCCCGCGAGCCAGTCCCTGACGGTCGATCTCGGGATGCCGGTCAGGCGGGAGATCTGCAACGCCGCATGACCTTCGGCAGCGAGCTCGACACACTCGCGCACTGCGGTGGAGGGACGCGTCATGCGAACACACGTTCGCATGACCCCCGGACGGAAAGCTATGCGGCTGAGAGGATTCGAACCTCCACGCCCCGAAGGACACGGGCTCCTGAAGCCCGGGCGTCTACCAGTTCCGCCACAGCCGCCTAGACGGACAATCTAGCGACGAGGGACCGCTCGACGCTCAGCCTTGAGCGGCGCGGTGCTGAGATGTGCCGAACACCCGGTCCCAGAACGGTGCACTCACTCCGAAGCCGCGGGTGTCGTCCTGGAAGTGGTGGCGCATGTGCAGCTCGCGCATCAGCTTGCCCAGGCGGGTGCGCGGCCGGTGATGGTGCACGTGGTAGTGGAGCATGTCGTAGCCGAGGTAGCCGGCGAGGAAGCCGGCGGCGAAGACGTTGGCCGACGCCATCGGAAGGACCGTCACGAACAGTCCGTAGAACACGAGCGCCAGCGGCACGCTCACCGAGGGCGGCATGACCAGCCGCAGCGGGTCGTTGGGATGGTCGTGATGGACGCCGTGGATGATCCAGTGCAGGCGCGCCCCGAGGCCCTCCTCGGGCTCGAAGTGGAACACCAGGCGGTGCATCCAGTACTCGGTGAGCGTCCAGAACAGGTAGCCACCGATCACCAGCCCGATGGTGCCGGCCGTATCCAGCCGGCGGGCGCCCACGGTGAACAGGACGACGATGGCCGGCACGAAGATGTACAGCGGCACCGTCGGGTGCACGCGGGAGAGCCGGTCGAGCAGGTCCGAGTCGAACATGCGCGGAGAAGCCTTGAGAAGTTCCGACCGGCGAGCTTCCACAGCCGGAATCTAGCACCCGGAGGGGTCCTCTAAGGGTGGCCTAATACTGCTGGCGGCGACCCTGCAGCAGCGACGGCCAGGAGGCCATCACGAACTCCAGCCCCACGGCCGCCGTCGCCCCGTATACGACGGTCTCCAATGCGGTGGCCCCGCCGCCGAGTATCCGCGCGAGCAGGTAACAGGTGACCAGTGCGATGAACGCGAACCTGCCGTGATCGTCCATGTCCTGAGTGTCGGCAGGGGCACTCCCGGCAATGTGATGGCCACGTGAAGCGGACGTGAAAGAAGCGTTACCGAGCCCGGCCCACGTGCTCCTCAGCAGGTCCGGTTGGCCACGCACGGGTGCACGACCTTGAGGTGGCGTCTCCAGTCCACGCCACTGTCCATGTCGAAGTAGAAGCTCCCCCGCCAGCGCTCGAGCCCGGCGGAGCGCGCCACGTCGACCCACGGGTCGGTGCGCCCGAAGCTGGTGTAGCTCGACCCCGACAGCCCCTGGAGCCCCCACGACACGCTGCCGCCGGTGGTGTCCCCGACGTACGCGCCGTAGCGATGCAGGGCGCGCAGGATGGTCTTCTTCCACGTGGGCACCCTGAGGGCGGCGATCTGAGCCTCGCTCATGTCGAGCCAGACGTGAGCGCCGAGCGGCGGCGCGTTGCCGCGGTCGGAACAGATGGAGCCGGTGGTGCCGGGGGTCGCGGGATAGACCGAGGTCCCCGACGTGCAGCGCACGTGCATGAAGAGGGCGTGGTCGATCCGCCCGAGCTTCATCTCCTCGCCGCTGATCACGCCGGCGGCGAGGCCGAACTCCGCCGCGGTGGCATCGGAGCCGAGCCCGTCGCCGCGGTAGCGCGTGCGCCCGCCGTGGCTGACGACGAGGGTCCCGCCGTTGGCGGGCTTGCTGCGAACCTGCCAGAAGTCGTACTCCCAGCCGTCGGGCTGGACTGCCGCCAGGTGCCCGTCGGCGCCGCCGGCCGGCCGGGCCTTCGACGGGATCCGCACCCGATGTCCCTCCACCTCGCACGAGCTGGTCCAGCGCTCGCAGCGCACCGTGTACACCGGATCCTTCGCGCTCGGGAAGTAGACCGGGTGAAAGTAGTCGCCGGACGTGTCGGCGTGGCCGGCCCTCAGCTGCTGGACCGGGCCCCACCCGTCCAGCCGGTCGACTATCGCACCGGAGTTGGACAAGAGCTTGGGGCTGCCGGGAACGGGGCGGTTGAACGTGCTGTCCGGACCGTAGGGCCGGCACCCGATGACCGACATTGCGCACAGCAGGACGATCGGCACGGCGAGCTTTCGCATGGGCGGTGGTGTTGGGTCGGGGGCGGCGAATGACACCTCCGAACCACGTTCGTGGACCGTCCCTGGTCTCGGTGAGAGTCGGAGGGTCGCGGCCCCTGCCGGCACCGCGACGGTGCACTGCATACAGAAACCGGCCGCAAAATGCGCCTTCACCGCGGCCAGAAATCCGCAAATAGCGACATTTTCCCTGTCCGATCATGCGGTTGGCCCCGTCGTGCAGCGGGAACATCCTGCTCGTGACCGAGGTCACGCTGAGCTTCGCCGACGACACCGTGAGGGCCGTGGGCGTCTCGCACTATCGGGACGCGCTGACACGCATCTGCCCCCGGAGCGAAGGCGAGCGGACGCGGTGCCGGGTGCGCGCCGGGCTTGTGCCCGAGCCGGGCAATCCCCACGACCCGAACGCGGTGATGGTGCGGATCGGCGACGACCTGGTGGGCTACCTCTCGCGCGGGGATGCCGAGCGCTACGGGCCGGCGGTCAGGCTGCTGGCCGACCACGGCCGGCATCTGGTCTGCGACGCGGTGGTCGGCGGCCGGGGCGGCGACGCGGGCACCACCAACCTCGGGGTCTTCCTCTCGCTGCCGGGACCGGTCGAGGCCGAGCTCGAGGCCCAAACACTGGTCCGCGCGTGATGGCGGAGTCCCCGCCTGGCGGCGACACCACCTCGCGGGGCGTCCTCTTCGTCAGGTACGGGATCCCGGCGGTGCTGCTGGTGGCCGGGGTCGTGTTCCTGTTCGTCGGCCCCGAGGGCGGCCGGGGCGAGGCATGGGCTCTCTTCACCGGCGCGGGACTATCGGTGCTGCTGCTCAACGTGCTCTACCGGATGGGCGTGAGCGGGGATCGCGAGCGCGATCGTGAGGACGCCGCGCGCGACTACTTCAGCGAGCACGGCTCCTGGCCCGATGAGGAGAAACCTCGCCGGCACAGGTGGTCGCAACCCGCGAACATCGCCATCCCCGAGTCCGAGGCGCGCAAGCGCGACGGCGCGGGAGAAGGGTGATTCAGCGCCTCGGCGGGCTGGTAGGTTCCCCGCTCCTGAAGCCGAGGAGGAGGGGACACCGATGAGGATCAGGTCATGCCTGGTGGCCACGCTCGCGCTGTGGGCGGCCGTGACGGGCGTCGCGCGCGCCGAGGACCTCGTCGTGACGTCTTTCGACGGCACTCCCATCGTCGCCCACTGGTTCCCCAATCCCTCGCTGGGCCCGGGCGACAAGGCTCCCGTCGTCCTCAACGGCCCGGGCTGGAGCTCCCCCGGCGCCAACGATCCCTCCGAGGGAGCCATCAAGCGGCTGCACGGCCAGGGGTACAACGTCCTCACCTGGGACCCGCGTGGGTTCGGCGTTTCGGGCGGCGTGGTCCAGATCAACGCGCCCCAGACCGAGGGCCGCGACGTCAAGGCCCTGATCGACCAGATGGCCCGGGAGCCCGAGGTGCTGCTCGACCGGGCAGGCGACCCGCGGGTGGGCATGACCGGCGGCAGCTACGGGGGCGGCATTCAGCTGTCCACGGCAGGCATCGACCGCCGCCTGGACGCGCTGGTGCCCGTGGTGGCGTGGCATTCACTCGAGACGAGCCTCTTCAAGGACCGGACCTTCAAGCAGGGCTGGAACTCGCTCCTCTACGCCGCCGGGAAGTCGGCCGCGGAGAACGGCGGCCTCGCCGGCGGGCCCGCGGGCGTGCAGACCGGCGGCCTCGACCCGCACATCACCTCCGCCTACGACAGCGCGCTGGCCACCGGAACGGTCAGCGCCGAGGACGAGCAGTGGTTCCGCGACCGCGGCCCCGGTGACGCCACGATCGCCAAGATCAGGACCCCCACGATGGTCGTCGCGGGCACGGTGGACACCCTGTTCCCGCTCGACGAGGACATCAAGATCTACCGGCGAATCAAGGCCTCGGGCGTGCCCACCAAGCTGTTCTGGTTCTGCGGCGGCCACGGTCAGTGCGCCGAGGGCAACGGAGGCGAGGAGGGGGCCGGCCTCGACGTGGGCTCCATCCTCGGCAGCGGCGCCGGCGACCCGCGGTTGGATGCGGCCACCGAGGCGTGGCTCGAGCGCTACCTCAAGAAGAACCGCCGGGTGGACACCGGCCCGGAGTTCGAGTTCCTCTCCGACGATCGCAAGTACCGCGTGGCCCCGCAGTATCCGGTGGCCCCGGGCAGGCCGCTGCGTGCCCGCGGGGCGGGGACCCTGGCCATCAGCGAGAGCGCCACGTCAGGATCGCCGATCTTCTCCGCCCCGGTGGACTCCGGCGCGCTGGAGGTGCCGATCACCGCCAGGCGGGGCGGACAGCTCCTCGGTGCCCCGCGGCTGAAGCTCACCTACAGGGGCACGGGCGCCCCGGCCGTGACCCGGGTGTTCGCGCTGATCGTGAGCGTGGCCCGCGGCGTGGCGGTGGGCAACCAGGCCACGCCCATCCCGGTCGAGCTGGATGGGAAGCGCCACACCGTGTCGCGGTCGCTCGTGCCGATCGCGTCCACTGCCCGGAGGGGCGCGCGTTACAAGCTCCAGCTGATCGCCGGCACGGCCGTGTGGGCCAAGCAGCGGACCAACGGCAGCCTCAAGGCGTCGCGGATCGAGATCGAGCTCCCGGTGGCCGATCCGCGCGGACTGGGTCGCAACGGCGTGCGGTGCTCGGTGCGGCGGCGCTTCACGGTCAAGCCGAGCAGGCGGCTCCGCTCAGTCGTCGTCGGCGGGCGGGTGATGCTGGGAAGGAAGCGCCTGGGTCGCGTCAAGGCGGGCGGCAAGGGGGTCCGCGTCCGCCTGGCGCGCACGGCGTCGGGACGGAAAAAGCTACGGCTGGTGCTCAGCCTGAGCGATGGCTCGACCGTGACCGAGCGGCGCATGCTGTGGCTCTGCGCGCCGTAGCGCGGCGCGGCGGTCGCTGATGTCCGAGGCCAACGTGAGCGTGGTCATGGGGCTGCTGGATGCCTGGACGGCCGGTGACTGCGACGCGGCGCTCGTCAGCTTCGATCCGGGGGTCGAGGCCGATCTCGGCCAGCTGCCCGGCGGGCGCCAGACCCAGGGACGTGATGAGCTGCGTGAGGTGGTGGCGCAGTGGCGGTCTGCGGATCAGGCCGGCGCGGTCAGCGTGGACAAGGTGTTCGACGCGGGTGACGAGGTGGTGGTCTGCCTGCGCGAGGCCGTGACCGGCGAGTGCGGTGCGACGACCGAGCGGAGCTACGCCCAGGTGTTCGGGCTGAGGGACGGCAGCGTGGTGTTCACGCGCACGTTCTACGAACTGGCGCTAGCGCTCGAGGCGGTCTCAGCGTAGGGCCGAGCCTCGCTCGGCTCTCGGAAGACGCGCCGTTAGAGACCTGTGACGGCTTTGATTCACATCCTGCTGGCCGTCAGGTCCGTCGCAGCGCGCGGACGACCAGGCCGGGGTGGCGGGCGATCCGCGGACCCAGCTTGAGCGCGAGCAGCGTGAGAGCGAGCCAGGGGCGAATGTGAGGGCGGATGCGCTTGATGCGCCCGTCCTCGGTGAGCTCGAAGACCATCGCGTCCCCGAGCTTGACCGGGCCCACGGCGGCGTCCCCCACCACCACGCGCACGGTGTCTGTGCCGACCTCCTCGCGCCAGCGCAGCCCGGTCAGACCGCCGTAGACCGCAGTGAGGAGAACGCGCAGATCCTCGGTCCCGCGGAACACCATCCGGCCGGAGATAGGCGAGACCAACTCGGCGTCGATGGCGAGCGTGGCGATGACCCCGTCTATGTCGTTGGCCTCGGATGCCGCGCGGTACCGCGAGATGGCGTCGTCCATGCGGGGATGGTGGCAAACCCAAGTCTCGGTACGCTCGCTCGGCGATGTGCCGTGTGACCCGAGTGGCAGCCATCTGCGTGCTGGGCGCCGCTATTGCGACGCCCGGCGTGGCCGCTGCCGCGACTCTCGGCCCGTCGTACCTCGGAGGCCCCGGGGTCAAGGGCAAGCCGGCCAAGATCAGCGTGGGGGCCAAGGGTGTTTGGGAGCGCCTGCGGTGGCGCGGCTGGACCCGGCCACGGGCGACGGCCCGCGGTGTCTACGACATCGCTGGGTTTGCCGGCGAACCCGGCACGGGGTATCGGAGCCGCATCTTCCTGAAGGTGTCCGGTCGCAAGAGATGCGCCGATGGCGTCTACGTCTACTTGCGGGTCCGCTGGCGCGTGCGCAAGCCGCTTTCGGGTCGCCGGGTGTTCTCTGAGCGTTTCAGCGGCTGCCCGTCGTAGTCGCCGCGATTGCCACGCAGCCGTCGTGGCTCGATCCGGCAGTCCAGATCCCCGCCTTGGCGTTGAAGACAGGCTCCTGTGCGGTGCCCGGGGGTACGACAAACAGCACCCAAGGGTCCGGGGAGGAGCGACCGGCGCCAGCGCTTCAAAGGCCCCGCTTCCCGCCTTAGAACAACAGAACGATGATCAAGATGATCAGGATCAGCGTAACCACGCCGCCGCCTATGTACATACTCGCCTCCTCTCGGCCCGAGTATGCCCAGACTATGTCGCTTTATCACTTCGCGAGCTGGTCCTAGCGGCTCGACCGACCGCCCCCAGAGATCTGCTCGGCCACGGCGATGGGCCGCTCTTTGCCGGTCATCGCCACGAGGTCCCGTTTGAACGGGACCCAGCCTGGCCGCTCCTCGCACCAGGCGAAGACGTCCCGGGCCTCGTCGACGGACATCCATAGAGGGCCGTTCTCCTCCACCAGTCGTCGAACGCCGTAGGGAGCCCATTCGAGGTCCTCGGCCACCAATCGCCAGAACGCGGCGGTGCGTTCGTTGTGGCGAGGGGCGAGCAGGACCTGGTTCATCGGCGTCGCACCAGCGATGGCGCGATACTCGGCATCCGATGTCGCGGGAAAACGTGGAGGTCGTGCTCAAGCAGTTCGGAGACACGAACGCGCGTGACTTCGCCGCGGTGATGGAGGCCTACGCGGAGGACGTGACGGTCGAGGTGCACGGCGAGAAGGTCGGTGTGCTGGGTCGGACGGTGGCCGGCAAGGTGGCCGTCGGGGAGTGGTTCGGCGACTGGTTCAGGCAGTTCGGCCGCGACTACCGCTTCGACATCGAGGAGTCGCGGGGCGTCGGTGATCGTGTGTTCCTGCTCGCTACCCATCGCGGGCGGGGGAGGGACAGCGGGGTACCGGTCGAGGAGCGCTGGGCGTACGTCTACACGGTGCGCGAGGGCAAGGTGAGCCGCGTGGATATCTGGGGCGACCGCGACGCGCGCGAAGCGGCCCTCGAAGCCGTGGACCTATCGGGGTAGGGATGGTGGCCCGACCGGCTTAGCGCGTTCCGCGAGTCCAGCTGCTCATGTCAACGCGGTCGTCCCGGCCCGACGCACTTCCCGGACCGAAAGCTCCGGGGGCGCCACCGTAGATCTTGCCGTAGGGGCGCTCGGCTATCCCGCTGCCATCCACGGTGTAGTAGCCGTACACGACGCCGATGAACATGACGATGCAGAAGGCGATGATCTCCATGATTCTCCTCCGGTAGAGCCTGTTCCGGCAGCATCCCGCGCACAGCCCGCGGCGTCTGTGAGGTGGCGCACGCTGGCAGGCGCCAGCTCTCAGGATCGCGGAGGGTCGATCGGTTCCAGTTTGAGGTAGCTGTCCTGCTTGGTGGCCAGGGTCCGCCAGATCGCACGCCAGGTCCCCCAGACACCCTTGCCCCAGTCGACGTCGTTGCCGACGGCGAGGTGGACCGCGTCCTCGTCGCTCAGGTCGAGGCTCACGCGATTGCTGCTCACCCAGTCGATCTTTGCCTCGATCTCGTGCTGACCGGCCGCGACTTCAGGTGACGCCGATGCGCCGTTCTTGAGGCGTGCCACTTCTCGCCCGTCTAGCACGACGTCGTAGGAGCGCAGCCGATCGCTCCAGCTGGACCGGGATCGATGCATGTGGATGCTCGCCACCGCTAGGCGCGTCGCCGGGCGACACGGTCAAAGACGCTCGCACACTCGCCTGGGGGGTTGGACGCCGCGACCTCCTGGAGCACCACCAGGATGGAGACCTTGCCGTTCCCGCCTCCCCCTGTGTCCTCGCTTGCCTGCAGGGCGGCCCCCGCGAGGTCCGAGCGGGTCTCCCGGCAGGCCGCCTCGAGGGTGTCGAGCAGGACCGCGTAGCGGCTCACGGTGCTCTTCTTGACGGACGCGCTCTCCGCGTCGATCACCGCGAGTGTGACCTCCGGCGCCGAGCGGTTGGTGGCCTGGACCTCGTCCGCCGGGACCTCGGCGGTCGCCGGAGCCTTGGCGGTCGACCTGCTGTTGGGGCTGTCCGCCTGAGGAGACGGCCCGCTCTTGTCCGTGGTCGGCGTGCGGGGGTCGGCGTCCGTTGTCGTGCCGGCCTCGGTCCGCTGTCGCGTGGGGGATGCCTTGCGTGGTTCGGCTGATTTTGCCTCCGGCACGGTCACGGTCTCCACCACGGTCCGCGTCGGGTTTTCATCACCGCTGTCACCGGCGCACCCGGCGAGCGCCAGACCCGTGGCCATCAACGCCGAGAGCGTTGCCACCCGCCTCGCGAGCCCGTGGTCACCCGCCTCCGCCTCCGCCGTCACCGCCACCTCCCCCGCCGAAGTCCCAGCCGCCCCCATCCGTCCCGCCGGAGCCGTGGTCGGGCTCGCCCCAGGTCGGCGCGTTCGCGGCGACGGTGGCGCCCTCGGCGTTGAGGAGCGTCCGGCCGCGCGGCCGTGCCATCAGCGCGCGCAGGACTGGGCCGGTCACCACCGCGACGATGCCCGCCAGCAGGAGCGGGGACCGGCCGGCGGCACTCACCGAGAAGAGCGCCACGCCGAGGGCCACCAGCAGCAGGCCGAGGGCGAAAACGAACACCGGCGACAGCAGCCGGGTCAGGAGGCTCGCGCCCTGTTGTCCTGACGCCATGAGGCGAGTGTAGATCGGTCGGTGTGGGGAAGGCGCGGGCCAGCGCAGGCCCCCGCCTGATCGTGGTGGCCGGCGGCGTAGTCCTCGCGGCGATCTGCTTAGGGCCTATGCCGGTTGGACGGCGAGTCGGGCGGTGTGGGCCTTCTTGAAGGCGATCAGGCCGGAGGCGAGTTGGAGCAGGGCGAGGTGGTTGTCGTCCTTTTTGGACCAGCGGATGAG
>Ga0136616_10000051_pt1 | contig 44236 bp, 46 predicted proteins | sample AntDrymUQ2992106_2_FD_106648 | JGI IMG/M metagenome (GOLD analysis project Ga0136616, IMG submission 106648) | Polar desert sand microbial communities from Dry Valleys, Antarctica - metaG UQ299 (21.06) | ecosystem: Environmental > Terrestrial > Soil > Desert | place: Antarctica: Dry Valley... | reverse complement strand
TCTCAGAGTGACCAGTTGTCGTTTGCCTCGCGCCGGCCGCCCGGCCCCAGCAGGAAGCTCACCATGAGCGTCTACGCGCCAAGACCAAGGCTGCTGCTTGACAGCGGCGTCCATCTCAGTAGTCGTCGTCCCGGGTCGCACCATCAAAGGTCTCCCTTTCCACTCCGAAGCCGAATAGGCGAAAAGTCATTCGTGTCTAGTTGTAGGGCGTTTCCCGGAACTATAGCACCCTGCTCGCCGTGCCTCTCCTCGTGAAGTTCTGAACGGTCGAGCTGCGCGAGCTCTCGCCGGGCGGCCGGGGCTTCGCATCGGTGAGGCTCACGGAAGTTGTCCGAGCGCCCGCTCGGCGCCGTCCGCCGCTCAGGTGCTCGGCCGCGCGTACCCCGCCAGCTCCGCCCGCGAGGCGACGTCGAGCTTGTGGTAGGCGCTCGCCAGGTGCGACTCGACTGTCGCGGGATGGTAATCGCGACCACCCTGAGGTCGAACGATCCCGTATGGCGGAGCGGCATCGATCCTGCCGGCCGGCTTAGCTCGTCCGTCATTATGGCAATACCGGGTATACTCACCGGATGGCCAAGGTGATGGTCTCCCTGCCGGACGAGCTCCTCAACGCGGTCGACGCCGAGGCAGCACGACGGGGAACCACACGCAGCGCCCTGCTGCGCAGTTTTGCCGACGACGCTCTTCGCCGGCGCGGCGCCGAGCGAGCTGCTCGGATCGAGGAGCTGATGCGCGGGGCGGCGCCTCACGGAGGCGGTGTAGCCGAGCTCGTGAAGCGTCATCGACCGCGAGGATGACGACGTGGCTCGCCGACGCAAGTGTGATTGTGGCGCGCGAGGATGTCGCCGATGCCCATCACGACGGAGCTCGCCGCCTCCTCGGTGGCCCCGAACCCGTCGCGACGCTCGATCTGGCGTACTACGAGGTCACGAACGTCGCGGTGCGGGCGTGGCGCGATCTGTCCGCCGCGCGACGACTGCGTGGAGCCATCCGCGCGCTTGCGGACGACGGTGGGCTCGTGCGCTGTGACGAGGCCTTGGTCGCCGCGGCGTGCGAAATCGCGGAACGCCACGATCTCTCAGCGTACGACGCCGCGTACGTCGCCGCCGCCGCGACGATCGGTGCGCGACTGGTCAGTTGTGACATCCGCGATCTCGTCTCTTCTGGACTCGCGGTGCTGCCTGCCGACACGGTTGCGTAGCTCAGCCCTCACGTTGGGAGGGTGGGCGCTTCTCAGGACAAGTACGCTCGATAATGGAGGTTATGTAAAGCGACGGGCCCGAACGCGCGTTCTGCGTTAGTGCAGCACCGCTGCCGGCCGGGCTTGTGGAAGTCCGTGGTCGCGTCAGCTGCTCAGAAGCAGCACGAGCGCAAGGATCAGCAGGACCAGCACGAGACCCGCGCCCGCGAGACTCGCTCGCCAGTCCTTCCAGAATCCCGGCTGCGCTCGGTCCCGGCTGTGGCGACCTTCGGGAGGCTCGCCGACCCAGTCGTCGTCATCGAGATCGCTCATACCCTCACGGTAACCGGCCGTGGCTCGACGGGAAGTCCAGCCTGATCGGATGCCGTCACGCGCTCGCCGACCGGTCGAGGACGGTGTCCGCGAACGAGGAAGGGTCCTCGAGGGGCTCGAGGTGGGTGAAGACCACGAGTTGCGGCACCGCAGCGCGCAGCTCCGCCTCGATCTGTTCGAGCAGGTCGTGGCCCTGTTGCACCGTCCAGGCTCCGGGTACGAGTACGTGCACCGAGAGGAAAGAGAGCCGGCCCGCACGGCGGGTGCGCAGCGCATGAAAGCGGATCGGGTCCTCGCCGGCTCGACTAAGCACCTCGTCGATCGCCTCGCGGTCGGCGGCCGGGAGCTGCCGGTCCATCAGCCCGCCCGTCGAGCGGCGCACGAGACCCGCGCCCGCGACGAGGATGTTCGCCGCCACGGCCAGGGCGATCACCGGGTCGAGCCATTCCCAGCCCGTCAAGGCCACCGCGCCGACTGCGACGACGACGCCCACTGAGGTCGAGACGTCGGTGAGCAGGTGGCGGCCGTCGGCCTCGAGGGCGATCGATCGCCGCCGGCGTCCGGTCCGCAGGAGCAACCCTCCGACGGCGAGGTTGACGAGCGCCGCGCCCATCGCCACCGCCAGCCCCACGCCGACCCCTTCGAGCGGCATCGGATCGAGCAGACGGTCGACGGCGGCCCACCCGATGCTGAGCGCGGCCACGAAGATCGCCGCGCCCTCCACCCCGGCTGAGACGTACTCGGCCTTGGCGTGGCCGTAGGCGTGCTCCTCGTCCGGCGGCTTCGCGGCCCACCGCAGCACCACGAGCGCAAGCACGGCCGCGACGAGGTTGACCACCGATTCGAGCGCGTCGGAGAGCAGCCCGACCGACCCCGTAAGCGACCAGGCCAGCGTCTTGAGGGCGATCGTCGCCACCGCCGCCGCGACCGCCAACCACGCAAAGCGGGTCAGCGGCACGTTGCGACCTTGGTTGCGAACAGCCACCAGACGGTGAGGCTAGAGAAGGCCCCCGTCTCCGGTCGCCCGGGTGAAGCACCGCGGAATCCGGGTCGACGCCTTGGGTGCGGCCGCCGCCCGGTCTCCTTCTCCACTGCCCCCGGGCTCCCGGCAGGGCCGACGAGCCGCGAGCCGTACCTCGCCGGTACCCTCGAGACCGTGACCGAGCTCTCCGCCCTCAACCGCATCCTCATCGAAGTGGACCGCGACCTCTGCATCGGCTCGGGCGACTGCGTCGACGCCGCGCCCGAGGTCTTCGCCCTCGACGACGATGGCAAGGCGATCGTCCTCGACCCCGATGCCGCGACCCCCGACGAGGTCGTCGACGCCGCGCGCAACTGCCCGGTGACCGCCATCTTCGTGATCGGCGAGGACGGCGACATCTACCCGTAGGCGCCCCGGTCGCTCTAGCGGACCCAGCGCGGCAGGGGACGCTTACACCATCCGAGAACCCGACCTAGGAGAGCCGTATGACCGACGCCCGAGCCGACGACGAGCAGCCCCAGACCGAGCCTCGCGGAGATGACGCGACCCGCCCGGAGCAACACGCCGCGCGCAACGAGCCGGGCGGCGAGGAGGAGAAGTCCCCACAGGATAAGACCGACGACGAGCGCTTCGACACCGGCGAGCACTCGGACGCGCCCGGGCCCTTCGGCACCGGCTAAGCCTCGGACTCGACGAGCTCACGCCCGCGGCGGCGTAGGGATCGCCACGCCCGTCCCGTCCGGCGAGGCGACGAGCTCCTCCTCCTCGGCGGCGAACGGGCGCCATGCGTTGGCGATCGGCATGCGCCGGTCCTTGCCAAACGCGCGGGCGGTGATCTTGACCCCCGGCGGCGCCTGGCGGCGCTCGAACTCGGCGTCGTCGATGAGCTGGAGGACGCCGCGGACCGTCGCGCGGTCGAAGCCCGCGGCGATGATCCCCTCGGGGCCGGCTCCCTCCTCGAGGTAGCGCTCGACGATCGGGTCGAGGATCTCGTAGGGAGGCAGGTCGAGCCATTCCTGGTGCAGCACGGTGGGTGGGCGCTCGAGCACGGCCTGGGGAATGGCCGGTCCGCCGGCGTTGCGATGGCGAGCGAGCTCGTAGAGCAGGGTCTTCGGACAGTCGCGGATGGGCGCGAAGCCGCCGGCCATGTCGCCGTAGAGGACCGCCGAGCCGACCGACAGCTCGCTCTTGTTGCCGGTCGCGAGCAGGAGGCGGCCGAGCTCGTCGGCGATCGCGAGCAGCATGGTCCCGCGCGCGCGGGCGTGGAGCTCCTCCTCCGATCGCTCGGTGAGGGTGTCGGCGAGTACCGACTCGAGCCCGGCCGTGAGGGCGGCGAGGACGGGCGCCACGTCGACGATCTCGAACGCTATGCGGAGGTCGCCGGCGAGCCGGCGGGCGTTCGCGACCTCGACGTCCGGGGTGCCGGGCGAGGGCATCGAGACCCCGAGCACGTTCTCGGGGCCGAGCGCATCGGCGGCGACCGCGGCGGTCACCGCCGAGTCGAGCCCGCCCGAGAGACCGAGCACGGCGGCGCGGGCCCCGTTTCGGTGCGTGAAGTCGCGCGTGCCGACGACGAGGGCCTGCCACACCTGAGTCAGCTCGCTCGCCTGGGGAGGCGATGCGGGCGGAGGCTCGGGGGCGCGCTCGGCGCTCACCCGCGCGTGGATGACGCCCGGCCGGCTGCGCAGCGGGCGCGGCCCGGCGAGCGGCACGTCGAGGCAGAAGCGCGCGGGCTCGAACTGGGCGGCACGGAAGAGCAGGAGCCCATCGCCGTCGACGACGAGCGAGCCGCCGTCGAAGACCAGTTCGTCCTGGCCGCCGACGCAGTTGACGTAGACGACCGGCACCCCGTTGCGCCGGGCCACTGCGGACGCGAGCGCGTGCCGGCCGTCGGTCTTGCGGCGATGGTACGGCGAGGCGTTGGGAACGAGGAGGATCTGAGCGCCGCCCGCGGCTTGCGCCTCGGGCGGTCCGTCGCCCGACCAAAGGTCCTCGCAGATCGACACGCCCGCGACCGTGCCGCCGATCCGCCACAGCGCACCGGGCCGGCGGCCCGGTGCGAAGTTGCGTGCCTCGTCGAAGACCTCGTAGTTCGGCAGCAGAACCTTGTGGTATATGCCGCGCAACTCGCCGTCGGAAAGAAGCGCGGCCGCGTTGGACACGCCGCGCGGTCGCGAGTCGCGGCCGCGGCGGGGGCGCACGGCGTCGATGGTGCCGACCACGGTGGTGGTGCGGCCGGAGTGTCGCGCGAGCTCGGACTGGGCCGACAGCGCCGAGTCGACGAACTCGGGCCGCAGGGCGAGGTCGTCGAGCGGATATCCGGTCAAGGCGAGCTCGGGCAGGACGAGCACGTCGGCGCCCTCTCCCTCCGCCCAGCGCATGGCGTCGAGGATCCGGCGGGAGTTGCCCTGGACGTCGCCGACGACGTTCTCGAGCTGTGATCCGGCGACGCGCAGCGCCTGCGCGCGGGGTCTCGTCGGATCTGGGTCGGTCATCGCCTCGGCCTCCCCCGGCATCGTACGCCGCGCTACAACCCCGGGTCATGGCGCTCGTCGACGAGATCCGCTCCGCGTGCGGCTTCGTGGCCGCGCGGGCGCGGTGGGTGCGGATCGCATCGGACGAGCGGATCGGCGAGTACGCGCAAGCCCTGCCGGCACCGGCGGCCGCCCTCGGTCCCGATCCCGAGATCGCCGTCCTGGAAGGGCCGGCCGAGGTCCGCGCTGCGTTTGCCCTCACCCTCGACGCGATCAACTTCGGCTCGGGCTACTGGCCGGAGATCCGCAGGCGACCCGGCCGCTCGGGCTTCACCACGATGGCGCTCGGCCTGCGGGAGCGCTTCGACGCGGAGGGACCGTGGTCGGCCCCGCAGCTCGAGGCGATCGACTCGGGGGAGGTGGGGAGTGCGCTCGGCCAAGATCCCGGGCACCGCCTGATGGATCTCTACGCCGAGTCGCTGCGCGACCTCGGGCGGCGGGTGGCGGCCGAGCACGGCGGGCGCTTCGTCGCGGTGGCGCAAGCGGCGGACGGCTCGGCGGTGGCCCTCGTCGAACGCCTCGCCGGCTGGGCGTGCTTCGCCGACGCCTCGTCCTACGAGGGCCGTGCGATTCCCTTCTACAAGCGCGCCCAACTCGCCTGCGCCGACCTGGCCCACGCTCGCGTCGTCCGCTTCGGGGACCTCGACCGGCTCACGCTCTTCGCCGACAACCTCATCCCGCACGTCCTGCGTGTGGACGGCGTGCTCGCCTACGACGAGGAGCTGCTCGCGCGGATCGAGTCCGGCCGGCTCCTCGACCACGGCTCCCCGGAGGAGGTCGAGATCCGCGCCTGTGCGGTGGAGGCCGTCGAGCGCATCGCTCGGGCCCGGTCGGAGCTGAGCCCTCAGCAGCTCGACCACGTGCTCTGGAACCGCGGCCGGGAGGCGGCCTACAAGGCGCGTCCCCGCCACCGGGCGCGCTCCACGGCCTACTGAGCGCCGTCCGGCCCGAGCCCGTCGCCCTCTGGCAGACTTCTCGCCGTGGCCAAGCAACGCCAGCAGCGCATGCACATGCGAACGGGCACCCTCGCTGCCGTGCCCGAGCTCGAGGAGCGCACCGACGAGCAGCTCAAGAGCGAGTCCAAGCATCGCGCCGCGGCGCGGACGATCCTCGGCGCCCGCGCGGCCGAGCGCTACGACGCTCAGACCGCCCGGCGCTACTTCAACGAGGCGCTCGCGGCCTGCACGCCACAGGAGCGACCCTATCTGCGCCAGATGATGAAGGCCTCGTTGGCCCAGGCCGAGCGCCGCCCAGACGAGCTCAAGGAGGCGATGGAGAAGCTCGGCCAGGCGCCGCCCACGGGGCGCCAGATGCTCGCCCTGCGGCTCATGGGCCTCGTCTCCCCTCCCCCGGGCGCGGGCGTGGCCGCCCGGGCGCGCGGGATCGCCATCCTCCTGGGGATCGTCGTCGTGCTGCTAGCCGCCGGCTACGCCATGGCCGAGCTCGGCGCGCTGCCCTTCGGAGGGATCGGCCTTCTGGGCGGGCTGCTCGTCGGCCTGGTGATTGTGATCGCCGTGCTGGGCGTGCTCGCCCTGCTCGGGCGCAGGCGTCAGGCGCGCCAGCGCGAGGCCGCGCGGGCGGGTCCGCGCCCCGGCTAGCCGACGCTCAATAGATCGCGGCCGCGAGCCGGCGCCGATGCTCACGGGCGAGCGGGTCGTCGGGCCCGAGCTCGGTGAAGATTGCGACCATGGCCTGGCGAATCGCGTCGCGATTGGTGCCTTCGGCCGCGGCGAAGGCCTCCTGCATGCCCTCGAGCGCGGCGGCGTGGTCGCCGCGGTCCCAGGCGGCGAAGGTGTCGGCGAGCCCGTGTCCGTTCTGGGAGAGCCGGGCGCGGGCGGCCAGCCCGGCGGCGAGGAAATCGTGCGGGAAGGGCTCGACCACGGCCAGCGCCTCCTCGGTCTCGCCGCGGGCGAGCAGCAGGCGGGCGAGCCTGCCCGCCGCATCGGACTGGCGGGGATCGAGCTGGAGCGCGCGGCGCAGCGACGCCTCGTCTCCGGCTGCAACCAGCGCGTCGGCTTCCGAGGGGACGAGCTCGTCGAAGAAGCGCTCGACCTGCTCGGGCGGCGCGGCGCCCGTGAACTCGCTGGCGACCGCGCCGTCTCGGAAGGCCTTGACCGCGGGGATGCCCTGCACCTGGTAGGTCTGGGCGAGGGCTGGGTTGCGGTCGACGTCGACCTTGGCCAGGTCGACCTTGCCCTCGCGCGAGGAGGCCGCGGCCTCGAGCACCGGGGTGAGCTGGCGGCACGGGCCACACCACGCCGCCCAGAAGTCGACGACCACGGGGACCGTGCCCGAACGCTCGATGACCTGCTGCGGGAAGCCTGCCTCGTCGACGTCGAAGACCATGCCGACAAAGGATATTCGCTGCGCTGCGTCCTGCCCTACCCATACCATTCCACCGGCCGTGGCCCTCTCCGAGCGCGTCGAGCCCTACGACCACTTCGTCCTCGACCTCGACGGCTGCGTCTGGGTCGGTGACGAGGCCACGGCCGGAGCGGCGCAGGCGATCGCCGCGTTGCGGGAGGCGGGAAAGCGGGTTGCCTTCGTCACCAACGACCCCCGCCAGGCGACCGAGGACTACGTGACCAAGCTGTGGTCGCTCGGCGTCCAGGCCTCGCTCGACGACGTGGTCACCGTCGGCGGGGCGACCCAGCGCCTGCTGCACGAGACCCGCTCGGGGAGCACGGCGTTCGTGATCGGGACCGAGTCCATGCGCCGCCATGTCGCCGATGCCGGCCTGCGGGTGCTTAACGGCACCGACTTCGCCGCGGGCGCCCAGCTCGTGGTCGTGGCCGGCACCGACCATCTGGGCCTCGACGACCTGCGGATCGCCACGCTTGCTCTGCGGCGCGGCGGCGACCTCGTGGCGACGAGCCGCGATCCCACTTACCCCAGCGCCGATGGCCTCGTGCCGGGAACGGGCGCCTTGCTGGCCGCCGTCGAGTACGCCTCGGGCGTCACGGCGACGATCGTGGGCAAGCCCGAGCCCGAGCTGTTCGCCACGGCGCTCGACCGCCTCGGCGAGGGGCGCACCCTCGCGGTCGGCGACCGCCTCGACGCCGACGTGGCCGCCGCGGCCAAGGCCGGTCTCGACGCCGCGCTCGTCCTCACGGGCGGGACCACGGCCGAGGAGGCCGCGGAGGCCGGCGAACCCCGGCCGCTCTACGTGGCCGACAGCCTGGCCGCGCTCGTCTTGGACAGCGCTCCCTACTCGTAGACCACGAACTCGGGCTGCGGGCGCAGGCTCAACACGTCGCGCGGCTCCATCAGGTTCGTGTCCTCGCGGTAGAAGAGCTTGAAGCCGTGGCGAGCGGGGTCCCGACCCCGCACGAACTCGTTGTACTTGTCGACCTTGAGCTTGCGGTCGCCGAAGCCGTCGACGTTGAGTACGAGCTCGACGCCGGGATAGCGGCGCAGGCGCTCGCGGTTGTCGACCATGTCCTTGGTGAACTGGTGGACGACGAGCATCTTCTCGGGGAGCCGCCCGCGCCGGACGATCTCCGAGAGGCGAGCGGAGACGGCATTCAGCTCGTCCGCGGTCATCGAGCCGATGGTCTCGCCCGGCACCTCGTTCTCGCCCATGTGCCATTCGGGGTCGAGGGCGAGGCTCACGTCGGGCTGGGCGAGGAACCCCTCGAGTGCCCGCATCTCCTCGGGAAAGTCGGCGCGGCCGGGCTGGATGTCGAGCAGGAGCAGCGCCCGGGCGCGGCGGGCGGCCGCGAGGTAGCGGCGGATCGTCTCCGGCTCGAGACGCGTGCGGTACTTTCCGTCGTCGCCGGCGCTGGCGTTGGCGATGACGGCGATCAGCTCAAAGGCCGGAAGGATGGGCCGGGCCCCGGGCCCCTCGGCGTAGGGCCGCGCCTGGCGCTCGAGCTTGCCGGCGATCGACGCGGGCGGGCCGATGCCGAGCACGCCGAGCTCCTCGTCCTGAGGTGCGCCGTAGAAGCCGACCACGCGGGACTCGGGGAAGATGCTCCGCCCTCCTCGGGGGAGCTCGGGCGGGGGTGGCGCCGCCTCCTTGGTGCCGCCCTTCTCCGGTCCCCCGGAGAGCGCGGCGAGGCCGAGCGCGATCGCGACCATCAGCGCCCCGGCGCCGGTCGCGGTGAGCACGGTGCGGCGCTGGCGCTCGGTTCGGCGCCGCGCCTGGTCGCGCCGCTCGCGCCGGTCGTTCTGCTCCACGCGACCCAGCGTATCCCCGCCGTCGCGGTGTACCCGCCGCTCGGTCGCCACCATGGAGGGCGACATGGCGCGCAAGACACACCACAAGCACTCCTCCTCGAAGGGCTATCGCCGTCTGCTCGACGGCCTCGCCGCCCTCGACGGCGTACATCGCGTCGCCACCGGGCGCGTCAAGCCCCGCATGGGCTCGGGACGCCCGGTGGCGGCGATCTCGAAGGTCCGCCGCACCGAGTCGGGGCTGTCGATCACGATCAACACCGAGGGTGCGATCGTCGACGCGTACGTCGTCACCGACCGCCCGGAGGAGGTCGCGGCTGCGATCGCCGCGCGGGGCTGGAGCGCGCCATCGGGCGGCGCTTAGACTCCCGCGCCGTGCCCGACCGCTCACTCGCTCTGATCGCCAACCCCGTCGCGGGCGGCGGGCAGGGACGGCGAGCCCTGGGCGCGGCGTGCGCCGAGCTCGAGCGTCACGGCGCGCGGTTTCGGGCGCTCACCACGGCGAGCGCGAGCCACGCGATCGAGCTCGCCCGGGAGGTGGCCGGCGGCGGAGCCGAGACCGTGGTGGCCGTCGGTGGCGACGGACACGTCGGCTCGCTCGCGGGCGTCCTGCGCGAGGCCGACACGCCGCTCGCCATCGTCCCCGCCGGGCGCGGCAACGACCTCGCGCGCGTGCTCGGGATCCCCACCGATCCGGCGGCCGCCGCCCGGCTCGCGCTCGACGGCGAGGCGCGGGCGTTCGACGTCGGCGAGGTCGACGGCGCTCCGTTCCTCGGCATCGCGAGCCTCGGCTTCGACTCGGACGCCAACCGCATCGCCAACGAGTCGCGGCTGCGCGGGAACGCGGTCTATCTGTTCGCCGCATTGCGGGCGCTCGCGGGCTGGCGACACGCCCGCTTCGAGGTCACCGTCGACGGGGAGCCCCACGCCTTTACCGGGTACACGGTCGCTGTCGCGAACTCGAAGGCCTACGGAGGCGGCATGATGCTCGTCCCCCACGCTCGGCTCGACGATCGCCGCCTCGACGTCCTGATGGTGCACGAGCACTCGCGGCTGCGTTGGCTGGCCATGCTGCCGCGCGTGTTCCGCGGCACCCACGTCGGGGACCCGCGCGCGGAGTTCTCGACCGGCCAGGTCGTCGAGGTCGGCGCCGACCGCCCGTTCACGGTGTACGCCGACGGCGATCCGATCGGCGAGCTGCCGGTGACCGTGCGCCTGAGCGAGCGGCAGGTCCGGATCGTGGCCCCGGCGGCGGGACCGGCCGGGTGAGGCGGGCGGGGCGGGTCACGCCCCCGCCGTTCGAGGAGGCAGTGGCCTGGCATGACGTCGAGTGCGGCGCCTACGAGGTCGACCTCCCGCTGTGGCGCGAGCTCGCCGCCGCACGCGCCGGCCCCTTCCTCGAGCTCGGCGCGGGCACCGGCCGGGTCGCGCTCGATCTCGCCACCCGCGGACACGAGGTGACGGCGCTCGACTCCGATCCGGCTCTCGTCGCCGCGTGCGCCGAGCGTGCCCGCGCGCGCGGCCTGCGCGTCGAGGCCGTCTGCGCCGACGCGCGCAGCTTCAGGCTCGATCGTCGCTTCACGCTCGTGCTCGCGCCGATGCAGGTCGTCCAGCTCCTCGAAGACGCTCGCGGACGTGACGCGATGCTACTCCGCGTGCTCGACCATCTCGAGCCGGGCGGCCTCTTTGCGCCGGCCCTCGCCGATCCCTTCGCCGGCCTCCCGGCCGCCGACTCGCTCCCTCCTCTTCCCGACACGGGCGACCGCGACGGCTGGGCGCTCGCGAGCACTCCGGTAGCTCTGCGCGAGGAGGCCGGCGCCCGCGGAGATCGCACCGTGGCCATCGACCGTCTGCGCCGCGCGGTCTCCCCCCGCGGCGAGACGGCCGAGTCAGCAGCCACCGTCCGCCTGTCGGTCTTCGGGGCCGAAGAGCTGGCGGCGAGCGCCGTGGCCCACGGCTTTCGGCGCCTCCCCGATCGCTCGGTCCCCGAGACCGAGGCCTATGTGGGCTCGACGGTGCTCATGCTCGAGGCGCCGCGGCGTCCGTGACGCCCACGCTGCGCGTCTGCGCGCTCTATCCCGACCTGATGAACATCTACGCCGACCGGGGCAACATCCAGGTGTTGCGGGCCCGCTGTGCCTGGCGCGGCCTCGGCTTCGAGCTGCGCGGCAGCACGCTCGGCGACGACCTCGACCCGAGCGCCCACGACCTCTTCTACATCGGCGGCGGGCAGGATCGCGACCAGATCGCCGTAGCCGAGGACATGCTGGCGACCAAGCGCGACGCCCTCCACGCCGCCGCGGACCGCGACGCGGTGATCCTCGCCGTATGCGGCGGATACCAGCTGCTGGGGCGCTCGTACCAGCTCGGGGAGCGAACCATCCCGGGCGTCGGCCTCGTGGGCCTCGATACGGTGCGCGACCCCGGCCCGCGCCTGATCGGCAACTGCGCCATCGAGTCCGACGTCGGCGGTGCTGAGCGAATCGTCGCGGGGTTCGAGAACCACGGGGGGCGGACCTACCTCGACCCCGGCGAGCGCCCGCTCGGGCGGGTCCTCTCCGGCCACGGCAACAACGGTCGTGACGGAGCCGAGGGCGTGCGCCGCGGCAACGTCATCGGCACCTACCTCCACGGGCCGCTGCTGCCCAAGAACGTGTGGCTCGCCGACCGGCTCGTGGAGGCAGCCCTGGGGATCGAGCTCGAGCCGCTCGACGACGAGCTCGAGGAGGCAGCGCATAGGAGCGCGCGAAGGGCGGCGGGGGTGTGAGTCGAGTCGGTCCCTGTGTCGCCGGCGCTCACCGCTACCGCCCCGTCGACCCAAAGCCCCCGATCCCACGCACCGTCTCCTCGAGCGACGCCAGCTCCCGCAACTCCGGCGCCGAAAAGGCGACGAGCACGAGCTGGGCGATGCGGTCGCCGACGGCCACCTCGAAGCGCTCCCGACGGTCGGTGTTGAGCAGCAGCACACGGAGCTCCCCGCGGTAGCCGGGATCGATCAGCCCCGGGGAGTTGACTAGCGCGATCCCGTGGCGCAGCGCCAGGCCCGAGCGCGGCACCACGAGTCCGGCGAGTCCCTCCGGGATCGCGAGCGCGAGTCCCGTGCCGACGCTCGTGCGCTCCCCCGCTGCGATCGTCGCCACCTCGCCGGCGTGGAGGTCGTACCCCGCGTCGTCGTCGTGGGCCGGCGCCGGCGAGCGTGCGTCGTCGTGAAGCCGCGTGTAGTGGAGGATCACTCCGGGGCGGCGCCGTCGGAGGCGCCGCCGTCGACCGCGAAGCGCTCGAAGCGCGCAGCGACCCCGGCCGGCACGCGTGCACGTACCCTCGCTCCGTCGGGGGTGTCCTCCCGGTCGAGCTCGCCCGCCACCTCGTGGAGCTCGGCCAATCGTCCGCCCTCACGGTAGGGGACGAGCACGTCGACCGGACGCAGCGTGCGCAGGAACTGAGCCTCGATGGCCGCGCGCAAATCGTCGAGCCCTTCGCCCTTGGCGGCTGACACCCGGGTCGCCCGCGGGTGGCGAAACTCGAGCTCGCGCCGGCGCTCGGCGTCGAGCAGGTCCACCTTGTTGAGGGCGAGGAGCTGCGGTCGCTCGGCGGCTCCGATCCCGGCCAGGACCTCCTCGACGGTGGGGATCATCTCCTCCATCTCCGCGTGCGGAGCCGAGGCGTCGACCACGTGCACGATCAGATCGGCGCGCAGGGTCTCCTCGAGGGTCGCTCCGAAGGCCTCGACGAGCTGGTGGGGCAGCTTGCGGATGAAGCCGACGGTGTCGGTGAGCAGGTATCGTCGGCCGGAGATCTCGAAGGAGCGCGTGGTCGGGTCGAGGGTGTGGAAGAGCCGGTCGCGCACGCCCGCCTCGGCGCCCGTGAGCGCGTTGAGGAGCGTCGACTTGCCGGCGTTCGTATAGCCCGCGAGGGCCACCGTCGGAAGCTGCGCGCGCTCGCGCTCCTGGCGCATGACCGCCCGGCTCGAGCGCGTATGCTCGAGCTCGCGCCGCAGCGCGGAGATACGGTCGCGGGCGAGCCGGCGGTCGGTCTCGATCTGGGTCTCCCCCGGTCCGCGCGTGCCGATCCCGCCGTCCATCCGCCCCGCGCCCAGGCGCTCGAGGTGGGTCCACAGTCCGCGCATGCGGGCGAGGTTGTACTCGAGCTGGGCCAGCTCGACCTGAAGCTTGCCCTCGGCCGATCCGGCGTGGTCGGCGAAGATGTCGAGAATGATCGCGGTGCGGTCGATCACCGGAACGCCCGTCTCGGCCTCGAGGTTGCGCTCCTGGCGCGGTAGCAGCTCGTCGTCGCAGGCGATCAGATTGGCACCGGACTCCCGGATCGCCTCCGTGAGCTCTGAGAGCTTGCCCCGGCCCAGGTAGCGGTCAGGGTCGGGGCGAGGGCGGCGCTGGGTGAGCTCGCCGGCCACCGCGACGCGGGCGGTGCGCAGGAGCTCACGCAGCTCGGACAGGTCGGGCTCCTCGGGCCCGGCGGCGATCAGCAGGGCGCGCTGACGGGCGCGCGGGTTGCGTATGCCCTCGCCGTAGCGGCTTCCGTCGCGGCGCACGTGGCGGTCGCTGTCCATCTCCCAGCAGTGTAGGACGAGTCGCGGCGGCGACGAGCGCGATGCGGCCTACCGGTTCGAGGCCGAACACGACGCCGCGCCGAGGGCTACCTTGAGCCGATGACGCAATCCACCGACGCCTTCGAGGTATCGAGCGATCCCGCCCGCCTCGACCGCGACCTCGTCCACGGCTTCCTCTCCCGGGAGTCCTACTGGGCACTGGGGATCACCCGCGAGACCGTCGAGCGCGCGATCGACGGGTCGATCGCGTTCGGGTTGTACGAGAACGGCGTTCAGGTGGGATTCGCTCGAGCCGTCACCGACGGCGTCACCTTCGCCTGGATCGCCGATGTCTTCGTCGTGGGCTCGCACCGCCGGCGCGGCCTCGGCCGCCGGCTCGTCGAGGCGGTGCTCGACCACCCCGAGATCCGCGGGTCGCGCAACGTGCTGCTCGCCACCGCCGACGCCCACGGCCTGTACGCGCGGTACGGGTTCGCGCCGCTCGCCCAGCCCGACCGCTACCTCAACCTCCGCCAGCCCGGTCGTGAGCCCTTCGGCCCTGCCGCGAGGCCGCCGGAGGCCTGAGCCTACCCCCCCGGCTCCGGGCCGCCTGGGCCCGCCGGCTGCGCCTGGGGAGCCGGCGCCTCGACCGCGCGCCCCGCCCCGAGCCGTGCCCGCGGCACACGCGGGATGACGCCCTCGCTCGAGAACGCCTGCGGCGGCCGCGAGCCCGGCATGACGACGACGCCCTCCTCCGGGTCGCCGAGCCAGGCCGCGTGACCGACCGCGTAGCGGTGGGCGCACAGCGCCGCCGCTGCGGCCTCGATCTCCTCGATGCGACGGCTCCAGAGGTCGCCCTCCGAGTCCTCGACGCGGTCCTCGGTCAGCTCGTCGATGCGGGTGAGCACGCCGAGCGGGTGACGGCGGGCGGGCACGCGACGGCCCTGCAGGGCGCAGAAGACCGCGTCGACGTTGACCTCGAAGACCCCGGCCTCCCGGAAGATCCCGTCCTCGACGACGCCTTCCTGCTCGGCCTCGGGCCCGACCTGGGTGTCCGTGGTCGTGTCCGGAACGTAGAGCCCGAGGTCCTCGAGTGCGTCGAACAGCGCGAAGCCCGTCTCGAGCGGGGCGCGCGGGCTGACCCCGCGGCGGCGCAGCGCCGCGTCGCATGCCCGCACCTCACGTCCGTCGAGTGGGTCTCCCTGAGGAGCCCCGATCGCGACCGCGACGTCGCCGAGCGCCTCCAGCTCCTCGACCACCTCGGCCGGGGAGCCCGGTTCGTAGAAGGTCGCGCGCAGGCGGATCGGCGGCTCGTCGCTGCGCATCTCCTCGAGGCGGCAGAGCTGCTGGAGCTCCGCCCCGACCGCTATCCCGCAGTACCTCATGCCGCCCGTCCCTCCGCCGTGCCGAGGCTGGAGCGCAGGCGCTCGACGGCCTCGCCCAGCCGGTCGTCGCCGATCGTGAGCGAGATACGGAAGAAGCCCTCGCCGTTGGGGCCGTAGGCCCCGCCGGGGGAGATCACGACCGCCGACTCCTCGAGCACCATCTCGCAATAGGAGGTCGAGGTATGTCCGGCCGGCACCGGCGCCCAAACGTAGATCGTTCCGCCCGGCGGCGTGATTGCGACGCCGATCTCGCGCAACGCGTCGCAGACCAGGTCGCGGCGGCGCTGGTAGAGCGCGCTCATCTCGCGCGCGACCGCGTCGCTCGCGGGTGAGAGCGCGGCGACGGCGGCGAGCTGGACGGCCTCGAACATGCCCGAGTCGATGTTGGTCTTGAGGCGCCAGTAGGCCTCGAGCGCCTCGGCGTTGCCGACCATCGCCGCGGCGCGCCAGCCGGTCATGTTGTAGCCCTTCGAGAGCGAGAAGACCTCGACGCCGACCTCCTTGGCGCCTGGCGTGGCCAGGAAGCTCGGGGCCACGTAGCCGTCGAAGGTGGTCTCGGTGTAGGAGGCGTCGTGGACGACGAGCAGGTCGTGAGCACGCGCAAAGGCAACGGCCTGCTCGAACAGGCCGTCGGGGACGACCGCGCCCGTCGGGTTGTTGGGATAGTTGAGGTAGAGCAGCCGGGCCCGCTCGCGAGCGTCGGCGGGGATGGCCTCGAGGTCGGGAGCGAAGCCGCGCTCGGGCTGCAGCGGCATGAGGAACGGCTCCCCACCGGCGAGCAGTGGCCCGCCGGTGTAGACCGGGTAGCCCGGATCGGCGGCGAGGGCCACGTCACCGGGATCCAGGAACGCGAGGTTGAGGTTGAAGATGCACTCCTTGGCTCCGAGCGCGGGCACGACCTCCGTGGCCGGGTCGAGCGCCACGCCGAAGCGGCGCTCGTAGAAGCCGGCGACCGCCTCGCGGAGCTCGGGGCGACCTCGGTTCGAGGGGTACCGGTGGGTGCCAGGGTCGGCGACCGCGTCGGCGAGGGCTTCGATCACGACCGCCGGCGTGGGCGTATCGGGATCGCCGATCCCCAGGCTGATCACGTCGATCCCCTGCGCGCGCTTGTCGGCGATCTTGCGCTCGAGCTCGGCGAAGAGGTAGGGCGGGATGCGGCTCAGGCGCTCACTCGGTCGCATGCAGCTCCTTCACGAGCTCGTCGCTGAGCGTGCCGCGGAAGACCGGCACCGCCCAGCCGGTCAGCCGCACGCCTAGGTCCTCGCCGACCTCGACCTCGAGGTCGCCGCCGTCGAGGTGCACGGTAACCGGACTCTCGGCGCCGCGCAGGACGGCGGCCACGGCGGCGCCGCAGGCGCCCGTGCCCGAGGAGAGCGTCTCCCCCACTCCGCGCTCGTAGATCCGCGCGGTGATCTCGTGGTCGCCATCGTGGCGCCAGAACGAGACGTTGGTGCGGTTCGGGAAGCGCTCGGTGTTGCCCTCGATCGGCGGGCCGAGCTCGCCGAGGTCCAGGTCCTCCAGCCGGTCGTCGAGACCGATCTCGATGGCGCACTGCGGATTGCCGATCGAAACGTGCTGGAAGCGGAGCTCGCGCCCGGCCGCGCTGAGGACACCGCAACCTCCTTCGTCACCGGACGGAAAGTCCGCCGAGCGAAGCCGCGCCCGTCCCATGTCCAGCGAGCACGTGGTCGATCCGGTGATCCGGGGCCGGATCTCGCCCGCGGCGGTCTCGATCGAGAAGACGTCGTGCTCGACCCAGCCCGAGCGGCGCAGGTAGAGGGTGGCCTCGCGGGCGCCGTTGCCCGACAGCTCGGCCTCCGAGCCGTCGGGGTTGAAGATCCGCAGCCGGGCCGCGTAGCCGCGCTCGGAGGGCTCGGTCAGGAGCAGCACACCGTCCGAGCCGATGCCGGTGTGCGCGGCGCACAGCCGGCGCACGCGCTCGGTGGTCAGCTCGAAGGGAAGCTCTTGCTGCTCGACGATGACGTAGTCGTTGCCGAGCGCCTGCCACTTCTCGAAGGTCATCGGGGGGAGGCGGCCGGGATCGAATGTCGAGGAGGAGCGGGCATCGCTGAGCACGGCGCGCTAGGTGGCCGCGGCGGTCGGGGGCAGCGCGACGGCCGGCGATCGAGGGCGGTCACCCCGGCGGCCGCGAGTCGTTCGGCGCGGCACTATAGAGATACGACGATCTCCTCGGCCGACTCGCCGGGGTCGCGACCGGTCACGTCGAGGAGATGAACGCCGGCGAGCTTGCGCATCCAGGTGAGCTGGCGCTTGGCCAGGTTACGCGTGCGCCGCTCGACTCCCTCGATGTCGCCGGCGAGCAGCTCCTCGAAGCCGAGCGCCGCGCGCGCGGTCGGCGACGCGCCCGCCGCGGCGGCGCGCCGTACCTCCTCGGCCGCCCCGGCGGCGACCATGGCCTGCACGCGTCGCCCGATCCGGTCGTAGAGAGCCCCGCGCTCGGCGACGAGGCCGACGAGCAGCGTCGGCCGTCGCGTCTCGCTGGTCCAGAGCTGCGACTCGCCGCTCGGTGCCGCCACCGCGACCGAATCCTCTCCCGCCTCGAGCAGCTCGAGGGCGCGCACGATGCGGCTGCGGTCCGCCGGGTCGATGCGCTCCGCAGCAGCCGACGACCGGCGACTCAGCTCGGCATGCAGCGCGGCGGGGCCGCGAGCGGCGAGCTGTGCCTCGAGTCGCTCGCGGACACCTGGAGCGGGCGGCGGGCGCAGGTCGAGCTCGGTCAGCGCGGCGCGCAGGTAGAGGCCCGTGCCACCGACGACGATGGGGTAGCGCCCGGCGGCCAGCGCGGCGTCGATCTCGCGGTGGGCGAGCGGCATGAACCGGCCGACCGAGGAGCTTTCGGTGACCGGAATGCAGCCGACGAGCCGGTGCTCGAGGCGGCCCCGCTCGGCCGCGGTCGGTGCGGCGGTGAGGGTCTCGAGGCCGGCATAGACCTGCAGCGCGTCGGCGGAGATCGCCACCGGATCCTCGCCGCGGGCGCGCAATCGCTCGGCGAGCGCGACGGCGACCGCGGTCTTGCCGATTCCGGTCGGCCCGAAGAGGGCGAGGATATCGGGACGCCCGTCGGGCGCCGGCGTGCCGCCGCTCAGAGGACCGCAGAGAGAGAGCGCGCGTCGCCGGCGAGCGTGGTGCTCGTGGCGCCCGTGATCTCGACGTCGACGAGCTCTCCGGGCTGCGGTGGCGCCCCGCAGGCTGCGACCCCGAAGTTGGCGGTCTTGTTGTGTCGCGTGCGCCCGCGCAGCCGCGAGGGGTCGGTGCGCGACGGTCCCTCGACCAGCACCTCCATCGTCCGCCCCACGAATCGCTGCGCGCGCTCGGTCGCTCGCCGTTGGACGGCCTCGATCAGCCGGTCCATCCGGTCGCGCTTGACCGCGTGAGAGAGCTGGCCGTTCATGCCGGCGGCCTCGGTGCCGCGCCGCGGCGAGAACAGGAACGTGAAGGCTGAGTCGTAGCCGACCTCCTCGACCACCGAGAGGGTCTCCTGGAAGTCCTCGTCGGTCTCGCCGGGGAAACCGACGATGATGTCGGTGGTCAGCGCGCAATCGGGCACGTGCTCGCGGATCAGCGCCACTCGCTCGAGGTAGCGGCGGCGGTCGTAGGTGCGCCGCATGGCCTTGAGCATCCGGCTCGAGCCCGACTGCAGCGGGAGGTGGATGTGCTCGCACAGCGCGTCGAGCTCGGCGTGGACGCGCACGACGTCCTCGCGCATGTCCTTGGGATGGGGGCTCGTGTAGCGGATCCTGTCGATCCCCTCGATGGCGTCGACCATGCGGAGCAGCTCGGCGAAGGTCGTCTTCTCCTCTCGCGGAAGGTCGCGGCCGTAGGAGTTGACGTTCTGGCCGAGCAGGGTGACCTCGCGCACGCCGTCCTCCGCGAGGCGCTCGACTTCTCCCACGAGCTCCGCGGGCGGGCGGCTGGCCTCGCGCCCGCGCGTGGAGGGGACGATGCAGTACGCGCAGCGGCAGTTGCAGCCGACCGAGACCTGTATCCAGCCCTGGAACTCGCGCGCCCGCTTCATGGGCAGGTGGCCGGAGAAGCCCTCGAACTCGAAGTACCCCTGTGCGGTGAGCGAGTCGCTGGTCAAGAACTCGGCCAGCTTGGGGATCTGGCCCGGGCCGAAGGCGACATCCACGAACGGGAAGCGCTCGAACACGCGCTCCTTCATCGACTGCGACCAGCAACCGCCGACCCCCACGATGCGCGCCGGGTCCTCGCCCTTCAGCCGCTTGGCCTCTCCCAGGTGGGCGACGAAGCGGTTGTCGGCCGACTCACGGATCGAGCACGTGTTGAAGAGGATCAGGTCCGCCTCGTCGCGAACCGGAGCCTCGCGGTAGCCGAGCGACTCGAGCATGCCCTTCATGCGCTCCGAGTCGTGCTCGTTCATCTGGCACCCGAACGTGGTGAGGTGGTAGCGCTTCACGGAGTGAGATCCTAGGGGGCGGCCCGCGATTCCCGGGCGCAGGATTCTCTCATCGAGGGGCTCTCTGAGCGAGCGAAGCGAGCGTACCCGAGAGGAGAGAATCCGGAGCCCTACTTCGCGAAGTCGACCGCACGGCTCTCGCGGATCACCGTGACCTTGATCTGCCCTGGGAACTCGAGCTCCTTCTCGACGTCGCGGGCGATCGCGTGGGACAGAAGCGCGGCGGCGTCGTCGTCCATCGCCTCGGGGCTCACGACGACCCGCACCTCTCGCCCGGCCTGCATGGCGAAGACCTTCTCGACGCCTTCGTGGCGGTTGGCGATCTGCTCGAGGTCGCGCAGGCGCTTCATGTAGTGCTCGAGCGACTCCCCTCGCGCGCCGGGGCGCGCGCCCGAGAGCGAATCGGCGATCTGCACGACGACGGCCTCGATGGTCTGCAACTCGACCTCGTTGTGGTGGGCTTCCATGGCGTGCGCGACCGCCTCGGACTCGCCGTAGCGGCGCGCGATGTCGCCGCCCACCAGGGCGTGCGGCCCCTCGATCTCGTGGGTCACCGCCTTGCCGATGTCGTGGAGGAGCGCCGCGCGGCGAGCGCACTTGGCGCTCGCCCCGAGCTCGGCGGCGAGCGTGCCGGCGAGGTTCGCGCACTCGACCGAGTGGGCGAGCACGTTCTGGCCGTAGCTCGTGCGGTAGCGCAGCCGGCCGAGCAGCTTGACGAGCTCGGGATGGAGCGCGCCGGCCTCGGCGTCGAATACGGCCTGCTCGCCGACCTCGACGACGTGGCCGTCCATCTCGGCGACGGCTTGGTCGTAGGCGTCCTCGATCCGCGCAGGGTGGATGCGGCCGTCCTCGAGCAGCTTCTCGAGGGTGATGCGCGCGATCTCGCGGCGGACGCCGTCGAATCCCGAGAGGACGACGGTCGAGGGCGTGTCGTCGACGATGAAGTCGATGCCGGTCAGGGTCTCGAGGGAGCGGATGTTGCGCCCCTCGCGGCCGATGATCCGGCCCTTCATGTCGTCAGAGCGGAGCTGGACCACCGAGACCGTGGTCTCGGCGGCGTGGCCGGCGGCGAGCCGCTGCATCGATGTGGCGAGGATGCTGCGGGCGCGGCGGTCGGCCTCCCGCTTGGCCTCGTCCTCGGCTTGGCGGATCATCCGGGCGCTCTCGTGCTCGAGCTCGTCCTCGAGCTCGCGCAGGAGGATCTGCTTGGCCTGGCCCGCGGTCAGCCCGGCGATCCGCTCGAGCTCGCGCAGCTGGTCGTGGCGAGCTGACTTGAGCTCGTCCTGGCTCTGCTCGAGGTTGCGCTGGCGGTCGTCGATCGCTCGCTCGCGCCGCTCGAGATCGGCGAGCTTGACGTCGATCGACTGCTCCTTGCCGAGCAGCCGCTCTTCGATCCGTCCCACCTCGGCGCGTCGCTGGACGAGCTCGAGGTCGAGCTGCTCGCGCAGATCGGCGGTCGAGGGCCCTGCCGGGGCCTCCGCTTCCTCCTCCTCCAGCGCGACCGCACCCCGAGGCGCGGGGAACGAGCCGCCCTGCGGGACGACTCCGACGCCCGCCCGCCCGTTCTCGACGACCGCGGCTCCCTCCGTGCGGAGGCCCCGCGCGCGATGCGTGGTCGCGACCACGGCCACCGCCGCCGCCGCCAGCACGACCAGACCGATCAGCACGATCTCCATGTCGGTGTCTCCTGTTCACGCTCGCCTGGGCGAGGCTCGAAGTCTGCGTACTCGGCCGTGACCGACGCGCAAGACACCAGCACCGTGTTCTGTCAGGCAGACGTGCGGCCGCGGGGAGGCCACACCACGTACAGCGCGCGACGCGCTAGCTCGCTCCTTCCTGCTGGTCCGCTGGATGATCTTTGGGTGTCATCGACTTCTGCCGTGTAAAGAGTGGTTATCCGGTTACTTCATCTTGCGACGGACGGCTAGGCCCGTTCAGCAACAGAGGTTAGTACCGTCGAACCCTCGGTTCAAGAGGCGGACCGTTGGTTTCCGCCTGGATTCGTCGAACACTCGTCGGGATCGTTCGCTCCAAGCTCAGGGCGCTCGGCCGAGGCGAGCCTGGAGCAGATCTCCCGCTCGTGACGGCGCACCGCCTCGTAGGCCACCTCGGCGTCGTAGCCGCGGCGCACGAGCAGAGCGAGGGCACGCTGTCGGCTCCGATCGTCCACGAGTCCGACAGGCACTCGCGCGCCGAGCACGGCGCGGGCGGCGTCGAGCTCCGCCTCGGCGCCGCGACCGGCGAGCACCTCCTGCACGAGCTCGGGAGCGATCCCCCGGCGCTCCAGCGCTCGGGCGATCCGATCCTGGCCCCAGCGGTCGAGTCGCCGCCGATCCTCGACGAAACGGCGCGCGAAGCCGGCGTCGTCGAGATATCCGGCGCCCGCGATCTCGGCCAGCGCCGCATCGGCGGCGGCCGGCTCGACTCCCCGCCGCTCGAGTAACGCTCGCAGCTCGGCGAACGTGTGGTCGCGCCGGGAGAGCGCCCGCCAGGCGAGCGTGAGGGCCCGCCGGTGCCCCGCAGCATCGTTGTCCTCGCGGGGCCCCGACACCTCGCTGCTCACCGAGAAGTGCTCAGGCGGCCTGGCGCACCGAAACCTCGGCGCTCGAGCCGTCGTCGGCGCCGTTCGGGGCAGCGGAGGCCGAAGGCGCTCCGTTCTGGCTCGGCGCCCCCCCGCCCACGCTCTCGACCGGTCCGGTCCGGCGCTCCACGCCCACGGCCTCGTAGATGCGTCGCTCGATCGTCTCGGCGACGTCGGGGTGCTCGCGCAGATAGGCCTTGGCGTTGTTGCGACCCTGTCCGAGCCGCTCATCGCCGAGGGAGAAGAACGAGCCCGACTTCGTGACGATCTTGTGCTCGATGCCGAGGTCGATCAGGCAGCCCTCCGAGGAGATGCCGTCGCCGTACTCGATGTCGAACTCGGCCTGACGGAACGGAGCGGCCACCTTGTTCTTGACGACCTTGACCCGCACGCGGTTGCCGATCGCCTCCGTGCCCTCCTTGAGGGTCTCGATGCGGCGAATATCGAGCCGCTGTGAGGAGTAGAACTTGAGCGCGCGACCGCCCGGCTGGGTCTCCGGCGAGCCGAACATGACGCCGATCTTCTCGCGGATCTGGTTGGTGAACAGGCACAGGGTGCCGGCGCGGTTGAGGTTGCCGGCGAGCTTGCGCGTCGCCTGGCTCATCATCCGAGCCTGGAGGCCGACCGTCTGGTCACCCATCTGCCCCTCGAGCTCCGCCTTCGGCGTGAGTGCGGCGACCGAGTCGATGGCGACGACGTCGATCGCACCCGAGCGGACGAGCACGTCGGCGATCTCGAGCGCCTGCTCGCCGTAATCGGGCTGGGAGACGAGCATCTCGTCGACGTCGACGCCGATGCGCTTCGCGTAGATCGGGTCCATCGCGTGCTCGGCGTCGATGAAAGCACAGGTGCCGCCCTGGCGCTGGGCCTCGGCGAGGACGTGGTAGACGAGCGTCGTCTTGCCCGACGACTCGGGCCCGAAGACCTCCACTATGCGCCCGCGCGGAAGGCCGCCGACCCCGAGTGCGAGGTCGAGCGAAAGCGCCCCGCTCGGGATCGTGGAGACGCGTACCGCCGCCCGCTCGTCGCCCATGCGCATGATCGACCCCTGGCCGAAGTCGCGCTCGATCTGCCCGAGGGCACTGCCGAGAGCCGCCTCGCGGGCCTTTGCCGCCTTCTCCTGATCCTTGTCCATGCTTAGCTCCTGGCTCTCTTCGTCTCGTCCGGTTTCGTGGGTAGGGCCAAGGTAGGGGATGGATCGGACGCCATGGGGAACTCGTGTGACGATCTCGCCACACTTACGTGACAGCTACGCAACAAAGGTGGTGACGCGGCGGGAGACATGGCTCGTCGAAGAGCACGCGCTGGCAGATCGCCAGGAGGAAGGCCGGGCCGCGGACCTGCTCACCACCGCAGGCGGTGGCGCGCGAGCGGCTCGTAGCGAGCTCCGTCCGGGGCGAGGTGCGATCGGTAGAGGGTGACGTGCTCGAAGCACAGCGGCCCTTCCGGGCGCTCCGTCTCGGGCGGCAGGGCGGGACTCGGCTCGCCTCTTCGCCGCCCCCGCGCGCGGGCGAGGGTCACGTGCGGCCGGAAGGGACGCCGCTCGGGAGCGTGCAGCTCCCGGGCCTCGAGCGCGCCGGAGGCGGCGGCCTGGACGGCCGCGGCCCGGCCTTCGGGATCGTCGAGGTCCAGCGCGAGGAGCCGCGGGCGCCGGCGCGGCAGCGCATCGATCCCGACCGGCCACAGCAGGGGCGCGAACAACCCCGCGACGGCGTCCAGGCTCCGGGCGATCGGCTCGATCTCCGCCTCGGGGCGGTGGCCGAGGAAGACGAGCGTCACGTGCAGGCTCTGCGCCGGAACGAGTCGCAGGCCGGCTTGTCCCGCCAAGGCCCGATCGCGCCAGACGGCGAGCGCCGTCCGCGCGGAGTCGATCGGGTCGAGGGCGAGGAAGAGGCGAGCGCACTCCGCCGCCGGCCGCCGGGCGCCGTCGGCCTCCTCAGGTGGGCGCCGGCTCTCCAAGCAGCAGCCGTCGCAGGAGGTGCATCCCCACAGTGGTGGAGCGATCGCGGACCTCGGCGCGCTCGCCCGGGATGACGAGGTCACGAGCGAGCTCCCGCCCTTCGGCGAGCCTCGCCGCGAAGCAGACGTAGCCGACCGGCTTCTCCTCCGTCCCCCCACCGGGGCCGGCGACTCCCGTCACGGCGACTGCCGTACCCGCACCGAAGCGCCCGACCGCCCCTACGGCCATGGCGCTCGCCACCTGCGGCGAAACCGCCCCGTGGCGGGCGATCAGAGCCGGGTCGACGTCGAGCAGGCCCGTCTTGGCCTCGTCGGCGTAGGCCACGACGCCGCCGGCGAAGTAGGCCGACGCCCCGGCCGGCCCGCTAAGCCGCCCCGCGAGCTCGCCGCCCGTACACGACTCGGCGACCGCGACGGTCGCCCCCGACCCGCGCAGCAGCGCCGCCACCTGCTCGTCGACGCTCGTGCCGTCGTCTGAGAAGAGCTGCGGCGCGTGGCGATCGCGCACGAGGGCGAGCAGTCCCTCCCAGGCCGGTTCGGCGGGTGGCTCGTAACGAACCGCGACCTCGAGCTCGCCGCGCCGCAGGCAGGTGGTGACCTCGAGCGCGTCGAGCCCGTCGATCTGCTCCTCGCCGACCCGCAGCGTCTCGGCGATCTCGGACTCGGGGATCCCGATCAGCCGCAGCATGCGATGCTCGTAGCGCGAGCGCCCCGCCACCGCGGTCCCGAAGGTCTCGGTCGCGACGGCCTCCTGCCATGCCGCATGGAGCTCCCGGGGCGGGCCCGGGAGGACGACCACGGTCGGCCCCACGTGCCCGTCGGCGGGCGGGACGACCAGTCCGGGCGCGGTGCCCGCGGGGCCGAGCACGTCTGCCCCCGCCGGCACGGTCGCCTGCTTGCGCGTCGAGGTCTCGATCGCCGCCTGGTCGAGCCCGCGCCAGCGCTTGAGCAGCGGCTCGACGACGGCGGCGATGCGGCGCTCGAGCTCCTCGTCGACGAACGACTCGCGTCCCTGGAAGCGTCCCACGACCTCGGCGGTGAGGTCGTCGGCGGTCGGGCCGAGGCCGCCGCTCGTGACCACGAGGTCGACGCCCTCTGAGGTCAGGAAGCGAAGCTGGGCCTCGACGTCGGCCGGGCGATCGCCGCAGATCGTGATGTGGGCGAGGTCGATGCCAAGCTCGGAGAGCCGGTCGGCGAGCCAGGGGCCGTTGCGGTCGCGCACCCGCCCCGCCAGGACCTCGGTGCCGGTGACGACGATGCCGGCACGCGCGCTCACCGAACGGTCGGGGCGGCTGCGATCATGCCGACCCGGCCCCGTCGGCACACGGGCGGTCGCCCGACGGGATCGAGCGCGGATCCTTGCCGGGCGCGAAGGCGAAGCCGACCGACATGGTCTCGGTGCCGAGGTCGACGTCGTCGCCGTTGACGCGGACCCGCGCGGAGGGCCGCCCGAGGTTGAGTCGCAGCTTCCGGCCGCGGAAGGATCGCGCCGAGGACAGGCTCCCCTCGTAGATCGGCGTCTCTCCCTCCCCGCGATCCACGCACACGTACGTCGGCTCGGCGGGGCTCACCTTCAGGATCACGCTCTTCGGCCGCCCGCGGCGCTCGCGGCGGCGGCGCTCGCGGCGTTCGCGGCGCTCGTCGGCCTCCCGCTCGGCGGCCTGCTGGCCGCTCTCCCCGCCCTGCTCCGGCCCTCCGTCGCCGCCTGTGAGGCCGAGCACGAGGAACAGCACGAGCACCGCGGCTATTCCCGCGGCCACGAGCAGGCCGGTGGGCGAACGCCGCTCGTAGCGGATCGGCTCGCGAGGGCTCGGCGGGCTCCGGAAGGCCGGCATCGGGTCCTCGTCTGGGAGGCCCTCGCTGCTCGCGCGGAACTCCTCGACGATCACGCGGGCGTCGAGGCCGAGGTGGTCGGCGTAGGTCTTTAGGAAGGAGCGGACGAAGGTCGGCCCCGGGAGCAGGTCGAACTCCTCGTTCTCGAGCGCGCGCAGGTACTTGGCGCGGATCTTGGTCGTGCGCTCGACCTCGCCGATGTCGATCTGCTGGCGCATGCGCGCCTCGCGCAGGGTCTCGCCGATTCCGGGCATGGCAGGTATTCTGGCGCACGCGCGATCGCGTGCCCGAGCGAGCGGAGCGTGCCTTGTGTTCGCCGGCGCCCCGGCGCTCAGCCCTCGCTCTGCGAGCCCGCCGCCACCGGCTCGTCGAGGGCGGCGAGCACGCGCGGCACCTCGGCCTCGGAGATCAGCACCTGTCGCGCCTTGGATCCCTCGTAGCCCGAGATGACCCCGCGGCGCTCCATCATGTCGATCAGCCGCCCCGCGCGCGTGTACCCGACGCGCAGCCGGCGCTGGAGCATCGAGGTCGAGGCCGAGCCGAGCTGCGCCACCGTGGCGATCGCCTCGCCGAGCAGCTCGTCGGCGTCCGGGTTGAAGTCCTCCGGGGCTTCGACGCCCTCCGACTCGACCTCCTCGAGCAGCTCCTCGTGCAGCTCGGGCTCGCCCTGCCGGCGCCAGTGGTCGGTCAAGCGCTCGATCTCGTCCTCGGCGATGAAGGCGCCCTGGATGCGTGCGGTCCGCGACTCCGTGGCCGGGCGAAAGAGCATGTCGCCCTGGCCGAGCAACGACTCGGCGCCGTTCGAGTCGAGGATCACGCGCGAGTCGGTCTGCGAGGACACGGCGAACGCGATCCGCGCCGGTACGTTGGCCTTGATCATGCCCGTGATGATGTCGGCGCTCGGGCGCTGGGTGGCGAGCACGAGGTGGATACCCACCGCGCGCGACTTCTGCGCGAGACGGATGATCGCGTCCTCGACGTCGGCGGGCGCGACCATCATCAGGTCGGCGAGCTCGTCGATCACGCACAGGATGTAGGGCAGCGGGCGCTCGCCCCGCTTTTCGCGGACGCGGTTGAGCTCGACCAGGTTGCGCGCGCGAGCCAGGCTCATGATCGAGTAGCGCTCCTCCATCTCCTTGATCAGGTTGGCGAGGACGTTCGCGGCCACCCGGGGATTGGTCACCACGGGGGTGATCAGGTGCGGGATCGACTCGTAGTGGTTGAGCTCGACCTGCTTGGGGTCGACGAGCACGAGCTTGACGTCGTGCGGGGACGCGTGCAGGAGGATCGAGGAGAGCATGGCGTTGACGCAGCCCGACTTGCCCGAGCCCGTAGTGCCCGCCACGAGCAGGTGCGGCTGCTTGGCGAGGTCGGTCCCGATCGCCTTGCCGGCGATGTCCTTGCCGAGCCACACGGTCAGCGGTGACCAGCCGCTCGGGGCCTCCTGATAGACATCGCCGAGGTGGACGACCTTGCGATTGCGGTTGGGGACCTCGACGCCGACCGCGGTCTTTCCGGGGATCGGCGCGAGGATCCGCACGTCGGTGGCCGCGAGCGCGTAGGCGATGTCGTCCTTGAGCTGGGCGACCTTCGCCATCTTCGTCCCGGGTGCGAGGCGCAGCTCGTAGCGGGTCACGTGCGGGCCGGAAACCGTGCCCGTCACCGATGCGTCGACTCCGAAGTGGGAGAGCGCCTCGACGAGCGCGGCCCCGAGCCGAGCCTCCTCGCCGGTGTCGGCACGGTCGGCGCCCTCCTTCGAGCGGCGCAGGAAGCTCGGCCGCGGAGGAACGTAGACGAAGTCCGCGGCCTCGGTGATCGAGGCGCGAAGACGACCTTGCGGGGTGAGGTCGTCGGAGCCGGGGATCGGGGAAGCCGGCCGCTCGCCGCGCCCGTGGCCGGTGGCCACGGTCACGTCCTCGTCGTCGCCGGGCAGCTCGTCGGCAAGCGTAGCCTCGGGCTCGAGCTGCTCGTCGGCGAGCGCCGGCTCGAGCTCCTCGGGCTCGCCGTGCCCCGCGCCGAACTCGGGCGGCGCCGGGAACTCAGGCACGTCTCCGTAGGGACCATCGTCGTCGTGCCTGGGAGGTACTTCGACGTGGGTGGCGCGGACGATCGGCTCGACCTCGGGCGGGCGGAGTCCGTCGCCGCCCTCGCCTGACACTCCGTCGGACACCGGGTCGGGTACGACCGGCCCGCCCGCCGAGGGCTCGGCCGCAGGCTCGGAGTGACTTCGCCGCCGACGCGGTTCGGTCCGCGCCGTCCGACGCGTCACGAGCGTCGCGAACTCGCCGGTCGACTGGCGCACGCGCCGCGAGGTCGAGGCCATCCCCTCCCCCGTCGCCCTGAGCACCCCGGCCACGGTCGCCCCGGTCAGCAGCAGCAGGCCGGTCACGAACAGGAACACCACGAGGATGTCGGTACCGACATCCTGAAGGAGCAGTCGCGCGACCCAGAACAGGGCGTCCCCGAGGGCGCCGCCGTGGGTTCGGAAGAACGCCGGGTCGAAGAATTCCTCCCGCGGCGGGCGGTCGGGCCCGAGCCCGAAGCTCTGGGCGGCGACCCCGAGCAGCAGCGCGGCGATCACGCACAGGGCGCCGGCCTTGAGCGGCCGGGTCGTCGGCAGCATCGGACGTAGGACGAATACGGCACCGACCGCGAAGACCCCCACCGGCGCCGTATAGGCCACCCGTCCCCCCAGGTAGACGAGCGCGCCCGCGAGCGCCTCCCCGAGCTCTCCCCCCGCCCAGCCCAGGTAGAAGACGCAAGCGAGAAAGGCCGCCAGGGCCACGAGCGCGAGCCCGATGACGTCGAGGTGGCGCTGCTCGAGCGCTGGGAAGCGAGGGAAGCGAGGGAACCGCCGGCGCGCGGGGCGCCGCGGGCGCCTCTTCGGAGGACGGCGGGCCATGACGACCGATCCTTCGACGCCGGCGGGTGCGACCCTGCCGTCTGCGGACGTCGACGGAGCGGGCGCCTACCATCTCGGGCATGACCCGCCACCCGCGCGTACTGGTCGTCGAGGACGACGTCGAGATCGCCGGGGCGCTCCGGCGCTCGCTCGCCCTCGAGGGCTACGACGTCGAGCTCGCGGGCGACGGGGTCGAGGCGCTGTCGGAGGCCGACACCTTCGAGCCCGACGCCGTCGTGCTCGACCTCGGCCTACCCAAGCTCGACGGGGTAGAGGTCTGCCGCCGCCTGCGCGAGCGGGGCGACGTCCCGATCCTGGTCCTGACCGCCCGCGACGCCGTCGAGTCGCGCGTCGAGGGGCTCGACTCCGGCGCCGACGACTACCTGGTCAAGCCCTTCGAGCGCACCGAGCTGCTCGCGCGAGTGCGCGCGCTGCTGCGCCGCCGGCCCCCGCGCGGGACGGCCTCGCTCGTCGTCGGGGACCTGCGCCTGAACGCCGACCGCCACGAGGCCCGACGCGCGGGTCGGTTGCTCGACCTCACGAGTCGCGAGTTCGAGCTGCTCGAGCACCTGATGCGCAACGAGCGGCTCGTGATCTCGCGCGAGTCCCTGCTCGAGGACGTGTGGGGCTACGCGCCCTTCTCGGAGACCAACACCGTCGACGTCTTCGTCTCGAACCTGCGCCGCAAGCTCGAGGCTCGTGGCGAACCGCGGATGTTGCATACCGTCCGAGGCGCCGGGTACGTGCTGAGGTCGCCGTGATCGGACGCCGCCACTTCAACCGCCTGCCCATCCGATGGCGCCTCGCCCTCACCTCGGCCGTCCTGACCCTGGTCATCCTCGCGACCTTCGCCGTGGTCATGGGAGCATTCACCGCCGAGCGTCTGCGCGACGACTTCGACAACGACGTGCGCGCGCGCGCCGCCGATCTCAAGGACCGCATCCGCGTTGCGCGCGAGTTCCCCTCGGGGCGCGTGATCCTCGAGCAGGACGACCTCGTGCAGGTGATCGTCAGCGTGGCCGCCTCCGGCGACGGGGCGGTGCGCGTGATTGACACCGAGGGCGAGATCATCGCACCCTCGGCGGGAACACCGGCACTCGGCCCGCCAGGAGAGGGCATCCGCGAGGTCGGTCCCTACCGAGTCGCCTCGGAGCCGCTGTACGCGGGGTCGCTGGTTCCGGTGGCCTACCTTCAGTACGCCAAGGCGAGCCGCAGCCTCGGGGCCACAGTCGACCGGCTGCGGATCTTCTTGGCGCTCGGCGTGATCGCCGGGACGGGCCTCGCGCTGCTCGCGGGGCTCGCGGTAGCCCGCCGCGCGATGGCGCCGGTCGGGCGGCTCACCCGGGCGGCCAAGCACGTCGCCCAGACCCGCAACCCCACCGTCTCGCTCCCCAAGCCCCCGAGCGAGGACGAGGTCGCCGACCTCGCGCGCACGCTCGAGGAGATGCTCCACGCCCTCGACCAGGCCCAGGGCGAGACCGAGTCGGCGCTGCGTCGTCAGCGCGAGTTCGTGGCCGACGCGTCGCACGAGCTGCGCACTCCGCTCACCGCGGTGCTCGCCAACCTCGAGCTGCTCGAGGCCTCGCTCGAGGGAGAGGACCGCGAGCTCGCGGCCTCCGCGCTGCGGTCCTCGCGGCGGATGCGGGGTCTCGTCGCCGACCTCCTGCTGCTGGCGCGGGCCGACGCCGGCCACCGGCTCGAGCGGGAGGTGGTCAACCTCGGCCAGGTCGTCCGCGAGGCGTCTGGCGAGGTCGCGCCCCTGGCCGTCGACCACGACCTGTCGGTCTCGACGCCGGAGGGCCGTGGCTCGAGCGCCCTGGTGCTCGTCGACGGCTCGAGCGACGAGCTCCACCGCCTGACGCGCAACCTGCTCGAGAACGCGGTCGTGCACACGCCGCCGGGCACTCACGTCGAAGCGACCCTGAGCACCGACGACGGGTCAGCGACCATCGACGTCTGCGACGACGGCCCCGGCGTGCCGTTCGAGCTGCGAGGTCGCGTCTTCGAGCGCTTCGTGCGGGGTGACGCAGACAACGGCGCGCGCGGTGGCACCGGACTCGGTCTGGCGATCGTCCGCGCGGTCGCCGAGCGCCACGGCGGCTCGGTCGAGGTCGGCGTGGCTCCCGCAGGCGGTGCTCGCTTCAGCGTCCGGCTGCCCGCGGGCTTGGGGCTCGGGACGGACTCGGAGCCTGAGGTGCGCGCGCCCGAGCCGGCGACTTGAGGCCGCGGGTCGGGCGACGCCGCCCGTGCTGGCCGCCGCGGGCTGGGTCTCGTCGGCGGAGCGGCGTACCTGCTCTCGACGGCGCCCTGCGTCAGGCCGCGTCCCGCGCGGCCGCGCGCACGAGCTCGACGACGTGCCGGGGTGCGCTCGCCGGCGATCCGGCGTCGAACGGAGGCTGGGGGTCGTACTCGATCGCGAGCTGGATCGCCTGGGCGACCTCCTCCCCCGCCTCGAGCGCGGCAAGGCGCAGCGCCATGTCGATGCCCGACGAGACGCCCGCCGCGGTGAGCACCTTCCCCTCCTCCACAACTCGCTCGCTCGTCGGCTCGGCGCCGAGCGCGCGCAGGCGTTCGACGTGCAGCCAGTGCGAGGTCGCCCTCATACCCTGGAGCACACCGGCGGCCCCGAGCAGGAGCGAGCCCGTGCAGACGGAGGTCGTCCAGCGGGTAGACGCGTGCGCGGCCCGGATCCACTCCACAAGCTCGGCTCCTGCGCCCTCCCGCGTCCCGGGACCCCCGGGCACGACGACGACATCGGGATTCGGAACCTCCGCGAGCGTCCAGTCGGCCACGAGCGCGAGGGCGCCGAGTCGCAGCGCTTGGGCCCCGCCTCCGCGGCGACGAAGCGTACGTCGACACGCGGCAAGCGGCGCAGGACCTCGTAGGGCCCGATCGCGTCCAGCGCGGTGACGCGCTCGAAGAGCGCAATCGCTATCTCCACGGTTTCTAGACCTCGACCACCACCGGCAACACCATCGGACGGCGCTTGAGCCGGTCGTAGACGAAGCGTGCCACGTCGTCGTGCAGGCTCTCCTGGAGCAGTGAGATCTCGCGGATCTCCTCCTCGGCCGCGCGGGCGAGCGACGCGTCGACCGCCTCGCGCACCTCGTCGACGAAGCCGTCGATCGACTCCAAGAAGGGGACCCCGCGAAAGATCACCTCGGGCGGGGAGACCGACCGGCCGTCGTCGCCCGAGACCGTGGCCACGACGATGAAGATGCCGTCCGCCGAGAGCATGCGGCGGTCGCGCAGGGCGACGTCCTCGAGCGAGCCGACGTCGACGCCGTCGACGAATATGAGGCCGGCCTGCTCGGCCTTGCCGACGCGCGCGCCGCGCCGGTCGATCTCGAGCGGCCGCCCGTTGGCGAGACGGAACACGCGCTCGGGCTCGATCCCCACCGCGTCGGCGAGCTGGCCGTGCATGCGCAGCCTTCGGTGGTCGCCGTGCACCGGCATGACGTAGCGCGGCTCGAGCAGGTTGAGCATGAGCTTTAGCTCCTCGGCATAGCCGTGGCCCGAGGCATGAATCGGAGCATCCCGCGGGGTGATCACGTCGGCGCCGAGCTGGTAGATGCGATCGACGGTCTCGTTCACGGCCCGTTCGTTGCCGGGGATCGGCGTGGCCGAGAAGATCACGGTGTCGCCCTCGCGCAGCTCGACGTTCGGGTGATCCGAGTGCGCCATGCGCCGCAGCGCCGAGAGCGGCTCGCCCTGGCTTCCCGTCGAGATCACGACGAGCTTGTGGTCGGGGAAGTCCTCGATCTCGCGTACGCCCACGAGCATCCCCTCGGGGACCTCGATGTGGCCCAGCCGGCGCCCGATGTTCACGTACTTGCGCATGGAGCGCCCCACGAGCGCCACCTTGCGCCCGAGCGCCTCGGCGGCGTCGACCACCTGCTGGACGCGGTGGATGTTGGAGGCGAACGACGTGACGATGATCCGGCCCCGGCATCGGGCGAAGGTCTGCTCGAGGTGAGGACCGACGGCCGACTCCGAGAGCGACCAGCCCGGCCGGTCGACGTTGGTCGAGTCCCCGCACAGCAGCAGCACGCCCTCACGGCCGAGCTCGGCGAGCCGAGCCACGTCGGCGGGCTCGCCGTCGACCGGGGTCTGGTCGAACTTGTAGTCGCCGGTCATCACGACCGTCCCGAGCTCCGAGCGCAGCGCAACCGCGAACGAGTCGGGGATCGAGTGCGCCATCTTCACGAACTCGAGCGAGAACGGGCCGGCGTCGACGTCCTGGCCGGGGACGAGCGGCTCGAGCGCCGAGCCGCTCAAACGGTGCTCGTCGAGCTTCGAGCGCACCATCTCGACGGTCAGGGGGCCGCCGTAGATCGCCGGTATCGCGTCGTCGCCGATCTCCCGCAGGACGTAGGGCAGCGCGCCGACATGGTCCTCGTGGCCGTGGGTGAGGACGATCGCCTCGATGTCCTCGGCCCGCTCGCGCAGGTAGGAGAAGTCGGGCAGCACCAGATCGATGCCGAGCTGGTCGGGCGCGGGGAACATGAGGCCCGTGTCGACGACCACGATGCGGCCCTCGTACTCGACGACGGTCATGTTCTTCCCGATCTCGCCGAGCCCGCCGAGGGGCAGGACGCGCAGGGCGTCGCTCATGGGCGCCGCTCTCTGCGACCGAAGCACGCCGCGCAGGAGCTCAAACCGCGCTCAACAGGCCGTGTTGCTCGAGCGCCTCGCGCACGCCGTCTATCTCCTCGTCCGAGGCCGGCACGAGCGGCAGGCGCGGCCCGCCGACCGGGTGGCCGAGCAGGTTGAGGGCGGCCTTGACGGTCGCCGGGGCAGGCGCCAGGGTGTTCAACGCACGCACCACGTCGGCGATTGCCTCTGCGATCTCGGCTCTGCTCTCGGGCTCGTCGATCATCCGCCGCATCTCCCTGCCGACGAGATGCGAGGCGACGAGGATCCCTCCGGTCCCCCCCCTGTCGAGCACGTCGGCCAGGCGGTCGTCGTTGCCGGCAAGCAGGTCGAGCCCCTCGATCGGCTCGATGTTCTCGGCGCGGGCCTGCTTGACGGCCCGCACGTTGGGGATCTCGGCAAGCTCGCGCAGAAGGTCGTTGGGGAGGTCGATGACCGAGCGCGAGGGGATGTTGTAGAGGATCACGGGGCGATCGGTGGCCGCGGCGGCCGCCCGGAAGTGCGCGATCAGCCCGCGGCGATTGGGCTTGTTGTAGTACGGGGTGACGACGAGCACGGCGTCGACGCCCGTCTCGGTCGCCCTCTCGGTCAGACGAACCGTGTGAGCGGTGTCGTTCGACCCGGTCCCCGCGATCACCATCGCGCTGCCGCGGCACTCCTCCACCGCGAGCGCCCATATCCGCAGCTTCTCCTCGTCGTCCAGCGTCGAGGCCTCGCCGGTGGTGCCGGCGAGCACGAACCCGTCGGAGCCGCGCTCGATCAGATGGTGCATCAGGCGGACGGCCTCGTCCTCGGCGAGCCGCCCGCGTTCATCGAAGGGGGTGACCATCGCGGTGATGACGCCGCCGATGCGCATGCCCCGATTATCTCAGCCGCCGAGGCGGGACGATCCGCGCCGCGCGCAATCGTCCGCCCCGCCCGGCGGACCGAGGCCCCGCGGTGGGTAAAATCACCTGCTGAGAGCCATGGCTCAGACCACCGACTACAGTCACCGCAGCGCCGTCCAGAAGCTCGGCATCGAAGCCGGTCAGCGGGTAGAGGTCGCCGGCGACCTCGGCGCCGACCTGCGCCGCGACCTGCGCGACGCGCTCGGCCGGGGCTTCGTCCGCTCCGGCGAGCTCGACGCCGCGATCGCACTCGTCGAGTCGGTCGAGGAGGCTGAGGAGGCGATGGTGGCATACCGCCCCCGCCTGCGCGACGCCGGCTACCTGTGGCTCGTCACCTGGAAGCGAGGCCACGACGGCTACGTGAACCAGATGCAGCTCGTCGCGCCCGCGCGCCGCCTGGGCCTGATCGACAACAAGACGTGCTCGATCGACGACGAGCGCTCGGGGATTCGCTTCGTCATCCCGCGGGCGCTGCGTGGGCAAGCCGGCCCGACTGACGCGGGAGCGGTCTAGAGCAGCTTCTCGAGCCCGACCGTGGGGGAGTGGTCGAGCTCGGCCACCCGCCGCACCGCGAGCAGCACCCCGGGCATGAACGACTCGCGCGCGAGCGAGTCGTGGCGCAGGCTGAGCGTCTGGCCGGGTCCCCCGAAGACGGTCTCCTGGTGGGCGACGAGCCCCGGCAGGCGCACCGAGTGGATCGGCTGGTGGACGTTGCCGCCGGCCTCGCGCACGAGCTCCGCGGTCCGCAGCGCCGTCCCCGACGGCTTGTCGAGCTTGCGGTCGTGGTGGAGCTCGACGATCTCGCACTCGGGCATGTGCGGAGCGATCAGCTTGGCGGCCTCCATGAGCAGCACCGCCCCGATGGCGAAGTTGGGCGCCGCGAACAGGTTGGCCTCCCCCACCCCCTCGAGCTCTGAGAAGTCGGCCCCGGTCGTGCCCATGACGCAGTGGACGCCGGCCTCCAGGCAGTGGCGCGCATTGCGCAGGGCCGAGTCGGGCACCGTGAAGTCGACGACCACGTCGGCGTCACCGAGCACGTCGTCGAGCGCGACCCCAAGCTCGGGGTCGGCGCGCCCCACGAGCTCCATGTCCTCGGCCCCCTCGACCGCTCGACACACCGTCTCCCCCATGCGCCCGGCGGCGCCCGAGACGGCGACGTTGATGACGCTCACGCGGCGGCGAGCGTGGGGCTGAGAGGCTCGAGCGCCCTGCGGAACGCGTCCTCGTCGGTGCCCACCGCCGCGGCCGAGAGCCGCTCGGGGGCGTACAGCTCGCGCGCGAGGGAGGTCAGGTCGTCGGCGGTGACCGCGTCGATCCGCGCCATGATCTCGTCCGGGCTCAGAACCGGCACGCCGGTCAGGACGGAGCTCCCGAGCCGGTGCATGCGGGCCTGGGTCGACTCGAGCGCCAGCGCGGTGCGCCCCTTTACGTTCTCCCTGCCGCGCTCGAGCTCCTCGGCGGCCACGGGTTCGACTTGAAGGCGATCCAGCTCGGCGGCGACGACCTCGAGCGCCTCGCCGACGCGGTCGGGGCGGGTGCCGACGTAGAGGGCGACCTCGCCGGTGTCGACGAACTGTCCGAAGTAGGAGAAGACGCTATAGGCGAGGCCGCGGCGCTCGCGCACCTCGCGGAACAGGCGTGAGGAGGACGAGCCGCCGAAGATGGTGTCGAGCACTCGTAGGGCAAACCGGCGCTCGTCGTCGCGCGCGAGCCCCGTCGCCCCGAGACAGAGATGGACCTGCTCGGTCTCCTTGCGGTGGAAGCGCAGGGTCGGCAGGCGCGCCGCCGGCGCCGCGTCCGGCGCGGTCGCCGGCCCGGGACCCGGCCCGCCGCCGTCTGCGAGCGCCCGCTCGACGAGCGAGACGACCCGCTCGTGGTCGAGGTTGCCCGCCGCGGCCACAACCAGCCGCTGCGGCCGGTAGCGGCGCTCGTGGTAGGCCGCCAGGTCCTGCGTCGACACCGAGCCGACGACCTCCGGCGTGCCGATGATCGGCCGCCCGAGAGGGTGGTCGCCGAAGACGGCCGTCGCGAGCACGTCGTGGACCTTGTCCGAGGGCTCGTCCTCGTACATGGCGATCTCCTCGATCACGACCTGGCGCTCCGAGTCGACCTCGGCCCACGCCGGGCGCAGCGCCATGTCGCTCATGACCTCGAGCGCACGCGCGAGGTGGCGATCGAGGAAGCGCGCGTGCAGGGAGGTCGTCTCCTTGCTCGTCCCCGCGTTGATCTCGGCCCCCATGGCGTCGAAGATCTCGTCGATCTCGGTCGAGCCGAAACGACGGGTGCCCTTGAACAGTAGGTGCTCGATGAAGTGGGAGATCCCCTGTTGCTCGTCGCTCTCGTCGCGCGACCCGACGCCGACCCACAGGCCGAGCGCGATCGAGCGCACCGATGGCATGGCCTCGGTGACCACCCGCACACCGGAGTCGAGCTCGGTCAGGCGGTGGCCGTTCGTGGTCACCGCCTGACCTGTGGCGTCAGCGGTCAATCCCGGCGGTCGCGACGGTGCTCGCCACCGCCGTTGCCGCGACCACCGCCGTCGCCGCGGCCTCCGCGGCCGCCCCGGCCACCGCTGTCGCCGCGGCCACCGCCCCCGCGGGGACGCCCGCCCCCGCCGCCGTCGCCGGTCCCGACGCCCGCGAGCTCGGCGGCCGACTTGCCGGCGATGTCCGGATCGTCGGCGAGTCGCAGCCCGATCCGCCCGCGCTCGCGGTCGACCTCGACCACGCGAACGGCGAGCTCGTCACCGCGGCTCAGGACCTCCTCGACCGACTCGGCGCGCCGCCCGGGCGATACGTTCGAGATGTGCAGCAGCCCGTCGGTGCCCTTGGCGAGCTCGACGAAGGCGCCGAAGGTCGTCGTCTTGACGACCTTGCCGGTGAACTCGTCGCCGACCTCGACCTCCTTGGTCATCTGTCGGATGCGGTCGACGAGCGCGTCGCCCTTCGCGCCCGTCTGGGCGTAGACTAGCACGACGCCCTCGTCGTTGACGTCGATCTGGGACTCGAACTCTTCCGACAGCGCGCGGATGGTCTCCCCGCCCTTGCCGATGACCATGCCGATCTTCGACGGGTCGATCTCGATCGAGCTGATGCGCGGCGCGTACTCCGAGAGCTCGGCCCGCGGCTCGCCGATCGCCTCGGCCATTGCCCCCAGGATGTGGCGCCGCCCCGCGAGCGCCTGCTCGAGCGCGTCGCGCAGGATCTCGAAGGTCACGCCCGCGATCTTGATGTCCATCTGGAGCGCGGTGATCCCCCGCTCGGTGCCGGCGACCTTGAAGTCCATGTCGCCGAGGTGGTCCTCGACGCCGGCGATGTCGGACAGGACGATGTAGTCGTCGCCCTCCTTGATCAGTCCCATGGCGATGCCGGCCACAGGTCGCTTGATCGGAACGCCCGCGTCCATCAGCGCGAGGCTCGACCCGCACACCGAGGCCATCGACGACGAGCCGTTCGACTCGAGGATGTCGGAGACCACGCGCAGGGTGTAGGGGAACTCCTCCTGCGAGGGCACGACCGGCACGAGCGCCCGCTCGGCCAGCGCGCCGTGGCCGATGTCGCGGCGCTTGGGGCCGCGCATGAAGCCCGCCTCCCCGACCGAGAACGGCGGGAAGTTGTAGTGGTGGAAATAGCGCTTCTCGCCACGGACGCCGAGGTCGTCGACGCGCAGCTCCTCCCGCGTCGTCCCCAGCGCGGCCACCGACAGCGCCTGGGTCTGGCCGCGGGTGAAGATCGCGGACCCGTGCGCGCGCGGCGAGACACCGACGTCGATCCAGATCGGACGGATCTCGTCGGCGCCGCGCCCGTCGGGCCGCTTCTTCTCCACGGCGATGCGCTGGCGGACGGTCTCCTTCTCGAGCCGGTCGAAGGCGAGCTGGACGGCCTGGCGGCGATTCGGGTCCTCGGCCACGTCGGGGGCCTCGGGCGGCAGCTCGCCCGACAAGGCGGCGTGCACGTCGACCTCGACCTGCTTGGTCGCCTCCTCGCGCTCGAGCTTGTCCTCGACCTGGGTCGCGGCCTCGAGCGCCGAGCCGAAGCGCTCGCGGATCTCCGCCAGCAGCGTCTCGTCGACCTTCGGGACCTCGACCTCCGCCTTGGGCTTGCCGGCCTTGTCGGCCAGCTCGCGCTGGGCCTGGCAGAGCTTCTTGATCTCGCCGTGGGCGATGTCGAGCGCGTCGAGGACCTCCGCCTCGGAGATCTCCTTGGCGCCCGCCTCGACCATGAGGATGGCCTCCTCGGTGCCTGAGACCACGAGATCGAGGTCGGGGTCGAGCAGCGTCTCCTCATCGGGGTTGACGACGAAGCTGCCCTCCTCGTCCTTGCCGATCCGCACGGCGCCGACGGGCACCGGGAACGGGATGTCGGAGACCATGAGCGCCGCGCTCGCACCGTTCATCGCGAGCACGTCGTAGGAGTTCACCTGGTCGACCGAGATCGGCATCGAGACGAGCTGGGTCTCGCGCCGCCAGCCCTTGGGAAAGAGCGGGCGCAGCGGGCGGTCGATCATGCGCGCGGTGAGCGTGCCCCGCTCTCCGGCGCGGCCTTCGCGGCGGAAGAACGAGCCGGGGATCTTGCCCGCGGCGTACATGCGCTCCTCGACGTCCACGGTGAGCGGCAGAAAGTCGACGTCGCGCAGGTTGCCGGCCGTCGCGGTTCCCAGAACCATCGTGTCGCCGGCACGGACGACCACGGATCCGCTCGCCTGCTTGGCGAGCCGACCGGTCTCGAGCGTGATCTCGGTACCGCCGATCTCTACCGAGACGCGGTGCCCCTGAGGGCGTGCTTCGTCTGTCATGCGTTCCTTTCGCGCCGCCTCCGGTTGGCGGCCTTTCTGTGTTGATTCTTCGAGATGAAGTCGGCAACGATGCTAGCAACGGCCGGGTGGACCGCCGGGCGCGGTCAGGGCCTCGCGGAGGCGGCGCCCCCGGTCAGGCGCTCGAGCAGCTCGGGACCCGGGACGCCGGTATGGAGCGCCCCCTCGACGAACAGCGTCGGAGTGGTCACTACCCCTGCTCGCAGGCCCGAGCGAAAGTCGCCCGCCACCCGCTCGACCACCCTCTCCGAGCGGCGATCGCGCTCGAAGCGGCCGAGGTCGAGGGTCAGCCGGCGGGCCCGCTCCCACAGGTGCGGGTCGTCGATGCGGCCCTGGTCGGCGAAGAGGGCGTCGTGCATCTCCCAGAAGCGGCCCTGGAGCGCCGCGGCCTCGGCGGCAGCGGCGAGCACGCGCGCCCGCGGATGCTTCGACGGGACGGGGAAGTGACGGAACACGCGCCGCACCGAAAGCTCGCTCAGCAGGAGGTCGGTCTGCGCGCAGTAGGGGCATTCGTAATCGGCGTACTCGATCACCAGCGGCCCGCCCGGCGGGCCGCGAACGTGGTCTAGCTCCCCGATCGCAGGTGGCGGAGCACTGCGGAGGTCGGCCATCGCAGCGGCTCGGCCGGCGGACACCGGAGCCTCAGGCGGCCGCGGCCTGCTCGAGCGCGTCGAAGATCAGGTTCGCCCCGGGGATCTGGAGCGGGCTCGGTGAGATGTGCGACCAGCGCACGATCCCCTCGGGGTCGATCATCACGAGCGCCCGTCGCGATACCCCGCGCTCCGCGTTGAAGACGCCGAAGCGCCGGGCGACGTCGCCCTTGGGATGGAAGTCGGCGAGCAGCGGAATCGAGATCCCGAGCTCGCGCTGGAACGCCTTGTGGGCGAAGGCCGAGTCGACCGAGACCCCGTACAGGCGAGCCCTCGCGCGCTCGAGCTCGGGCAGGATCTCCTGGTAGACGTTGAGCTGGTCGGTGCAGACCGGCGAGAAGTCGAGCGGGTAGAAGACGAGCACGAGCGTCTCACCGCGCAGCGACGCGAGGGTTACCTCGTTGCCGTCCTGGTCGGCCAGCGCGAACTCGGGCGCCCGCGTGCCCGGCTCGATCATCGTCGCAGGCCGAGCTCGCCGATCAGCGTGCGGTAGCGATCGAGGTCCGAGCGGCGCAGGTAGTTGAGCAGGCGCCGCCGCTGACCGACGAGCATGAGCAGGCCACGGCGCGAGTGATGATCCTTGCGGTGCTCGCGGAGGTGCTCGGTGAGGCCGTTGATCCGCTCGGTGAGCAGGGCGACCTGGACCTCGGTCGAGCCCGTGTCCTCGCCGGTCTTGCCAAAGCGCTCGACGATCTCGCGCTTTCTCTCCACGGTCAGGCTCACGGCCGCGACACGCTAGCAGCGGCGGAGAGGATCCTCCGGGCGTCCGCCACGTCGGCGTGCATCTGGTCGACGAGCGCCTCGACCGACTCGAACCGCCGCTCTCCTCGCAGTCGCGCGAGGAAGGCGATGCGGATCGTCCGCCCGTACAGATCGTCGTCGAAGTCGATCAGGTGGGCCTCGATCAGGACCCCGCGGCCGCTCTCGAACGTCGGTCGCACTCCCACGTTGACCGCCGCGGGGCGTCCATCGACGGTCGCCGCGTAGACGCCGTGGCCAGGATAGGCGAGGCGGTCGTCGGGGACGAGGTTCGCGGTCGGCATGCCGAGCTCGCGGCCCCGTCGGTCGCCCGCGACGACCTCTCCCTCGAGCGTGAAGGGCGCACCGAGGAAGCGAGCCGCGGCGGCGACGTCGCCCGCGGCCACCAGGCCGCGGATGTGGCTCGAGGATACGGTCTCGCCCTCGACCTCGACGATCGGCACGACGCGCGTCTCGAACTCGGGCCGCGACCGCAGGTACTCGGCGTCGCCTCGAGCGGCCCGGCCGAAGCGGAAGTTCTCCCCCACCGACACGTGCGTGGCTCCGAGCCGCTCGACGAGCACGGCGTCGACGAAGCGGTCGTGGCTCTGAGCGGCGAACTCTCGGTCGAAAGGCAGGACCACCTGCTCGTCGACTCCGAGCGAGGCGATCAGGTCGCGCTTGATCGCGAACGAGTCGAGCAGCTTCGGCACCGCCTCGGGGTGGATGACCTGGAGCGGGTGCGGATCGAAGGTCAGCACGGTGTCGGATCCCCGGATCACCTCGCGGTGGCCCAGGTGCACGCCGTCGAAGGTGCCGACGGCGACGCGGCGTGGGCGTGCCCCCGCCTCGGCGAGTGGGGTGACCTTCACGAGGCGAACACCACGACCGGCTTGAGCTCGTCGCCGCGCGGCTCGGCGATCGCCACCAGGGTCCCGTCGTGGGTCAGGCGTACGTGCTCCGGCGGCGGTGCGGGGCCGTCGCGGTCGCCGCCACCGACCGCGACCCCGTGGCCGGCTCGCTCGGCGTCCCCGGGCTCGAGCACCCTCTCGGGCAAGAAGGCGAGGGCCCGGGCCAGCGGCACTACCCGCTCGGGGTCGGCATCATCGAGGTCGAAGGGCCCGATCGCGGTGCGCTCGAGCTCCTCGCAGTAGGCGTCGCCGAGGTCTGAGACGAGCGTGCGAACGTAGGTCCCCGCCGAGCACTCGACATCGAGCTCGACTCGGTTGCCCTCGCGGCGAAGCAGCGACCAGCCGTAGACCCTCACCGGGCGCGGCGGCGGCTCGACCGCCTCTCCGCGACGGGCGCGCGCGTAGGCGCGCTCCCCCCCGACGTGCACCGCCGAGTACGCCGGCGGGCGCTGGAGGATGTCGCCGGTCGGCAGCTCGACCCGGTCGGGGATACGACCGGAGTGCTCGAGGCGCCCGTCGCGGTCGCCGGTGTCGGAGCGCCAACCGAGGCGAGCGACGACTCGGTAGCGCTTGGGCAGCGCCATCAAGAACCGCTGCGCGCGCGTGGCCCGCCCCACCAGGACGAGCAGCAGCCCGGTGGCGAAGGGGTCGAGGGTGCCCGCGTGCCCGACCTTGACGCGCTCGCCGGCGCTCGCCTCGCGCAGGCCGCGCCGCACGCGGGCGACGACGTCGTGCGAGGTCAGCCCCGGCGGTTTCGGGTAGAGGATCACCCCCGCGGGGACCATCGCCGATCGGGGGCCGAGCATCGGCGGCGGCGGATTAGAGCTGCTCGCCGACCTCGACGCGCAACCGCTCGAGGAGCTCGGGCAGCGGCAGTCCGGTCGTGAAGCCGGCGGCCTGGAAATGACCCCCGCCCCCGAGGCCACGGGCGATCCGGGAGACGTCGACGCGGCCGTCCACCGAGCGCAGGCTGACCTTGCGCAGCCCGGCGCGATCCTCGGCCAGCAGCTCGCGCACGAGCACCGCGACGACCGTGCCCTCGACGGAGCGCAGGTGATCGACGATGCCCTCGGAGTCGTGCTCGTCAGAGCCGGTTTCGATGAAGTCCTCGCGGGTCAGGTGGGTGGCCGTCACGGCTCCTCCGTCGAGGCGATCAACGCGCGCGAGAGCGCGCGCGAGCAACTCGAGGCGGCGGAAGGGCAGGCTCTCGAAGACCCGGCGGTTGACCTCGTTCGGCGAGGCGCCGGCCTCGATCAGCTCGGCGGCCATCAGGTGGGCATCGGCCCCGGTGTTGCGGTACATGAAGCGACCGGTATCGGTCACGAGGCCCACGTACAGCGCCTCGGCCATCGGCTGGGTGATCTCGGCGCCGAGCTCGTGGGCGAGGCGCCAGACGAGCTCCGCGGTGCACGACGCCGAGGGGTCGACCAGGTTGACCTCCCCGAAGCGGGTGTTGTCGTGGTGATGGTCGATGTTGACGATCCGGATGCCGTCGGTCCGCAGGAAGTCGACCGGCATGCGGTCGATGTTGCCGCAGTCGAGGAAGACGACCAGCCGCTCCTGGAGGTCGTCGGGGGGCTCGTTCATCACCCCGTCGAGCGGCAGAGAGCGGTACTCGTGCGGGAGTGGGAACTCGTCGGCACCCAGGAACATCGCCGCGTCCTTGTCGAGCTGGGAGAGCAGGAGATACATGCCGAGCAGTGAGCCGAGCGCGTCGCCGTCGGGGTTCTCGTGCGTCGTCAGCAGGAGCTTGCCGGCGTCTCGCAGCTCGTCGGCGACCTGATCGAGCTCGGTGATGACGCTCACCCGCGGTCGTCCTCCGGCGGCGCCGCCTCGTCGATCAGCTGCGAGAGCCGCATGCCCTGCTCGACCGAGGCGTCGTAGACGAAGGCGAGCGTCGGCGTGCGCTTGAGGTGGAGCTCGTCGTTGAGCATGGCCTGCAGGTAGCCGCGGGAGGAGTGAAGGCCCTCGAGCGTCCGCTCGCGCTCGTACTCGTCGCCGAGGACGCTCACGTAGACGCGCGCGTGGCTCAGATCGGGGCTGGTGTCGACGGAGGTAACGGTCACGAAGCCGATGCGCGGGTCCTTCAGGTCGCCGGCGATGTGCGCCGAGACGACCTCGCGGACGGCCTCGTTGACCCTCCGCATGCGCGCGCCGGGCATCTTAGTGGTCGTCCTGGGCATGAGCCGGGCAGTGGGCGGGGGCTGGCAGCCCTGCGCGACGGACCCGAGCCGAGCGCCTCACGGGTCGAGCACCTCCTGCGCCGAGCGGATCGCCCGCTCGCAGCGTACGCCGTCGCCGAAGCGCGCGAGGACGTGGCGCTCGACCGCCGCCGCGGCGTCCTCGACCGCCCTGGCCTCGCGGGCCACGAGGGCCGCCGTGAGCGTGGCGCGCTGCCACAGCTCGTGGTGATCGGTCTCCGCCACCGACGCCCCGAAGCGCCGCCGCAACTGCTCCTTGAGCGACACCAGCTCCTTGCGCTTGCCCTTTAGGCTCCCGCCCTCCGGGAAATGGAGCTCGATCTCGATGAGACACAGGAAGCTCATGCCTTCCCTCTACTCACGAGCGGGGTGAGGAGCAGCGAGCCGCTGGCGGGGCGGGTCGGTCCTCCTCAGCGAGGGGCTCTCTGAGCGAGCGAAGCGAGCGTACCCGAGTCGAGGAGGACCGACCCGCCCCTCACAACAGCCGCTCGACTGACTCCGTCTCATACGCCTCGAACACGTCCTCTTCCTTCAC